>Ga0073928_10000633_pt1 | contig 78842 bp, 80 predicted proteins | sample PaiPotPPA55metaG_FD_76969 | JGI IMG/M metagenome (GOLD analysis project Ga0073928, IMG submission 76969) | Iron sulfur acid spring bacterial and archeal communities from Banff, Canada, to study Microbial Dark Matter (Phase II) - Paint Pots PPA... ...
CCTCCGCCTCCCGCAAGATCCCGATTATCTGTTCCTCGCTGAACCGGCTGCCCTTCATCTGTCCGTCTCCTTTCAGTGACGGACTCTACCTCTAAACTGCTGGGCGCGAGGGAGGCATGCCAGCATGACTTCACGATTCACTTTCGCGTCCGTGAGATAGCTCGCTTCGTGGAACGGCACACGTTCCTTTCGCCGATGCATGGCGAGGCAAAGTTCTGCCTGACAATATCTGAAGTCGAGCCCATCCGAGCGTTTCGAACTGAACCGCATAGTCTCGAGGATCACTTTGAAGCGAATGTGACGGCGCGAGTTTCGATCGTCGAAGCGCTTCATCGCCTCAAGCTCGAGCCTCATGGCGAATCAGATTCAGAACCGATCGCCTAATCCTAAAGTTTAGGGCCTTTTCGCGGCTGTCTGCCGGGCGCACGACAGCAGTGGATTGAACTCATCCGCTCAACGAAACTTCGCGAGGTGTACCCTCATGTTTCGAAAGCATTTTCATTCCTCAAGTCGCTTGGTTCCACTGTTCCTAACTCTGATTGGGTGTGTAGCGCTATCCTCCTGCGGCTCCAACACGTTGGCATCTAGCCAACAATCGAATGCGGTGACAGGGAACCTTTCTGGGCAGTCAGCGACCCAACTGATCGCTCAGTTGCAGCAGGCCAAAACGCTAGATGAGAACAACGCTAAAGATCCCACCATCAGTCTACTCAGGAGACGAGATTTCCTCAATCACGAGACAGAAGCCAAACTAGCTATTCGCGACCTGCAGCACGGCTTGCCCGTCCCTAACGACAGGATAACGTACGCTCTCGAGGTACCGCCCAAACATCTGGGGCCTGAACAAAGAGCGATCTTGATCCAGCGGCTTAAGGACGGCATCCATAAGGATGAAAGCCGCGAACAAGCCGTGGTCGCCTGGAGTACCGAGATCTATAATCAAGATCCAGGCGCTTCCTCAAAATTCGGAGCTCAAGAGCAATTGGCGCAGCGGGAAATAACAAATCTCGAGGCGGGTAATCACGTCAGTTGGGACGAATTTCAACGAGCGCTGTATGTGCCACCCGATCCTCTATAATGACATCGTGGGGAGTTCTCGATCTTTTAACCGCCACCGTCTAAGTCGGAACCGGCAGATACTTGAGCAGGCCCCGCCACGCCTTTCGCCCGCGAGTTGCCAGGCGGAAGGGCGTGGCGGGGAGCAGGATGCCTACGCAACGGTGTTCAGCGCGACGATCGCAGATTACTCGGCTACCGCTCGAGCCTCGACACCCGTAGCACTGCTTCGCGCAGGCGAAAATCGAAATGATCTGCCGGCTAAGAGACGGGGTGCTAATGGCTGTCGCCAGCGGGCGCGCTGGCCGCATGTGAGACGAATTCCGCGATGCCGGCAGTCTGGTCGGCACGCAGCGGACAACCGTACGCCGTACGCATTTTGTCGATTTCCTTCTTCCAGGTCTCGAGGGTCAACGGCGGCTGCGCGTCAATCATGTCTTTTGAATGACACAACAGGCAGCGGGAATTGGCGAGGTTGGCGGCGTCGCCTCCAGCGAAGGTTTCATTACCGAAGGGTAGGTCGATCTTCTGCGACCTCAATTGGATCGCGCGATGCCGACTCGGCGCCGCAGGGCTTTGCGCGAACGCGGCACCATAAGCGAGCGTCGCGGTCAGGCCAATGAGGAAGGCGGCCAGAATGATGCGGTGCCGGATTTGTGTCATTGGCCGCTTCCTCTAGGCGGTACGTACCGTGACCTGTTCGACCACGTTGCGCATAAAACCCCCGGGGTTCCAACCCGCGCTAGCGGGCTGCGACAAATTATTGCTATTGGTCGCGTTTACCATCAGCTTGTAGGTGCCAGGCTGTTTGGGCACAAAGCTCGTCTTCCAGCGGCGAAAGCTGTAGTGCCCATAATCCTTACCGAGGGCCGCATTCTGCCAGCTCGTTCCGCCGTCGGCGGAAAAAGCAACATTCTTCACTCCGGTGTCGCCACCAAAGGCGATGCCGCGCACTTCGGTAGGCACGCCGTGCCGCAACGTAGAGTTGTTGCGAAGGTTGGTGATAACTGAACGCGGCACCATCCGGTTGATGGGTACCATTCTGACGCCCTTCGCGTCCGGCGCCATCGTGGCGCCCGGCGTGTCCGGAATCAGATAAGCGGTGTGCATCCAATAGCTCTCATCGGGCTTATCGAGCACCTCGATGTGACTGAGCATCTTGACCCAGTACGTGGAATACCAGCCCGGCACGATGAGCCTCAGCGGAAAGCCGTTGAGCAGCGGAAACTGTGCGCCGTTCATCCCATAGGCCACCATGACCTCTCCGTCCATCGCGTGATCGATGGCGAGCGATTTCATGAAAACGGGAGTTTCCGGCGTTTCACCAAAATCGAGACCGCGAAAGCGCACTTGCACGGCGCCAGGCAGCACGCCCACGCGATCGAGCAGCGACTTCAAGGTAACGCCGGTCCATAAAGCGTTGCCCATCGCGCCGTTGCCCCATTCACCGCCCGGAACACGCGGCGACGAGAAGCCGCGACTGTTGCCCGAACATTGGTTCACGGCGGCAAGTTCGACCGGGTCGGGTCGGTGCAGAATTTCCTTGAGCTTGAATTCAATCGGAGTTCGCACGTGGCCGTCCACCCGCAGGCGGAAGGTGTCCACGTCGATCGAGTTCGGGATTACCGACAGATGCCATCGGACGAAGAACTGGTCATTGGGCGTGAAGACGCCTTGGTCGAAAACCTCGAAAGGGGTTTCGAGCAGCGGCGGGCGTACACGCAGCAGGATCATCTCGCCCTTTTGCGGAAAGCGGACGAGCTTCCGACCGCCGTTCTCAAACGGCATTTGGATGAGCTTCGCGGCGAACGCCGGTAGGCTCCCACTAAAGATTCCGCCGGCGATGCCACTGGCTGCCATTTTCAAAAAGCTTCGACGTGGAAACCAACCCGAGCCATCAGCCCCGGTCAAGCTCGCGTCCAACGATTTACTTCTGTCCACGGCCCTGCTCCGTTTATGCATCCTGGGCGCCTTTGGCCGAAGAGATTGCCAAGCCTGAGGCTGTCGCGCCCAATTCGGTAACCCCGGTATGAAGGTACATCCCCATCCCCATCGCAACGACGAAAATGAAAACGGGGAGTGCGCCGGAAGCGAGCGAGGTGAGCGCGGGGCCGGGACAGAAGCCGCCGAGTCCCCAACCCGCGCCGAAAATGGCGGCGCCCAAAATCAGCTTGGCATCCAAATCGCTGCGCTTTGGCAGCGAGAAGTCCGGCGCCAACAGGGGTGACGGCATTTTTCTGCTCCAGCGATACGCCACGAAGTAGACCGCGATCGCGCCGAGCATGACGAAGGCCAGGCTGGCGTCCCAGGCACCAAAAAAGTCCAGGAAGCCGATCACCTTTACCGGCCGGGTCATCCCGGAGATTCCCAGACCGAGCGCGAACACCGTTCCCGAGACGAAGGAGGTCAGCAACGCTTTCATAGTGAACCTGCCATCAGGTGGTTTACCAAATAGACCACCAAGGCTCCCGTGAAGATGAAAGTCGCCGTGGCAACGAGCGAACGCGCTGAAAGGCGGCTTATACCGCACACTCCGTGACCGCTGGTGCATCCACTGCCGAGACGGGTACCGAATCCGACCAGTAGACCCGCGCTGGTCAATAGTGGGATAGGGCGAATGATCCCGAAGTCGAAGGCGCCGGGCAGTAAAATCCTGAGTAGCAGCCCGCCCGCGAGCAAGCCTCCAAGGAAGCAAATCCGCCAGAGCGTGTCGCCTCTGACGGGCTTGAGCACCCCGGCCAGGATGCCGCTGATACCGGCGATTTTGCCGTCCAACAGCAGCATCGCCGACGCGCTCAGACCGATAAGCATGCCACCCAACAATGAAGCGAACGGTGTGAAATTATGCATCAGAGCCTTCTCAGTATGTTGCCGCATGGCCGATCTCCGTCGAGCGAAGCGTGGCCCACGCGGCGGCTAAAGGCGAAATGATCAACGCTCGACCGGCAAACCTGCCTCGTTCCACTCGAGCATCCCGCCTTTAAGATTGCTCACGTTCTCGAAGCCGAGCGCGGTCAAAATTGCAGCGGCTGTGGTGCTGCGAACTCCCGACCGACAAACCACGACGATTTCGCCGCTCTTGAGGCTGTCGAGCTCAGCCGCTTTACCAGGCAGCACCCGGAGCGGAATCAGCCGGCTGCCACGAAGGTGGCCGAGCTCGTCGCGGTACTCGTCCTGCTCACGCACGTCGATTATAACGGGAGCGTTCCCAGCCTTTAGCCGATCCTCCAGGTCGGAGGCGGAAATCTGCCGAATTGTGCTCAATTGAGTCAGGTCGGGGAACTTCAGGGAATCATCATCGATCGCGGATTGATTAGCCTGCAGCGCTTCCTGGATCTTGTCGGGCAGCGCCAGACCGAGATTCTTCATGATGTCTACGTATTCCGCGCGTGTATGACCGGCGACACGCGGATTGAAGGCTTTCTCCTGACCGATAGTTGAATGATGGTTGCCGCGATAATCGTGGGCCGGAAAGACCAGAGTGTCGTCCGGTAACGCGAACAGCGCGCTGGTGATCGCGTCGTATTGCTTACCGGCGTCGCCGCCGGGGAAATCCGCGCGACCGGTGCCGCCGATCAGTAGCGTATCACCCGTGAACACCCGCCCATCGACGCTGAGACTGATTCCATCGGGAGTATGCCCGGGCGTGTACAGCACTTTCAGCTGCAGGTCGCCCACTTCGAGCACGTCGCCATGAGTCACGTGAACGGCTACGTGAGGGGCCGGCGCGTGACGCTCCATCACAACTTTCGCATCCGTCAGATCGGCGAGGTCGAAGGTGCCGCTGCGATGGTCTGCGTGGGTATGGGTGTCGATCAGGTAGTCGAGCCGAAAGCCGGTAGACGGCGACCGCGATATAGCGGCTGGTATTTTCCTTCAACGGGTCGATCAACACCGCGTGCCGCGTCCGTTCGCAGGCCAGCAGGTAGATCTTGCATTTACCCCGGTTCAATTCACAAAACATGCTCTGTTTCCTCCCGCGGCTCCGCTTCGGTCGAGCCGCGTCACGGTTGCGGCTTGACTCTACCTGCGTATGAATATAACTAAATGGGAATGAACGCAAGTATTCAAACCAACGTCCAGCGTGGTTCAAAGCGGCCGCGCCCGATGCTGACCTGGGAAGCGCTCGAGTTGGTCGCGGCGCGCTTTCGGGCAATGGGCGAGCCGCTGCGCCTGCGGATTTTGCAGCAGCTGGAAAACGGCGAACAGAGCGTCTCAGCGCTAGCCGAGCGTGTGGGAACGACGCAGCCCAACGTCAGCAAGCACCTGAAGATCCTGCAGGACGCCGGGTTGCTCAAACGCCGGCCGCAAGGCAACAGCGCTTATTACTCGATTGCGGATGCGATGGTTTTCGAACTCTGCGAGATGATTTGCGCGCGGCTGCACGATCGCCTCGAAGCCCAGGTTGGCGCGCTTAAGGCGCGGACGCGAGGTTGACTTTTATGACGCCTGCTTCCCAGGAATCGATCGCGACGACCGCCGACACACCGACGATCCCGATGAGCTGGCGCGACGAGTTCGGTTCGGCGAATCCCGCGAGCCTGACGCTGCGCCTCGCATTTCCGATCGTCGCTTGCGCATCGCTGCTGCCTTTCGTTTCGCCCGGGATCGCCTTGATGGCGGGGATAGCTCTCGCCCTGACCGTCGGCAACCCGTATCCGCTAACCACGGCGCGCGTGATCACGCCGCTGCTGCAACTTTCAGTGATCGGGCTCGGCGCCGGTATGAACCTGGTTGAAGTAGGCCGGGCGGGCGCGCACGGCTTTTTCTATACGGTAGTCGGGATCACGCTGACGATAAGCATCGGTCTGACGATGGGCTGGTTGCTGCGCACCGAGCGGGATACCTCGCTGCTGGTGACGGTAGGAACCGCGATTTGCGGCGGAAGCGCGATCGCCGCGGTCGCCCCGGCGATCCACGCCAAGCATCATGACGTTTCGGTGGCGCTCGCAACGGTGTTTTTTCTCAACGCGCTTGCGCTGTTCATTTTCCCGCCGCTGGGGCGTCACTTTGGGCTCGGCCAGGTCCAGTTCGGGGTGTGGAGCGCGCTCGCGATTCACGATACGAGTTCGGTGGTTGGAGCGGCGATGCAATATGGCGCTCGCGCGTTGGAAATCGCCACCACTATCAAGCTGACGCGAGCGCTCTGGATCGTACCGGTTACGCTGGTCATCGGGATGGTCTGGAACCGCGGACGCGACGCGAAGCGTGCGGGCAAGGCCAAGCGGCCATGGTTCATTCTGGGATTTCTCGCGGCCGCAGCGATCGTCACCTGGATTCCGGCGCTCAAGCCGTCAGCTCATGGCGTATTCGTCGGCGCACAGCGTTCACTGGTCGTTACGTTGTTTCTGATTGGTTCGGGACTGAGCCGCGAGGCTCTCCAGGTGGTTGGCCACCGGCCGTTGATTCAGGGATTTTTGCTCTGGGTGCTGATGGGCGGCGGGACGCTCGGCGCGATTCTGCTCGGCTGGATCGGCTAATCCGGCGCTGTGCTCGGATCACTAGGAGGAAAATGCGATGAAGCCATTGCCCCATGTCTATACGGCGCGACTCACCGGCGGCGCCGAAGGCTATGCCGTGGTCGCTGCCACTGGCGTAGGCGAACTGCGCACGGCGCCACCGGCGGACTTCGACGGGCCCGGCGACGCATGGAGTCCCGAACAATTTCTGATGGCCGCGGTCGAGACGTGTTTACTCTTCACGTTCCGAGCGGTAGCGAAAGCTTCCAAACTTGAGTTCAGCTCTTTTGAGGTTTCAGGGGAAGGCACGGTTGACCGCAAAGACGGGGCAACGCGCTTTACACAGATCGTCTTACGTCCGCGCCTGACGCTGCCGCCGGGTGCGGACAGCGCGAGAGCGCTGCGCGTCCTCGAGAAAAGCGAGAAGGCGTGCCTGATTTCGGCTTCGCTGTCGACGCCGCTCCGCTTAGAGCCGGAAATCGTGTCCGGCTGATCGCGCGGCGCTCAAGGAAGGCTTCTCGTTCAAGCCGACCGCTTTTTCATTGGCCGGCTCGCAGATGATTTCGCCGCTGGGGCCTTCGGTTTGACTGTGAGCACCGGGCACGGCGCTTCCCGGACGACATGTTCAGCGACACTTCCAAGAACGAGATGACGGAGCCCCTTCCGGCCGTGGGTCGCCATTACGATCAAGTCGGCCCCCCGTCGTTTCGCTGCTTGAAGAATCTCGACGGCCGGATCGCCCATCATGACTTCGACCTCGTAGTGGGCTTTGCCGTTGACTTTCTGGCGAGCAAGCCGCTCAAGCTTGGTTCGTGCGGCCGCCTCCATCTTACCGAAGGGTAGCGCCACTTCAGGCCCTGGTGGCATGGCAACTACGTGAAGCACATAGAGGATAGCTTTGCCTTCTTGCGCCAGCTCGGACGCGAGCCGCAGCGCCATGAGCGAGTTCGGGTCGAAGTCGACCGGACAGAGAATTTTCTTGAATTGGGGCATCTGGTCCCTTTTATGAGCGTAACCAAGCGAATTCGAGTCAACGCTCGGACGCACTTGCGCTTCTGATAAACTTTACGACGTATACATTAGACGCCGCAAAATTGGGACCTTCAGAAAGTCCAATGCGATCAGGTAGAGAACGCATGCCAAAATCACTGACACGATCACAGAGTCCGGGAGAGGCGCCATCAGAATTCCACGGGTCGCCAAGAGGCAGACCACGCTCACATCCGCGATTGAACTAAAAATCATCCATCCGCTCGGCGACGAATTCCAAAAGCGGCGCCGCTCGCGCACCACATAGACCATCCCCTGCCCTGTAAACACGAGCGTCACGAAGACCAGCGTCTGCAGCTGAGGAAGCGGCAGGCCGAGAAAGTCGCGCCCACAGAAAAACAGCCCGAAGGACAGAAGCAGGACGAGACTGCCGAGGCTTATTCCGGCTAGCATCAGAGTCCGGATGTGCCAGCGATCCGGCGTTGGCGAAGCGGATACGTGATCCGTCGCAATCGACATGGTCACGAAGTCGTTGGTGAACAATAGCATTATGATCAGCAGCGGAGTGATGATGAAAGTACGCGTAACCATCACACCGATGCTGAGGAACAGTCCGATCTCGACGGTCTTAATGATCTTGTTCAGCGTATAGGTCAGCATGCGCTGATAGATTCGTCGACTGGTCTCGACCGCAGCCAGCGTGTCGGTGAGGCCGGGATTAGTGAGCACCAGGCTTGCCGAGGCTTTCGCCACGTCGGTGGCGCTGGCGACTGCGATTCCGACCTCCGCCTGCTTCAACGCCGGGGCATCGTTGACCCCGTCTCCGGTCATGCCGACTATGTGGCCAGCTTGCTGCAAAGCACGAACGAGATGGAACTTGTCTTCAGGAAAGACGCCGGCGAAGACTGCACAATCGAGGGTCTCATCGATGTTCTTGCGCAAGTCCTGCGCCGAGCAGGCACGCCCCTCGATCCCCACCTGTCCTGCCACTGCTTGAGCCGTTGCGATCCCGTCCCCGGTGACCATCGCGACGCGCACACCTAATTTGTTCAGGCTTGCCACCAAAGATTTGGAATCCTCGCGCGGCGGATCTTGGAGGGCCAGCAGTCCGATCAGACGGATCGCGCCTTCGGGTCCGCCGGCCACGGCGAGCACTCGATAACCTCCCACTGAAAGGCGCTCCACTTCGGCGTCTACGTTTGCAGCATGGCCAACGCGGGTCGCGATTGCCTGAGGTGCCCCCTTCAGGGCGCACAATTGCTTGCCATCCTGAATAACTGTGGCTTCGGCAAGTTTGGTTGCTGGCTCGAACGGAACGAACTTGAGACGCTGAGTAGGCGCCGGGACAGTCCCTTCAGCACCGGCGCGAGAGAGGACGGCTAGATCGATTGGATCTTGGCCTGCTTCGTCGCTCGCATAAGCGGCGAACCGCAACAGCTCGTGCTCTCCGAACGGTGGGTAGGGATGCAGTGCCGCCAGCGACAGCTGATTTTGAGTTATCGTCCCGGTCTTGTCGCTGCACAACATATCCATCGCTGCCGCTTCCTCTATCGCTGACAGGCGCGTAACCAGCACGCCGCACTTGGCCAATTCCACCGCGCCAAGGGCAGTTGCCAACGTGAAAGTCGCAGGGAGCGCGACCGGAACCGAAGCCACCAGGAGAATCAGTACGAATGGAAGCGCCTCGGCGAGAGGCATCCCAACCAACGCGGCGTATAGGAACACAGCGATCGCCAGCGCCGTGTCCATCGCCACGAGGTACTTCACGATGGTGAAGATGATGCTCTCCAGATGACTGGCCGTCTTGGCCGAACGCACCAGTTCGGCGGTCTTTCCAAAATAGGTTCGCTGGCCGGTTGCGGTGACCTCGCCACTGGCCTCACCGCGTTTGACCAGCGAACCGGCATATGCAGCCTTGCCCCGATCCACCTCGATCGGCACCGACTCACCGGTAAGCGCCGATTGATCGATCAACACCTCTCCCTCACGGACGGCGATGTCTGCGGGCACAAGGTCGCCGATTTGCAGATGAACGAAATCACCGGGCACTAGCTCCTCTGCCGGAATCAGACCCCACGCGGCGTCGCGCAAAACCCTGGCCCGGACGGCTAGCCGCTTCTGCAACAGCTCAAGAGCGCTGCGCGCGCGAGTTTCCTGGAAAAGACTCAATGAGGCATTGAAGACCAGCAGCACCGCAATGATGATCCCCTCCACGAACTTGCCGAGGGCGAGCTCGAGAACGATCGTCGCTTCAAGCATCCAGGGAACCGGCGCCCGGAATTTGCCGAGCAGTGCGAGGACCGGATGCGGCTTCTTCTCAGATACCGCGTTGGGGCCGCACTCCAGAAGACACCGGCGAGCTTCCTCGCTAGAGAGGCCACGCGACAGCATCTTCACCGGCGACTGACTGACAGAATCGCTCATTCAGACACCTCGCAGGGATTGGCTACTCTCTGCCTTCCGCACAATTAACGTCTCGTTCGAAATACAACAGGTTGCTCTCGACCAAGCTTGGTGAAACCTGAACAAGCCGGCAAGGACCCAAGCTCGATCAAGCGTCAAGATCGGCGCCAGCGCTAGGTTCTCTTCGGGAACACGCGAGTGGAGCTGCTTGATCAACAAGACGGTATCCCCGCTTCGCCGCTCTTCTCAATGGTGGCGCTCGCTGCTCTAGCACGCCGTGCCAGGTTCCCGTTGGGAACACGCGTCAATCCTCTTGATCGATCAGACGGTATCTCTGGCACGTCCTGCCGCCCGCTCCGCTCGCGCATCTAGAAATCTGCGCACGGCCCTCCAGTTCGGTTTGAGAGGGCCGCGCGGAAAAAAGTTGCGCGGTGATGAAAGCAAAGCGCTGCACGCCCTGCCCGATGACGGGAAGCGGGCACAAATAAGCGAAGGAGGTTCGTAGTCATGTCAGTTAACAAGGTTATCGCGATCGGCAATCTGGGAGCTAATCCCGAGGTTCGTACTCTGTCCAACTCAGGGCAGAGCGTGGCGAGTTTTCCGCTGGCTACTAAGGAGCGGTTCACCGACCGCAACGGCACCAAGCAGGAGCGCACGGAATGGCATCGCGTCGTGGCGTTCGGAAGGCTTGCGGATACGTGCGGACGGTTCCTGAGCAAAGGCCGGCAAGTCTATGTCGAAGGTCGGTTGACTACCCGCCAGTACGAAGCGAAGGACGGGAGCGGCAAGCGCTACCGGACCGAAATCGTGGCCCGTCAAATCCGCTTTCTCGACAAGAGCGCGGATGCGCCCACGGCTGAAACTTCTGACGACATCCCCTTTTAGTTTCGCCGCACGGGAGAGCCGCGAAAGCGGCTCTCCCCCGACCACTCGAACGACAATCGGAGATTACGGAAATGGACATCAATCAAATCAACGGCGTCATGCACGGCGATTGCATCGCGCTCATGCGCTGCATGGAATCCGAAAGTATAGATTTCATTCTCACGGACCCGCCCTACATCACGCACTACCGCTCGCGCGATGGCCGCACCGTGACCAACGACGACAACGGCCGCTGGCTGCGGCCTGCCTTCGGGCAGATGTAGCGGCTTCTGAAAAACGGCTCATTCTGCGTGAGCTTCTATGGCTGGAACAAGGCCGACCTGTTCATCTCCGCGTGGCGCGCCGCCGGGTTTCGCATCGTCGGACACATCGTATTCCGCAAAAGATACACGTCGTCGGCTCGCTTCCTGCGCTACCAGCACGAACAGGCCTATCTTTTAGCGAAAGGTGACGTGATCCCGCCGGAATCTCCGCTGTCCGATGTCATCGACTTCACCTACACCGGCAATCGCCTTCATCCCACGCAGAAGCCAACCGAAGCCCTGCGGCCCCTCGTCAGGGCGTTCTGCAAACCCCGCGGGATCGTTCTTGACCCGTTCTGCGGCTCCGGCTCGACGCTCGTTGCAGCGAAGGACCTTGACCGCAATTTCATCGGGATCGAACTCGACAGTGCCCATCACCTAACGGCGTGCCGTCGGGTTCGGGACGCGAAGAACATCGGGGCGGCGGCATAGCCGCCCCTCAGGGCGGCAGCCCGCGAGCTGCCGTGCCGCAGCTCGCGGCGGATTCATTTTTCATCGCGTGGCGTGCCAGCAATGAAATTTGCGGCGCGCCCGCGCGATGCGCGGGCGCGCTATGATTTTCAATCCACGCTTCGCGCTAACGCTCTCGCCTTTACAGCCATCGGCATCAGAAAGGCTGCCAGATCGGAAACTACAGTCTCAAGCGAGTCCGGCCCGGCCGCTAGCTCTCGGACAAAAGCATCCCATTGCCGCCGCTTGCTCGCGTCGCGAGCGAATTCCGAAGTAAGGGCATCCGGAACCTCGCTCGGTATCGCAGTTCGCCTGCGTTCGAAGGTTGCGGCAATCGCTTTGGCGAGACGATCAGGATCGAAGCCGTAAGCCTTCGACAGAACCCACACGTCGTAGAAGTCTTTCATGCGGCTGTTCGCGCGTCCGAGATGCACCATTGCCTGAAATTTCTCGGCAATCACCGTCTCGCGCGGATAAGCCCGCAATCGTGGCGCGGCTGAGTCGAGTAAAACCGGAAACTCGATTTCCTCCAGGCCAGGCTCCACTGCGTCTCCGAAGCCGACATCAATCACCACGTTGATTCGTGCACGCGAAAGGTTGGCAACGGTTCGCAGTCGCAGTCCTCCATATTCCAAATCTTCTCGGATTCGCTCGATCCGCAAATTATCGACCTCGAAGGTAATCCCGTCATCCGCCGGCATTCCGCAGACCTTGCGGAAAACGCGAAGAATGGATTCCTCAGCGGAATCCCCGAAGCCCAGCAGATCCAGGTCGCGAGTGGGACGATACGGATCCGGGAACCAGGTCATGATCAACATCGCGCCCTTGAGAGCAAATCGATCGCGGTACGGCGACTGACTCAGCCGATAGAGAAGACGCTCCAGCGCATAGTGCGTGATCACCAGATCGAATGGCTGGCCTCTGTCTCGCGCCAGTTTGAGAAGGCGAGAACGGACTGACGCGCCGATATCGCGAGTCCGCTTAGCCATCCAGCGTCAGAGCCTCCATGTAAGGTTGCATCGCGGTCCATACCCCGGCTTCGATGGCCTGCATGGAGATTTCTGCCGGCGTGGCCCTCCTCTTCCCAAGCGCTTCGCGAAGGCTCTCTACCGCAAGCGTCGTGCCGAGGACGCGACGATAGCGAAAAACGTCGGCTAGGGTTTTCGCTACGCCAAAGATGGGCACCCGCACGCCGTCGATCACGTGAAACTCCACGCCCTTCTCAAGCCGCTCTTTTGGAAACCGTACGAATCGGATCGCGGGATACTCGACGCGCGGGCGCCAAGCTTTAGGGCCGATTGCCACCCATACGCGCGGAGGCATCTGATCGGTGAGATCATGAAAGGCGAGCGCGGAGACGAGACAGATCACCCCGTTCGAAACGCGCTTGTAGGCTTCGGCGAGGACGTGATGGGCATCAACTGTCGCGTCCGGAAGCTGATAAAGTCCACGGCCGAGGCGGACGACGGCCCCCGCGCGCTCAAGGCGCGAAACGGTTGTCGCCGTGACACCCGTCGCCATGAACTCAGCGAGGCGGACCATTCCGCGCTGCCGGAGAAGGGCCATCGCCCGGTCTTGTTGCCGGTCTGAGCGTTCTGCCTTAAGTGCGGTCAAGATACATTTCCTCGGGCGTTTGAGCCATTCATCCGAGGAATTGTACCATCCTACGGCAGCTAGTAACAGACCTCCAGCAACAGAAACGGGAGCCGCTTACCTTTGCGCGGAAGCAGGAATCTCGAACGCTGTGATCGCGAATCAGGCGGCCTACGTGGCTGGCTGGCTGAAGAAGCTTCGCGACGATCGCAAGCTTCTGATCCGTGCGGCCGCTCAAGCGCAGCGAGCGGCGGGTTACATCCTGTGCAGACCGCACCTCTCGTGATATTCGCGGCGCCCGCGCGATGCGCGGGCGCCGCTCACGAAAGGTGCACTTTTCCAAACTAGACCCCTCGCGGCGAAAATAGTCTCGTTGATCTCCTAGGAAAACCCGCCGCTCGCCAGACCAGAGACGCACCGCTCGCGTCCGAAACGGATCATTCACGAACACGCTGAGTGAACAACGTGAGATTCTCTTCTTTCAATCCCCATTATGAAACTGGCATGACTCGCAAATTCCCACCCAGTCTTGTTCTTGCTGTAATCTTCGTTTTTGAAGACCGGACTTTTACTGACTCGATATCCTCAGGTGAGCGCCCACATATCCGACGAGGATTCGTTTGGAGACAGGGAAATCCAAGAAGTGAATTCGAGTGTCTCCCCTCTTTAGATGCCATTCAAAGACGCGGTACTCGCCATCTGGACATCGGACCGTTCTTTCATCGCTATACATATTCAACGTAGATTGACTTTCGCCAGACGCGCCGGCCAGCCGATGAATGTCGAAATTGCCAGTGTCCCACGTTTCACAATAGTATTGCAGGTCTTGGAGCCCACGCATCACGGCTCTAAAACGTGGCTCGCTCCCTCCGAGAGCCTTTATCTGATCTTCAACTGGCTCACAAAAGTCGAGATTTGGGAGGAGAGATACTCTGTCATCCCACAGTTCGTGGCCACTTGCGGGGGGAGCAGGTTTCTTGCGATCCAACCATTCAACGTGCACTTCTAAATGAACCGCTCGGGAAGCATGCCGCACGCTAAGGATGCGCGTTTCGATGTCTTCGTCGTTGATCCAGGACTTTTCAAGGCTTAGCGAGGCAGCGTTCCATTGGTCGCCAGACCGAAAGCTGATCGCGAGGCCATCTATCGAAAAGGCCACTGACAATCCTAGTGCGAGCCGATCAGCAAATCTGTATTCCACATCCTGAGCCTCGAGTTGATCGACCGGAACACAGTCACTGTAGTCACTCCGCTTGTCGACGAGAGTTTTTGTTCGCAGACGTCTTTCGTAGTCTCCGTCGTGGTACTCAGTCAGCCACCGACCGATAGACAATCCGGAACTGATCTGCACCCGTAAAAAGTAAGGTGGAGTAACAAGAAGCTTCTTTCCTTTGATTCGTTGATCGGTGAGTATATTCGAGAACTCTTCGAGATACCTTTTCCCACTATTCAAATCTGGTGCTATCGGAGTTTCAGACAACTCATTGAACACCAAGAAAATAGTCATTCTAGTTACCGCCAAGCAGTTGATCTAAACTCCGTTCGATTTCATCGAAGAAGCCTTCGGGCCACTGAGACAGCCTGCCATTCTCGTCAATATTCAATAACGTCAAGGATGGTGAGCTTCCACCTGCCTCCCATTTGCTGTGATAAAGGACGACCTTTGACGGGTCGGCCTTTTGTCCTTGGACGGCTAGCCGAATTCCGTTCAGCACATGATCGCTGTGAGTCTCCAGGAGGATCTGAATGCCGGCCGCGGATGCCCGAGCTAGAAGGTCTCCCATCTTGAGCTGTCCGCGAGGGTGCAGATGAGCTTCTGGGTTCTCAACAATAACTAGACTTCCAGGATGGGCTGAGAGCACAGAGACAACAATCGGCAACGCGTAGGTGATGCCGAAGCCGACATTGGTAGGACGATATTGTGAACTCGCAACCTGCTGTCCCAGAGAATAGGTCACGTTGAACGTCATAAGGTCCATCTCGGAGTAGCGTTTCACGTTCAAGCGCACGCCTGGGCTTATTTCCGTCATCCATGCCTCCACCTGTGACTGGAGGGTGTTTGAACTAGCAATTGGATGGCGTAACCCTTGTAACTCGACGGTTTCCGAGCCAAAGAGGGAGAGGAAGTGCGCTGCGAACTCGCCGCTGGAGCCCAATTGGCGATGGTGTCGAACCTCGTAATCGGACATACCGAAAGATGTTCGAGGTCCAATGCGCTCGGCGCGGAGGTAACGAAATTCATCCCGAAAGAGACTCGTCCGCCAAATCTCTCCTGTGTGCTCACAGCCATTGACGGCTAGCACGTCACTCTCTTCACGATAGGCGAATCGCAGCTTAAGATTTGCAGGGAGGTCGTCATTTAGTTCGAACGCTATTTCGTCGGTATCAGCTTCTTCAAACAGAACGTCCTTGGCAGTTCCTAGCTCGGCGAGTTTGCCATTGAGTGTCAATCCAACATTGGGCAACAGATTCTCAAGGTAAGATTGCCTCAACAAAATCAGGGCTTGGATGATGGTCGACTTTCCAGAACTGTTAAGACCGGCGAGCAGAGTGAGCGGCTTAAGGATGACAACTTGTTGTTTGAAACATTTGAAATTGATTAATTCGATCGACTGGATCATTGAAGTGTCTCCCGAATGATCTCTTCAATCTGTGAAAATCGCAGCCGCACTTTTCGGGGATCACCCGTACCATATGTAATAGCCGACTCGAAATTACTGTCGTCGAGCAAGGAAAGAAAACGTTCTCGCAGATCTTTACTCTTCTGTTGGAGTCTATCGACATCGGCTGGAGACAAAGTCTCAACATTTGCAGACCACACTTCAAACAGAGCCCGATTGACGGGATAACGCCTTGGGTTCCCTCGTTTCTGCTTCCGGAAAGCTAGATCGCCGAAGAGCCGATAGCAATCCACCATTGCCGTGCGAAACCGGTGTCCTAGCTTCTGGATATCCGTATCTGAGGATTGGTTTAGCTCGATCATGCATTGATTAAGAAAGGTATCGATATTCTTCGATTTGTACTCCTGATATGGCGTTTTCATAAAAGCTAGAAGCCTCAACACGCACTCTCTGTCGCCCATGCGGTCGTCGCGAATTCCTTCGTTTGTGGCGGCCCGAAACTCCGCACTCTCCGTAAGGTCTTGCAGGAAAAGAGTGGCTTTCCCTTGATTGAGGGCGTGGCGAATCTCCTGGCTCGAAAGCGGCAACCCGCCTGTATTGATCCTTTTGAAAATGTTGAACTTAACCTCAGGAGGTGTGTTCTCTTGGATCAGAAACACTGTCACTTGTGTTTCTAATATGCGTCTCTGAAGGCTCCGGGGTAACTGATCGAACTTCTTTCCGACACATTCGTTCAGAAACTCTAGTCCGCTGAGCGACAAGGTCTTGTCGATCACAAAACTTCTAAGCGTTGAGAGACGTTGCAGTCCGTCCACAACGAGCCACTTGCTCTCATCACTCCCGTCCATGTAAAACGCGGGCAGCGGAATTCGGATCAACAAAGATTCGATCAACTGACTCTTTGCTTTTGTGCTCCAGATTCCACCTTTACGCTGAAAGCCCGGAGTCAAATCGATTTCTTTGTTCCGAATGCGATCCATGAGAAGCGAGATCACCATTGGCTTGGTATCAACTCGGATCCGCCCTGGATCGAACGGTTCTGTTATTTCGAAACCGCCACCTGTATCTTCTTCTTCGAGCCCCGTGCCGTCCACTTCTCCCAATTCCTCGGCCCCAGAATCGTCCGTAGAAGTAGTGGTGACTTCCGGAGATCGCTCCGGAGAACTTTCATGAAGAGCGTTATCCTCGGTGGAAATGTGTTCAATTATCTGTGGCCCTCCAGATGCCGCCTTACCTACACTCGTTATCCCAGTGCTCCACACAAACCGGGAGGGCCACCCTCGCCGGCCCTCAACGAACTGCCCACACCCTTGATCTTGGAGTTTGCGAAAAAGATCTACAATTTCGTGTCGACGGAATTCATGACCTTCAGCTCTAAGAAGAACAAGGATGCGGTCAACCTTCGTTTCGGACTGATCGCGTTCGCGGCGCGCGGCATGGTCGAGAAAAGCTTTGGCCACTCCACTCTCCATGTAGAGTTGCCGAAGCGTGTCTATATTTGGCGATTTGAAGTCCATCGCTGTTTCTCCACCCAATCGTCACCGCAGACTGATTCAGAGAGCCGCAAAGAAGGTCTAATCATATATCTGATTGCTGCTGCCGCAACCTCGTCAAAATCGGCGTCGTCAAGCGAGGCGAACACGAAGTAAAACTTGCCTCCCATGGACTCGTCCTCCCCCATCTAAAGGCGCGGCGCCGCACGTCCTGCAAAAGTGGTAGTGGAGGAAGAGGCAGGGGCCGGCCCAGCGGCCACCCACTGATATTCCGCCTGACCTTCACCTCCAGCGAGCAGGCGAAAGCGATCGGGCGTCACAAACACGAACCGCTCGCGGGTCTTGGTGCAGATGGAGTAATTGCATTTATTTGTGCCCTCCCTGAGATCGGGGTCAGCCTGGAAGAGCGGACAGCGGCGCAATGGCAGCTTCCTGAATAGATTTTCGACGCCATGGCGGAAAATCCTGGTAATCGGCCTCTTCAGTCAAGGGCCTGGAGCCCACTTCGGGTCGGGAAGCGGACCTGGTGCAAGCGAACGGAATTGGCTTGGCCCTCTTCGCGGACAGGAACCCCCCTGATCGGCTGAAACGAAAATACTTTGCACCCGTTCCCTGACAAAAGGAAACCGATAGGCCGAGAGCGAGCTACCGACCGGAACTAATTTTCATATCGCCCTGAAAAAATCTCCGACTTGAACGTAGAGGGCTCTAGCCAATTTCACCATCGTTGAAAGCGAGGGGCCGCGCTTTCATCGCAGGATCTGCGACAGGTGCCCCTTATCGTTTCCCTCAAGTCGAAACGGTCCGTTGTTCCCATATGCCCTGCTCGCCAGTCACCGCGCGACGCGAGGCGTAGTCTCGCCTTCACATGCCATTTCAACCATTGCGGTAACCCTTGCCGTTGGGACGGCCGGTCGCCACGTACCCGTTGTGGCGTTCAAGCAGGTTGTAAATGCTACGCCGTGCGACCCCGAGAATCCGCGCCGCGCGTGTCTTATTCCCACCGACAGATGCCAATGTCCGGAAAATCAGTTCGGCCTCGACCTCTTTCAGCGAGGCGCCAAGCCGAATCGTAAAATCTGGGTCGGTTCCCACCCCAACTTGATCGGCTAGATCGATCGGCAAATCACCAGATGAAAGCATCGACGACCGGCACAAGATAACCGCGCGCTCGATGACGTTGCGCAACTCTCGAACATTGCCGGGCCACGAATAAGCCTTAAGCGACTTCAGGCAATCCTCGGCTACTCCCTGAACCGCCTTGCTGTGTTCCCGATTGAACTGCCGGAGGAACTGCGCGGTCAATAACGGAACATCCTCAATCCGTTCGCGCAGCGGCGGAAGTTCGATCGAAAGCACGCTGAGGCGGAAGTATAAGTCTTCGCGCAGCCTACCCTCGCGGATGGCGCGCCGAGGCTGACGGTTGGACGCAGCTAAGACTCGCACATCGATTGGAATCTCCTTGACCCCGCCCAGACGCCGGACCTCTTTCTCTTCCAGCACCCGGAGAAGCTTGGCCTGCATCTCAGACCGCATTTCCGTTATCTCGTCGAGTAGGAGCGTTCCGCCATTTGCGCGCTCGAAACACCCTGCTCGCCGCTGATGAGCCCCGGTAAAAGGCGCCGCGCTCATGCCCGAATAGCTCGCTCTCGATCAGGGTCTCCGGTACTGCGGCGCAATTTATAGCAACGAATGGCCGGTCGCGCCGCAAAGAGCGCGCGTGGATAGATTTCGCGGCCAGTTCCTTACCGGTACCGCTCTCACCCGTGATAAGGACAGGAGCAGTCGTAGCGGCGACTTGTTCGATCAGGTTCATAACCCGACGCGCCGCTAGCGACCGTCCTACTAACATGGTTCGCTCGCGAACCTCTCGGACTCACCGCAACCGCGCCGGCATGATATCCCTGATAGCACCAGATAAACTATTGATAACTGAACAGTGCAATAACAATTCATTTCTTTCTTATGATGGCTTAATAAAGTTAGACGAATTAAATCGATGAAACTTCAAGCAAATGAGAGCAAAACACAGTTTCACCTCATTTAGCATCCACAACCTTCACGTTTCGATGCTGGGTATAACTGTGCGGGACGGTCGTCCAACCGGCTCCCGGGGCGCACGAATTGCGTGGAATGCAAGTGCGCGAGATTTGCACATCGGATTGGCCGAACCGACAAATTCTTTGAACAATTTCGATGGGTTTCCGGCTGAGTGCGCAAAGATTGTATATGCACACTGGCTTTTCCGCTGTCTGATCGCCAAATCGCCTCGTGGGAAGGCGAAGCCTGACCGCGTGAGCCTAACCCCTGTGTCATGTACCAGCGGATCGAAAAACGGCATGGCGGTTGCTCAATGATTCAGTGGATGAGTCTGCTGTGGAGGTGTGGAACGCTTGTGCTGTCGGAGTTTTCATGTCGTATCATGCGCCGCATCGAGTCACGCCGCGGGCATCGCTATCGCCCGTAACTATCGAGGAGCTTCTCGCTGATCCGTCACTGACAAGGGGAATGCTTCTCGAGTCCTGCCTGAACTCCTGACCCAGCTTGCCTCGCGCGTCGCAGCGCTCAAGACCCTCGAAGGTGCGCTACTCGCCCTGATGCTGAGCGAGCGCATCGCGACCAGCGAAATCAAGAGCCTTGGCAGCGCCCTTCTGAGCGCACCCGATCTCGCCAAGCTCTTTGGAGTCCCGCAATCGTGGGTCAGGGAACAAGCTCGGATGGGAAATCTGCCCTCGATCAAACTCGGTCACTACGTGCGTTTTAAAATCGAAGAAGTGCAACGCTTTCTGACCGCGCGCGCCAGCCAGGCCGCTTGACTTTTCCGCCGGCTTTGCTATACGTTGCGTATAGCGATGACCGGCAAGGAAATTCGAGCGCTCAGACGCAAGCTTGATTGGACTCAGGTGGCCTTGGCCGAGGCCGTCGGAGTAACCTCGAACACCGTGGCCCGCTGGGAGCGCGGCGAGATGGCAATCTCCGAACCCGCCGCCAGGCTACTTAAGAAAATCGCCGCCGAGCACAAGGACCGACTGAAGGAGCATTGAGGTATGGGGTGCATCAGGAAGACCGAGCAGGGCCGATGGCGTGTCGATTTTCGCGACCAGACCGGAGCGCGCCATCGCGCCACCTTCGACACGCGCAAGGCAGCGGAGAACGGGCTCGGGGACTTCCGCCGGCAGATAAACCAGGGAAGCTTTGTGGCGGCGAAGCAAGTGCCGCTCTTTCGTCAAGTTGCGGAGGAATGGTTCGCCGGCAAGCGTGAACATCGCCCATCGACGCAAGCTCAATGGCAGGCGCACCTCGACCGCCATCTGCTCCCGCATATTGGAAATCTGAGGCTTGATCAGATCAACATTAGCGGGCTCGAAAAGCTCCGTGACGCTCTTCGTCGCGGCGGCCTCAGCCCACAAACGGTGAACAAGGTTCTGACGACCGCGACCGCGATCTTCAAACTCGCGGTGCGCAGGAACTACTGGACCAGCAATCCGGCAGCGAGTGCCGAGCGACTGCGCGTGACCACCGCCGAACTGGCTGAGGACGGTTCGCGTCCGGCACGAGACGCGACACGTCCGGTTCGTACCGAGGAAGTCCTGAGTTCACACGAGTTGCAGCGATTGGTCGCGGCCGGAGAGCCCGGTTTCTATCAGACGCTCTTCCTGACCGCGGCGCTTACCGGGATGCGTCACGATGAACTGCTTGCGCTCCGCTGGTCCGACATCGATCTGCAAGCCGGGGAAATCTTCGTGCGCCGCAGCTTGTCCTGGGCAAGGTTGAAGGGCGAAACAGGTCCTGCGCGACCGCGCTTCTATGAGCCCAAGACCAAGTCAGGAATCCGAACGCTTCCGGCTCCGGCCGAGCTTCTTTCCGCGCTGCGCATCTGGAAGCTGCAGTGTCCGAAAGGCGAGCTTGATTTAGTCTTCGCGGCGCCGACGGGTTTGCCGGCTCATCGGAGCAACGTGCTCCGTTACGGGCTCTACCGGGCGTTGCGCCGCGCGGGTCTCCGCCGCGTCGACATGCACTCGCTCCGACACAGCTTTGCCTCCGCGCTGATCATGGCGGGCGCGCCCGTCACAGAGGTCCAGTACCTCCTTGGACACTCCAGCCCGCAAACTACCCTCAAGGTCTACAGTCATTGGTTTGCGAACACCCAAAGCGACTCGGTCCATCGTCTCTCGCGGGCACTGGCCGGAAATTTTGGACACTTTTTGGACACTTTGGACCGATCCGGAGGATCGGCCGAGATCGGAGAAAGCGCCCAAGTATTTGATTTTACGAAGGAATTAATGGCGCCCCCTGCGGGATTCGAACCCACGGCCCCAGGATTAGGAATCCTGTGCTCTATCCATCTGAGCTAAGGGGGCGCGCCAAAATTCGTTGTGTACGAGACCCACCGATTTTCGTCGGTGCCCACGACCAGATTCAGTGCCCACTTTTCCTTGGGTTCGCCAAAAAGCCTTGCGCGAACCGATCGACCGCGCCGGTATCGGCATCCTTGAACCAGTGCGAGTAAACCCTGAGCGTGACGGCCGGGTTCGAATGCCCCAGCCGGTGTTGAACTTCTGTGATAGGCGCGCCAGCGGCGATGAGTCCGCTCGCATATGAGTGCCGCAAGGTTTTGACGTTGACGCTCCGGAGCTCCGCCCGACGTAGTGCCGGATAGAGGCCCTGACGCAGGACGTTCGAGCGATGCAGCGGTTGGCCGTCGAGACGACAAAAGACGAGATCGTGCTCGGACTGGGGACTCTGCAGTTTCCAGACCTTCAACATCGCTACCAGTGCCGCAGGCAGCGGCAGTGTGCGATAGCCGGAACGCGTCTTAGGTTCGTAAAATTTCGGCCGCACGCGGCCTTTCTCCTCCAAACCCGCGCGACCAAGAAAGCGAGCGTCGTACGGAAATTCGACCGGCGTCGAGTGAAACGTCGGTCCACTTTAAGGCATAGACTTCCTCCGGCCGCATCCCCGTTGCCGCGACCGTGGCAAATAGCGTCCGGTAAAGGCCGGATGCGGCGTGGCCGAGCAGCTTTTTGATCTCGTCGGCGCTCAAGACCTCGTCGGGTCGGACGGCGCGCAAGCCCTTCTCGCTTTCGTCGGTTTCGTCGGCGACACTTAATTCCGCAACCGCTCTGCGCGGCCGCTCCGCGATTGCCGCCGGATTGTTGGCGACCCAACCGCGGCGTTGTGCGAGCTTGAATACTGCGGCGCAGGTGGTCAAGACCGCGCTTATCGTTTTCGCGCCCAAGTTCGCGCGCAGTTCATCGCGCACGCGCTCGACCGCGGCTACGTCAATCCGATCGAGCCGGACGTTGTCCAGCTTGACCAGGTGTTTGAGATGGACGCGCCATCCTTGCACGGTTGCTGGATGGCGATCGGCCTTATCGCGTATCCATTCCTCGCCGGCCTTCGCGAACGTGGGAATTTTCTCCGGCGAGATATACTCGCCGCGCGCGACTTTGGTTGCCGTTGCTGCGAGATGTTTTTCGGCTGCCTTCTTGGTCGGGAACTCGATCCGCTTCCGAGGTCCCGCGAGTCCCTGCGGCCGGTAGTCGAGTCGCCAGGGACAATCGCAGTCGCCGCCCATACATGCCGCTTGGTGATACCGTTTGATCGAAGCCATTAGTCCCCTCGTCTCTTCCCAGTCCGCGGCCGTTGCTCGGTAGCGATTTTATGAAGGAGTCTGGCGGCGGGTTCGGAGATCGCCATTTCGCCGCGCTCCCAGCGGGCTACGGTGTTCGGGGTTACTCCAATCGCCTCGGCCAAGACCACCTGAGTCCAGCCCAGTTGTTCTCTGAACGCACGAATTTTCACACCGGTCATACTATACGTAGCGTATAGTATGACCAAGGGGAAGTCAAGCGGCCTGGCTGGCGCGCTGCGTGAGAAAGCGCTCGACTTCTTCGATTCTGAAGCGAACGTAGTGACCGAGTTTGAAGGATGGGAGAATGCCGAGGCGAGCCTGTTCCCTGACCCAAGATTCCGGAACGCCGAAGAGCTCGGCGAGTTCGCGCGCGGCCAACAATTTACTCGCGGCGGTGCTGAGGCCCCTAGTCGCTATGCGCTCGCTGAGCATCAGTGAAAGCAACGTACCTTCCAGTGTTTTGAGCGCCGCCACACGCAACGCGAGCTGACTTAAGAGTTCTGGAACGGACTCGAGAACCAGGCCTCTCGTGCGCGATGGATCCGCGAGGAGTTCCTCAATTGTCGCGGGCGACAGTGTCGCCCGCGGCGTGACTTGGTGCGGCGTCTGATGCGACATGAACCACTCCCAACATCGCAAGCACCCCACAACCACACATCGTGGGCGCAGCCGCCCTTACAATCAATATTCCCGCGCTCGCGCCCGCAAGAATTGCGATTTTTCTCGAGCCAGAATTCATCACTGCGCTGCGCGCCTCGGATCTGCAGCCTAATGACTTCTGAGCGGCGCAGCTCGTCGAGCGTTCGGAAGTAATCCCCTGCTGATGAAGTTGCTCGCGGTCTCTCGAGCGGCCTGGCGGCCAAACAATGTAAGCGTCAGCAAGCCCAGGCGCGTGACCATACCGCCACCGACGACGAATCCCGCGGCAGCGGCGATCGCGACGGCAGGCAAGGGTCTCTCGCGGATGCTTTCTTCAATCTGCTGCAGATCAACCTTGATTCCCGACCGGTCAAGATATTTTTGAGCGGTGTCTCTTATGGCCCTGTCCGCCTTCGTGGCCGCGCCGCCTTCCGACGTCATGGAATCATCGAAGTCTTTGTCGTTTTCATTTTCTGTGGTCATAGTTTCAACTCTCTGGTGTGCATCGTTTCAAATTAAGCTGGTCCGACTTTGCTATTTCCCAGCGTTTAGTCGGTTCTATTGGCTGCGGGGAAGCGCCGCACGCACGAGAGCTTAGGAGTTTGCAAAAGCGGTGCCTGTTAGCAAAACTCGGGAGCGTCTTCTGAGCCTTATCCGCTGGAAGGGCCACGTACCGCGCGCATAGCGTGCATCCAGCCGCCACCCAGGGCGGCTTGAGAAAATGCCGGAAAACGAAGTACAAGCCGGCGCCGAGGCTGATTGCGCTGAGCAAAGTCCAGATGAGGTTGACCGCGGACGGGACCGCGCCGAAAGAAATCAACTGGAGCGTGCCGCATCTATGGCTTGTACGAAGCCCTTGGCGGCAAGTTCGCCGAGCAACGCGATTACGTCGCGTTCGCAGACGTCCGGCTCGACTTCGTATTCGTCAAGCAGCGTGTCGCAGATTTCGCCGACGGTGCGGGGCTCGGCGACTAGCGTCCAGATCCTCGCACCCACCTTCTCGAGTCCGTAGTACATGCCGTCCTTGCAGACGAGGACCGCGTCTTCGCCCGCTACATCGCGCGATACGTTTTCCTCGCAGGCCACGACGACTGAGTTTCACGATATTTGCACAACCGCCATCATCCTCCTCCGCCACATCGATCTTCATCGGGTCACATCGTCGGGTTTGAGGGCCGCGGCGATCGCTCGCTCGCAGCCGACCACGCGCGCCCGATCGTTTCAGAAGAAGAACCTGCCGCTCGACGAGGATGTCCACCGCGCCGGTTAACCCTCGCGGCCGTCGTTGATCTCGACCAGGCCGCGCACGGCGAGTTCCCCGAGCAGCGCGATCACGTCGCGCTGGCACTCCTCGCGATCGACTTCGTATTCGCCGAGCAAGGCGTCGACCAGTTCATCCACACGCCGCGGCTCGTTGAGCATGCGCCAGACCGAGGCCCCGACGTCGTCGAGTCCATAGTAGACGCCGGTCTTGAGATTGAGGACCGCGGCCTCGCCCTCGAGGTCGCAGGAAACCTGGTCCGCAACCGCGGCCACCACCGAGTTCAGATCGATTTTGATCGTTTCGATAGACAAGCGTGCCTGTGCCGAGGGTTGGCGCTTTCTGGCGGAGATTTCTTCTGGCAACTATGCCACTGGCCGCAAGACGCGACAAGGCCACATGTGCGCGCGCAATTTGCCGCGTCGCCACACATGAATCCATGCCTGGACGCTCGAAAATCTCGAAAATCCCACCCACCAATCAGATCCGCGCAGCACGCTCGACCAGCGGCGCCAGTTCCTTGACCACCTCGACGCCGTCGTGCGTGGCAGTATCGCCCGCCAGGATTATCAGACGGCTGACGCCGGCCGCGGCGTAACGCTCGAGCGCTTCGGCCGACGGCGCCTGTTGCGCGCCAAGACCGAGCATCACCGAGAACTCAATCCGCTCGGGGTCGCGTCCATTCTCGCGCGCCATCCGTTTGACCTGCAGTATACACTCCTCGGCCTTTTCGGGGCTGAGGCCGCCCGGCATCCATCCGTCCGCCCATCGGGCGACCCGCTTCAACGCCGGCCCGGGATCGTGCGCCCCAAGAAAAATCGGCGGATATGGCTTCTGCACCGGCTTGGGAAAAAGCCTGACCGCTGGGAACCTGATGATCTCGCCTTCGTAGCTCGCCTCGGGCTTGCTCCACAACTCGCGCATCGCCTCGACGGACTCGCGCAGATGACGCCAGCGGCGCTTGAAGTCGACGCCCATGATCGCGGCCTCTTCCGGAAACCATCCCGCGCCCACACCCAGCATCAGCCGGCCGCCCGAATACATGTCGAGCGTCGCGGCGGCCTTGGCCGTTTCGATCGGATTGCGCTCGGGGAGCAGACAAACGCTGGTGCCGATGCGGATGCGCGAGGTCGCCTGCGCGGCCGCCGCCAGCGCGACGAACGGATCGGCCAGGTGAGCGTAGAACTCCGGCACCTTGCCGTCGGGCGAGCGCTGATAGTAAGTCGTGTAGGCAGCCGGAATGACCAGGTGCTCGGCGACCCAGAACGACTCGAAGCCCGCGCGCTCGGCCGCGGCCGCGATCGCGCCGGGATTGCCGGATTTCTCGGTGAGGAATGCCGTTACGCCGATTTTCATGTTGTCCTCCTGCCGGCTCTTGCCAATTCCTGCAAGTTCGTACAGTCCGCGCGTTGCGGCCGCCACGCTCCAAGCGTGCCCGGCCAAAAAAACATCTCGAACAACATCGCAGAACTCGCGGCCATCGGGAAAGCGCGCTGAATCTTCAATTCGCCCGCTCTTGTCGGCGATTCGCCGGAAGGCCTGCTAAAAAAACCAGCTTCCTTCGGGCGAACGACCGAAGAGCGAACCGACAAATTTCTCCACCCCGAGGTTGAATTTCACGATCACGCGGTCGGAACCGCGTGTGAGGCCGAAGCCCGGTCCGATGTTGTACTCGAGGTGATGCGGGAGTTCCCCCCAAACAACAGGAAAGATGTAGTGCTGCTGTGCGCTCAGTGGATCATTGTCATCAATGAGCCCAACGCCGCCGTAGAACTCGACGCCGGGAGAGAAGTAGCGCGTCCAACGATAGTAGGCGCCATTGCGATAGCCGAACTCGAAGCCTTGATCGTGTCCCCTCCCATACAGAGGTTTCTCAAAAACTGGATTCAATACCAAGGAGACTCGGCCGAAGTCCTTCTCGATGATGGGCTTTAGTTCGAGCTCCAGGTCCGCGTCATCAAACTGTGGGGTCTTGTGCCATTCGAGCTCTGCGTACCATCCTAGATTAACCGGCAATACATCTTCATCGAAAAGTCTGCCTCGCAAGCGCAGCTTGTCACCCGTCCACCAGAAGCCATGGCCATCCGGTTGGGCAAAATCGACATACGCGGCGGCTTCGATCCGGTCGGTGAGGCCGTACGTCAATTCGTTGCCGTTGTACCACATCCCTTGGCTCCGAAAAGTCCCCTTGGCAGTTCCATCGGGGCCCTGGCTGTGGCCGTTCGGCACTGCCGCGTTGTCGGTCTCGAGTTCGACGACTCCCCGCCCTTCGGTCTTGTAGGGATATACTTCAAACTCCCAGGGATCGACTTGTGCGGCCGCGCGATTGGAAAGCAAGATACCGGCAACGACCAGGAATGAACCGCAAATAGCTAATCGACCATAGTTTGTCATTGCTAATCTATCACCGGATGCTAGTCAGTTGTGGCATGCGACGCAGGCGTGGAGATTTCGGATTCGATCCAGCGATCGAGCGTCGCGCGTTCAGCGGCAGTGAGCCGCGCGCCCGGATGCATCAGGCGATAAGCCCACGGCGGCATCGAGCGCTCGCGCAGCACCCGGCCCATCCACTGGAGCTTTCGCTTTCGCGTTTGCGGATAGTATGAGCCCCACTCCGAGAAGTTGAGTTCCTTACGTCCCAACGCCACATCGCGCGCGACCAGCCATGACATCGGGGCGACCCGGCTGTACCACGGCCATCGAGTCTGGTTGGAATGGCAGTCGTAGCACGCGCGCGTCAAAAGCGCCTCGACTTGCGCCGGTGCCGCTTTATCGCCGTTCGCTAGTGAAACGGGCGGAGTTGGATTCACTCGCTCGACCGTCAGCAGCTGCGCCGCGAGGACGGCGACGCCGACCGCGAGCAGAGCGAAAAGCGCAGACCGTCTCATCTTTCATCGATTTTTCATCGAAGATGCATCGAATTTTATCGAAGATGGCGAGGGTGGTCGGCGCGGAGCGAATTGCCAAGCGCGGGAACCGGGCAAGTTGTCACTTGCCGGTTACTTGGCGACGATACTGCCCTGGGGGACGTCCTGATGAAAGTCGTCGTAGAAATCGTAGCTGCCGGCGCTGAGCGCTGGCAGGCGCACAGCGATCGCCTCGCCAGGCTGGACGGCCTTTTCGCGGTTGAGTCGGAAGCTCTCGAATTCGATCGTCTCGTTGCTCGCATTCACGACCCTGATCGTGACGGCCTCACCAGCGGGCACGGTAAGATTGGCGGGCGAAAAGCGATGGCCCTCGTAACGCAACTCGATAGGGTTGCTGTCGGCGTGAGCGGCGGCGGTCGCTAAACCGACGAAGGCTAAGACAGCGAGCACGGGAACCAGGAATGTGCGAGCAGACACGTTTGAGGCCTCCGGATCTGATATTGAGAACGATTCTCAATATCCATCAACCCATCCCTCGTGTCAAGGGCTCCAATCCTCTGTGGCCCGCTCTATTTCTTGCTCATCGTCTTGCTTGTCTCTCGCTCATCCACGGCGGCTTCAGCCCCGCTATCCTCGCGTACACCGGGCAGTTCGCGACGTGAGAGCCCGGCAGGTAGCCGACGCTTATCAGAAACTCGCCGGTGATCTCGCCGCCGGTGAAGACAAATGTCCGCTTGAACAGCTTCACCCACTCGGCCTTGTCGAGTGGATGATTCGCCGCGAGCCATCGCGCGAACCCGCCATGGCTCTCGCGCATCGCGGCAATTCGCCGCGCATTCTCGATCGCGGCGTCGATCTTGAGCCGGTTGCGCACGATTGCGGCGTCGGCCAGCAGACGGGCGCGCTCGCGCCGCCCGTACGCGGCCACGCGGTCGACGTCGAAGCCATCGAAGGCCTTGGAGAACGCCTCGCGCTTGCGCAGCACGGTCAGCCACGAAAGTCCGGCCTGGTTGATCTCGAGCACCAGGCGCTCGAACAGCTTGCTCTCGACTCGCGTGGGAAAGCCGTATTCGCGGTCGTGATAGGGACCGTGAAATGGATGGCCGGGCGCGATTTCACAGTAGCTCATCGGGGGTGAACTCCCGCGCGCCGGCGCGGCTTGAAACCCGGCGCGTATGTGGCGCTACAATCGGGGCGATTCGACAGCGGCGAGAGCATCGGCAAGATCGTCCAGAGATCATCGGCAAAGTCATCCGCAAAAAATTTTCGGCAAAATCATAGGGAGACCATCGATGGAAACGATCGCGACGGATATTCGCACCTGGCCATGGTTCTCCACCCCTCACGGCTACAACTTCAACGGGCTGCTGATCGCCCATCCGCAGGGAAATATCTGCATCGACCCGGTCGAGGCAAGCGCCGCCGACCTCGAAGAGATCGCGCGCACCCGCCCCACGCGCGTGCTGCTCACGAATCGCAACCACGTGCGCGCGGCCAACCTGGTGCGCGAGCGCACCGGCGCGCGGGTCGCGATTCATCCGGCCGATGCGGCCTATGCGCGCGGCCAGGGCGCCGTCATCGACGACGAACTGCGCGTGGGCGAGCGCGTCGGCCCGCTGACGGTCGTCGCGATGCCCGGCAAGTCGCCGGGCGAGGTCGCGCTCCACTGGCCGGAGCGAAAGATATTGATCGTGGGGGACGCAGTGATCGGAAATCCGTCGGGCCGATGCGGTCTGCTGCGCGAACAGGTAATGGACGATCCCGCCCGCCTGCGTGAGAGCGTGCGGAACTTGATGACGATCGATTTCGACATGCTGTTGGTCGGCGACGGCGTACCGATACTGCGCGGCGCGAAGGATCGCCTGCGCGAACTGGTTGCAACGTTTGCGTAGTCAGTACTACTTGATCCTCTATCCTTATTGGAGTTCAGAATCCTGCGACAGAGAGGCAGCTCAAGTTACTATTGAAGCAACCGCGCGATGACCTTGAGTATCTTGTCCGTGCCGCTCTCTAGCGCGGCGCGCCGGACATTCTCGTTGGGCTTGTGCGCCTGATCGAGATCGCCCGGCCCGCAGATCAGGGGAATCATCCCGGCCCGCGCGAACCAACCGCCATCCGTGCCGAATAGCGCGCCGTCGACCTCGCCCGTCCCCGTGACTTCGAGCAGCGCGCGCTCGAGCGCGGTGTCGCGCGGCGCGAGTAGCGGCGGCACCACCATCGGCGGGCCAAGCTCGATCGCCGCGCGATGGTTATGCGAGGCGTAGTCATACGGATCGAGCGCGGCGAGCCGCCGCTCGACCTCGCGATAGATTTCGAGCGGCTCGGCGTCGGGCAGCGAGCGGTAAGTAATCGTGAAGCTGCACTCCTCAGCGATGATATTCGACGCGATACCGCCAGCGATCGTTCCGACGTTGAGCACGTCGTAGGGCGAGTCGGGAAAGATGCGCATGAACTTGTCGCTCGGCCTGCGCCGCTCGGCCTGCAGATGGCCGATCGCCTCCAGCGCGCGAGCGGCCACAGCGATCGCATTGACGCCCTGCTCGGGTGCGCCGCTATGCCCGCCGATTCCGCGCACCGTCACGTCGAACAGCACGATGCTCTTATGCGCGTGCTGCACCTGCCATGAAGTCGGCTCGCCGATCCATACCAGCTTCGGCGCGGGAATTTCTCCCAGGATCGAGGTGAGCGCGCCACAAATGCTCTGGGCCCCGAGACATCCGACTTCCTCGTCGCTGGTGAAGATGAAGACCAGCGGACGCTTGAGCGCGCGCACGTCGAGCGCGGCCGCCGCCGCGACGCATTCGGCGAGGAAGCCCTTCATGTCGGTCGTGCCGCGGCCCCATACGCGGTCGGCGTCGAGGCCGAGCTTGAGCGGATCGCGGGTCCATCCCGGCTGTCCCGCGTACGGCACCGTATCGAGATGCCCCGAGATGGTCAGGCCGTCGGGACGCGGCGGCCCAGCCCATGCGACCAGGTTGAGCTGCGGTGTGCCGGCGACCTCGATGCGATGGAGATCGACGTTGAAGCCGTGCGCCGTCATGCGCTCGGCCAGGAACTCCATCGCCGGCACGTCGCTGTTGGAGCTGACGGTATCGAAGGCAACGAGGCGTTCGAGCACTTCGTAAAGATATGCGCTCATGGGGGGCACCTTTCGGGCGTTACTATAACCCAATCGCGGCGCGACGCGTTACCACAATCGCAGCTCCGATGAGGGTGCGCCGCGCTACTCGCGGCCGAGCGGATAGGCGCCCGCGTCGCCGCGCCACGGCTGCAACAGCATCCGATCGAGCCGCAGTTCGGCCGGGTCGCGGAACTGATCGAGGCCGATGGTCATCCCAAGATGGCCGCGCTCGGGCTCGGCGCGGTAGGTTCCCAAGGCGCGGTCCCACCATGAGAGGTTGAAACCAAAGTTGCTATTGGTCTCGGCGCGGATGACCGAGTGATGGACGCGATGCATGTCGGGCGTGACCAGCAGCCATCGAAGCCGGAGGTCGGCGGCGAGCGGGATTCGCACGTTGCCGTGATTGAACATCGAAGTCGCGTTGAGCACGACCTCGAAAATCACTACGGCCTGCGGGGATGCTCCGATAGCGGCGACAGCAGCGACCTTGATCACCATCGAAATAGCTATTTCCAGCGGATGAAATCGCGCGCCGGTGGTGACGTCGAAATCGAGATCCGCGTGATGCATTCGATGAACGCGCCAGAGCGCCGGCACCGCGTGGAACATCACATGCTGCAGGTAGATCACGAGGTCAAGGAGTACCACCGACAACAAAAAGATCGCGGCCCGCGGCAAGTGGCGCTCGATCGCGGGTGGGAGATCGTTGAAGAGACCCCAATACTTGATCTCGCCTGCGGCGGCGACTGCAATGGCAGCCCCCGGCATCAGGACTCGCAGCAGGATCGCGTTGAACGCGGTCACGCCGAGATTGTTAGGCCAGCGCCAGGAGCGTCCGAGGGCCAGCGGCCGGCGCGGCGCAATGACCTCCCATAACGCCATCGCAACGAAGACGGCGAGGAACGCGCCTAGCCGAACCCTGGTTTCGCTGTCCAAACGATAACGGGCCTCCGCCCGCTTTTCAGTAAAACCGAAGCCGACGGTTGGTGGAAGTGAGGCGGGAGTAGCACAGAGCGCGCAAAAATATTTGGCGGCCCCGACCAGCCGGGGCCGCCAGTGCGAGAAACGCGACGGTGCCGGTTATTTCGCGAGGCCCTCTTCTTTGAGCGCCTCGTGAACCTTGGGCCGCGCCCCGACCTGTTCGGCGTAGGCCTTCACCTTGGTGAATTGATCGAGATCGAATTTCAGGAACTTCGCCCACAGCGTCATCACGAACAGGTACGCGTCCGCTACCGTGAAGTGCGCGCCCATCAGGAAGGGACCGCCGCTGGCGAGTTGACGATCGACAAAGGCGAAGCGCGCGGCCAGCGTGTCCTTCGCGACCGGCTTGTAGTCCTCGGGGATCGCTGGATTGAAGAGCGCGCCGAACGGCTTATGAATCTCGGCCGTGATGAAGTTGAGCCACTCTTGCAGCCGGTAGCGCTCGAAGGATCCGGCTTGCGGAGCCAGCCCCGATTGCGGCTTCTGATCGGCGAGGTACTGCACGATAGCCGGGCCCTCGGTCAGCGTATGACCGCTGTCCAGCACCAGCGTCGGCACATAGCCCTTCGGATTTACCGCGGCGAAGTCGGCGCCGTTCTTGGTCTTCTTGGTCTTGAGATCCACCTGTTCCAGGTCAGCAGCGATTCCGGCCTCGCGCAAAACGATATGCGGCGAGAGCGAGCAGGCGCCCGGGGAAAAGTACAGCTTCATCTTGGTTATCCTCCTTGCGGCTTTTCGTTGACGCCGCCGGCGGTCCAAAATGGCGACGGCGGTCCTCGTACCCAACTAGTCGTTATTAACTAGTCCGCCGTGCCGAGTTGAGCAATGGCAACGTTCCCATCGCCACCGCGAGCCAGCCGGACGGCGCGCAGCCGTTATCGAATCATAGCCAGGTTCGCCCAGATCTGCCCGACCATCAGCGAGCCTCCGGCCGCGAGCGCGAGACCCAGCAGCAAGGTGAAAGCAGTGCCAAGCCGATCGGCGGGCTTAGAGGGCGCTAACGCCTGCAAAGATGCTCGCACGTCGGCGGGAAAGCCGCGGCTCGCCTGCAGCCCTCGTCCGGCCGTGGCCTCGCGCGCGCTCTGAAGCTCGGGCCGCCCGGCTTTGCCGTTTGCGGATTTGATGCGGTTGTTCAACATGATCCTTTCCTCTTTTCCTCCACGGCCCGCTCAGGTATGTTGGAGGTGTGATACAGGCCGTTCTGTATGTATGATACAGGTCTGTCTGTATCAGTCAAGTGGGGCCGCAAGTGCAGAGCCGACTGACGAGCAGGGCAATGCGGCCAATAACTGGGGATAACGATCATGGCTAATCAATCCCAACGTTCAGGCGCCCGGCGTGCAGCCGAGAGATCGCCCGGCGCGCCGCCCAAGGCGCTCTCGGCCCGCGAGCGCATCCTCGAGACCGCGCGCGACTCGTTCTATCGCGAGGGCATTCGCGCCGTTGGCGTCGATACCCTGATTGCCCGTTCGGGCGTGGCGAAGATGAGCTTCTACCGCAGCTTCCGCTCCAAGGACGAGCTGGTCTGCGCCTACCTCGAATCCTCAGCCGCCGAGTACTGGCAATGGTGGGACGAAGTCATCAGAGCCCACGGGCACGCGCCGCGCAAACAGTTGCGCGCGCTGTTCGTCGCGACAGCGGACCACGCCATCTCGGAAGATTTCCGCGGATGTCCGTTCGGGAACACGCTGGTCGAGTTTCCCGAGGAGAGCCATCCGGCGCGGGCGGTCATCGTCAAGTTCAGGGCCGAGCGCCACGCCCGTCTGCGCGAGCTTGCAAAGGCAGCCGGCGCGCGCGATCCGGAACGGCTCGCGGATCAGCTTGGCATCGTGCTTGAGGGATCGGGGTTCTGCGCGGAGGGCTCACGTCCCTCGGGCCGCGCATCAGCGCTGGTGCGCGCGGCGGAAACTTTGATCGACGCCGAGACCCCGCATAGCTAGGGGCGCGCGCCACGCGCAACGCTCCAACTTGAGCGTGCTCCGCGATGGAGTTAAGGTCGTGACTCCGCCGAGCGCCCCCCTTAGCTCAGACGGATAGAGCACAGGATTCCTAAACTTGTACGCGACGTTTTCTCAGATCACCTCAGATCATATAGTGCAAAAAATATAAGGGTTCTCAGTGGATCGATATCATCTCAGATCATGCTGAAAAAGGCGGAAGTGGGCACTGAGTGGGCACTGAAACGCTTGAACAAGGCGCTCTCGGCGCTGCGCTAACCATTCCTCCATCGGGGCGCTTCAAACGAGCCATTCAGTGACGAACAGTGCCGCCAACAGCACCAGTGATGTGCCGGCAGCACGTTCCGCCCGTCGCTCATAACGCTCACCAAGGTGAGAGCCGAATGCCAGCCCAAGAAAGGTGAAAAGAGTGGTGCTGATCGAAACCGTGATCAGCAACGGCAGAAGCGGGATCGCCGCAGCGGGCAGCGCTATTCCTACACCGAGCGAATCAAGGCTGATCGATAACGAAGTGACGAGCAAGCCAGCACCCCGTGTGGCGTCAAATTCAGCTTTGGAAGGGTGCCGAAGAGAATTTCGGATCATCAGGCAACCGATCATTGCGAGCGGGCAAATCCAACATAACTCGCAACCTCGCCCAACATCTTTCCAGCTCCTGCGCCGAGTTCGTAGCCGACCACTTGCATCGCGATTTCCGAGCCGGCAAATGCAATCCCTAGCCGCACGCGCGCATCGAAGGCGAGTTGCGTGACGCCGACTCCAATCGAAACGGCCAGTACGTCCAGTCCAACGGCGACGGCTACACCGAAGACCTTTGACATCACAATCAAGTCATGGGGAACTACCAACCGAACCTCCCAATAGTCCGTCGAGACGGAACGAATAGCCGATGCCGAAATAGTGATCGACCGAACTGCTGTTCAGGCCAAAACCGGCATGAAAATCGAGCTGCTGTGTTTTGGTAAATCGCCAAGAACCGCCGGTATCAAGGATCTGAGAGGGTCGCTGATGATCGTAATCGCCGACGTACTCAACGAACACATCGGAAGACCCGATTCCCTTTTCGATGGACAGCGTGGGTTCAAAAGTCGGATTGCGCGCCGACTCGCTTGGAAACCAAGTCAAAGTGAACATGCCGACTACTTGCCAGCCGTCGGCGATTTCGTGAGACCACGGAAACTGAATGTATGGTTCGTAACCGTGACCGGAGATCCTGCTAGACCCGCTTGGAAAGCCAACGCCAGCCGTTGCCGACAAATCGAAACCCAACGGGGCCGGAAGCTGACGCTTGAACGAGGCAACCACGTCCGAGAAACCGGACGCCTGCGAACCATTGATGGACAGAAAGTAACTGGGGACGTCGATCAGAAATTCGGTGCAGTGAGCAATTCCGAGGCGAAGCCTGGTGTTGGTTCCGTCCAGTAAATTCGAGTCGTGCCTGACCGCCCAGTCCACGCCGTTCTCTGCCTGCAAGCTTCCATACGGAACTACGAGGCTTGAGTTGGTAACGTCGGGCCGGTCAGTATCGATCTCGTCCGCGCTCGTCGGGCAGCGATCCGTAGCACTGGCATTCGTTGGGCAAATCAAAACCGTCGCGAGAACAAGCAGGCACGTTATCGCGAGGCTCCGGACCCTTGTCAGCGAGTATTTCGACATCCCGGCCTTTAATGGCCGAGACTTTCGAACGAGCCTCGGCCAAGGTTAAACCTTGGTCCGAAGGTCTCGTTCGCCTCGTTATTGAGGTGGGGGACCGAGCCCGAAGGCTCGTATGTCGATCTCCCCTACGCCCTTTGACGGCGGCGCGAACTACTCCCCTTTGGAGTGGAGCCAGCAAACAACTTTCCCAACCCTCTGTCAATCTTCAGATCACCCTTCTGTGGTTTTCGCACACAAGACCACCGAGGGATGGGAAGCGCTGCTCAATGGAATGATAAAAGGCGGTTGGGTCATTACGGGTTCTTGGCCAGTCGCCACTGAGATGGCTTCGCGTCTTCGAGCCCGCGAATCCGCGGCGCTTGCCACAAGCGTTCACTTGATCTGCCGCCCAAGAGCCGAAGACGCTGAGACTGGCGACTGGGGCGATGTGCTCCGTGAGCTTCCGAACCGAATCGGAAATTGGATCGAACAGCTTTCCGCCGAAGGCGCCCGTGGAGCCGATTTGGTTTTCGCGTGTATCGGCCCCGCGATGGAGATCTACAGCCGCTATTCAAGAGTCGAAGATGCAGAAGGCCGCGAAATTCCGATGGGCGGCGACCCGGAAGCATCGGAGCCGTATAAGCGTGGGTTCCTTGCCTACGCGTGGGAGACCGTTGGCAGGACAGCGCTCGGGCAGGTTCTCGGCACAGCCGAAGCGCGCGCGCGCAACGGCGCCGCCGGAGCGCTCGAAGAAGACGCCCGGCTGACCGCGCTCTTTCTCTGGACACTCCAAGCCACAAGACCGGTCCACAACGCGATGATTTCCTATTCTGGCACAATGACCCAGGGCGGAAACCCGATTGACGTAGCGGAAGTCAACGAAGAATCCGAAAGTAACGGTGATGACGATAACGACCAAGATACGTTATCGTCGGAGCAGGGACTGACCCTGATTTACGACGTGGTGCGCCGCTTTTCCCAGCCGCTTGGAATCCATCTCGAAAACTGGGAGGACCGAATTATCTCGACGGAAAAGGGTGTCGTCCGTCTCCTCCCAGTAACGGAACGAGCCCAACATCTTCTCGGCGAAGACGGCGCAACCGGGATCGCGGACATCATCGAACGCAGCCGCGGCGGTCCAATCAACTACCAGTTTGCATTTGTCGAAGACTCCGCCAAACGCGCCGCTCCGCCCGCCGACGGCAAGAAGAGAAAGCGGCGCACTGCGAAATCGACTGACGAGGCACCGACCGTGCAGCCCGGCACCACAACACTCGATCGTGTGCACATCGCGATGCTGCTCCAGGCCGCTGGTAAGTCGAACGCGCTTCGCACCATGCTCAAGGGCGAGGAGGATCGCGGCCCGGACTTTCTTCGGCTTGCCAACGCGTTTTCGGGGCCCTGTATCCCAAAGACAGCGAGGAGAAACGGCTGCTCGATGCTATGCTCTTGGCGATGCCCAGATAGAAATGCCCCGCGTTCGAACGAAAGGAGGGACTGGAAATGCTCGATGTCGGCGAATGGTACTATCGCCAATTGAAAGGCCGTATTGCGGGACATGTCGCAAGAGGGAGCGACAGGCCTGAGGCAATCGTAAAATCGGCACGGACAATCGTCGCCAGGGGCGATGTAAGCCCCGACGCTCTGGCGAGAATTCTGAAAGAGGTCCAGATCGAGTCGGTTCAGCCCTTCGTCGGACCGCCTCGGAACCAGCCGGAGAGATTCGACGGTTTAGACTTCTCAAGTCCAGCCTTTCGGCTTAGAGAGTCTCACGCGGTTTGCCGCTGCTTGAACGCGCGCGCGTGGCAAGCATCACTTATGTCACTTGCGTCATTTGTGGCGTTTGAGTATTATGATCATGTCAGTCACGGAGGCGGAGCGAATGACTCAATCTAGACGGATCCCCCTCTCCCGGAAGCCGCTCATTCCGAAGCCGGAGGAAATGCAGCAGTCCAAGCAAATCCTTGAATCTGTCTACGGGACGCGCGTAGCCGAACTGGCCCTCCGGATCAAAGATCACTCGGGCACTTCTAAGACACTCGCGTTGCCTCCGCGTCTTGGCCGTTTCGTTTTGGAGACGGTCAGCGAGATTGCGAGTGGCAATGCCGTCCGCCTGCTGCAAATCCGCCGAGAGTTGACCACCCACGAGGCTGCTGAACTTCTCAATGTATCGAGGACCCACCTGATCGGGCTGCTTGAGAAGGGTGTAATTCCTTATCGTTTGGTCGGCAGCCATCGCAGGATCGCATTGACGGACCTCCTAGCCTACAAGGAGAAGACCGATGCTCAGCGTAAACAAGCGCTGGATGCCATCGCCGCCGAAGCCCAAGAGCTCAAGCTCTACGAATAGTTTGTCGCGAATTTCACGTCCGTTCTGGACGCGTCGATTCTCTATTCCGCGGCGCTCCGTGATCTTGTTCTGAGCTTGGCTGCGAACGGCCTCTATCGACCCGCCTGGTCGGAATTGATTCACGACGAATGGATGCGAAACCTGATCACGAACCATGGCGGCGGCGCTATCTTATTACACCGTCTTCTCGATGGCGCCGCTGCTGATTCTCGCAATCTCGATCGCCGGTCTGGTTTTGGGGCGCGACGCAGCTCAGGGGAAAATCGTCGAACAAATCAGTGGTCTCGTCGGCGTGCAAAGCGCCGCCGCGATTCAAAGCATGATCCAGGCGGCGAACCGTCCGTCAAACGGTGTAATCGCTGGCGTGTTGGGCATCATTTCTCTTCTAGCGGGTGCGACTGGGGTGCTGTCTGAATTGAAAAGCGCGTTAAACAAGATCTGGCGCACCGAAGAAAGCAGCGACGTTAAGGAAATAGTCAAGAAGAATGTTGTATTTGTCGGGATGCTCCTGGGTAGCGGATTCCTCCTGACGGTGTCACTCATTGTGAGTGCAGCAGTAGCAGCTCTGGGAAAGTCCTTCGGTGGATTGTTGCCCGCCCCTGAATTGCTTTTACATACAGCAGATTTTGTTCTCTCGGTGGGCATTGTCGCCTTGTTGTTTGCGGCCATGTACAGGTTCCTGCCGAATACGAGGATAGAATGGCATGACGTGTGGTTCGGCGCGATCGTGACCTCGGTTCTTTTCAATCTAGGAAAGCTGGTACTCGGCCTGTATATAGGCAAAAGCGCTGTCGGTTCCTCCTACGGAGCAGCGGGTGCAGTACTTGTTTTTCTGCTGGGGTTTACTATTCGGGCTTGATATTCTACTTAGGAGCGGAGTTTACAAAAGCATATGCTGATCGAGTAGGATCACGGAAAAAGCAAGTGCAGTCAAAGATGCGATCGAAGCGTGCATTTTCTTACGAAAACTCTTCTATTGCGTAAGACCGAGTGTTCGTTGCAGTAAATGAAGGACATTCTAAAGGCGGACATCCGAGACCGCGCCGAGATCGACCTTGAAGCCTTGTTCCGGGCCGATCGGCTTCGAAACCGACAAACCAGGAAGAATCCAGCTCCTGAATTCGCAAGCGCCGGCGCGGGAGATTGCCTTCCGGGTCCTCGCACGATCAAAGACTCATATTGGTTCAGGATCACGCTGATGTTAGTATCATGCGTCGCGCTCGAGCGCGCGTAGCCAACCAGATGAGCGCCAATTAAAATGTCCGCAGCGGCAATCTTCGCGAACGCAAACGTACGCGAAAGCAGACGTGCGTGAAAGCAAACGTGCGCGAAAGCTAACCTGAATGACCGGAATGGCGCGCCGGCTCAGTAGATTTTTCCGGCTCCCGTTCTCCGATCAGCGGCTGCTGATGCGGGCCGCGCTGGCCGTCGTCAGTGCAAAGCTGGCGATTAGAACCCTGCGCCTGCCCGCCGCGCGCGCCGCGGTTGCCCGCTTGGAACGCCTGGGATGGATCGTCACGCCGACGCCCGCGGATCGTATCGTGTGGGCCGTCGAGGCCGCGGGCCGCGCGATACCCGGCATGAAGAACTGCCTGGTGCAGGCGGTGGCGGCGGAGGCGATGCTCGTCCGGGCGGGCCATCCGTGCGAGTTCCGAATCGGCGCCGCCAAGAACGGGCCCGGATTAATCGCGCACGCGTGGCTGGAGAGCGAGGGCAGGGTTCTTATCGGCGAGTTTGAACTGGACCGCTATACTCCGCTGGTTGCGCCTCATCTCCATCGCGGCACGCCGCCCTCGCAGCAATAGACCGGGTTTCCCAATTACGATTATTCGATGAGCGGAATCGCGGCAATTTACCACCTTGATGGGCGCCCTGCGGACCGTGGCCTTGTCGGTGCGATGCTCGACGCCGTCGCTTATCGCGGGCCCGACGGGCTCAACTCGTGGATCGACGGCCCGGTAGCGCTCGGCCATGCGATGCTGCGCACGACGCCGGAAGCGATGCGCGAGAGCCAGCCGCTGGTCGACGAGCAAACCGGACTCGCCCTGACGATGGACGGGCGCGTCGACAATCGCGAAGAACTCACAGCGTTGTTGGAGCGCCAGGGGCTGCGGCTCGCCGGCGGCACCGATGCGGAAATCGTGCTTCGCGCGTACCAATGCTGGGGCGAAGAGGCACCAGCGAAAATTCTTGGCGATTTTGCTTTCGCGCTCTGGGACGGGCGCAAGCGCCAGCTCTTCTGCGCGCGCGACTTCGCCAGCGTGCAGCCCTTTTTCTACTATTGCGATGACCGCAGCTTTATCTGCGCCTCCGAACTGCATCAGATCCTGGTCGATCCGGACGTGCCGCGCGAGCCCGACGAGCGGGTGATCGGTATGTATCTGACCGGGATGCTGCTCGATCCGGTCACGACGCTCTATCGCGACATCCGCAGGCTCGAAGGCGGCTGCTCGATCACGGTGCGGCCGGCCAAGATCGATCGGCGCCGCTATTTCGACATCGATCCCGCAAAGAAAATCCGCTACCGCACCGACGCTGAGTACGCCGAGCATTTCGAGTCGGTCTTCAAAGAAGCGGTGCGATGCAGGCTGCGCAACATCGATGGTATCGCGGCGGAACTGAGCGGCGGTCTCGACTCATCGCTGGTCGTCGGAACTGCGCAGCGTCTGTTCCGCGAAGACGTATCGCCCGCACCGCGATTCGATACCTTCTCGATCAAGTTCGATGATCCCGAGGCCGACGAACGCGGCTTCATCGACGACGTGGCCGCGATGTGGGGATTGGAAACCAACTGGAGCCCGCCATTCTTTGCCAAGTTTCCCGATTTTCTGGCCGATATCAGGCGCTACCGCTCCTTCACCGCCCGCCCCAACTCCGTCATGGACACGTTGATGCATCGGGCGATTCGCGAGCGGGGTTACCGGGTGGTCCTGACGGGCCAGGGCGGGGACCAATGGTTCGGCGGCAGTCCGGATTGCTTCACCGAACTGCTGTGCGGGTTGCGGTTCGTTGAGCTTTTCAGACTGCTGCGCGACGAAGCGGCTTATCCGACGCGAGTGCTCGGCAGGCAGGGGCTTCCGACGCTGCTGCTGCGCCGTACGCTCTGGCCGTTAGTGCCGCCGCAGCCCAAGGTTTTTATCAACCGCCTGCGCGGCGTCAGCTTGGTTCCTCCGTTCGTGAACCTCGAGTTTGCCCGCAAGCTCGATCTAGAACGCGCGCGAAACGCCCCGACCCGCCAGCTTCGCGGCCTCAGTTTCACGCAGCGGACCATGTACCAGGTGCTCAACCTTGGGATCTCAATCCACTTCGCCGAATTGAACGAGCGTGAATGTGCGCTCGCGGGCATCGAGGGAAGGCATCCGTTCTACGACCGCCGCGTAATCGAGTTTGCTTTCGCCATTCCCGAAGACCAGCGATGCCGGCCGCGCGCAACAAAATACATCTTTCGACAACCCGGGAGCGGGCTGCTCCCGGAATCGGTCCGTCAGCGGCGCGACAAGGCCGAGTTCTCAAGCCTGCTCATGCACGGATTGCAGGACGTCACCGAGGCGTTCGGCGGCGAGGGCGCTTTCGGCTCGTTCAACGTTGTGCAGCGAGGATGGGTCGATCCTGAGCAATTTCGCCTCGTCTACCGGGAGAGAATTGGCAACGCCGCGGTGGCCAATCTATGGCCGCTATGGTCGGTGCTGGAGCTGGAGATGTGGTCGAGGGAAGGCCTGGTTGTCCGCTGAAATCCCGAGCAGATTAGGCCAACATTGGCTAACATACGCAAAAGGCCAGCGAATTCAAGGATTTTTGGTCATCGTCTTAAGCGCAATTTGCTTATCTAACTTGTTTCTTGTTATATCTTGACTCCTCTGCTAACTTTAAGCATCCTTAGCTAGGCCAACGCCATCAAGGTCCTACGATGGTTATGGCAACGAAGGAGGAGTAACGATGAGCAAGAAAAGCGAAAGTGCGGCGGCCGAGATTCGCAGGCCCGTACGCAAGAAGCCGTACCGCACGCCACGCCTTATCGAGTACGGTCACGTCGCGAAACTGACCGCCGGAACGACTGGCACAAGTACCGACAAGGGTCACATGGCTAACGCGCACGGACAAGGCTAGAGACGGATTCTCAGCGATTCAAGCTCGTTCAGAAGTACTGCACCAATGGGGGCACGATGTGTGAGGCGTCTGCGCCGGTCGCCAGTGGATTTGTTGGCGATCACGATGAATGCCTCGAGCAGCGGCAGTCTTCGTAAGTCTGTCGCGGTTCCGCCGGCAAGCGCAGGTTCCTGCGCCTCAGGTAATCTAGTGCTTTACCAGATGAGTTACGGCAACAGTGCCACCCCTCCGGATTTGCAGATCTGCCAGCGCCAGCGGCGGGCCTCGGTCGCGAGGGCTTGTTCCTTGACCTTCTCGTAGAGTGTAAAATCGCCGTCTGAATCCGGGCTTGCGGGCCTGAAGCCCGCAAGCTGAAAGAATCCGCAGGCGGCGCACAATCAAAGCTTCGTTACAGACGCGTTCCCGACTACCGCTGCGGTTCCATTACATCGCTTATGGGCTGGCGATCGACTCTGATGTCCCGCTGCCCGAGCTGGGGACGACACAGCGCAAATCGTCGCCGCTTCTCCCGGGACGACTGCGCATCCGGATGGAGCGTCCACCGGCGAGCGTGCGCGAGCCGCGGGATTGGCTGCTCCAGACCAGCCTGCCCGACGGACAGCCGTGGATGTGGGCGGCGCGCCAGGAGCAGGGCTTCCTGCTGCGCTACGTTGGTATGGCCGACTTCGCGGTGAATCTGCGCGGCACCGAAATCGTTCTATTGCGCGCCGAGGCGGTGAGTTCGCGCGATACGCTGGGCCACTTGCTGCTTGATCAGGCGCTCCCGATGGTTTTGGGTTTGCACGGTATCCCGACGCTTCATGCCTCCACGGTGGTGACCCCGCGCGGTGTGTGTGCGTTCCTCGGGCCGGCCGGAGCGGGCAAATCGACGCTGGCCGCAAGCTTTGCGAGTGTTGGATACCCGGCGCTGGGCGACGACTGTCTCGCGATAAAAGAAGACCGCGGATTCTTTGCTATCCCGGCATATCCGGGCCTGCGTCTATGGACCGACTCGGCCGAGTCGCTGTCGACGGATTGGTCCAGCGCTCCGACCGTCGCGCACTACACCCGCAAGCGGCGCATCCTGAACGCGCCCGCGGCTGAACGCTTTCCGACGCGGCCCATACGCCTGGCGGTCATCTATTGCATCGCCCGCGAGGCGAGCGGCGATGGGCCAGGCGGCGAGCCAGCGATCGAACCGCTGCGGCCCAACGAAGTTTTTCTGCAACTGCTCTCTGCCAGCTTCATGCTCGATATCACCGACCGCTCGGTGCTCACTCGCAACCTGCGCTTCATCGAGCGCATGTTGAACGCGGTGCCGGTGCGGCGGCTGAGAATTCCTGACGGGTTTTCGTCACTGCCCAAGGTGCGCGAGCTGGTCCTTAAGGACCTCGGTGCATCGGACCTCGCCGCCAGTCTCGGCGAAAGATAGGAGGCGGCCAAGCGCGGATGGCTGTGGCGCCGCCGACGCCGTCGTGAACTCCATCGCATCCGCCTTCAAATCCGGTCCGGCGCCGAGCCGCGAAGCTCTGCTGCTGATCTGCTGCGCGAGTTCGGTTGCAACGCCCGAGCGCACGGCACGCCTCCGCGCGATAGTCGATGAGGGTGTCGATTGGCAACGGGTCTCGCACATGGCGTCGATGCAGGCGGTGATGCCGCTGGTGTATCGCTACCTGACCTCGGAACTCGAAGGCGCGCTGCCGGCCGATGCGACCGGCGGGCTCCGCCGGGCCTTTTACGGCAACTCGGTCCGCAACCTCCATCTAGCGCGCGAGCTGGTCCGGCTGACAGCGCTGCTCGAGCGAGGCGGCGTCGAGCCGCTGGCGCTGAAGGGGCCGGCGTTGGCGATGGCCGCTTACGGCGCTGTTGCGATGCGCCAGTTTAGTGACCTCGATCTCCTGATACGCAAAAGCGAAGTCGGACGCGCGGCCGAAATTCTCCTCGGCGCGGGCTATGCCCCGCGCGCCGGATACGGCCTTGGCGACCTCGACCGGCCGGGCACGTATGAGATCACGATGGTGCGCGCGGGCGCGCTGACGGACATCGATCTTCACTGGCGTCTCATACCGCCCTATTTTCCGATTGCGCTCGACGGCGAAGATCTCTGGCGGCGCGCGGTGCGGATCGAGATCGAAGGCGGCGCCGTGCGCACGCTCGCGCCAGCCGACCATCTGCTCTATCTGTGCGCGCACGGGGCCAAGCACGGATGGCAGGCGCTCGGTGGGATCTGCGATCTGGCAGAACTGATCAACGCGTCGTCGCGCGCTTCGACACCGGCTCTATCGCAATGCTCGTCGCGAACCTCATTGCAACCCTTATCGCAACCCTTATGGATCGACTGGGATGAGCTCTCGGCGAGGGCCGAGCGCGCGGCGGCGCATCGGGCGCTCGAGTTGGGTGTGCTGCTCGCACACGAGCTGCTCGACGCCGCGGTGCCGGCCAGCCTGCTCCAGGCGGCTCGTTGCGAGCCCGCGGTCGTGCGCGCCGCGCAGAGCTTCATCGGCTACGTTCGCGACCCGAGCGACGACGGCCCGGGGTTCTACCAGCGATGGGTCGTGCCGTTGGGGGTGATCGCACGGCCCGGGGCGCGGTTGCGTTATCTTGCCGCACGCGCGCTGTTGCCGAGTGCCGACGATCACGAGTTTCTGCGGCTGCCCCTGGCACTTTATCCGCTGTACTATCTGCTGCGTCCGGTGCGGGTGGCTCTCAAGGAGGGCCCCGCCGCCCTGCGCAGGCTCCTGCGTTCGGCTCCGCATCCGGCGGATCATTCGTCGCGGTGAGAAAAACCCTAAGCGCCTATATTCACGCCCTGTTGCCCTGTTCGAGATCGGCCGCTTGCGGCCCCCCGGCGCGATCGCCTTGATGCTGCTCTTTTCACTGACCGAAGGTATCGGGGTCGCAGTGCTGCTGCCGATTCTGCAGGTCTCCGGCTTCAACCTCGGCGCGCAGGCCGCGGTTCCTGCGCACGAACTCACAGCGAGCGCATGAATGCCGTCACGTGGGCGATCGCTTGCGCGAGATTTTCCGCTTCGGTGCGGCCCGAACGTACGCGCGGCCTGAACGAATGGTCGCCGTCCTCGAGCCACTCGATCCGAATAGCACGCGAGAGCTCGTATGTACTGACTTCCTCGGGCTTGCCAAACGGATCGCGAGCGCCCTGCAGGATAAGCGTGGGCGTGCGAAGCCGCTCGAGATGCCGGATACGCGTTTGCTGGGGCTTGCCGGGCGGATGAAACGGATAGCCGAGGCAAACGAGGCCGCGCACGCCGGCTTCATCGGCGATCATGCTCGCGATACGGCCGCCGAGCGACTTTCCGCCGATAACCAGGCGCCGGGGGTCGCCGAGTTCCCCGATCGTATCGCGCCAGGATTGCATCAGCGCCGGTCCTGGGTCTGGCGCGCCGCCCTTGCCGGTTTCGCGCCGCCGCCGCATATAGGGAAATTCGAATCGCGCGACGCGGACGCCGGTTCTCGCGACTCCTTCAGCGATCGTTTCCATGAACGGCGAATCCATCGGGCCTCCCGCGCCATGCGCGAGAACCAGAGTAAGCGCCGCGGTCTTCGGTCCGTCGAACAGCAACTCGGCCATGCTGGTCCACAAATTCAAAATCGCCGTACGGATCTCGAGAGGATCTTTTGCGAGAGGGGGGACTTGAACCCCCACGCCTTGCGGCACCGGATCCTAAGTCCGGCGCGTCTGCCATTCCGCCACTCTCGCGGGAAGTATATAGCTATTGGAAATCGGGCGTATTTTGAAGCGCGACCGCCTTTGTCGAGGACGCCAGCGCGACGACTTTAGCGTTACTTTTGCGGTTCTCGCCGCGGCTCGCTTCGGCAGCGTGAAACGACGCCAGCTTGTTGGCCGCCTCTTGAAGCATCCCGGAGTCCACGATCGCGTACCTGCGATACACTGCCTCAGTCTTGTGGCCTGTCATCTTCATCGCGGCCGATCTCGACACGCCGGCGCGCTCTAGGTTCCGAACCGCGGTGCGGCGGAAATCGTGCACGAGCCTTCCCGGCACTCCAGCCGATGTGCAGGCTTTAGCCCATGCATATCGAAAATCGAGAATGAGCGTGCCGTCATCGTGGACGAAAATCCAAGGGATGATTCGGTCGCTCGCCTTCTCCAATTCGCTCACGCGCTCACGTTGGGTTTCCAGTATCGCGCGGAGATCGGACGTGAACGGGAACTCTCGCCCCTCGCGATTCTTCGACTCGCCGGGTTCCAGTCTCAGCCATCCATCCTTGAACTCAACGTGGCGCCACTGCCGCGTGAGAAGTTCTGACTGCACGCGCCAGCCGGTGATATACGCAACCGTGGCGACCGGCTTCAGATAGTCGGGCAAATGCGAGAGCACAGCGCGATACTGCTCAGGCTCGAAGAATCCCTGACGTGCGTTGTCGACGTGAAGCATCGAGAACTCTGGATGAGTACCGACTTTGCCGGCGCGGACACCGAGCCGAAGGGCGCGGCGAAGGACCGCCATTTCATAATTGACGGTGGCCGGCTTGGCGCGCTCTTCTAGCCGTTGCGCGGCGTACGCGGTCAGGCGGTCGCTGGTGATATCGCGAGCCTTCTACTCGCCCTGAAAAAAAGCGCGCAGATTATTGGCCGCTTGTTGGGCACGGTCGAGGCTACTGCGCGAATTGGCCTTATAGTTCGCCTCGACCATCGCGAGTAGTTCGTCGAGCTTGGTCCGGTCAAGCTCGGGGCCTACAGGTCTCCCGACCGCTGCATCGCCAGTCTTTTTCTTGAGCAGACGAACCGCGTCGGCCCGGTTGGTGGAGTGAGCGTTCTCGGCAATGCGGCGCCCATTGACTGAATAAACTATCCACCACGTTGCGCAAGTCCGGCGCTCGCCGGTACGCTTGTCGCGATAGGTGGGTTGATAGACGTTCCCCATACCCCGAGCGGCTTTCATCGCTTGCCTCCTTCGCGCGGCTTAAAAGACGTTTTCAAATAAGCTTCGACCGCTGACGCGATTACATCCTGCAAGTCGCGGCCTTCATCGATCGCGCGGTGGTGCGCTGCGGCCCATAGCTCGCGCGGCAAGGTGATGCTCGTTTTCACCGTTACGCTCGTTTCTTTCGCGCGTTTCATATCTTGAGGTTACGCTTCTAGATATCTGGATGTCAACACTTCTGCGCTTCTTTCCGCCGGCGCAACGCTCCCTCCGAACAGACGAGCGCTTTCAGTGAAATGCGCCGTACGAAAGGAAGATTTTTAGAGTTCCGAAATACCCAACGGCGGGAGACGCCTAGGGCCGCAGCGATTTCATCCGCGTCGAGGGTACGATCCGAAGCCGTCTGTTGGGGACGATCTTCGCTGGCTTGCCGGGCTTTGTCGAGAATTGCGGCCGCGATCACGCTCTGCGTTGCAGCCCATCGGGCCTGAGCGGCAGCGCATTGCGCCTGAAGTGCGGAAAGAACGCCTAGTGAGAGACGTGATGCCTGGGAAGGATCGGCAATTAGTTGGTCGAGAGCAAGAACGGCTTCATGCGACATTAACCCTCGCGGCGTGGCTCGAATCGACGATCACGATTGTGACCTTTTGTGTATAGGGGAAGATTGCGACGGCTGTCAAATTTGTTCGTCCCCCTCATCCACAGAGCAAGCGCCGCGCTTGTGGTGTGGTCGCTCTGGCGGATTCTCAATCCGGCGCGTTCAGAAAAACCCGCGAATGTGTTGGCTGATTCGACCGGCTTTAGCGCCACTTTAGCACTAGAATGCGCCCCTCGCGTCAAGGAAGTTGGCTTTGAAGCTCGGCCAGTGGATTCGATAGCGACCGCTACCGCCCGGCCGTCGTACGCCGTGCTTGTAGAGCAGCTTTCCCAATGCAATGAGGTTGTCGACCAGGGGCGCCGGCTCAAGAATCAAGGGGCTAGCGCGGTTGAACCCGAATACATCACTATCAAGGAAGCGGCGCTAATTTTCGAGGACCTGCACTGGATCGACGCGGAGACTCAGGACTTTCTGGACCTGCTCGTGGACAGTGTCGCAAATGCGCGCCTGGTGGCGCTCGTAAGCTACCGGCCCGAATACCGTCACGAATGGGGCAGCCGCACCTGTTACACCCAATTGCGCCTCGATCCGCTTGGCGGTCAGAGCGCCGACGAGATGCTTCAGGCGCTGCTCGGCGGGGATGCGAGCTTGCACTCTCTTAAGCGGCTGATCATCGAGAAAACCCACGGCAATCCCTTTTTCATGGAGGAGATCGTGCGGGCGCTGGTCGAGCAGGGTGTGCTGGTCCGCAATGGCGCCACCAGGCTGACCAAACCGCTGACCGAGATTCACGCCCCGCCCACCGTCCACGGCATCCTGGCCTCACGTATCGACGCACTGTCGGCGTCCGAAAAGGACCTGCTGCAGACCTTGGCGGTCATCGGTACGGATTTCCCGCTGGATCTGGTCAGGCAAATGACTGCCAGCGCTGATGACAAACTGGAGCCGGTGTTGAAGAGCTTACGGGCCGGCGAGTTCATCTACGAGCAAGCCGCGTTGGGGCAAGAATATACCTTCAGGCACGTGCTCACGCAGGAAGTGGCGTACAATTCCGTGCTGATGGAGCGGCGCGGCTCTTGCATCAGCGCACGGGGGAGGCTATCGAGGCGCTGTTCAAAGATCGGATCGACCGTCACCTGGTAGAACTGGCCCATCATTACAGCCGCAGCGCCAACACGCCCAAGGCTGTAGAGTATCTGTTTCGCGCCGGTCGCCAGGCCGAGGCGCGCTTCGCTTACTCCGAAGCGATCACCCGGCTTTCCGGTGCCTTGGAGTTCCTCAAGCAGTTGCCCGATACCACTGAGCGGACGCGCCAGGAGCTGTCAGTGCGATCCGTTTTATGGCGAAGCCTTTCCAATGGGAAAGGCTGGGCAGCGGCGGAATTGGAGCCTGAGTACGCGAGAGCACGCGAGTTGTGCGCCCAACTCTCCGACCCTGCTCTCGCCTTCCGTGTCCTTCATGGACAATGGCTAATGCGTTGGTGGAAGCGGGAATTGCACGCCTCCCTCGAATTCGCCGACGAGCTTCTGGCCGCCGCCAAGGATGTGAAAGACCCGGCGATGCTAATGGTCGCCAACTTCGCGCGCGGCGTCAGCCTTCTTGAGCTCGGCGAATTGGTCTCTGCGAATGAACATCAGGAGAAGGCACTGGCCGTTTTCGACCTGCGGCAGCCCCTTTCCGCGGGGTTGGAAAACTCCAGGATAAGTTCGTTCGGCTGGTTGCACGGTGGCCTGTTCGTTCTTGGCTATCCCGAACGGGCCTGGGCGAAATCGCGCGAGATGCTGGAGGTTGCTCAGCGGGCTTCTAATCCTGGCGTTTTGGGCTTCGCTTCCTACCAGGCGGCCTATCATCAGTTGGTCCAGGGCGATAACACGGGCGCGCAGAAGCGCGCGGAAGAGGTGATGGCATGGCGCTGCCCTGATCGCCCAGGGACGCTACGAGGAGGGCATCGCCGCAATGCGTCGAGGCTTCTCCGCCTTCCGTGCTACTGGTGGGACGCCTCGCATTCAGGATTTGTGCTTTCTAGCCTCGGGGCTCGGAAAAGCCGGACGGCCTGAGGAAGCACTCGGCGTGGTGGAGGAGGGATTGGCTTCCGTCGCGAAGACCGGGGACCAGATCGCAGCTCCGTCCCTGCATCGCGTCAAAGGCGAGTTGTTGCTCACGCAGGACCCGTCGGACGGTGCCGAAGCGGAGCGATGTTTCCGCACGTCGATCGGAATCGCCCGGCGGCAAAGTGCGAGGTTAGAGGAGTTGTGCGCAATGACAAGTCTCGCCCGGCTGCTCGCGAAACAGCGCCGGCGAGATGAGGCGCGCACCATGCTCGCCGAGATCTACAACTGGTTCACCGAAGGCTTCGACACTCGCTATTTGAAAGACGCCAAGTCCCTGCTCGAGGAACTTGCGGCTTGACAATCATTAGGCATTCCGCGGAAGGTGATTGCCTGCCATACAGGTGAGGGTGGAACGCAAGCTCACCGCTATCCTCTGCGCCGACGTCTATGGCTACAGCCGCCTCATGGGGGGAGATGAGGAGGCGACACTTGCTACCCTGACCGCTCACCGCAAGATCATCGACAACCTAATCGAGCGCCACCACGGCCGCTTCGTAAACTCGGCCGGCGATAGCGTACTTGCCGAGTTCGCCAGCGTGGTCGAGGCGGTGAATGGCGCAGTGGATGTTCAGACCAAGCTCAAGGCCGAGAACGCGAAGCTGCCGCCGGAGCGCCGGATGGAGTTCCGAATCGGCGTCAATCTCGGCGACGTGATGGTCGAGGGCGATCAGATCTACGGTGACGGGATCAACGTCGCGGCGCGGCTGGAGAGTCTCGCCGCCCCCGGCGGTATTTGCATCTCGGGAAAAGTGCACGAGGAGGTCAGGAGCAAGTTGCCCCTGGGGTACGAGGACCTCGGCGAGCAGACGGTCAAGAACATCGCGCATCCAGTGCACGTGTGGCGAGTGCTGTCGAACGGGACCACACCGCACCGGGAAACCCGACGTAATCCACGCAGGTATTGGCGGGGTGGCGTGCTGTCGTCGACCGGGCTGGCGATCGTCGTTGGGACAATCGTGCTGGTACAACATGTGTCGCTCAAGCCGCCGCGGACTCACGCCTCGATTCCGCCGCAGGAGAAGCCCGCGCTGCCGCTGCCGAGCATCCCCTCCATCGCCGTATTGCCGTTCACGAATCTGAGCGGCGATCCCAATCAGGAGTACTTCAGCGACGGTATCGCCGACCAATTAATCGGTGACCTTTCACGGCTTCCTGGCCTCTTCGTCATCGCGCGCAACTCCAGCTTCGGCTACAAGGGCAAGCCAATTAAAGAGCAGGAAATAGGTAGAGAGTTGGGAGTGAAGTATGTGTTGGAGGGGAGCGTGCGCAAGGCTGCCGACCAGGTCCGAATTGGGGTCGAGTTGGTCGACGCGAGTACCGGAACGGAAATGTGGACGCAACGCTATGACCGTCCGCTCGCGGATATTTTCGCGATGCAGGACGAGATCGTCGGCAAGGTGGTGACGACGCTCGGCCTCGTTTTGAAGCTGGAAGAGATGAACGCTCCTCATTGGGGGAAATCGCAGCCAACGACCAACCTTGAGGCGTTCGACGATATGCTTCGTGCCTCACAATATTTTAATCGCTTCAGCAAGGACGACAACGCCAAGGCGCGCAGGTGGATCGAGAAAGCCATCGAACTGGATCCAACGTATGCCAACGCTTATGCGTTTCTTTCGGCAACCTACAAGATGGCTGTGTTGTTCCAGTGGAGCGAGAATCCACAGGCCGACTTGGCCCGTTCCTACGAACTGGCGCGGAAGGCTCTGGCCTTGGATGACTCAGATGGCAGCGCCCTTAGCAGCTATGTGACATTGATTGGCTGCAAAGGCGGTTCGACCAGGCCGTGGCCGAAGGAGAGCGGTGTGTTGCCATGAATCCTAGCAGCACGGATTGCTACGTAGCTCTGGCGACTGCGTTGACCGTTTCCAACAAACTCGAAGCGGCAGTTCGCGCAGCGGAGAAAGCGATCCGCCTCGAATCCAACTCGCCAAGACTTCTACGAGTATTTTGTTGCATCACCCTACGTTCTGATGGGGCGCTACGAAGAAGCCATCCCGTTACTCAAAAGGCACCTCACCGTATGGCCCGACAACACGTGGGCTTATGCCGTGCTCGTTGTCGCCTATACCGAGCTAGGCCGCGACGTGGACGCGCATGCAGCGGCGGCCGAGTTGATGCGGATCAACCCAGATTTCGTTTGGGGGGAGCCAAATAAGGACGTAGCTGTGAACAAGCGCTACCAGAATGATCTCCGCAAGGCGGGCTTCAAGTGAGTGAAATCTCTTACCTTGGTCGTCCAAAATGTCTGCTTCACCGAGGGTTTTGAGACTGTCGATCTGAAAGACGCCAAGGCGCTCGATGAACTGAACTGCTAAGTGCCCGTTAACTGACGGCCTAGCGGTCGTGTTTCGCGCTCGACCGTCGTTGGAGGTAGTATTCGGGGCGTTACCCTTTAGTCAGGCCGTCGATCGAGCAAAGGACTGAAGCCTGCCGTAAACCTCCTCCAATGTGATGAGCTGAGGGCGTGCTGCAGAGGAGCAAAGGGAGGACAGCATGAGCCAGACGATCATCCGGGATTGCCGGGTTTGGGACGGCAGCGGCAAAGCTGCTTTTCCCGCGGACCTGCTGATCGAAGGTGGGCGTATCCACAGAGTGGCGCGCAACCGTGGCCAGCTTGTCGGCGGGGGCGCCGAGGTTATCGAGGCCGGCGGCATGACGCTAATGCCGGGGCTGGTGGAGGGTCACGCTCACATCTCTTTCGGCAACGCGGTCGCGGCCACTGATCTGGGCGACCTGCCGCCGGAGGAGCACACCCTGCTCACCGCACGGAACGCGAAGACGCTGCTCGACCACGGCTTCACTAGCGCCTACAGCGCGGCGTCGGCGAAGCTCAGGCTCGACATCGTGATCCGAAACGCGATCGCGGCTGGGCAGATTCCGGGTCCGCGGCTCAAAGCCTGCGGACCCGAGATTACGGTGACCGGCGGCCTGGGCGACGAGCGCAGTGCGCACATGTACCGCGAGAGCTTCGCCGTGATCGCCGACGGCCCAGCGGAAATCGTCAAATGGGCCCGGCTGTGCTGCCGCGAAGGCGCGGACTCGATCAAGCTCAACGTCTCTGGTGACAATTTATACAAGGCCGCCCGAGCCGAGATGACAGTGATGAGCGAGGCGGAGATCCGCGCCGGCGTCGAGGTGGCGCGCGACTTCCACCGCAAGGTCAACTGTCATTGTCGGGCGGCGGAATCCGTCAAGCGTGCGGTGCGCTGCGGCGTCGACGTGATCTATCACTGCGAGCACGCGGATACCGAGGCGCTCGACCTGCTGGAAGGCGAGAAGCACCGCGTGTTCGTCGGTCCAGCGATCGGCCTTCCGTACGCCGTGCGCGAAAGCCTCACCGCGGCCGGCGCCGACCCGAAGCTGCGCGAGTTGGTCGAGCGGTCGTTGGCGGCCGCGGTCAGGACCTACGAACAGATGCGCAAGCGCGGCATCCGCGTGGTGATCGGTGGCGACTACGGCTTCGACATCACACCGCAAGGCGCCAATGCGAGAGACATCGAGCATTTTGTCAAGTTGTTCGGCTATAGCCCAAGCGAAGCGCTCGCCTGCGCGACGCGCGTCGGCGCCGAGCTGATGGACATGGGCCATGAGCTCGGCCAGGTACGTGAGGGCTATCTCGCCGACTTGCTGCTTGTCGATGGCGACCCGCTCGCTGACCTGTCGATTCTGCAGCGGCAGGAGCGGCTCGTGGCCATCGTGCAGAACGGCAACTTCCACAAGCTTGATCGCGACGCGCTCGCGCGCCGGCAAGGGCGCACGGCAGAATAGGCGCTCCTACGGACATAGTGCTTGGGATGGAAAGCCCGGGGCCCGCGATCAGTGTATCGCCGGGTGCGATCTGCGGTTTCGGTGCAAATCATCGCCTGCGCCAATTCATTGGTATTGCTGAATGTTCCCGCAATGCAGCAGCCAGAGGCCTATATAGGCGGCGCAGCAACCCTCTTCGACAAAAGGAGATATCGCGAACGATGGCACACGAAAGTTCTCGAAAAGCTTCATGGAAGCTTTCGCGGCGTGGATCGAGGTTCTCATTGCCCGTTGATTCGCAACACCCGCCCCTCTCGCGCACGGGAGGCATGAAGGTGCGTATTTGCGTTTAAATGCCGGTTTCAACCGACTCAAGGAGACGCCTTATGGAACCACAGGAGCGCAAACAGTTTGTTCACCTCCATCGCACGTGCATCTTCGGCTACAACCGCAAGAACGACGGTCCGTCGATGTCGGTCACTTACTACCTGATGGCTGATCCGGACACGATTCTCATCTCGACGATGGCGGCCAGAGGCAAAGCCAAAGCCGTTGCGCGCAATCCGAAGGTGTCGCTCTGCGTATTAGATGAGAAGTGGCCGCCCACTTATCTTCAGGTATATTGCGACGCTCGAATCGACGCGACTATGGAATCCGACCCACAGCGGGTGATCGATTCGATGATGCGCCTTTACGACGTGATGGCGGGCAAGCCGATGCCCGAAGCGGTACGGGCCGAAGCAGCCGAGACCGCGCGGCGGGAGCAACGAGTCATATTGCTACTGAAGCCCTACGCGACGTTCGAGACGCCCCCTCGACATGTCTACTCGGAGAAAGACGCGGTCGGACTGACGCACTGGACGGGACGGCTGATGCCATGGTAGGGAAGGGCCGGCTGTCGAAGCCCTCGTGGTGATCTGCGCGCCGCGAGTACCACGGCGTCCTTCCGGTAGCCGCGACGCGCCCGCGTGTCTTGCCGATGCTCCTTGCTATCTCACGCTGAGGACCAAGGGTGTGTCGGTACCATCGCACAGGCCGTCGGTGACGTCGGAGACCGGGCGTCCGTGGGAGACCGCGGGGACGTGTCGCCCAAACTAGCAGGCATAACGGCTGCGGTGCCGGCACATGCTGCGGCAGCCCGCTGCCCCTTCCCAGCGCCGGGTGATACAAGAGGAGCGAATCGCTTGGCTTCCAGGTAAGGCGATGCGCTGCTCAAAATGCGGCTCAGAAAACCCTGCCGGTGCGAAATTCTGCGATGGGTGCGCAGCACCACTCCCGCTGCAATGTCCCTCATGTGGGGCGTCAAATAGAGCGACCGCAAAGTTCTGCATCGAGTGTGCGGCTGCGCTCGTAGCCACCCCCGCGGCGGCAAGGTTCTCTGGAGCAGACCAACCCGCGAGACCTGAAAAGGACAATATCGCCCTCGGCGGACCACTTGAATCTCACGACGTACCCGACGGCGAGCGTAAGACCGTCACCGCGTTGTTCGCCGACATCAAGGGCTCGACTGAGCTGATGCGCGATCTCGATCCCGAGGAGGCGCGCACGATCGTCGACCCGGTGCTGCAGCTTATGATGGCGGCGGTGCATCGCTACGGCGGCTATGTCGCGCAATCCACCGGCGACGGGATTTTCGCCTTGTTCGGCGCGCCCATCGCGCACGAGGACCATCCGCAACGAGCACTGCACGCCGCCCTGGCGATGCAGGAGGAGTTGCGTCGCTATGCCGACCGTCTGCGCGCAGAGGGCAAGATTCCTGTTGAAGCCCGCGTGGGGGTCAACACGGGCGAAGTGGTGGTGCGGACGATCGAGACCGGCGGCCATACGGAATACACGCCGGTCGGTCATGTGACGAATCTCGCGGCGCGGATGCAAACCGCGGCGCCGGCGGGATCGATAGCGGCCAGTGAGGCGACGCAGCGACTGTGCGAGGGCTACTTCGAGTTCCAAGCGCTGGGGCCGACGGCCGTCAAAGGGCTCGACGCCCCGGTCGAGGTGTACGAGGTGGTGCGCGCTGGGCCGCTGCGGACGCACTTCCAGCTCTCAGCGCGGCGCGGGCTGACGCGGTTCGTCGGGCGCGAGCGCGAGATGGCGGCGATAGCCGGCGCGCTGGAGCACGCCACGGCGGGACACGGGCAGATCGTCGCGGCAGTTGGCGAGGCGGGCGCGGGCAAGTCGCGCCTGATGTACGAGTTCAAGGCCACGATCCCGGACGGATGCGAAGTACTGGAGGCGTACTCGGTCTCGCACGGCAAGGCTTCGGCCTGGCTGCCGGTGATCGAGCTTCTCAAAAGCTATTTCGGGATCGCCGAGGAGGACGACGACAGTCGCCGGTCTGAGAAGGTCGAAGCCAAGGCAGGTGGTCTCGACCCGGCGCTCGCGGAGACGCTGCCCTATGTCTTGAGCCTGCTCGGTGTTGCGCGCGCGCATGCGTCACTGGCGATGATGGATGCGCGGATAAGACGCCGGCGCACGCTGGATGCGGTCAAACGCATCATCATCCGCGAGAGCCTCAAGCAACCGCTGGTGGTGATCTTCGAGGACCTGCACTGGATCGATGTGGAGACCCAGGAACTTCTGGACCTGCTCATAGACAGCGTAGCCAGTGCGCGCATCCTCCTGCTGGTCAACTATCGGCCTGAGTACCATCATGGGTGGAGCAACCGTACCTGTTACAGCCAGTTGCGCCTGGATCCGCTGGGTGGCCGGAGCGCCGACGAGATGCTTCACGCGCTGCTCGGCAGGGATGCGAGCCTGCAATCTCTCAAAACGGCTGATCGTCGAGAAGACCGAGGGCAATCCCTTCTTCATGGAGGAGATTGTGCGGGCGCTGGTAGAGCAGGGAGTTCTGGTCCGCAATGGTGCCATCAGGCTGACCAAAGCGCTGACCGAGATTCACGTGCCGCCCACCGTCCACGGCATCCTGGCCTCCCGCATCGACGCGCTGCCGGCGTCCGAAAAAGGCCTGCTGCAAACCTTAGCGGTCATAGGCAAAGACTTCCCGCTGAATCTGGTCAGGCATTTGGCTGCCATTCCCGACGATCGGCTGGAGCCGATGCTGAAAGGCTTGCAAGGCGGCGAGTTCATCTACGAGCAACCGGCATCGGGAGAACCGGAATACACGTTCAAGCATGCGCTCACGCAGGAGGTGGCGTACAACTCCATACTGACGGAGCGCCGCCGGCTCCTGCATGAGCGGACGGGCGAGGCAATCGAGGAGTTGTTCAAGGAGCGGATCGACGATCACTTAGCTGAGCTGGCCCACCACTACCGCCGCAGCGCCAACACGCGCAAGGCAGCGGAGTATCTGTTTCGCGCGGGGGACCAGACGGCAGCACGTTCCGCTTACCCCGAAGCGGTCACTCAGCTTTCCAGTGCCTTGGAATTTCTCAAGCAGCTACCAGACGACGCCGAAAGGGCTCGCCAGGAGCTGTCAGTGCAATCTCTCTTAGGCCGAAATCTGAGCGTAGTGAAAAGCTGGGCGGCGGCGGAAGTGGAGACTGCCTTTGCGAGAGCGCGCGAGCTGTGCGCGCAAATCCGCGACCCTGCTCTCACCTTCCGTCCCCTTTTTGGACAATGTGCAACGCGTATATGGAAGCTGGAGCTGCACAGTGCTCTGGAACTCGCCGATGAGCTTCTGGCCGCAGCCGAGGACGCGAAAGGCCCGGCCATGCTCTTATGCGGCAACTCCGTGCGCGGCGTCGTCCTTCTTCAACTCGGCGAGTTGGTCCCGGCGAATGAGCACCTCGAGAAGGCGCTGGCCGTTTTCGATCTCCGGCAACCCCTTTCCGCGGAGTTGGAGGTGTCTAGGTTATTTTCGTTCCTCGCCCTGCACTGGGCCCTCTATGGACTTGGCTATCCCGATCGTGCTTGGGCGAGATCACGCGAGATGTTGCAGGTGGCTCAGCGGTCTTCTAATCCTTTAATTTTGGCTTACGGTTCCTGCCTTGCGGCCGAATCCAACTTGATGCGTGGGGATGGCACAGCGGCGCAAAAGTACGCCAAAGAGGCAATGGCACTCGCCGAGGAGATGGGAATCGTGGTCTGTTCGGCAATGGCGACCACCTATCATGGCGGCTCCCTAATCGCCCAAGGGCGCATCGAGGAGGGCATCGCCGGGATGCGCCGGGGCCTCTCCGCTTGGCGCGCTAGCGGGGGGATGCCGCACGCTCGGGATTTCTGTCGTCTGGCCTCCGGCCTCGGAGGGATCGGGCAACCCCTGGAAGGACTTGAAGTAGTGGAGGAGGGACTTGCTTCCGTCGCGAAGACCGGGGCGCAGTGGGGCAGTCCGTCTCTGCATGACGTCAAAGGTGAGCTGTTGCTGGTACAGAACCCGTCGGACGTTGCCAATGCGGAGCTATGTTTCCGCACTGCGATCGAAATCGCCCGGCCGCAAAGTGCGAGAACAGAGGAGTTACGCGCCACGATGAGCCTCGCGCGATTGCTCAACAAGCAGGGGCGCCGCGACGAAGCGCGCGCGATGCTCGCTGAAATCTACGGCTGGTTCACCGAGGGCTTCGATACCGCCGACCTGAAAGACGCGAAGGCGCTGCTCGACGAATTGAGCAGGTAATGAACATTTCACAGAACAGCGCGCGGGACATGATGATTTATGAGCTGGGCAACCTATTCACCGCACGGCTCGGGCTTGAAGAGCTTATACCACTGATCATTTCCAAATGCCGCGAACTGTTGGACGCGGGCGGAGTTTCGATACTGCTGCTCGACGAAGAACGTGACGAGCTCTCCTTTCCCTACGTCTCGGAAGATGATCCTGCAGCCGCTGGACCCCTGAGCGGACTGAGGATTCCAGCAAGCTCAGGGCTTGCCGGTGCGGCCGTGCGCAGTGGCCGGGCCGAAAAGGTGGACGATCCGCAGTCCGACCCCCGCTTCTATTCCGGCGTTGATCGAAAGACGGGAATTACCACAAAGTCGTTGCTCGTCGCTCCGCTGCTGACAGGCGATGAGCGCTTGGGCGTTATCGAGGCGGTCAATCCTCGTGGGCGGCCGTCTTTCACTGACGCCGACCTCGCGTTGCTCGAGAAATTGGCGCTCAGCATCGCTGTTGCAGTCCAAAACGCTCGTCGGTTTCGCGAGGTCAAGGCTTCCGCCGAACAACTACAGGCTAGGGTCGGCGTGCTGCGCCGTGACCTGGCGCGCCGCGATCCCTTCACTGAGATTATCGGAGTGAACGCTGCGATGCTCGAGCTAGCTTCTGAACGCCACCACAAGAGCCTGCGCGAGTTCGATCCCTCGGTCGTGGACCTGCTCTCCCGTGCTGACTGGCCTGGGAATGTGCGCGAGCTGCAAAACGAAATGGAGCGCGTGGTGGCGCTGGCTACGGATGGTGAAACCATAACGGCCGATCATCTCTCTCCAACGCTCAGGCCGACCGAGGTTTCCGGCGATGCCGCAACCAGCATTCGGCTAGCTTCCAGTCCGGCCGGAGAAGACCACGCGTTTGCTTTGCTCACCAGGCTTCTTCGGAGTGCAACCTGCACACGACGACTTCACTGCAGGACGCGCGAGCGGCCTAGGAGGCGCGGTACATTTCGCAGGTCCTGGCCGAACACAGGGACAATGTATCGCATACAGCGCTGGCACTCCGAGTCTCCCGCGTTGCTCTTCAGAAGAAAATGAAAAGATACGGCCTGCGCTAACGATTCTATGCACTTTCCCAGCAAGCTGCTAAGCAGACGCAGCAGCCAGTCTGAAAACCCCTTAAAGATCTTGCCTCGGTCATTCGGTATCACACTTGCGTTAGGCCCTTATCGAGGCGACTAGAGGGGCAACAAAATGAAGACATCATTGACCTCAATTTACGGCGCGGCGACAACTGGAATGGCTGTTATCGGGGATTTGCTGTGGCAGGTGTCACCGCGACGCTTCAGGATGGCGAGCACCAGTGAAGAATTGCTCGACCTGTTTGAAGAGAAGTACGCCGTGCAGGACGAGCTGCTACCCGTGACCTCGTCGAACCACGAAGGCAAAACTCCTGAATCTGCCTCTCTAGCGGCATCCGTTGATTTGGCTCCCGAGGGAGACAAACTGGAAGCCCCGTTCGCCAGGCGATTTTGTATCGGACGGAAAGCCGACAGGCTCTTTGTGCTTTCAGAGCTTCACAGTCAACGAGGGATCTTAGCTTCAGCGAGGTTGTCGAGTTGCCGCGCGTGAAGGCAAATCAAGCGGAATCATAGGGCGCAAGACAATGAACATAACGCCTTTGCTCTCCGTCTTGGCGGCCGTTGTCAGTGCAATAGCTATCCTCGCGGCTTTGCGATGGTACGTTTCACGAAAGGCGCGAGATTGAAAAGGCTGGCCTTATAAATAATCGGCCGCAACCGATCAAGTTTTGAGGGAGCGCGGCCTCGGACGCCGACAAGCTCACGAGCGCACAATTTTCCTTGGGGGGTTCTCACAATGTTTAAAGCAAGAAAGCTTAATGTTCTCGGAATAGCGGCTGCAGCGGCACTCATTTTGGTTCTTGCTCAGACCCGCGCTTTGGCGGGCGATGCGGAAGCGATTCCGGTGGGAACGAAAATAACCATCGAGAATTGGCGGCAATACAAGCAGTTCATGTCCGACGGGATGGTCGCGCTGTTCGAGGGAAAATACGCGTTCAAGATGCCGAATGATGTCGAGATCGATGTTGGCGCGCCGATTCATGTCGTCCGGCCGAGCACTTTCAGAGAAGCAACCGAGAAATATAGTGGACAAGTTCGGGTGGTGCATCTGCCTAACGGTCACAATGACGTCGCGAACTATGTCGCGGGCGAGCCATTTCCCGATCCTCGAGGACCGGACAAGGGTTATGAGATTCTGGCCGATGCTTGGTACGGATATGGCCCGCACCTCGGCGTTGGAATGCGTGGTGACGACTTGTGGAAGCTATGGCTGATCGACAGATTCGGAAACTATAACGAGGCGAAATGGGCGTTCGTCTATCGCCAGCTTGCATTTAACACCGACCCCGGGGTGCCGCGTACGGAGCCGCTGGCGGCCGGTGCATTTGCCTCGCAATGGATCATGATCGAGGAACCCGAGGAGGCTAAATACACCGCGGATCTCGACATTCTGCCGCAAAACAACCAGGAGCCCGAAACCAACTACGTATTTGTCCCGGCACTCAGGCGCTCGTTGCGGGTTTCGGTAAACGCGCGCTGCGCGCCACTGCTCGGCACCGATTGGACCCACGATGATCAGAAGCCAGGTTTCAATGGCGGCCTCGCTATCTTCGACGCCGACTTCCTGCGCGAGCAGAAAGTGCTCGCCTTGGTCAGCATGACCGCCGCCGATGCTAGCTTTCCGGCCAACTACGACATGCCGCTCGCCTTTGCCAAGCCGTCGTGGGGCCCGTGGAGCCTTAGGAATACTTGGGTGATCAACGTCCATCGTATTCCCTCCATGGCCGCCGGATATTGCTATGGGAAAAGAACGATATATATCGATAAGGAAACCGCGGTGGGCATGGCGGATGAGGAATATGACACGACAGGCAAACTATGGAAGATTAGCATCGTTGGGTATCACCCTCGGCAAGTGCCCGGAACCGACGGCGAGACGCTCTTCGGCAGATTCTTTGCGGCCACGTGGGACATCCAAAACGAGCACGTCAGCCTCGGCTACAACAACGACAGCAGCGGCCGCTACGCTATCTTCAACAGCGAAGTTCCCAAGGAGTATGACAACGTAGCAAGGTACTCAACGGCTGCTGGCTTGATGCAAATAATGCAATAGGAGCCTTGAGCCGTAGCAAGCACGCTTACCTCCGAGTTCAGAGGATGGCGCAAAGAGTGGTTTGATGCACTGGCGTCAGACTAAATGTTCGATGCCCCAAACTGCGGTTCCAAAGATTCAGCCATCTCGAAATTCTGCGGTGATTGCGGCAGGTCTCTGAACTCTTCCAGTCCCGCACCGGGCGCACGCACTGTGACTCCGAACCACCTCGCCTAAGAGCGAGGACTGCGCCGTTCCTGGGGCAGTGATTTTCTTATCCGGGCCCATGATCTAGCATCCGTGGGGTAGTAAGGGTCGCCCAGGGGAGGGGCGCTGATGCGCTGCTCGAAGTGCGCCACTGAAAATCCCGCTGGGAAGAAATTCTGCGGCGAATGCGGATGTGCGCTCTCCTCCAGATGCCCGCGATGCGGTGCTGAGAACAACACCTCGTTCAAATTCTGCGGCGATTGCGGAGCTTCGCTATCCGCCAGAGGTTCGCTCGCAAGTGATGAGGGCTCCGCCTCCGCGTTATCTACCGTTCACGTAGCTGCGGACGCGAGCGAAGCGCTCGAAGGCGAGCGCAAGACGGTCACCGCTTTGTTCGCGGACATCAAGGGCTCTACCGAGTTGATGCGCGATCTCGATCCCGAGGAGGCGAGCGCGATCGTCGACCCCGTGCTGCAGCTCATGATGGAGGCGGTGCATCGCTACGGCGGCTACGTAGCGCAATCGACCGGCGACGGTATCTTCGCAATCTTCGGCGCGCCCGTTGCGCACGAAGACCATCCACAACGCGCGCTTCATGCGGCGCTCGCGATGCAAGAGGAACTGCGTCGCTATGCAGACCGTCTCCGAGCAGAGGACAAGATTCCTGTTGAAGCCCGCGTCGGCGTCAACACGGGCGAGGTGGTGGTGCGGACGATCGAGACCGGCGGCCATACGGAATACACGCCGGTCGGTCATGTGACCAATCTGGCTGCGCGGATGCAGACCGCGGCGCCGGCGGGATCGATCGCGGCAAGTGAGGCGACGCAGCGACTGTGCGAGGGCTACTTCGAGTTCCGGGAGCTGGGGCCGACGGCAATAAAGGGACTCGACGCGTCTGTCGAGGTGTACGAAGTACTGCGCGCAGGGCCGCTCAGGACGCACTTCCAGCTCTCGGCGCGGCGCGGGTTGACGAAGTTCATCGGGCGCGAGGGCGAGCTGCAGCAAATGAAGCGCGCGCTCGAACTGGCGAGGAGCGGGCACGGGCAGCTCATCGCGGTCGTGGCCGAGGCCGGGACCGGGAAGTCGCGGCTGTTCTACGAGTTCAAAGCGACGCTGCCGGACGAATGCAAGCTGCTCGAAGCTTACTCGGTGTCGCACGGAAAGGCCTCGGCTTGGCTGCCGGTGCTCGAATTACTGCGCGCCTATTTTGGCATTCAAGACGCGGACGATCCGCTCACGCGACGCGAGAAAGTCCGTGCCACGCTTGCCGCGCTCGACCCGGCACTCAGTGAAGTGCTGCCGTATCTGCTGGGGCTGCTCGGAATGCAGGAAGGCCCCGATCCGCTTGCCCAGATGGACCCGCAAATCCGGCGCCGGCGCACGCTCGAAGCTATCAAGGGGATCATGTTACGCGAGTCGCTGAAACACGCGTTGGTGGTGATCTTCGAGGACCTTCATTGGATCGACTCCGAGACCCAGGCATTGCTCGACCTACTCGCTGACGGCGGCGCTGGCGCGCGCTTGCTGCTGCTCGTCAACTACCGGCCTGAGTACCGCCATGAATGGTCGGGCAGGGGCCACTACTTGCAGCTTAGGCTCGACCCCCTAGGCGGCGAAAACGGAGCGGCAATGCTGGCAGCGCTGCTCGGTGGAGGCGTGGAACTCGAAGCACTCAAGCGACTGATTATCAAGCGCACCGAGGGTAATCCGTTCTTCATCGAGGAGATGGTGCAGGCGCTGTTCGACGAGGGCGCGTTGGTACGCAATGGGGCAGTGAAGGTTGCACGCTCGCTCTCGCAACTGCGTCTGCCGCCGACTGTGCAGGGCATCCTTGCCTCGCGTATCGACCGGCTTCCGGTGGAGCAGAAGGAACTGCTCCAGACCCTTGCGGTGATCGGACGGGAGTCGCCGCTTGGCCTGATCAGGAAAGTGGCTTCCAAGGCGGAGCCGCAACTGGAGCGCATGCTGGCGGACCTGCAGGCGAACGAGTTCATCTATGAGCAACCGGCGCTCACCGAGGCTGAGTACATCTTCAAGCACGCGCTCACGCAGGAGGTCGCCTACAACTCACTGCTGATTGGACGCCGCAAACTCCTGCACGAGCGCGCCGGACACGCACTGGAGTCGATGTTCGCCGAGCGGTTGGACGACCATCTGGGCCAATTGGCGCATCATTTCAGCCACAGCGATAACGTCAGTAAGGCGGTCGAATATCTCGGACGGGCAGGCCAGCAAGCGCTGCAGCGCTCTGCACATGCCGAGGCGATCCGTAGTCTCAACGCGGCGATAGACCTGCTGCAGAAGCTCCCTGACAGTCCCGAGCGTACTCAGCGAGAATTGCTCCTACAGTTGGCGCTTGGGTCAGCGTCAATCCCGGTTACAGGCTGGTCCGCGCTGGAAGTGGAGCGAGCTTTCACTCGCGCGCGGGAGCTGTGTGAGCGGCTGGGCGACCCTCCGGAGCTCTTCCAGGCCTTGTTTGGTCTGTGGACCATGTACTTTATTCGAGCGGAGTTACGCGCGGCCTACGCGCTTGGCGAACAGCTTCTGCAGCGGGCGCAGGAAGCGCACAGGCCAGCGCTCTTGCTGTTAGCGCATCAAGCTCTCGGAGACACTTTGCTCAATATGGGAGAGTTGCTTCTCGCAAGCGAGCATCTCGAAATGGCGATCTCTCTGTATGACCGCGAGCGTCATCGGCCGCGCGGATTCCGCCATGGGGTTGATGCCAAGGTCAATTGTCTCTCGTACGCGGCCCGGACTCTCTGGACCCTAGGCTACCCAGACCGGGCTCTCGAGAGAGGCAATGAATGTATCGCATTAGCTCAAGCGCTAGCCCATCCCCATACTCTGGCTTTCGCCGAAAGTGCTGTCGGCCGGCGCCATCGATGGCGTCGAGAAGCACGCGCGGCTCGAGAGACTGCGGAGCGTCTGATGGCACTCTCTACCGAGCACGGATTTATCTTCTGGTTAGCAGTGGCCAATATCCGGCACGGTTGGGCGATGGCCGAACAGGGATGCAACCAGGAGGTAATTGCGCAGATACAGGAAGGTCTAGCGGCGCATCGTGCGGCAGGGGCGGAAGTCGAGCGGCCGGAAAACCTTAGTCTGCTGGCCGAGGCCTGCATGAAAACGGGCCGCCTCAACGATGGGCTGAGTGCCCTGACGGAGGCGCTGGCCGCCGCAGATGAACATGAAAACCGTTACTATGAGGCTGAGACGCATCGGCTCAAAGGCGAGTTGTTGCTGAGGCAGGGCAATGCCAATGCCGCGGAAGCTCAGGGCTGCTTTCAGCGCGCGATTGAGATTGCGCGCAATCAGAGCGCCAAATCGTGGGAGTTGCGAGCGACCACGAGCCTCGCCCGCTTGCTCAATGAGCAGGGAAAGCACGACGAAGCGCGCACCATGCTCGCCGAAATCTACGGCTGGTTCACCGAGGGTTTCGGTACCGCCGACCTGAAAGATGCGAAGGCGCTGCTCGACGAGTTGAGAACATAGGATGCGCTGCTCGAAGTGCGGGACAGAAGGAATCCCGAGCAAGACATTCTGCGCCGAGTGCGGGAGCCCGCTGTCGAATCGCTGTTCGAACTGTCATTCGGACAACGCACCGGGCGCGAAGTTCTGTGCTGATTGCGGCAGCGCGCTCAGCAACAACGTGGGCACGGAAGGTGGCAAGTCATCCGCGGCGCAAGCAGCAGGCGGCGTTCGCATCGCGCCGGGGTCGCAAACTTCGGAGGCGCTCGAGGGCGAGCGCAAGACGGTCACGGCGCTGTTCGCCGACATTAAGGGCTCGATGGATTTGATAGAAGACCTCGATCCCGATGAGGCGCGGGCGATCGTCGATCCGGCCATCAGACTGATGATCGGCGCCGCGCATCGCTACGACGGGTACGTGGTGCAATCCACCGGCGACGGAATCTTCGCGCTGTTCGGAGCGCCGGTGGCACACGAGGACCATCCGCAGCGGGCTTTGTACGCCGCACTCCGGATGCAGGAAGAGGTGAAGCGGTATGCGGAGAAGCTGCGGGCGGAGAAAGGAGTCAATCTCCAGGTTCGGGTTGGCGTGAACACGGGCGAAGTCGTTGTCCGATCGATCAAGACGGACGATGCGCATACGGAGTACGCGCCGATTGGCCATTCGACCAGCCTCGCGTCGCGGCTGCAGACACTGGCGAACCCGGGCTCGGTCGCGATCAGTGAGGCGATGCGCAAGCTTATCGAGGGCTACTTCACGCTCAAACCGCTGGGGCCGGCGCGAATCAAAGGTGTCAGCGAACCGATCAACGTTTACGAAGTGACGGGCCTCGGGCCGCTGCGTACACGTTTGCAGCATTCGGCGGGACGCGGGCTGACCAAGTTCGTCGGACGCGAGCGCGAGATGGACTCGCTGAAGCATGCGGCCGAGCAGGCAAAGTCGGGGCACGGACAGATCGTAGCGGCGGTCGCGGAGGCGGGCACCGGAAAATCACGCCTATCCTTCGAGTTCAAAGCCAAGCATCAATCCGGATGGATGGTGCTGGAAGCCTTCTCGGTTTCGCACGGCAAGGCCAGTGCCTATCTTCCGTTGATTGACCTGCTGCACAGCTATTTCGAAATCGACCTGTCCGACGATGCGCGCAAACGGCGCGAGAAGGTAGGCGGCAAGGTACTGATGCTTGACCGCAACCTCGAAGATAGTCTGCCGCATCTGTTTGCGTTGCTCGGGATCGTCGAGGGCGATGATCCACTGGCGCAGATCGACCCGCATATACGGCGTCGACGACTGCAGGAAGCTATCAAGCGCATTCTGCTGCGTGAGTCGCTCAACCAGCCGCTGATGATCATCTTCGAAGATCTGCACTGGATCGATTCCGAGAGCCAGGCGATGCTCAATGTGCTGGCCGATTCAATCGGCACCGCGCGGATGCTGCTGCTGGTCAATTATCGGCCCGAGTATCGCCACGAGTGGAGCAATCGCACCTACTATACCCAGCTCAGACTCGACCCGCTCGGGATTGGAAGCGCGCAAGAGATGCTCGTCGCTCTGGTTGGTGAGGAGCCCGCGCTGGCGCCGCTCAAGCGGCTCATCATTGACAAGACCGACGGCAACCCATTCTTCATGGAAGAAACCGTTCAGGTGCTGTTCGAGGACGGCGCGCTCGCGCGCAATGGCGCGGTCAAGCTGACGCGGCCGCTCGGCGAGCTTAGAATCCCGCCGACCGTGCAGGCGATCCTCGCCGCGCGTATCGATCGGTTGCCGCCCGCGGAGAAGGTGCTGCTCCAGATACTCGCTGTGATCGGCAAAGAGTTTCCGCTAGAGCTGATTAGGGCGGTGACGGACCGGAACGACGACGAGTTGGAGCCGATACTGTCAGATCTCCGGTTGGGTGAGTTTATCTACGAGCAGCCCACGGTTTCGGGAACCGAGTACACTTTCAAGCACGCTTTGACCCAGGAGGTAGCGTACAACTCTATCCTGGCCGAGCGGCGGCGAGCGGTTCATGAACGTGCGGGCGAAGCGATTGAGGCCCGCTATGCGGAGCGGCCGGAAGATCACTTAAGCGAGCTGGCCCGCCACTACCGTCTGGGCAACAACCCAGCCAAAGCAGTTCGCTACTCGCAATTAGCCGCCGAGCGGGCCGCGAATCGAGCCGCCTATGGTGAGGCGGCCGATACAGCCGCGGCTGCACTCAAGCTGCTCGACCGACTTCCCGACGGCACCGATCGCCTCCGCGCCGAGCTGGATTTGCGTATGATCGAAAATAGCGCTTCCGTCGTTTTGCACGGGTTCGCCTCGCGCGAACACCAGCTGGCAGTCGAGCGCATTTGTGAGCTCACTGAGCAGCTCGGAGAAGACGCCCTACTGCTGGGAGGTCTGGCCAATCTCGCAAATCTCTACTTCGCACGTGGCGAGCCAATACGGACGCTTGAACTCGGCAGGCGATGCGTGGACCTAGCCGCGAACACGCAGGATGCTGAAGTGCTGGCATCTGCTCATTTGATGGCTGCGTACGGCGCGCATGGCTGCGGGCACCTGAGTGAGGCGGTTTCGTACTTCAGAGACGGCGCGTTTCACGCCGAGCAGGTAGATCAGCAACCTCTCACTTTACCCGTCATTCCGTCGAGTACGGGCCCAACCCAGGTATGTTCGGTACTACAGCTACTGGGTCGGGGAACCGAAGCGCTTGAACTTGCTGAAAAGGGACTAAACCGCGCGCGCGAGTCCCAGCATCTGTTCAGTCTTGGCTTCGCGCTAACCGTGGTGGGATGGCTTTATCAGTATCGGCGGGAACCCGAGATCGCACGCGCGCACGCTGAGGCGGCTATCGCGCTGGCGGAGGAGCATGGATTTCCTGAGTGGAAAGCTTGGGGGCGTTTTCATCACGGCTGGGCGATGACTGAACTCGGGCACCTGGAAGACGGCGTCTCAGAAATGGAAGCGGGAATCACGGATTTTCGCCGATTCGGCGGAGCGCCCAAATTCCCTTTTACGCTCGCGGTGCTGGCGCAAGCGTATGCGAGACTGGGCCGTCACGACCAGGCGCTGGCCATGCTCGACGAGGCCCTGGCGCGCGTTAAGAGTACCGGAGAGCGAATCGACGAAGCCGAGATGCTGCGCCTCAAGGCCGAGGTGCTGCTTATGCGGGACCGGTCTGCGGTGAACGAGGCCGAGCGCCATTTGCGCGCGGCGATCGATGTCGCACGCACGCAGGAGGCCAAATGGTGGGAGCTCAGGGCGACGATCGATCTTGCCAGGCTGCTCGGGTCACAAGGCCGCCGTGACGAAGCGCGCGCCATGCTCACCGAAATCTACAACTGGTTCACCGAAGGCTTCGACACCGCCGACCTGAAGGACGCCAAAGCGTTGCTCGACGAACTAAACGAGTAGTCGCGTCTGTTGGGGCGCCTCGAACTCTCGCTTTTATACGGCTCGCACCTTTTCTACTCGATGCCTATTTGACCTATGTTTGCACGCGGCAGGATGATGCGAACGACAGGTGGAGGTGGAACGCAAGCTCACCGCTATCCTCTGCGCCGACGTCTACGGCTATAGCCGCCTCATGGGGGGAGATGAGGAGGCGACACTTGTTACCCTCACCGCTCACCGCAAGATCATCGACCGCTTAATAGGGCTGCACCACGGGCGCTTCGTGAACTCGGCCGGTGATAGCGTTCTAGCCGAGTTCGCCAGCGTGGTCGAGGCGGTGAATTGCGCAGTGGATATTCAGACCGCGCTCAAGGCTGAGAACGCGAAGCTGCCATCGGAGCGCCGGATGGAGTTTCGCATCGGCGTCAACCTCGGCGACGTGATGGTCGAGGGCGACCAGATCTATGGTGATGGCGTTAACGTCGCGGCGCGGCTGGAGAGTCTCGCCGACCCGGGCGGCATTTATATCTCGGAAACCATCTATCAGCAGGTGAAGAGCAAGCTTCCGCTCGGCTGGCAGGACCTCGGCGCGCAGCAGGTGAAGAACATCGCCGAACCGGTGCGGGTATTTCGAGTGCTCATGGAGCCCGGTGCTGCCGCAGGCACAGTGACGCGGCGGATTGCGCCCAACTACTGGCGCGCCGGCGCCCTTTCAATCGCGGGCGTCGCTGTCATTCTCGCCGTCGCGATCGTTCTCGTCCAGCATCTGTCGCTCAAGCCGCAGCCGACTCACGCGTCGATTCCGCCTCCGCAGAAGCCGGCGTTGCCGCTGCCGAATATACCGTCGATCGCGGTACTGCCATTCGCGAATCTCAGCAACGATTCGCAGCAGAACTATTTCAGCGACGGCCTTACCGAGGATCTGATCACTGATCTTTCCAAAGTTCCGGGCCTCTTTGTAGTCTCGCGGAACTCGGTCTTCACCTACAAGAGCAAGCCGGAGAGGGTGGAGCAGATCGGCCGTGAACTAGGAGTGAGATACGTTCTGGAGGGAAGCGCGCGCAAGGCCGGCGACCAAGTCCGGATCACGGCGCAACTCGTCGATGCCACGAATGGCTTTCACATCTGGGCGGATCATTACGATCAGCCGCTAAATAATATATTCCAGGTCCAGGACGAAATTAGGCAGAAGATCGTCTTCGCCCTCAAGGTGAAGCTTTCGCCCGAAGAGCGGGAGCGGTTCAAGTACGCTCCGACCAACAGCATGGAGGCCTACGATCTTTGGTTGCGGGCGATGCCATTCATGGCCAGTTTCACCAAGGAGGGCGAGCGAGAGGCGCGGCGCCTATGTACGCAAGCGACTGTCCTGGATCCAAACTATTCCTCCGCGTTCTGGTGTCTCGCACAAACCTCCATTATCGATTGGTTCTGGGGCTGGAACGTCGATCCGCACGAGGTGGACCGGGTTTTTGCTCTGGCTCAACAGGCAGTGGCGTTGGATGATTCCTCGCCGTTGGCCCATATGGGTCTGGGCGACGCATATAAGATCAAAAGACTGCTTGATCACGCGATTGCTGAAGGGGAGAAGTCAGTCGCCCTCGGTCCGAGCTGTGGTAGCTGCTATGGCGAATTAGCGGAACATCTGATGTGCGCGGGACGTCTAGCCCAAGCGCTGGAATTGCTAAAAAAAGCTCTGCGTCTGGACCCAGCATTCTATCATGCCGATTATCAATTTGACCTAGCGGTTGTACATCTCAAAATGGGCAAGCGTGATCAAGCGACCGATGAGCTGAAGCAGGTCCTTTTCCACCAACCTGATTTCACTTTCGCCCACGCTATCCTCGCTCTCGTATACGCTGAAACCGGTAAGGAAAAGGAAGCCAGGACCGAGGCTTCGAAGTGGCTAAAGTTGGTCAGGCCCATGACCATCGCGGAGGTCCGGGAATGGACTCGACGGAATTATGTCTGTACTGACAGTGCGGAATGGGAGCACCACCTCGATACACTACAGCGGCTAACTACGGCTGCTGCGCAAAACGACTGATGTGCAAACGGGCAGGTATTTGCCAAGCCGTAGTCAACGGACAGCGCGCGCTACGCGAAGCTGCAGCGGCCGGACAAACCGCCGTGGTTGGTTAAATGGCAGTCGAAGTGGACTTGATTGTCGGCTGGCGATGTTGACCTTAGTTCGACTACGTGCCTAAACAGGCTAAACAACCGCGTCTGCAACAAGCATAGTAGATATGGCGCCTCGGAAATCCCACAGCCTGGCCTGGCCGATCGCTGTCGCGTTGGTAGGCGTATTGACGGGGATCGCGCAGGCGCAGGGCGCTCCCTGGGAATCGGAAAAGGGATACGCGAACGGCATTCCGATCGGGACCAAGATTACTCAGGCCAACTGGCAGCAGTACCAGCAGTTTATGACCGAGGGCATGAAGACAGTCTTCGCCGGAACTCATTTTTGGCACATGCCCAGGGACATCGAGATTGACGTCGGACCCACCAGGTCGATACCGGTACCCAGGCCATACATGGAGGACACAGAGAAGTACGGCGGCCAAGTCACGCTTCAGGTGCTGCCCGATGGGGGGTACGCTCCAAAAGGCTACGTCGCTGGGTTCCCGTTCCTAGACCCCTTCGAGAATGACGCGGCGCTCGTCGGTGAGAGGGTTTTCTGGAATACATTTTATCGGCCGTCTGCGCGGGTCGAGGAGGCTCCCAATTGTTCCTATGTGCTTGACCCGTACGGAAACTATACTCACTCGGTAGATTTTGACGCGGTGCTTTCGCGGCTTATGCATCTGAGCGAGCCGGGGTTTCCTCGAGACGAAGCGAACGCCGGCGGGTATTGGTTCGCAGGGTATACCGAAGTGAGCGCGCCAGAACAGTTCAGGTATTTCGCAACACTCACGCTGAGTCCAAACGATCCTACGCAGCTAGACGAGGCTTACATTTACTACCCGGCGCTGCGCAGATCGCTGCGGGTTTCATCGTCGGCTCGCTGCGCACCGATATACGGGACTGATTTTACCATCGAGGACGCATTGGAGGGTCCGCCTCGTCAAGGGCAGCTATTCAAGAAGGAATTTTTGGGGACAAAAAAGATCCTAACGCTTCTTCATGCAGCCTCCGAGAGCTATACCTGCAACACCTCGATACAACTCGACACTAGGTATTACTACCCAGGCTCGAAGGGAGTCGCCCCGTTCCCAAATCCAGGTTCAGGCCAATGGGAGGTGCGCGACGTTTACGTGGTAAACCTGACGCGGCTGCCGCGGTCCTCCGCCGGATTTGGCTGCTACGGCAAACGGGTCCTCTACCTGGACAGGCAGACTTACTTTCCAGTCAGTACCGATCTGTGGGACACGGAGGGTGGCTTATTTAAGTGGCTCTTCGTAGTAGAACGTCCGGCGTTTATCCCAGGCTTGGGTCTCGATGGGCAGCTGCTTACCATTTCCGGAAATAACACTGCCTATGTAGTGGATTTTCAGGACAAGCACATAACGATTGTCGTCGGGCTGCACGTCTGCGTGGACCGGGAATGCGCAAAGACCTATATGAACATCAGCCGCTATGCGAGCCCCGAAGGGTTGATGAAAATCCAGCAATGAGCGAACTCCTTTCGCCCCGCGCGGCTGACATAGACCTCCTGCATCATTAGACAGCACTCCTGCGAATAGAAACTGATTCGACGCTGTCTCCCAGCAGCGCAGAGGCCGCCATGTCTATGCGCTAAATCTCCGCGGTCATAAACAGGCCATCACGGCAGCGGCCACTGCGCTCATCCTTTCATTGCTTCCAACTATTCCTGCCGGCCTAATCTGCTGGAGCGACGGGGAGGCCCTTCCCCGCTGCCCCTTTCTGGCGTCGGGTGATACAACACGGGCTAGCCGCTTGGTTTTTCCGGGTAAGGCGATGCGTTGCACTAAGTGCGGGACCGAAAGCACGACGGGCAAGAGATTCTGCGCTGCCTGCGGCAGTCCGGTTTCCAGTCGCTGTCCGACGTGCGGTGCGGAAAACGCGCCCTCCTCAGCATTTTGCGAGGACTGTGGCACTGCGCTGGCTGGTAATGCGGCACCTGCCGCTCCCGGTTCATCTCAAACTACACCAACGGTTCCCGAGATTCGCTTCGCGCCGGAACAGCTAAATGCTTCGACCACGATCGACGGTGAGCGCAAGACGGTCACCGCGCTGTTTGCCGACATCAAGGGTTCGACCGAGTTGATGCGCGATCTCGACCCCGAGGAGGCGCGCGCGATCGTGGACCCGGTGCTGCAGCTTATGATGGCGGCGGTGCATCGCTACGGCGGCTACGTCGCGCAATCGACCGGCGACGGCATTTTCGCTTTGTTCGGCGCGCCCGTCGCGCACGAGGACCATCCGCAACGCGCACTGCACGCGGCGCTGGCGACGCAGGAGGAGTTGCGTCGCTACGCCGATCGTCTGCGCGCGGAGGGCAAGATTCCTGTCGAAGCCCGCGTCGGAGTGAACACGGGCGAGGTTGTGGTGCGGAGGATCGAGACCGGAGGCCATACGGAATACACGCCGGTGGGTCATGTGACCAATCTTGCGGCACGGATGCAGACCGCAGCGCCGCCGGGTTCAATCGCGGCCAGTAAGGTGACGCAGCGGCTGTGCGAGGGCTACTTCGAGTTCCGGGCGCTGGGCCCGACGGCGGTAAAGGGACTCGACGCTCCGATCGAGGTGTACGAGGTGTTGCGCGCCGGGCCGCTGCGGACGCACTTCCAGCTCTCGGCGCGGCGCGGGCTGACCCGGTTCGTCGGGCGCGAGCGCGAGATGGCGGCGATGGCCGGCGCGCTGGAGCAGGCCAGAGCGGGCCATGGGCAGATCGTGGCGGCAGTTGGCGAGGCAGGCGCGGGCAAGTCGCGCCTGATGTACGAGTTCAAGGCCACTATCCCGGATGGATGCAAAGTGCTGGAAGCGTACTCGGTCTCGCACGGCAAGGCGTCGGCCTGGCTGCCGGTGATCGAACTGCTGAAAAGCTATTTCGAGATCGCCGACGAAGACGACGACAGTCGCCGGTCTGAGAAGGTCGAGGCCAAAGCGCGTGCTCTCGACCCGGCACTCGCGGAGACGCTGCCATACATCCTGAGCCTGCTGGGTATCGCAGGCGCGGGTGCGTCACTGGCGATGATGGATGCGCAGGTGAAACGCCGGCGCACGCTGGAGGCGGTCAAGCGCATCATCATCCGTGAGAGCCTCGAGCAACCGCTGGTCGTGATCTTCGAGGACCTGCACTGGATCGACGCCGAGACCCAGGAGCTTTTGGACCTGCTCGTGGACGGCGTCGCCAGTGCGCGCATCCTCATGCTGGTCAACTACCGGCCCGAGTACCATCACGAGTGGAGCAACCGCACCTGTTACACCCAGTTGCGCCTCGATCCGCTGGGGGGTCAGAGCGCCGACGAGATGCTACATGCACTGCTCGGCGGCGATGCAAGCCTGCAGTCTCTCAAACGGCTGATCATCGATAAAACCCAAGGCAATCCCTTCTTCATGGAGGAAATTGTGCGGGCGCTGGTCGAGCAGGGTGTGCTGGTCCGCAATGGCGGCACCAGGCTGACGAAGCCGCTGACCGAGATTCGCATCCCGCCTACCGTCCACGGAATCCTGGCCTCACGCATCGACGCGCTCCCGGCGTCCGAGAAGGATCTGCTGCAAACCCTGGCAGTCATCGGCAAAGACTTCCCGCTGAATCTGGTCAAACATATAACCGCCAGACCGGACGATCGGCTGGAGCCGACGTTGAAGGGCTTGCAGACCGGCGAGTTTATCTACGAGCAACCCGCTCTGGGGGAGGCGGAATATACCTTCAAGCACGCGCTCACGCAGGAGGTGGCGTATAGCTCGCTCCTGATGGAGCGGCGCCGGCACTTGCACGAGCGCACGGGTGAGGCGATCGAGGCGCTGTTCAAGGATCGGATCGACGATCACCTGGCCGAGCTGGCCCACCATTACAGCCGCACCGCAAACACCCGCAAGGCGGTAGAGTATCTGTTTCGCGCCGGGAGCCAGGCCAAAGCGCGTCTCGCTTACTCGGAAGCGGTCGGCCGACTTTCCAGTGCCTTGGAGTTCCTCAAACGTCTTCCCGACGACGCCGAACGGGCCCGCCAGGAGCTGTTAGTGCAATCCGCCTTAGGCTCGAGTCTCTCCAATGTAAAAGGCTGGGCGGCGGCGGAATTGGAGCCTGTGTATGCGAGAGCACGCGAGTTGTGCGAGCAAATCCGCGACCCCGCTCTCGCCTGCCCTGTCCTTTATGGACAGTGGCTAGTGTCTCACTGGAAATTGGAGCTGGACAAGGCTCTGAAACTCGCCGACGAGCTTCTGGCCACCGCCGAGGATGCGAAAGACCCGGCCATGCTCCTGGTCGGCAACCACGCGCGCGGCACTATCCTTCTTCAGCGCGGCGAGTTGGGCTCTGCGACTCAGCACCTGGAGAAGGCGCTGGCCATTTTCGACCTCCGGCAACCCCTTCCTGCGGAGTTGGAGTCACGGAGGCTAAGTTCGTTCTTCTTTCTGTACTCTGGCCTGCTCGGACTTGGCTATCCCGATCGTGCCTGGGCGATATCGCGCGAGATGCTGGAGGTGGCTCATCGGTCTTCCGCCCCTTACGTTTTGGCTCAGGCTTCCGCCTACGCGGCCTTTCACAACTTGACAGGTGGGAACCCCACAGCCGCGCAAAAGCACGCGGAGGAGGCAATGGCGCTCACCGAAGAGACGGGAATCGTGAGCCTTTCGGCCTTCGCGATCACCTGTTATGGCGCTGCTCTGATCGCCCAAGGGCGCTACCAGGAGGGCATCACCGGGCTGCGCCGGGGCATCTCCGCCTGGCGCGCTACTGGAGGAGGGTCGTACGCTTGGCCTCTGTCTTATCTGGCCGTCGGGCTCGGCTGGATCGGACGGCTCGAAGAAGGACTTCAGGTGCTGGAGGAGGGATTTGCTCTCGTCGCGAAGACCGGAGAGCAGGGCAGCAGTCCATATCAGCATCACGTTAAAGGTAGACTGTTGCTGGCGCAGAACCCGTCGAGCGGTGCCGAGGCGGAGCTATATTTTCGCACGGCGATCGAGATCGCTCGGCGACAAAGTGCGAGATCTGCGGAGTTGGGCGCCACGACCAGCCTCGCCCGGCTGCTCGCGAAACAGGGGCGGCGCGCTGAAGCGCGCGCGATGCTCGCCGAAATCTACGGCTGGTTCACCGAAGGCTTCGACACCGCCGATCTGAAAGACGCCAAGGCGCTGCTCGAGGAACTAGCCGCGTAGGCCGGCTCTGCCTGCGGAGCAGCGGGTCTCCTTTGAGTGCCGAGGATTGATGCCACGACATTGACGGCGGTTTTAGAGTGCGCCTTTGCAATGGGCGGTCGACTGCCCGTCTATCTGCTAATCCGCCCGGGTGCTAGACACGTGGTAGTTGCGCAGGGGAACAATGGGTGCGCTGCTCAAGCTGCAACTTCGATAACGCCGCGGGCAAGAAATTCTGCATTCGCTGCGGTGTTGCGTTCGGTGTCCGCTGCCCAAAGTGCGGCACTGAGAATCCGCCCGAGGCTAGCTTCTGTGGTGACTGCGGTGCGGGGCTAGTTGTCACGGCCAGAACGGAAGCAGAGGAGCATGCACACAACATCATTGTCGACCGGCAGGCGGCCGAAGGTGAGCGGCGGCATCTGACGGTACTTTTTTGCGATCTCGTCGGCTCGACCGAGATCGCTAGCCATCTCGACCCTGAGGAGTGGCGAGAGATCGTCGCCGGCTACCATCGAGCGGCTGCGCAAGCAATCGAGCGCTTTGGGGGGCATGTCGCTCAATATCTCGGCGACGGGGTAATGGTCTATTTCGGCTGGCCGGAGGCGCACGATAACGACGCCGAGCGTGCCGCACGCGCAGGCCTCGCGATCCTCGACGCGATATCGAAGCTTCACGAACACCTTACGCGCCCAAAGCTGGCCGCAAGGATCGGCATCGATTCAGGCGCAGTTGTGGTTGGCGCCGGTGCGGGCAAGGAGGCCGATGTATTTGGGGACGCCCCCAACGTCGCTGCGCGGGTGCAGACAGCGGCCGCTCCAGACACGGTACTAATAACCGCGGACACGCATCGGCTAGTCTCCGGGCTGTTCGTGGTTGAAGACCGCGGGTGCAGGGGCTCAAGGGCATCGAACGGCCGGTCCAACTTTACCGGGTAGTCCAGCCAAGCGGAGTGCGAGGGCGGCTCGAAGCGGCCGCAGCAACGCATGCACTGACTCCATTCGTCGGGCGCGAGGACGATTTGCGCTCGCTGATGAATCGTTGGGAGCGGGCCCTCGATGGCGAGGGCCAGGTGGCACTGATCATCGGTGAGGCAGGGATTGGCAAATCGCGCCTCGTGCAACGCTTCCGCGAACAGATCGCCGGTGCGCCGCACACCTGGGTCGAGGCGGCGGCCGGGGCATTTTTCCAGAACACGCCCTTCTACGCGGTTACCGAAATGCTTCGCGAACTTCTGGCGTGGCGCGGCGACGAATCGGCGGAGGAGCAGCTCACGCAACTGGAAGCCCGGCTGGGACTTGCAGGACTCAAGCCCGACGAAGCGCTGCCGCTGATTGCTCCGCTCTTGAATCTCCCGCTACCGGCGAAGTATCCGCCGTCATTGCTTTCACCCGAGCAGCAGCGCCGCCGCTTGCTGGCCACGCTGGTCGAGTGGGCGCTTGGCGTTGCCCGAGTGCAGCCGACAATAATCGCTACCGAGGATTTGCATTGGGCCGACCCGTCAACGCTGGAGTTACTCCAACTGATGGTCGAGCAGGGGGCCACGGCGCGGCTGCTGCTGTTGTACACGGCGCGCCCCGAGTTTCGCGCCCAATGGCCACCGCGGGCGCATCACACGCAAATCACGCTCAACCGGTTGAGCGCGCGCAACGTGCGTACGATGGTGGGAGAAGTTGCGGCCCAAAAGGCATTGACGGAGGAAACCATCGCGACTGTACTCCAGCGCACCAGCGGGGTGCCGCTGTTCGTCGAGGAGCTGACACGAGCGGTCCTCGAAAGCGGCGACGCAAAGCTCACGGGGCGCGAGATTCCGGTCACCTTACATGACTCGTTGATGGCACGGCTGGATCGGCTGGGATTGGCCAAGGAGGTCATACAGGTCGGCGCCGTGATCGGCAGTGAATTTTCCTACGAACTGCTGCACGCGGTCCATCCGATCGCCGAAGAGGAACTACAGTACGCGCTCCGCAATCTGGCCGACGCGGAATTGCTATACGTGCGCGGCATTGCCCCCGAGGCGACCTACCTTTTCAAGCACGCACTGATTCGGGACGCCGCCTATGAAGCGCTGCTCCGGAGCCGGCGCAAAGACCTGCATCGGCTGGTGGCACGCACGATCGATGAAAAATTCTTCGCGCTTAACGAGACGCATCCCGAAGTGCTCGCGCGCCACTGGACGGAAGCTGGCGAAACCGAGCCGGCGATCGCCGAATGGTCGAGGGCGGGTGAGGCCGCACGGGCGCGCAACGCGTGTGGCGAAGCGCTGGAGAGTTACCGTCAGGCTTTGGCGCTGCTCAATTTGTTGCCCGAATCGCCCGAGCGTGACCGCCGCGAACTGCAGCTTAGGCAACTAGCCGTTTGGATGCTTTACGTCACGAGAGGATATTCTGCGCCTGAAACGACCGCCGCCATCGAGCGCGTTGGCGTGCTGGCCGAGAGGAGCGGCAACCTCACGCAACTCGTCTTTTCGGCGTTATCGAGGGTTCTCATTCCTCTCTTCTCAGGCGACCTACCCGGCGCCGGCATGCTTGCCGATCAGGCGCTCGAACTTGCCCTTCGCGAAGGCAGCCCTTCGGCTCTCGCGATGGCGCATGCGCACCAATCTAATACGCGCCATTGGCGTGGCGACCTCGCCGGCGCCGAGAAGTATTACAAAGCAGGACTCAAGCTTTTCGACGACCCCGGCTTCAGACAGGTCCCCGGCGCCGAGGCGCGGGCCAGGCCGGATTCGTCCGCGCCACGCTTCACGTCATCCGGGAACGCGCCCGCGTTGTGGACCTTTGGTACAGCAAGCCACAGAGCATGGTTGCTTGGCCGAACCGACGTTGCCTGCGAGCGAATGGCCCAGGTGTCGGCAGCTGTGGACGTGAACAACCCGCACGACTTGGCGATATCATGGATAAACGCCGCGACACTTAAGAATTACCTGGGAGAGCATGAGCAAGGCGAGGTTCTGGCAACGCGGGCGCTCGAGCTATCGCAGACGCATCAATTTCCGCCCGAGGCAGCGCTTTCCCGATGTGTTCTCGGTCGGGCGCGAGCGGAGCTGGGCCGCGCGCCCGAAGGTATTGTGCTGATTCGCTAGGGAATAGCTGGTCTGCTCGAAATCGGAGGGCGCCTAGGCATCCCCATTCACACCGTCTCGCTGGCAGCGGCACAGGCGGTCGAAGGCGCCATCGTCGAGGCGCTTGAAACCGTAGAACAGGCACTCCAAGCAAATCCCGACCTACTCGCATACCGGCCGGAGATGCTCAGGTTACGTGGTGAACTGCTGCTTAAACAGGGTCGGACAGAACCCGCCGAAGCCGACTTCCGCGAGGCTATCGCGCTCGCGCAGAAGATGGGCGCGAAGGCATGGGAACTGCGTGCCACGACGAGCCGCGCCCGGCTGCTCGCGAAGCAGGGCAAGCGTGGTGAGGCGCGCGCCATGCTCGCCGAAATCTACGGCTGGTTCACCGAAGGCTTCGACACCGCCGATCTGAAGGACGCCAAGGCGTTGCTCGACGAACTGAGCGTCAACGGCGGAGAATGCTAGACCACGATGTGGCGATTATGGCCACTCTTTAAGCGACTGTGGACGGCGGTCGGTGCGGTCACCGCAGGCCTGGCGGTCAAAGATCTCTTCGCCGTGTGGACCAATCAATCGGTCCCGGATGTGGAACGCTTCTCGCGC
>Ga0073928_10000635_pt1 | contig 78726 bp, 49 predicted proteins | sample PaiPotPPA55metaG_FD_76969 | JGI IMG/M metagenome (GOLD analysis project Ga0073928, IMG submission 76969) | Iron sulfur acid spring bacterial and archeal communities from Banff, Canada, to study Microbial Dark Matter (Phase II) - Paint Pots PPA... ...
CAACGCGAACTACACAGCGAGCGCCATCAGCGGCACGGAAGTTATTCAGCAGGCGCAGGCCACGCTGGCATTCGGAACCACGACCTTCACTTTCGATGGTTCGCCGAAACCAGTGACCGTGACCACCACGCCGGCAAACCTGACTGGTGTGAGTATCACGTATGACGGCTCGCCCGCAGCGCCCACGAATGCGGGCAGCTATGCGCTGGCGGCTTCACTAACCAATGCGAATTACATGGCAACGCCGATCATGGGAACGGAAACGATCGATCCAATTCAGGTCACGGTGAATATCAGCGATCCGATGCCGACGTATGACGGGCAGCAACATGGAGCGACGATCAGCATCGTGCCTAGCGTTATGGCGACGGTCACCTACAACGGGTCGCCCATTGAGCCGACTGCCGCGGGAACCTACGCGGTTGTGGTTATGGTGACGCAAGCCAATTATTCGGGTGGCGCCAGCGGGACGCTTACCATCAAGAAGGCGCCGCTGACGGTTACGGCGGCGGATGCTTCGCGGCCGTACGCACAGCCGAATCCCACGTTCACCGGAACCCTGACGGGCGTGGTCGCGGGCGATGGAATTACGGCGACCTACGCCAGCGCGGCGACGGACACGACGGCGGCAGGAGTCTATGGGCCGGCGGATGCGAACGCGATTACTCCAACGCTGGGCGATCCCAATAGCAAACTGAGCAATTATTCCGTGACTAGCAACAATGGCACGCTAACGATTACGGCGGTGCCGCTGTATGTGATTGCGAACGATAAGACGCGCGCGTTTGGCGCGGGGAATCCTGCATTTGATGCCCAGTACTTCGGTCTTGTGAACGGCGATCAGCCGTCTTCGCTGACGGGAGCGCTGGCCTGTACTTCAGGCAGCGCGAGCGCTCTAGCGGGGACGTTCGCAATTCATTGTGGCGGACTGAGCTCGGTTGACTACGCAATTTATTTTGTGGATGGCACCCTGACCGTGACCGATCCGCTGAGCACGATCAAGGTGAATCCGGATACGCCTACGGTTACGTACGGCGGAATGCAGCAGTTCACGGCGCAAGGCACGTTCGCCAGCGCGATGGCGCGCAACCTGGCGAATGCGGGCGGCATGAGCTACCAGCTGCACGATTTGTCGCTGACGCGAGCAGGTGCGGCAGCAGCGGAGGCCGGTGGGAAACTGTACGCGATCGGCGGCCTGGCGAACGGCGGAACGGCGCCGAGCAGCGCGGTGGAAGTGTATGACCCGATGAATGACGGCGCGGGCTGGACTGCGGTGCATGATCTGGGCTCGCCGCGGACGAACGCGCGCGCGGCTTCGCTGGCCGGGAAAGTGTATGTATTCGGAGGCTGCAGCGACGCGGCTTGCACCTCCGTGCTTGGAACGGCGGAAGTGTATAACGCAACTTCGAATGCGTGGACGGCGATCAGCTCGACCGGGTTCACCGCGCGCAGCAGTGCGGCGGCGATTCCGCTGAACGGCAAGATTTATGTGGCCGGCGGAACGGACGGGAGCGGGATGCCGCTAAAGACGGTGGAGATCTACGATCCAGGAAAAGATTCCTGGACCACGGGGGCCTCATTGGATCGCGCCGCAGGACCGGCGAGCGGCGGGGTGCTCAATGGCACCTTGTACGTGGTAAGCGTGACCAGCGGGAACGCCGTGGTGCAGTCGTTGAACGGCACGCTGTGGACGACGGTGAACGATTCCGCGCAAGCGGCGGGCGATGCGGCGGCGGCCGTGTTGAACAACATGATTTACGTTGTCGACGGCGCGAACGTGCATGCGTACGATCCGGCGCAGAATACGTGGACGGACAAAGCTCCGCTGAGTACGGCGCGGCTACAGCCGGAACCGGTGAGGATCGGCAACTTGATTTACGTTGCTGGAAACGGAGCGAGCGGGCCAAGCGCGGCGCTCGAAGCATTCGCCGGAGACGAAGCGAGCTGGAGCAGCAGCGACACAACGATAGCGACCATCGTGCAAAGCGGAAAGGCTTCCGCGTTGCAGGTGGGCAGCTCGACGATTACGGCGACGAGCCTGATTGTGCCCTCCGTCTCTGCAAATACACTGATGACGGTTGGACCAGTTACCGTGACGCCGGTAGTCACGGTAACTGACAAAAAATACGATGGGCTGAAGAGCGCGACGATAGCCAGCGAAACGCTGACTGGTGTTGTGAGCGGCGACGAGTCTTACGTCTCGTTGACTGGCGGCGTAGCCACGTTCGATACGAAGGACGTGGGAACCAACAAGACGGCGACCGTCACCGGCCTGACTTTGAGCGGTTCGAAGGCATTGGACTATGTGCTTTCTTCGACTACTGCGACGACCACGGCCAGCATCAAGGCGGTCTATATGCAGGTGACCGCTTCGAGTACGACGGTCACGTACGGCGATGTTGCGCCGACGATCACGGCGAGCTACAGCGGATTCATTTCCGGCGAAGACCAGACCAACGCAGACGGATTTGTGGCGCCGACCTGCGTGACCAACTACACGAGCACGAGCAATGCGGGCGGGAGTTACTACACACGCTGCTCTGCCGCTTCCGCGACCAATTACAAGTTCACGTATGTGGATGGGTCGGTGACGGTGAACAAAGCGAGTGCGACCATCAATGTCACACCGTATAACGTGACGTACGACGGGCAGCCGCACACCGCGACGGGAACCGCGACCGGAGTTGGTTTAGCGGACCTGAGCGCCAGCCTGAATCTTACCGGTACCACGCATACCAATGCCGGCACGTACGCCACTGATGCTTGGACCTTCACGGGCAGTACGAACTACAACGATGCCAGCGGTACGGTGAAGGACTATATCAAGAAGGCGAATGCCGTCGTCGTGATCACTCCTTACAACGTGACCTACGACGGGCATCCGCACACCGCGATGGTCGCTTCGATCACCGGCGTGAACGGTGAGAGCGGGGCCACCGTCGGCACAGTCGATGTCAGCCACACCACACACACCGACGCCGGAACCTCTAGCAGCGATTATTGGACCTTCACCGGCGCTGCGAATTACAACAGCATTGGCAACACCACGATCACCGATATCATTAACAAGGCGAACGCGACGGTGGTGGTGACGCCGTATACCGTGACGTATGACGGGCCGGCGCATTCCGCGATGGTCACTTCGATTACCGGTGTGAACGGCGAGATGGCGGCCACCGTCGGCACAGTCGATGTCAGCCACACCACACATACTGCCGCCGGCACGTACGGCAGCGATTATTGGACCTTCACCGGCGCTGCGAATTACAACAACATTGGCAACACCACGATCACCGATATCATTAACAAGGCGAACGCGACGGTGGTGGTGACGCCGTATACCGTGACGTATGACGGGCCGGCGCATTCCGCGACGGTCACTTCGATTACCGGTGTGAACGGCGAGATGGCGGCCACCGTCGGCACAGTCGATGTCAGCCACACCACACATACTGCCGCCGGCACGTACAGCAGCGATTATTGGACCCTCACCGGCGCTGCGAATTACAACAACATTGGCAACACCACGATCACCGATATCATTAACAAGGCGAACGCAACGGTGGTGGTGACGCCGTATACCGTGACGTATGACGGGCCGGCGCATTCCGCGACGGTCACTTCGATCACTGGTGTGAACAATGAGAGCGGGGCGACGGTTGGTACGGTTACGCTGAACACGACGCACAGCAACGCGGGCACCTACAACGGCGACACCTGGAGCTTCACCGGTGTTGCGAACTACAACGACATTGCGAGCACCACGATTACCGACACCATCAACAAGGCAACTGCGACGGTGGTGGTGACGCCGTACACGGTGACTTACGACGGGCTGCCGCACGCCGCCAAAGTCATCTCAATTAGTGGTGTTAACGGCGAGACTGGGACTAGTGTTGGCACGGTGGACGTGAGCAACACCGCGCACACCGCAGCCGGTACATACAGCACCGATTATTGGAGTTTCACCGGCGCCGCAAACTACAACAACATCGCCAACACGACGATCCAGGATGTCATCAACAAAGCCACTGCGGTCGTCGTGGTCGCTCCTTACAACGTGGTCTACGACGGCAACCCGCACACCGCGACCGTCACTTCGATCACCGGTGTGAATAGTGAGACCGGGGCCACAGTCGGCACTGTAACGCTGAACGCTACGCACACCGACGCCGGGATCTACAGCAGCGATTCCTGGAGCTTCGCCGGCACTGCAAACTACAGCGACATCGCCAGCACGACGATTCAGGACGTCATCAACAAGGCTGACGCGACGATCCTGGTCAACGGATTCTCCGGCCAGTATGACGCGAGTGCACACGGAGCGTCAGGTACAGCGAAGGGCGTCAAGGGCGAAGATCTGGGCGCGTTGCTGAATTTCGGTGCGACGTTTACCGACGTACCGGGGGGCACGGCGCACTGGACCTTTGCGGGAAATAACGTTTACAAGGCGGCGGCGGGTGACGCAACAATTACCATCACCCAGGCTCCTTCGTTGGTAGCCGTTACCTGCCCGGCGGGAGTGACTTACAACGGAATGGCCCAGATGCCTTGCTCCGCGAATGTGACGGGAATCAACTTGAGCCAGGTATTGGCGGTCGTCTACACGAGCAATCTCAATGTGGGCACTGCGGCTGCGAACGCTGCGTACCCAGGGGATACCGACCATACCGGCAGCAGCGGCATGGCGAATTTCATGATTTCGCCGGCTCCGACTAGCACCTCGGTGAGTTCGGCGCTGAATCCGTCCAATTGGGGAGATGTGGTGACGCTGACGGCGACTGTGAACAATACCAACAACCAGGCATTGCCGACGGGAAACGTGAGCTTCTACAACGCCGCAAGCGGAGCCACGTGCGCAGCGTTGGGCACGAGCACGCTACTCGACACAGAGCCTCTGACCACGCTCGGAAGCAGTCAACAGGCTGCAACTAGCACCCCCAACCTGCCCGTCGGTCTTGGAAATACGGTGGGCACAGACAATATCCTTGCCTGCTTCAATAACAACATGGCGGAGCCCAATTTCAATGCAAACTTCATGCCGAGCAATGGTGCGGTCACTCAGACCGTAAACCCGGCGCCCATCGTGACACTGGCGCCGACCAACCTGTCGTTTGGCAACCAGCAAGGCGGCACCACCAGTGGCGCTCAGCCGGTGACGGTTTGCAACGGCCCGAGCGGTGTGTCCGGCTCCACTTGTTTCGGCGCGCCAGTTTCTACCGCTGCGCTTTCGATCGCTTCGATTGGGTTCACCAATTCGAATACCAGCCCCGTCTACTTCACACAGACCAACACCTGCCCGGTTCCTCCTTCGACGCTCTCCGTCGGGGGCAGTTGCGTGATCAACGTGAAGTTCGCGCCGCCGGCCGCCGCGTCTGGGCTTGCGAGCGCTCTAGTCACGCTAACCGACAACAATCGGAATGTGACGGGAAGTTTGCAAAGCGCATCGCTCACCGGCTCCGGCACCAGTTCGATCAGCGGCGTTGGATCGCTTTCGACGTACGCGCTGTTCGCGACGGCCAGCGGATGCAGCAGTGTAAACATCAGCGGTAACGGCACGGTTGACGGCTACAACGGATTGCCCAACAGCGGAAACGTCGGAACGAATGGCAACGCCGCTCTGAGCGGCAACCCGGTGGTCAACGGCGCGATCTATTCGCCGGTGGCCGGAACGGGCAACTGCAGCAGCAAAGGCATGACTGGGCTGAGCACCAGCGGCAAGGCTCAGGCGACCGGCGGTCTGAAGGCTCTACCCGGACCTGTCAATTACCCGCTGCCTCCGGCTCCGAGCCCGGCTCCGCCAACCACGACGCAGAACATTTCGGGAAGCTGCGGAACGGTGTCCGGCTGCAGCAGCGCCGGCGGGAGCAAGTCCGTGAATCTGGCACCCGGCGGGTACGGCAACTTGAGCGCTGCCGGCGGGACGACGCTGCACCTGTCGGCTGGAACCTACAACTTCAACAGCCTGACACTCAGCGGCAACAGCATTCTGTACATGGATTCCGGCCCGGTAATTATCAACCTGGTAGGAGCTTCACTCAGCGCGAGCGGCACAGCGTTGGATCTGAGCGGCGGCAGGATCGTGAATCCCAGTGGAGTCACCAGCAACCTGCAGTTCTACTATGCGGGTTCGAAGGCGTGCAAAGTTTCCGGAGGCACCGGCAGCTACGCCATGGTGTATGCGCCTAATGCGGCCATCAATATTTCCGGGGGTGCGCATTTCTATGGCTCCATCATTGGGAGCACCATCAACTCCAGCGGCAATACAGCAGTGCACTATGACGCTGCTGAGACCGCGATCAATATGGGCCAGACTATCTGGTTCAACAGCAGCGGACTCAACGTGCAGGGGCTGCCAAATACGGGCAGCGTGAAACTGTACATAACGAACGCGATGATCACCTTCACCGCGAATAGCATCGGTTACACGCTGGCAGTTCCCAATGCAGTGGTCACGTTCTCCTCGAGCGTTTCCTCCGCGACTACGACTTGGGATGCGGCGAACCACCGGTGGTCGACGTTAATTCCGATGTCCAGCGTCAAGGGGAACGCCACAATTCACAGCTTCTTCGACGGGTTGGCATACCAGGTGCCGACGAACTTCCCGGGCGGAATTCAAAACGTGACATGGCAGGCGGCGTACTCGACCAGCACGCCGGGACTCAATTTCAACTGGCAGTGGGGAGCGGCCGTATACAACCAGTTCCCGGCGAACACCACTGGCAGCGCGTTTCCGCCGGTGACTACGGGAGATTACAATTCGGCGCATGTCAACGCGTTGGATACTTCCGATCCGGCTGGTACGCCGGAGAGTCAGAAGAGCAATCTCGCGTTTGGCGACATGGGCGCGGGGTACACCGGACTATACGCCGGTACGACAGCGGTTGTGCCGACCATAGCCCCGCTGAGCTTCTCCGAGAGCAGTCTCGATTTTGCGACCGTGCCGCAAGGCGGCCCGTCTGCGCAGCTCACGACAATCCTTATGAACAACGACAGTGTCCCGTACACCATCAGCGCCATCTCGGTAACCGGGACCTACGCCAGCGACTTCCTGCAGACGAACAATTGCCCGATTAGCCCGAATACGCTGGGCGCAGGGCTTAGCTGCACCTTCACGGTCACGCTGACGCCGTCAGCCCAGAGCGGCGCGAAGGAAACGGCAAAGATTGTTGTCAACGACAATGCAAATAACAGTCCGCAGACGGTGTTCCTGAAAGGCATCGTGCAATAGCGGATCAGCGTTTCTTGGAATCTAGGCAATGTTTTCTATCTGAATCAGCTTCTCGCCGCGTGTCTATTTGCGAAATGGAGGACGACGCCCTGGGGAGCCGTCCAGATGCGCGAAACACGTCATGATTGGGAGCGACGTCTGCGTTTATAAACGCAGCACTATTTGGGCAACTTGCTGGAAATCCAGAGTATACTGGGCTAATCTGCGACGTCGGGAGAGGTACATGGCGACTACGGTCTGGAAGGGGTTTTTGTCGTTTGGATTGTTATCCATCCCGGTACGCTTGTATTCGGCGGCGAGAAGCGAACGGATTTCGCTGAATCAACTGCATTCCGTCTGCAAGTCTCGTATCAAGATGCCGTTATTTTGCCCGGTGTGCGATCGCAAAGTGGAGCGGCAGGAAATCGTAAAAGGCTACGAGTACGACAAAGATCAGTATGTGCTGTTTGCAGAAAACGAGTTGGACGAGATCGAACCGGACTCCAGCCGCACCATGGAAATCCTGGAATTCGTAAAGCTGGATGAAATCGATCCGCTGTATTTTGACGCCTCGTACTACCTGACGCCGGAGCCGGAAGGCAAGAAGGCCTACTTTCTTTTGCAGAACGCGCTGCAGGATTCCAACTATTCGGCGATTGCAAAATTAACCATGCACCAGCGCGAGCATACGGTGATTATCCGGCCGCACAAAGCGGATGGTAAAAATGGCCTGACTTTGCACACCATGTTCTACCAGAGTGAAATCCGCGCAGTGGCGGAATACGGCGGAAACGATAAAGTCGAAGTGAACAGTGCGGAAAAGAAACTGGCCACACAGTTGATCGAAAATCTTGCGGCCACCTTCCAGCCGGAGAAGTATCGCGACGATTATCAGGAGAGTTTGCTGACGTTGATTTCAGCCAAGCAACAGGGTAAGGAAGTCGCGCCGGTGATGCATCCTACGCGCGCTCCAGTGATCGATTTGATGGACGCGTTGAAAAAGAGCCTGGAACAAAAACGGCCGGTGCCCAAAAAGCCGCCGGTGCGGGCGGTTCCAGCGGTAGCAGCGAAGGATGCCAGGAAAATCAAGAAAGCGTAAAATGTTTCTCCATGGCGACCGATCGATTTAGCCGCGCCGACGTACTGAGAATCCTGAGCGTTTCCGAAAAGCAGCTGGCGCAATGGGAAAAACTGGAACTGGTTCGATCGTTAGAGCCTCACAAGACGCAATACGATTTTCGCGATCTAATTAATGTAAAGACGGCCAAGCAGTTGGTGGAAAAAGGCGTATCGCCGGTACGCCTGCGGCGTTCGCTGCAGGCTCTAAACCAAAAACTGACTGAGATTAAGACTCCGCTGAACGAGCTGCGCATTGTTTCGGATGGCAGGGATATTCTGGTGCAGGATGCCGGCTCGCGGCTGGAACCGCTATCGGGGCAGCTGCTGCTGACATTCAAGACGCAAGAGCTGGCCGACAATGTTCTGGCCATGCCAGAAAACCCGAAGGCCATATTTGCCATGGCGCTCGAATACGACAACGATCCCCGCATGCGCAAAACGGCGGCCGAGACTTACGAACGGGTGATCGCGCTCGAACCTGAAAACGTGGATGCCCTTCTGAATCGCGGAACGATTGCCTACGAGCAAGGAGATCTGGAAACTGCGGCGGAATATTTCCAGCGCGCCGTAGAAGTCGAGCCGGGCAATGCGGTCGGATTATTCAACTGGGGAAGTACGCTGGACGATTTGGGCCAGTTGAATGAAGCCCGCCAGCAGCTTCGTCTGGCGACCAGGATCGATCCGGATTACGCCGACGCGCATTACAATCTGGCGATTGTATGCGAGAAGATGAACGCGGAGAGCGAAGCTCGCGATCACTGGAACGTATATCTGAAACTCGAACCTTCCGGGCGTTACGCAGAATACGCGCGTGCGCGTCTCTCTTAAAGGCTCCTGCGTTGGTAATATCGCACTCGAAAACCGCGCTTATTTTTCCACGATGTGCGCCGCACTCTCGGTCACGTTGAATCCGTCTACCAGCAGAGTTGGCTGGGCAGTGGCAAGATCGGATTTACGAAGGTGCACGACGACTTCCCGTTTTTCTCCTGGAAGCAAAGAAATGTAGTTGTCGTCCCAGAAGACCGGCAGAATTTCGCTCCGGCTTTTGCCTTTCGCGAGGCGCAGGCGAGTCAGGAAGGCTACGGACTTGCCGGAGTTTTCGAGAGTAACGTGAAACGCGGCGTCGTGTTCGGTGCCGGCGGCGGGGCCAAGCGTCGCCTGGACGGTAGCTTTTGGCAAATTCTGGAGGGCGGAAAAATCCGCAAAGCCGGTTTGCGGCGTGTAGTACCACTCGGTTTTTGCGTAATCGAGCTCATCGGGCTTGCTGGAGAGCCAATAAAAATTGCGGCTGAGTAAATGGCCGGTAGCTGAGAAAAGCTGCAAATTCAGGAAGTAGGCGGTGGAAATATCAGCTGGTTCTGGAACGGCGATGGATTTTGCGACGCCATCAGCGGCGACCTCCACGCTGGCTTCGCGAGAAAATTTCTCCGCTCCCGTTACATCGTAAAGCTTGGCAATGATTTTCAATCCACTCTGCGGAGCTTGCGTGCCGTTGACCACTGCTACGGTGCGGTCATCGTAGGAAAATTGCACGTGAACCGGTTCGAGCGCAATCTTTGAGCCGTAGTACCCGCCTGCGGGACGCAGATCGTAGCTATACAAATGCCAGATGAGACTGGGCCAGGCGTTGTTCAGCATCCACTGAATAATGCCGGTGGATTTATATTTATTGCGGCCATACGCTTCGAACATGGCGCGTTGGCCTTCGTAGGTCATGGCTTGCGATTTCCATGCGTAGTCGGAGGCGTCTTTTGCTTTTCCGTAGCGCATTTCGAGCGCATGAGTGAACAAATCGATGTTCCTAAATTCGCCACCGCCGGCGTGAAAGTTCCAGAAGTCACCCATTGGCCATAACTTGTCTTCTGGAATAAATGTTTTCAACTCTTCGAGTGGCGGCACCGCGGGGCCGGGACTGGTTTCGGTGTTGAAACCGTAAGCGCCGCCAGCCTTGGTGTCCAGCAGCCAATAATCGGGAGGCACGTAATCGTACGGGCCGCTCATTTTTACGCCGGTGTCGCCCGGGATTTCAGATTTTTTTGCGGTGGCCGATGAAATGACCGGCTTGGGCCAGTGCGTTTCTTTTGCGACGTCGAGATAAGCTTGTTCGCGGTCAGCGGGAGGTGGATTGTCGCTGCCGTTAAGCCAGATTAAGAGGCTGGGGTGCTGGCGAAGGCGTAGTAGCTGGTCGCGCAGCGAATTGATGGAGACCTGTTTATTTTCTTCGTTCCATTTGCCCCATTTTTCCCAGGCATCGCAACAGCACCAGCCGGCCATCACCAGAATACCGTCGCGGTCGGCGCGCTCCATAAATGATTCGTCCTCGAGCTTTCCTTCCAGACGAATGGTATTCAACCCCATTTCCTGGACGTAGCGGAATTCCGCTTCGCGCCGTGCTTCGTCAACCCGCAGCAGCATGTCCGGAGCCCAGCCGCCGCCGCGAACCAGCACCGGTTTGCCGTTTACTTTAAGCAAGCGGTAGCCCTCGGCGGTCAATTCGGAATCAGTCTGGACAATTCCAAAATGGATAGATTGCGTGTCCGAAATCATATTTTGCGAGGTAACGAATTCGAGCGTCAGTTTGTGTAGAAAAGGCTCGCCCATTTGATAAGGCCACCAAAGTTTTGCGCGGAGAAGATTCAGCGACGGGACGGTGTCCGGCGAAATCGTAATTTCCTTCGCTTGGTTGGCGGCGAGTTCCACATCCTGGGAAAAGTCAATCGCCAGACCGCCGCCTGCGATTTTTCCGCGCAGAGTTCCCTGCACCGGCTCCGAACTAGAATTGTCCACAAAGGCGCGCACTGTGAGATGCGCAATTTCGGCTTTCGGCAAGTCCAGCTTGGTTTCGACGAATGGATGGCGCACCGCGACCGGACCGCTCGCTAAAAGCACGACTTCCTGCCACAAGCCCAGGTCTTTGTCGGGCGGCGTCGGATTCCAATCCACCCAGGTAATGCCGAGCTCGCCGGCAGCTGGCGCGGAGACGGAAAGCGCGACGGCATTTTTTCCGCCGGGGTGAACGAATTCGGTCACATTGAAATCGTAGCGGCGAAATGCGCCAACCACCTGGTCGGCGCCAGCCACTTTCTTTCCGTTGATCCAGATCTCGGCGCGATAATTGATACCGCGAAATTGCATCCAGATCTGTTTGCCCTTGTCGGCCGCCGGAACTTCGAATTCATTTCGATACCACCACGGCACGGCGTAGGGACTGTCGGCGGGCATTTCTTCGTTGGCAAACTGACCGCCGATTTTATATTCGACGCCGGGAAAAGTGCGCAGATTCATGCCGTAGTAGGGATTTTTATAAACGCCGTTTTCGACCAGCACGGCAAAAACCGTCCTGGGTGCGGATGTTGCGTACCAGCCTCGGGTAGAAAATCCAACCTCAGAAACCTGACCGCCGGAAGCGGAAACCTGCGCGGAACTTTGCACTTTCCAGCCGTCGCGGAGGACGGTTTGTCCGCTGACCTGGGTGGCGAGCAAGAAGAAGGAAGCAATCGCCGAGGCGAGCGCGAGCAGCCAGCACGAACCAGTTTCTGTAGAGAAACCGTGCACCCTCCAGGCCTGGGAGAACCAGTTCCGCGATGGATGATTCATCTAGAATACTCCAGTATTAAATCGATTCAATTCACTTGCAATCCATCCGCTAATCCGCAGGCAGGTAGTGTAGTCCGGCACGGCAGGCGAGGCAAGACGGCAAAAAGCAACGCTCTCAGAGAAATTCCGGAGAGCGTTGCGAACCAGACACGATTCATGGAACCGGCTTAGTTACTTCGACGGATTGATGTAAGCGTTGTTCGCGTGGGAGAACTCCACGTCCGGAAGCTCGGTCTTGAGCTGGATGCGAACATATTTTCCCTTGGTGCCGCCGTCGCCCGCGAACGTCAACAGATATTGATTGCCGAGGTGGGTTTCGAGCTCATCGAGATACGGCTTAAAGGAAACGGGTGCGCTGGTTCCCAGATAGTAGTTCTCGCCACCAGTCTCGTCGGTCATTTTGCTCAAGTTGTTCTGACCGAGGTTAGAAAGGGAGAACGAGCGGCTGCGGTGTCCAAATCCCGGCGAGTAAATGCTCCAGAGATTAACGTTCTCCCGCTGTGCTCGGGAAATCACTGTGTCCACATCGGGGTAGAACGGTCCCCACGCACCCCGGAAGTAATCAATTCCGGAGGAGATGAGCAAAAGGGAACGGCGGCCGCCCGTATCCGGCCAGCGTTTCAACCAATCGATTACAGCAAGATAAGGGCTGGAACCCGCGCCAAGCTGCCCGCGCGGAATGCGCAGTGCTTTCGCAGCGAGAGCATGGTCAGAGGTAAAATCCTGTGCGATCATCGCCGTGGAGTTGGAGGCATAGGCCACCGCTACCACGGTGTTTGCGGGCTGCGCCATGATGAATTCTTTGAGGTCATTCCATTGGCTGGCAGCGCTGGTATCCAGAGCGTCGTCGATCAGGATGGCGAGAGCCAGCGAATTTCCTTTTTCCCAGCCTGCGACCTGCTTTCTTTCTTTGTTGACCGTGAGTTGAACATCATTTTTCGAGACCGGAGGCGGAGCTGCATCCTTTTTTCCAATGGCGGTAACAGTGATGGTGGCCTTACCAGCGGCGGGCTTGGGCGTTTGCGCCAACAGCGTCAGAGAACAGGTAAGCGCCACTAGCGAGCCCAGCAGTATTGCCGTGCGAGTCCTGGCGTTCATGATTCTTTCACTCCCTTTCGTTGCTTCTTTGTGGTTAGATGCGGCGCGGCGTTTCGGGTAATCCCCGAGATTGTATACAGCTTGTCGCCCGCAAGGGAAAATAATTGGACAATCGCTTATGAAACCCAGACCGGAGGAGAAAGTTTCAGCGGCAAGGAGCGTATTTGACGTTTGCGTCATCGGCGGCGGAGCCACCGGCGCAGGATGTGCGCTGGACGCCCAACTGCGCGGCTTGAAAACAATTCTATTGGATGCGGGCGACTTTGCTTCAGCAGCTTCGAGCGCCTCGACAAAATTGGTGCACGGCGGAGTGCGCTATCTCGAGCAAGCGATTAAGAGTTTCAACCTGGAAGAATACCGGATGGTAAAAAACGCGCTGCGCGAGAGGCTGTATATGCTGGCGAATGCGCCCCATCTTGCGCATCAGGCGCAATTTCTTGTGCCGGTATATTCCTGGGCCCGTGCTGCGTACTACCTGGTGGGAATGAAGTTGTACGACGCGGTTGCCGCGGAAAACAACTTGTTCCCAAGCCGCTTTTTATCGCGCGAAGAAACACTGCAAACCATGCCCGGGTTGCAGGCGCACGGACTGCGCGGTGCTGTCAGCTATTCCGACGGCCAGTTCGACGACGCGCGGTACGATCTGGCGCTGATCGAAACCTTTGTAGCGGCCGGTGGAACGGCGCTGAATTACGCGCGGGTGACCGGATTTGAGCGTGACGATCGCGGAACGCTTACTTCGGCGGCGGCACGCGATGAACTTTCCGGCCAGATGTTTTCGGTTGCGGTGAAAAAGTTCGTGAACGCCACCGGTACCGGGGCAGACAAGATCCGCCGACTGGCGAACCCGATGCTCTCCGCGAGAATGCGCCCCAGCAAAGGTGTGCATCTGCTTTTTTCCGCCGAAACATTTGCGGGGACGGACGCACTGTTGGTTCCTCATACCGAAGATGGCCGGGTAATCTTCGCAGTGCCCTGGCAAGGGCGATTGCTCGTGGGAACTACCGATGACGAAGTAACGCCGGCGACAAGAATGGTTGTTACCAAAGACGAAGCAGACTATCTGCTGCGCCAGCTAAATCCCTATCTGGAAACTCCACTCCGCCGTCAACAGACAGTGAGTGGCATGGCGGGATTGCGGCCACTGGTTGCGGCAGGTCACGGACAAACCGCGACCAGCAGGCTAATTCGCGACCACGAAGTGGAACTCGACAGCTCCAGTGGAATGGTCAGCATTCTGGGAGGCAAATGGACCACTCACCGGCTGATGGCGGAAGACACGATTGACGCCGTGCAACGCGAAATGGGCGGGCCAGTGACACCCAGCGCGACAAGACAACACCCGTTGGCGGGAGCGGCCGGCTACGACCAAGGTTTTTCAAAAGACATCGAGAAAGAGTATTCTCTCCCCGCCGATGTAGCGAAGCATCTTGCTGGAAAATTCGGCACCACGGCGCTGAAGGCTTTGCAACTGCTCAAAGAGAATCCGTCCTGGAATCGGCGCATTGCCGCGGGCTTGCCGGTGATCGAAGCGGAAATCATATTCTGCATCCGATATGAAATGGCGGAAACCATCGAAGATCTTTTGGCACGGCGCACCGGCGCGCAACTGCACGGCTGGAAAGAAGCCATCGAAGCGGCGCCGCACGTAGCGGAGCTGCTGGCGCAGGAAAAACGTTGGGAGCCAGACCGAAAGGCAGCTGCGCTCTCGGAATACACGACAAAAATCGCGGCGTTTCTGAATGAATTAGGTCTCGACGAGGCAAAAAAGTGAAACGGTATGTCGGAGCAATCGACCAAGGGACGACCAGCACACGATTCATGGTGTTCGACGCGGATGGCCGCATGGTCAGCGTTGCGCAAAAAGAACACCGGCAAATTTATCCCAAGCCAGGATGGGTGGAACATGATCCCGCCGAGATTATTCGCAATACCAATGAGGTTGCCTCAGAAGCCCTGAGAAGCGGCGGAATTTCGGCCGGCGAACTTGCCGCCGTGGGGATCACCAACCAGAGGGAAACCACCGTAATTTGGGAGAAGAAAACCGGAAGGGCGATCGCCAATGCGATCGTCTGGCAGGATACGCGAGTGGCGGATGAGGCGGCGCGTTTTGCCTCGAACGGAGGGCAAGATCGTTTTCGTGAGGCCACCGGGCTTCCGCTGAGTACCTATTTCAGCAGCTTGAAGGTGCGCTGGCTGCTGGACAACGTTGTGAATGCACGAGCTAGGGCGGAAGCCGGCGAACTACTGTTTGGGACCATGGACTCGTATCTGGTGTGGCATCTGACGGGCGGCGTGAACGGCGGAGTGCACGTTACGGACGCGACGAACGCCAGCCGCACGCAGTTCTTGAACCTGAAAACGCTGCAATGGGACCCAGCGTTGCTAAAAGCGTTTGAAGTTCCCGAAATTCTGCTGCCGCCAGTGAAGTCCAGCAGCGAAGTGTACGGCGAAGCCACAATTCCCGCTCTCGAAGGCGTTCGAATCGCCGGGATTCTTGGCGACCAGCAAGCCGCGCTCGCCGGACAAGCTTGTTTCGAGCCAGGTGAGGTGAAGAATACGTATGGAACCGGTTGTTTTCTGCTGATGAACACCGGTGAGCGCAGGGTGCCTTCACAGTGCGGACTGCTTACAACGGTTGCGTATCAATTTGGCAAGGCCCCAGCGCACTATGCACTGGAAGGAAGCGTGGCGATCAGCGGAGCGCTGGTGCAGTGGCTGCGGGACAATTTGGGAATCATTGAGAAGAGCAGCGACGTCGAGACGCTGGCGCGCAGTGTGAAGGACAACGGAGATGTTTATTTTGTTCCGGCGTTCAGCGGGCTGTATGCGCCGTACTGGAAAGATTCGGCCCGCGGCGTGATTGCGGGTTTGACGCGTTATGCGAACAAGGGCCATCTGGCCCGCGCGGTGCTCGAGGCTACGGCTTACCAGACGCGTGATGTAGTTGAAGCGATGGAGAAAGATGCCGGGATCGAGTTGCAAAGCGTCCGCGTGGATGGCGGCATGGTTGGCAATGAATTGTTGCTGCAGTTTCAGGCGGATATCTTGAATCGCGAAGTGGTGCGGCCGGTGGTGCAAGAAACAACCGCACTGGGTGCAGCGTATGCGGCTGGACTGGCCGTCGGGTTTTACGGCAGCGTGGAAGAATTGCGCAGCAAGTGGAAGGCTGATCGCGTTTGGCGGCCGGAAATGGCGCAGGCTGACAGAGACCGGCTATATCGCGGATGGAAGAAAGCGGTTACCAGATCTTTTGATTGGATAGAAAACTGAAGCAGGAGAACGGGATGAACTCAGCCTGGCTGGGAGAATTTCTAGGAACCATGATCCTGATCCTGCTTGGCGATGGCGTCGTTGCGGGCGTGCTCCTGAAGAAATCGAAGGCCGAAGGCAGCGGATGGATGGTGATCACCGCGGGCTGGGCGTTCGCGGTGATGGCCGGAGTCTTTGTGGCCATCGCTTGCGGGAGCAGCGATGCGCATCTGAATCCCGCTGTGACCATTGGGATGGCTGTGCGCGCCGGAAGTTTTCAGAAAGTTTTCCCGTATTTCGTTGCGCAGGTGCTGGGAGCCATGGCCGGAGCAACACTGGTGTGGTTACATTTTCTGCCACATTGGAAAGAAACGGCGGAGAAAGAAGTTAAGCTCAGCTGCTTTTGTACCGGTCCGGCGATTCGCAGCGCGCTGCCCAATCTCTTGAGCGAAATCATCGCGACGTTTGTTCTGGTGTTTGTGGTGGGGGCAATTTTTTCCAAGGCCGTGGCCGCTGGAGGACTGGCGAGTGGCCTTGGGCCGTACCTGGTTGGCAGCCTGGTGTGGGGAGTTGGACTTTCCCTGGGCGGTACGACTGGATATGCGATAAATCCGGCGCGTGATTTTGGCCCGCGTTTGACGCATGCCATCCTGCCGATAGCGGGAAAGGGCGGATCTGACTGGCGCTACGCCCCGATTCCAATCCTGGGCCCGCTAACGGGCGGAGCGCTCGCTGGCTTTGCCTTGCGAATCCTGGGCATCTGAATCGCGCGAAGTTGCGCACCATGCTGAACTAAACTGGCCGTTGCTTCATTCGCCGTTCAGAGAACTATGAAACGAGACATGACAAAACCAGGGCCCGTCCTCTCGCGCAAACGGCGTTTTTTCCGCTGGATGCGGTATCTTTTAACGGTTCTCGTGGGTCTTCTCGTCGCTCTGGTTTGCGCCGGCGCCATCTATGAAGGTGTTGAGAGTCGTCGCGACCGGCAGCAGTATCATCCTCCCGGGCGACTAGTGGATGTCGGCGGCTATCGTCTGCACCTTTATTGCATCGGCGAAGGATCTCCCACGGTAATCCTGGAGGCCGGAGGCGGAAATCCGTGGCTTTCTTGGTACCAGGTCCAGCCACAAGTCGGGTCATTCACTCGGGTTTGTGCCTACGACCGCGCAGGACTTGGATGGAGTGATCCCAGTCCTCGACCCCGAACGGCCAAGGTGATTGCCGAAGAATTGCACACGCTGCTGCACAATGCCGGAATCGACGGGCCATTGGTATTGGTTGGGCACTCATTGGGTGGCATGGACGCGCGAATGTTTGCCAACCAATATCCCAATGAAGTGCTGGGCATGGTGCTGGTGGACTCTTCGCACCCCGACCAGGACGATCGGTTTCCGCCAGAGGCCAAGAAACTCGCCGCAGCCTCTTATTATGTAATCCGCGTAATGCAATGCACTTTGCCCATCGGCTTGCCGCGCCTTCTCGCGTCTCGATCGGTTCCGCCAGAAGTTCGGCCTGAGTTTTGTGCAGTCTTCTGCCGGCGGCAGTACCTGGCTGCGGTCCGAGCGGAAGCAGCCGCGCAAAAAGAAAATTCCGCGCAGGTTCGAGCTCTCACGTCGCTGGGCAATTTGCCACTGCTAGTGCTTTCCCACGATCCGGCTAAGGTGCGGTTTCCAGGAAATCTGACCGAACCTGTGAACCGCGAGTGGGGCAAGATGCAGGAAGAGCTGGCCCACCTGTCCACGAACGGCTCGCACTTGGTGGTCAAAGGGAGCGGCCACGATATACAAATCGACAAGCCCGAAGCGGTAGTCGACGCTATTGGTAAAGTAGTTGGCCAGGCCAAAGCGCCGCTTACCCGTAGAATCGTAAGTGCTGCGCCCAGCTTGCCCGAGGCCTATACCTCAAGTACTCAGCGCATTTTTCTCCGGTTTTACCTTCCGCCAGTTTTTAACGATTCGTCACATTGCAGTCACCTTCCATTCGCATAAATCTGGCGAAATAAGGCCCGATAGCAAATCTGTCTCGGCGACGCGTCCTTTGATGGGTTTCACAATAGGCTCTTCGCTCCCTGGCTTCCCGAGACCCTAATAGGGTGTGTTTTATGCGCAATCTTGGAAAATCATTCGCATTGGTGTTTTTCCCCGTACTGTCGCAACTCATTCTTGCCACGCTCGCGTTCGGGCAAGGTGGTCGAGGCGCTGTCGCGGGAAACGTCAAAGACCAGGCTAATTCTCCTTTGGCGAGCGCTCTTGTGGAAGTCCGTCCAACTGGACAAAGAGTCGCCACAGATGATCAGGGGCAGTATCGAATTACGGAAATCCCCACAGGCGACTATACCGTCACCTTTTCCTACGTGGGATTTGCGCCCAGCACCAAGACCCTGACCGTTGTCGCCGGACAAACTGCAACCTTGGACGCGGCCCTGAATGTCGCTTCACAAACCGATCAGGTCATTGTTACCGCCGAACGCGTGCAAGGCGAGGCCGAAGCCATCAACATCGAGCGCCTGTCCGACGAAATCGTCCAGGTCCTGCCTTCCAGAGTGATTAACAGTCTCCCCAACACCAATGTTGCTGATGCCGTTGGCCGCTTGCCCAGCGTCTCTCTCGAGCGCGACGAAGGCGAAGGCAAGTACGTCCAGATTCGGGGCACCGAACCACGCCTCAGCAACGTCACCATCAACGGCGTAAACGTTCCTTCTCCCGAAGGCGTGGTGCGCAACATCAAGCTGGACGCGGTCCCCGCGGACCTGGTTGAGCGTATCGAAGTCTTCAAGACTCTCGCCGCCAGCCAGGATGCCGACGGCATCGGCGGCACCGTGAATCTCGTCACCAAAACCGCTCTCGAGAAACCCACCTACAGTTTCGGTGGCCAGGGCGGCTACACGCCAATTCAGGGCGGCCGTACGCTCGGCGGCTTTGACGGCACCATCGGTCAACGGTTCGGCGCGCAGAAAAAACTAGGCATTCTTTTCGGCGGAACTTTCGACCGCAACAATCGCGGCATCGATGACCTGGAGCCGACGCAGGCTGCAACGACCTTGAGTGGCGGCCAGAACGTCGCCTACGTCTCCAGCGAAGACCAGCGTTCTTACAGCTATTACCGCACCCGTTATGGCTTTGCCGAAGGCATCGATTACAACATCAAACCTGGAACCAACGTGTACCTTAAGGGCCTCTATTCTGATTTCCACGACTTCGGCGACACCTGGGTCTACACGCCCAACGCCGGAAACATGATCAAGTCCGTCAACGGCTCGCAAATCACCTTTGACAATGCCCAGGACTGCCAGACGATCAACCAGGCCGCGGACTTAGCGGCACAAACCGATCCCACCGTGCAGACCAATCCCTGTTCGCCCGGTTCCTACAATTATCGCCACTACATTCGCCGCCCCGATCAACAAGTGTTCAGCATCCTGGCCGGCGCGCGCCACGACCTTTCCTCTACTCTCATCGTCTATGAATTTGCCGGTTCGCGCTCCCATAACATTGGCGGCCAGGATTTCCCTACCAGCAATTTCAGCGGGGCGGCCGCCAGCTATGACGCTAACGGAAACCTGGTGCCTGGCTCGGCCGGAGCCGATTTGGCGCTCAGTTTGAGCAATCCCTTTCGCCCCAAATTTATCGCCCAGGATAGCTCCAATTTATACGACACTTCCCAGTACACCTTAGCCGACACCATTTATCCCAAGTACCACGCCACCCAGGTAAATTATCAGGGCGCGGCGTCCCTCGCTCGCCGTTACAGCGTCCACGGACATGCCAGCGTATTTGAAATGGGTGTGAAAATTCGCGATTCACATACTAGGCAAAACGAAGACGATCAGTTTTTTAGCAATTTTTCCGCCCCGATCGGGCTCTCTTCCGTACTGGGAACCTACACGAATCCCTCCTACTACGATAAATCCTTTGCGATTGGCGGCGTTCCTTACGGAGCAACTTCGGATTACAACAAGATCATTCAGGCAGCCAGTTCCACTCAGTTTCAGTCTTCATCGGACGTCGTAACCAGTGTTACCAGGTCCGCCAACGCTTTCTTCGACGCCGACGAGCGCGTGTATGCAGGCTATCTGCAGGACGTCGTCACCTTTGGCAAACTACGCCTGCAAGCCGGGGTTCGTTTTGAGGGTACCAGCACTCACTTCCTGACCAACCAATTGACTGCCAATGTAGACTCCATGGGCAATTCCCTGGTTCCAACTATTTCACCTTTGCGCCAGGATTCCGGTTACATAAGCGTGTTGCCCAGCATTCAAGCGCAATATCTCATCTGGAAAAACACCAATCTTCGCGGCAATTTCAGTCAGGGCATCTCCCGGCCCAACATCGGCGACCTGGTTCCAACCACCATTGTCGATCCCAACGCCAGCCCCAAGAGCGTTTCGACCGGAAATCCTAACTTGAAGCCCACCAAGGCCAACAATTATGACGTCCTCGTCGAGCACTACTTCCAGCCGCTCGGTATTCTGCAAGCCGGCTTTTTTTATAAGCAACTGTCTGATCCGATCTATCCCACCGCGGTCACCATTCAATCCGGCCCGCAGACCGGCTATTTGTTGACGCAATCGATCAACGGGCCCAGCGCGCACATCACCGGATTTGAGGCCGCCTGGGAGCAGCGTCTCTCGCATCTGCCTGGCCTGCTCAGCGGATTCGGCGTTTCCGCCAACTACAGCTACACCACCTCGCAGGTAAAATTTCCGGCGGGCTTCTCCAATGGCCGCACCGACCAGCCAACCTTCCAGCGCCAAGCGCCCAATAATTGGAACGCTGGCTTGACGTACGACAAATCACGCTTCTCCATGCGCTTCGCCGTCTCCCACAACGACGCCAGCATTTTCCAATACGCCTTTCAGGAGAACGGAACTCCAAACGATCCCATCCTTGGTCTGAAAGGCCCGGGCGGTGACATCTATCTCTACGCCCACACGCAGTTCGACATTCAGGGCAGCTATCGCCTCTACAAAGGCCTGAGCTTCTTTGCCTACGGCCTGAACCTGACCAACGAAGTCTTCGGCTTCTATCAAGGCAGCAAAATCTACCCGATCCAGCGCGAGTACTATCACCCGACCGTGGCATTCGGCCTGCGCTGGACCTCGAGCTCCGAGTAGGAACTGGAATGTAAGCCGCCAGAGGGGTTGGGCACTGGGTTTTGCAACAGCCTTTAGCTAGCCCGAGTAATGGACTGTTGCAGTTCATCAAGTTCCAGGTCAACGCAAACAAAGTGAATCGCCGCGGGAAGCATGACTAAGATTTTTTCCTGGCGACGGTGGCGCCTCCGGGTTCGGCGACGAGCATTTCGCTGATCTTGCCAGATGGGTCTTTCTTGAATTCCACACTAAAGCCGCTCAGTCCCTTGAGATTGAAGGATAAGCCGCGCGTGGGCACGAGGTCGTAGCTCGGTTGGCCGGGGATCGAAAGCTCGAGAGCATCTCCGGCAAGACCGACGTGCGCAGTGGCGTCGCCGAGAGAATAATCGCCTACCAGAGTGAGCAGGGTATCCTTTGAAATTTTTTCGGGAACGCGCGTAAAAACAATGTCTTCCGGCAGAGTCGGCACGAGCGGAATGGACAAACGGTCGATGTCGCCGCTCCAGTTGGTATAGAACTGACCTCTGGTGCCGGAAGCGATGGAATCGGGTTCTTCAGGCACTGCAAAAATGTCGTAGTGAAGGCGGAGGAAAGGATAAGGTTGCAATTGATTGAAGGTGATGGTGAGATCCTGGCCCTGCAGCGCGATTTTGACGGTCCCATAACCGGGATTGCTGTATTCGCCGGCGAACTCGGCGAGAGGATGCGAGGGCTGGGTGCCGGTCTTGGCAGTCGAAACTTTATTCTTCTTGGCTTCATCATCAGCTTTTTTCGCTTTGTCCCCCAGCGCTCGGTAACGATCGAGCCACGGATCGAGCGAGAGGCCGAGCAAGCGATCGAATGCGGAATAGGCGATTGGTTCGAGAGCGCGGTTATTGTCGAGATTGGAGAGGATCACCACGCCGATTTTATCTTCGGGCAGCATGCTGAGAAGCGAGTGGAAGCCGTCAATTCCACCATTATGCCAGACCATATGATGCCCGCGAAAAGTTGTGTCCACCCAACCCATGGCATAAGTCATCGGGCCCAGTCCATTCTGAGTGAAAAACTCGGGCAGGCTGGTCATTGCGGTTTGCCCGGTGTGAACGAGCTTTAGATTGTTCTCGGAAACGATGCGCTTGCCGTTATAGGTCCCGTCTCCTAGTTGAAGTATCAGATACCGGGACATGTCGCTGATGCTCGAATTGATGGAACCTGCCGGACCGATGGAATCGATGTTCTTGAAGGGTACTTTGCTGACTAGGTCTTTTTTCAGACTATAGGGCTGCGCAAAATCCGGGCTTTTTTGGCTGTCGCTCACGGAAAAATTGGATTTCTGCATGCCGAGGGGATCAAAGATGCGACTTCGGACGAGATCTTCCCAAGAAGAATTGGCGACGCGGCCCTCCAGATAGCCCATGGTCATGATCATGAGGTTGCAGTATTCATATCCGGAACGAAATTCCTTATTGGATTTTAGGTATTTCAGACGATTGAACAGTTCTTCCCTGCTGAAATTGGAGGAATACCAGATCAGGTCGTGGCCGGCAAGACCGGTGCGGTGCGAAAACAGGTCGCGCGGGGTGGCGTGATCGGTGGCGATCGGATCGTCGAGTTGAAATGTTGCCAGGTAGGTCCGGACCGGCTTGTCCCACTCCACCTTGCCCTCGTCATTTAAGGTGCCATAAATGAGGGATGTGAAGGATTTCGAGACCGACCCGATCGCAAAAATCGTATCTGGGGTGACGGGCAATTTGTTATCGACGTCGCGATACCCGAATCCCTTGGCATAGATCACTTTCCCATCACGCACGATGGCGACAGAGATGCCGGGGATTTTCGCTTCACCCATCGCTTTGCTGACGATGGCGTCGAAGTCGTTGAGGCTTTTCGGCGTTGGCGCAGATGTCTGCCCGGCGCAAAAACAGGCCCAGAAGGACAAGGCAAAAAGTACTGCGGTTCGACTTCGGTTGAACATAGCTTCTCCGTTTCAATCGGAACACCGCACCTTCGCGAAATCTCGCTTCGGGTGGGCCGGCGACTTCGCTCGAGCGATGGCGCTACTAGTAGTGGACGTTGAAGTTCATCAAGTTCCAGGTAAACGCAAACCAAATCAGCCCCAGGCAAGCCAGCGCAACAACCAAATCGTGCAGTTTGCTCCAAATCCAGCGGTTCGGATTACGCAGACTGCGAATCGCATTCACCCACACCAGAATCGTGCCGATGGTGCAAAGCACGCCTAAAATTCCAAACAGGATAATCCACGGCGGAAGGCCGTTGATGGCTTTGGGATCGTCGCTTAGCGAAATTGTCGCGAACCAGCCGACAAAAAACACCAGCAAGAGCAGGCAAACCGCGCGCACCAGCAGCCGCAATTTGCTTTCCGATGGGCCGTAGTTGAGCTTCTTGTCGTAGTGCTTTCTGACGATGGCAGCTACAGGCCACAACAGCACCGTCAGGCCCGTAACTGTGAGTCCGAAAATAAGCACGCCCAGGTTGAAGTGCTTGTTTTCGAAAAGACCGACCTTTTGAAAAACGAAGAAGGGATAGTCCAATTGGAATTGCCAGCGGCCGGCGGAATCCTTTTTAAAGCCCACGTGGTCTTGCCCATGCACCTCGCGATAGAGAAATGGAGCAATCTCCTCAAACTTTTTTAACTCTCCGTTCTCCCCTTTTAGCGGAGCAACGCTAATCGTCGAATCAGCATTAACGACGACGCGGGGTTCTCCGAGCGGCGTGGTAAGCGACAGGAAAGAAGAATCGAATCTGCGGCTGCTTTTATAAAACCCTGCAATCTCTTTCGCATCCTCCGCGGGATGTTCTACCTTTTCTCCGGCAGCGGGAGTGAAAGGAAAATATCGATCCAGGAAGGCTTCGAACAAATTGGTGCGCGCGCTGGTTTCGCCCGCTCCGGCGCTGTTGTAGGAGACAAAAAATCCCACGTTTTCATCGAGTATGAGATGCAGGTCGCTGTGAAAAAAAACCGTATCGCCGCCGTGACCGATGATTCGTTTTCCGTTTCGCGATTCCTCGTAAAAACCGTAACACATGGCGTTTAGCCGGTCGTCTGTGCCATAGAGCCGTGAATGCATCTGCTTCGCGGTTTCCGGCTTAAGCATCTGTTTATCGCCGTATTTGCCGTTTTGTAGATGCGCGATCATGAAATTGCTCATGTCCTTTGCGGACGTGGAGACGCTGCCGGCGGGATAGGCTTCCACAAATTCAAACGATTGAGCTTTATCAGAACCCTTCTTGTAACCGTTGGACATCAGCGGCTTCAGATTTTCCGGAAGCGGCTGAACGAACGTGGTCCTCTGCATGTCGAGCGGGGTAAAGATGTTGTCTTGCACATATTGATCAAAGGATTTGCCAGAAACACGCTGAACGATGTAGCCGGCAAGCGCAGTCGCGTAGTTCGAATAAGCGGGAGTTACTCCAGGAGGAAAGATGCGGTCCGGAACGTGCTGCTTCAAAAATCGGTCCAGGCTGTACATGTGCTGTGCGTCCGCCACGAAGAGATCACGGCCGACTTCTTCAAACCCGGCCGAGTGGGTCATGATATTTTTTAGCGTAATCGGTTTTCCGTAGGCTGGCGGAATCTTGAAGTCCAGATATTCGTTAACGTCTTTATCCAGGTCCAGCTTTCCCTGTTCAGACATTTGCATCACCGAGGTCCATGTAAAAAGTTTAGAAATGGAGCCCGGGCGGAACAGCGTGCTGTCGGCGGTCACCGGTGTGCGCTTTTCCACATCGGAAAATCCATAACCTTTGGCAAAAATAAGTTTGCCGTCTTTTACCACCGCGATGGTCGCTCCGGCGATGTTTTCGCGCTGCAATTGCGACGGCATCACGCCATCGAGAAATGCTTCGATGTCGGTAGCGGACAATTCGTGTTTATCTGGAGTACCAGCGGGAGCGAGTTTGGTCTCAGGGGGCGCGGGAGTTTTGGCCGATTTGGGCGGTGTAGTCTCTTTTACGGTCTGCGCAGGCGATGTGTGGGCCAACACAAATCCCGCCGACACACACATACACAGGCTTATCGCTCGAATCAAGTTCTTCATTCACTCCTCCTGGTCATACCTGCGCAAAGCGGGAACTCAACGTCTGACAGCCGAATAAAATTGCACAGCAGTCCGTAAAACTGCCGATCTCCCACCAAGCTAGAACGCGAGACGCAATCCGACCTGACCTTCGCGGCCCGGCAGCCTCTGAGAAATCGTGCCAAAGAGACTGCCGGTGCTCTGCTGAATCTGTATGGCTGCGGGATTGCCGTTGTTGAATAGGTTGAAGAATTCGAAAAGGCCCTGAATCCTGAAACGTTCGCGCACAACCCAAGTCTTGGACACGCGAAGGTCCATGTTGACGAAAGGAGGGGCAGCGAATGCGTTGCGTCCCGTCTGCAGGTCGCGACCGTTGAAATTGTTGTTGCCATCTTGATCGAGAGGCACTTTAGCAGCCGCTGTGTAGCGGAAGCCGCTTTGCGCACGGAAAAGACTGCTCAACTGAATCTTCCATGGCAATTCCACGAGTCCATGGACCTCGAAGGTATGACGCAGCGCAAAATCGGAGGGTCCGTTATCGAGTCTGGCGCCATTGTAAAACTTTCCAGCTTGCGGGACGAAATTGCCGTTACAAGCAATGAAAGAGCCGTTGGCGTTGGTCTGGCTGGGACAGGTAACTTTTCCCGTCGTCGGGTCGGTGAGCCCTGGATCGGTGACGACAGGAGGAACTCCGCGAAAGCTGTCGGTGGGAAAACCATTGCCGCCGCCAATCGCACCGGTTCCCAGATTGGAGTTGAGCGCGTCATCGTTTTCTGAAACGTAGGCATAGCTTCCGCCGAGCGAGTAGCGTTTGCTCATGCGCTTCTCGAAGGAAAGGATTCCGGCATTGTATGTGCCGGCATACCATGGGCCGAAGCCATTCACTTGCGTGATGCCGCCGCCGCTGTTGTCGATGCGCGCTGCAAACGGAAGATTTGTTTCTCGAACGCCAAGAATGTTTTCAATATCTTTGTGGTAGTAGTCCGCCGACACCACCCAATCGTTAGCAAGCTGTCTCTGCACGCCGAGGGTGTAGGTGCGCGTGTAAGGCGTGGCAAAACTAGGATCGATGGTGACCGGGAAATTGCCGGGCTGGGAGACATTGAATGAGAGCGCGCCGAACGGCCCCCACTCCCAGAAATTGTTGGGCACACCGATGGCCGCATCGGCAGCGGTCAGGTAGTCGGTTGGACTAAGACCCGAGAGTTGCTGAATATTTCCTATGTTGACCACGGAGTTGATGGGAATAGGAGCGTGGCCTGCGGCGACGACTTTATTGAGATGGTCGATACCGAACTGTGCAGGCACGGGCGCGGGGGGTGATCCCGGGCCAAAGGCATTGGCAGGTATGCACATGTCGGGCTGCGTGAGCAGCTGCGCATCGGTTTCGGTCTGCGAAAGGCATAAGCCGAACAGTGCCGGAGCGATCGTGGGTATTCCGGAGAACAGGCGGGGAAATGACAGCGGCTGACTCTCACGGATATCCGCGCCGCCGAAGCCGGGGATGTCACGAACCAGACCCAGCCGGAAATGATCGTAGAAGAGACCGAAGCTACCGCGAACAACGGTCTTGGGATTGGCAGACCAGGCGAAACCGATTCGTGGGGAGAAGTTATCTTTTTTATCGAAGGCAGAGTCGTAGTCCCAGCGCAGGCCCCCGTTAATCGTCAGATTGCGTGTTACCTTCCAGTCATCTTGAATCCAGAAGCCGTCGTAGTTGTTGCGAAGATGGATTTCGTTGGCCTGAGGAGTAAGGCCGCCGATACTAAGAAGAAGGAAAAAGCCGGAGTCGACGGGCCCAAACTGCAGATAGTCAGCTTCGGTTGTAAATAGCTGATCATTCTGACCGTTGGCCTCCACGCCGTCTACGTGAGTATGTTCATAATCCCAGCCGAACTTGATGGTGTGGCGGTTGATCGTCTTGGCCAGACTGGCGCCAAAGGTACCGTATTTTTGTTCCAGAGTGGAGGGTGTGAAGGTAGCGCCGTAGCTAAACTGGCCTTGATCGCCGAAGATGTCAAACGTCCGAAAAGCACTGAACAGGTTGAAGAGCGTGTTGGGGCCGGCCTGCGGGTGAGCAGCGGTCGTGAGTGTCGGCTCGTCGCGATATTGTCCCCGAAGGCTAACGATGAACGGGCTAGCGGAGTCACCAAAGGTAAACGTGTCGCCGAAGCCGAGAAGTAGGTTGCGGTCGCCAAGATTGGTGCGTGTAGAAGGAAGACTGGTTGAAAGGGAAAGCGGGTTGGTGCTGTTGACGTGAACGTTGGTGTAGTTCATCTGCTCGGTGAAGTGGTGGCGACGCAAAACCTGGTCGAACTTAAGAAATGCGCGGGCCTCGCGATCGGTGGTGGGCTGGTTGAACGCTTGTTCGGTGTTGAGAAGGAATTGCGGCGTGTGCGGCGGAGGAACGAAATTGAGTTGGCGATTTTCGTGAATTCCTTCGGCCGAACCGAACCAGAAGAACTTGTCTCGAATGATCGCGCCGCCCGCGGCAAGATCGTAATCCCAGCGCAGGAGATATGGCACGTTGCTATTGCCGGGGATGTCAGAGCTATCGAAGGCGCTGTTTCGATGGTAGACCGATGCAAGACCGTGGAGGTCGTTGCCACCGGATTTGGTTATAACGTTAACGATCCCGCCGGATGAATGGCCGAACTCAGCCTTATAGCCGGCGGTGATGACTTGAAACTCTGCGATGGTGTCTTGATTGAACTGTGCCGCGGGCCCGCCAGCCACTTCGTTTTCATTCGGCAAACCATCGATGAGAAAGCCAGCGTTGTTCGCGCGTTCGCCGAGAATGGGCGTTGCGTTATCACTATTGAGATCAGCCTGACGATTGATGGCTACGCCGGGCACCAGTTGTAGCAGATCAAGATAGTTGCGTCCGTTCAAGGGCATGTTCTCGATTTCCTGCGGCATGATGGTGGTGCTCTCGGAGGAACTTTGCGTTTCCAGGAGCGGCAGTTCGCCCGAAACTTGCACTTGCTCATGGCTGCTGCCGATATCCAGGTGCACGTCATAACGCAGCGTGCGGTTCAGCGTGACTTCCAAGTTCTCGAATATGGCGGTGCGGAATCCATCGCGCGTCACCGTCAAGCGGTAGGTCCCGGCAGGCAGCGCAGGCAAACTGTATTCGCCGTTAGAGCCTGTCGTGACCGATCGGTCAGCGCCAATGGAAACTCCCTCGGCATGAACTTGAGCGCCAACCACAGCAAGCCCCTGCTTATCCGTTACCGTTCCCTCCATCGTCGAAGTGGTCTGCGCGCTCGCTAGGTTCGAAAACGACAGTAAAAAAAGAGCCGCCGCCGCAATAAAAGCGCCGGAGCGCAAGTTACAAAAAATATGGGAGCGAAAGTACGTGGTCATGGTTCCTCCAATATCCGAATTTCCCGGCTCACAAAACTCAAATCTCTTCACTCGTGCACTTCGCTCCCGTCACCGTTGAATTGGAACCAGCGGTGATCGGCGCGATCTTCCTCTTCACTTCGCCGCAACAATTCGAGCGAGCGCGCGGTCTGCGTATGCGCGCAAGCAATCAAAATCGTTCCCAGCAAACTCAACGGAGCGGCATAAGAGCCGCCAAAGGAGGGACTGGCGACGGAAGCAATGCAGCTGTCGTCGCAAACGCGGGCGATCGGCGAGGTTTCGCTGTCGGTGATGCCAAACGTCGGCACCCCGAGTTTTTTGGCGCGCAGCGCGGCTTCGACAGTGTCGCGCAAACACTGGCCAAAGCTGATTGCGATCAGCAGGTCTTGCCGTGTCAGCGTTCTTACTCTTCTCTGGACGTTTCCGGTGCTGCCTACGGGAGCCTCAGCGGCAAATCCCAGGGTCATCAGGCCGTAAGCCAGGTGCCAACTCAATCCCGCGGCCAGGTCAATCCCTACAATCAGAATTCTACGGGCGCCCTTCACTTGCTTCGAAAGCGCGATAATTTTTTCTGGATTGAGCGATGACTGTAGAGCTTGCAGATTTCGCAAGTCCATCTCCACGCCGTGGCGGATCCGGTCTGCCACCGTGCGTTTTTCTTTCGATGCCGCTTTCAAGACCGCGTAGGGAGTAATCTGGGTAACGAAATGCGCGCGTAAATCCGCGGTGAATTCCGCGTATTTCTTGTATCCGAGAGCCTGGATGGTTCTGACGATGGTTGCAGCATCGACTTGATAGCGCTTGGCCAATTCTCGTGAGGACAGGAAAAACGTATCCTCGGTGTTTTCCAGGATCAGGCGAAGCAGCTTGCGCCGGCTGGGATTTAGATTTTCTCCCGCGGACGCAAAGCGCTTTTCGAGCGTAGTCTGCCCTTGCCGGCGTTCGCTCTGAGGCCGACCCGTACTGGCACCGCGAACTCGATTCAATGTGGTCAGGAACGACCCCCTGGCGGAATCCCATTTTGGGAATAGCCATCCATTTATGGAGTAAGCGAATACAACGAATGTTGCACATTGTCAAGATGTTTCAATATTTGTTGCATCGAATTTGTTTTGCCGATAGCTCCCTGGGTGCCTGAACCGACCGCCAATAAGAATGCTTTGGGCTGCGTGCAACGTATATTGAATGTTGTTGACACGCTGCAACATGTGTTGTATCTCCCTTCCGGGCTTATCTCGGCCTCGAAAGCTAAGGGCGTTGGGCGCGGATGGGGTGAATGACAAGGAGTAGGGTGGCAAAGTTCGACAGAAAAGCAGATGGCACTTTAAATCTGCAAGCAGTTAGCTCCATGAGAGCTACAGCGCAATCGCCGGCTCAGCTCCGCCGAGTCCTGGGCATGCGGGATGTGGTTCTGATGATTATCGGCACGGTGATCGGTTCTGGAATATTTCTTGTTCCCGGTTCTATTTTGCGGGCGGTTGGAAATTCCGTGCCCCTGGCATTGGCAGTCTGGCTCGCCGGCGGCTTACTTTCGCTTCTTGGCGCGCTGACTTACGGAGAACTCAGCGCGATGAAACCGCAGGCAGGCGGACTGTATGTTTATATTCGCGACTGTTTTGGCGCCTTCCCCGCTTTTCTGTTTGGTTGGACGTTGTTTTTCGTTATTAGCTCGGGGTCAATCGCAACGCTGGCTGTGGCTTTCGGCAACTACCTGGGAGAATTCATGCAACTTTCTCCGTGGAACATAAAGGCCGTGGCCATCGCCATGATCTTCATCATCACGGCGGTAAATGTCCTAGGTACTCGGCAAAGTGCGAATCTGCTCAACGTAACGACTGCAATCAAGGTCTTCGCCATTCTGGCGGTGAGTATCGTGCTGCTCTCAAAGGGACAGTATTCCGTCTTTGCCGGCGAAAATTCTACGCTGCATCCGGCGTCGGGAGCCGGATTTGGATTGGCCATGATCAGCGTGCTTTGGGCATACGAAGGCTGGCAATATGTGACCTACACCGCCGGTGAAACCGTTAATCCTCAGCGAACTTTTCCTCTCGCTTTCTTGATCGGCACAGCGGCGCTCACCGCAATCTATCTCTTCGCAAATCTCGCCTACCTAGCAGCGCTGGGCGCTGCTGGCGTCGCCGGATCGACGCGAGTGGCAGCCGCAGCCCTGTCGCAGGTTGTAAGCCACGGCGCTGGCAAAGTGGTGGCCGTCGCCATCCTCATCTCCATGTTCAGCGCGGCCAATGCCATCATACTCAACGCTCCGCGGGTTTATTACGCGATGGCAAAGGATGGACTTTTCTTTTCTTCGCTGTCTCGCGTCCATCCGAGATTTCGAACACCCGCGCTCGCCGTTTGCGCGGCGGGATTATGGTCTATGGTGCTCGCCGCGAGCGGAACGTATGAGCAGCTCCTGACCTACGTGGTTTTTATCGGTTGGATTTTCTATGCGCTTGCCGCGGCAAGCCTTTTCGTCTACCGCAAACGCTCTCCCGATGCTGTTCGCCCCTATCGCGTACCTGGGTATCCGTTCACTCCGATCATTTTCATCGTCGCGGCATTGGCCCTGGTTGCCAACACGATTGCAATGCAGCCGGCTCGAGCGGGCATAGGTCTTGGCATCGTGCTCCTCGGGGCTCCTGCATATGCCTTCTGGCGGCGCACTGCAAAATTCTCTGACGGAGTGCCCGCCGGCCATGAATAGGGGAAGCGCACCGGCGAAGGAGCCAAAAATGACTGCCTTGCGTATTCAAGTTTGCATTGCTCGAGCAATCGGATACTGAATTACGTCTTGGAGCTTTATGAAGATTGAGTCCATCGCACTTCGTGAAATACACATGAAGTTGAAGGCGCCGTTTGAAACGAGTTTTGGCACTGTACAGAACCGGCGAATTCTTCTGGTTGAAGTTGTGGCCGACGGCGCCAGCGGATGGGGCGAGGTCACAGCGGCTGAAACGCCTGCCTACAACGCAGAGACCACCGACACCGCATGGCACGTCATTTCCGATTTCATCGCTCCGTCGGTGGTCGGAAAGAGCGTGTCAGAAGCTTCGGAACTTCCGCCCTTGATGGCCCAGATTCGCGGCCACGAAATGGCCAAGAGCGGCGTGGAGAATGCCTTGTGGGATGCCGCGGCACAGCTCAAAGGCGTTCCTCTTCATAAGCTGCTAGGCGGCACGATGCAGGAGATTGCTTGTGGCGTCTCGCTCGGCATTCGCGAAAACCCGCAGTCGCTCGTCGAGAGAGTGGAAGAAGAACTTCGCAGCGGCTACCAACGGATCAAACTGAAAATCAAACCCGGCAAGGACTATGCATTCGTGGCGGCGGTACGCAAGGAATTTCCCAACATTCGGCTGTCAGTGGACGCTAATTCGGCCTACAGCCTTGCTGATACTGCGCAATTGAAGAAACTCGACGAATTCGGCCTGTTGATGATGGAGCAGCCCTTGGACTGGGATGACATCCACGTCCACTCGAAACTCCAAGCACAGATGGAAACGGCAATTTGTCTCGACGAATGCATCCACAACACCAGGCACGCTCTGACCGCGATCGAACTGAAAGCTTGCCGGATTATCAACATCAAGCTTGGCCGGGTCGGCGGCCACACCGAAGCGCGGCTGATGCAGGACATGTGCCGCAAGCGGGGCGTGCCCGTTTGGTGCGGCGGAATGCTGGAATCGGGCATCGGACGAGCCCACAACATCGCGATGTCCACGCTGCCGGGTTTCTCGCTGCCCGGTGATGTTTCGGCCAGCCAGCGCTATTGGAACGAAGACATCATTGAACCCGGCGTCGAAGTTACCGCGAAGGGTACCATTCGAGTGCCTGACACTCCGGGTCTTGGTTTCACCGTTAAGCGGGATCGTCTTGAAAAACTCACGGTGCGCCGCAGAAACTGGGACGCGCGAGATGCCGCGAGTGAAGAAATCTCCGCGGCTAGGACGGAATCATGTTGAAGAGGCAGCGAGCACATGCGGTTCTTCCCAAATACAGAAGCAACCAATGCAAATCCTTCGGAGGTATCGCGTGAGCACTAAACACATCGTTCGAATAGTCGGTTTCAGCTTTCTGGCCGCTATCGTGGCCTGCTGCGGCAACACCACGCTTGCCCAGTCCGGCTCCACTCTGGAGCAGCGCCTTAAGAAAATCACGAATCGTCCGGAGTTCGCTCACTCCCGCTTTGGTATCAAGTTTATTTCAGCGGAGTCCGGAGACGTGGTTTACGAATTGAATTCGCCACAACTCTTCGTGCCGGGTTCGACTACAAAGTTGCTTTCCGCCGGCACCGCACTCGAACTATTGGGCGCAGATTATCGCTTTCATACCAAGATTTACCGCACTGGGCCTATTCAGAAAGACGGCACGCTTCAGGGCGACCTGGTTCTCGTTGCGAGCGGAGACTTGAATCTCTCGAATCGCATTCAGCCGGACGGCACGCTGGCGTTTGAAGACGAGGATCATTCCTACGGTGGACCAGACAGCAAGGGCTTGCCTGGTGATCCGCTTCAGGTAATACGCGAATTGGCGGGGCAAATCGCCGCAAAAGGAATTAAGCGGATAAAAGGCAGGGTACTGGTAGACGCCTCGCTGTTTCCGGAAGGCGTCCGTGAACTGGGCACGGGTGTCGTGATCTCACCGATCGTAGTGAATGACAACGTCGTGGATGTCGTCGTTAGCCCCGGTGCAACGGAAGGTTCCCCAGTTCAATTGAAGATCGCCCCGCAGACCGCCTACATCACCATCATCAACCAGGCCAAGACAGGAAAGGCTGGCTCCAAAACATCGCTCGATTATGAAAACGAAAAACTCAACCCGGACGGAACCAGAAGCGCGGCCCTCACCGGCACCCTGGCGGTTGGTGGCAAACCGACCATGGCTTCCTATCCCGTGCCCGAGCCGAGCCGGTTTGCCGCAACTGTGTTAATGGAAGCACTGAAAGAACATGGCGTTACGTCAACGCTCCCCGCGCCGGCGGAACAAATTGCTTTCAAAGCACTGGCCTCCAACTATACAGCCGAGAATATCGTCGCTGAACACGTTTCGCCGCCGCTCAAGGAGGAAGTAAAGATCACACTAAAGGTCAGTCAGAATCTGCACGCCAGCTCCATGCCATTTCTTCTTGGCGCACTGCTCGCCCATAAGGACAAGCAAATCGACCAGGCGGGCTTCGACCTTGAAAACGAATTCCTCACCAAGGCTGGCCTTGATCTCGGTGGCGCTGCACAAAGCGACGGGGCAGGTGGCAACGCTTACTTCTCTCCCGACTTCATGAGCCGCTACCTCCTTTATATGTCGAAGCAAAAAGACTACCAAGACTTCTATCGCTCACTGCCGATCCTTGGAAAGGACGGCACGCTCATCAAGATTCAAGTGAATTCGCCGGCTGCAGGTCATGTGCATGCGAAAACCGGGACCTATGGCCTGTACGATGCGCTGAACAAGAAATTGATGATCACTGGCAAGGGCCTCGCGGGTTACATGGACACGGCGAGCGGCCAGAACTTAATTCTTGCGCTGTACGTCAACATGGTTTCCGTATCCATGGACGATCCGGACGCCGCACAGACCATCGCGGGACAGGCACTGGGAGAAATTGCCGCCGCTGCGTATGACGCACCCCTGACTGCGCAGTCGAGCCAGTCCACCAGCAACGAATACGACGTGCTTATCAAGAATGGCTCGATTGTTGACGGCTCGGGAAATCCCTGGGTGTCCGGCGACATCGCTATTCGTGGGGATCGCATCGCCGCAATCGGAAAACTCGGCGGCGTTAGCGCCAAGCGCGTAATCGACGCCAAAGGTCTGGTTATTTCGCCGGGCTTTATAGATATGCTCGGACAGTCCGAAGCCAATTTGCTGATCGACAATCGCTCGTTGAGCAAGCTCGCGCAAGGAATCACCACGGAGATCACCGGCGAAGGTGGATCGATCGCGCCGCAAACCGACCTCACTCTTCGGCCGCTACAGCCAGTGCTCGATCACTACAAATTGAAAGTGGATTGGACCACCTTCGACGGCTATTTCAAACGTCTGGAGAAAAGTGGCACTCCGCTGAATATTGGCACCTACGTTGGCGCCGGCCAGGTTCGCGAAGCCGTGTTAGGAGATGTCGATCGTGCTCCAACCCCGGCCGAGATGGACAAAATGAAAGCTCTCGTGGATCAAGCTATGCGCGATGGCGCTCTGGGTATTTCGACAGCGCTCATCTATCCACCCGGACATTACGCAACAACCGATGAATTGATTGAGCTGGCAAAAGTTGCTGCGCGATACGGCGGCATTTACGGAACGCACATGCGCAGCGAGGGCCAAACCGAGCCCCAAGCCGTCGAAGAAGCTCTGCGCATCGGCCGTGAAGCCAATCTTCCCGTCGAAATTTTCCATCTGAAAGTTTCCGGCAAGACCCGCTGGGGCAATATGCCCAAAATTGTGAAGCAGATCCAGGCAGCGCGCGATTCCGGGCAGGACGTAACCGCCAACATGTATCCCTACATCGCCGGTGGCACCGCTCTTGCCTCCAGTCTTCCGCCGTGGGCCGCTGACGGAGGCCTCGAAAAACTTTTGCAGCGGCTCCATGACCCCGCGGCCCGCGCCAAGATCAAGGTGGAGATGGCTTCCGATCATCGCGAGTGGGAAAATATATTTTTCGATAGCGGCGGCGGCAGCGGGGTGATGGTTGGCGGAATCGAAAATCCGGATCTAAAGAAATTTGATGGTCAGACGATCGCCCAAATCGCCCTGGCACAGAAGAAATCGCAACTCGATACACTCTTTGATTTCATTATCGCCGACAAGGGACAGACCGGCGCACTTTATTTCATGGCCAGCGAAAATGATCTCATGTATGGCCTGAAGCAGCCCTGGACCAGCCTCTGCCTCGATGCCGGCGAGATGTCTCTCGACGGACCGCTCTATGAACCGCACACCCACCCGCGCGCTTTCGGCGCCATGCCCCGTTTTCTTGGGCACTATGTCCGGGATCTACACCTTCTTCCGCTCGAACAAGGCATACGCAAAATGACTTCCCTTCCCGCACAGCGTGAGCGATTGCTCAATCGCGGCTTACTCAAAGAAGGATATTTTGCGGACGTAACGATCTTTGACCCCGCTGCCCTGAAAGATGTGGCCACCTACACCGAACCTGCGCGCCTCGCTCATGGCATAAAATATGTTTTCGTCAACGGTCAACTTGAATTCGAGGACGGCAAACTAACCGGCCGCACAGCGGGGCAGGTCTTGCGCGGACCGGGATGGAAACACGGGGCGGTCGAACAGCGCTGAACTATCTCCCTTTCAATTTGGCAGACGTCGTCTCTCGGCCATGGCAAATAGATCCTGCGAAGCGAAGGCAGCCGCAACCAGCGCACCGGAGCGAACGAAATCACGCCGGGAAGAAGTGTCTTTCATTTGCGATTCATCGCTCGGATGCAAGCGTCCATCAGACATGCGGCGCCCAGCCCTTTTCATATTCCCGTCCCCACATCTTCATCGCTTCCGTATCGCCCAGGATCTGTCCGTCTTTCGTGTCCAGATGCAACTCCCGGTTAACTTCCCAAGCGATGTTGGAAAGTTGCAGCATGGTGACGGCAACGTTGCCCACAGAGATCGGAGCATTCAGCTTCTCGCCCTTGCGGATTCCCGCTATGAAGTTCGCAAAGTGCGCATCGGTCATGGAATCGGCTCCAATCAAGTCGGCGGATGACGTTGTGTCGCCGGCCTTGAATTCTTTCGTCTTATTCCCTTTAAGGTCGTAGATCTCGTAGCCATCGCGATCTACGACAACCGTTCCAGTCGTTCCCATAATTGCCGAGCCGCGGTCGCGGCCGTAATACTTCATGCCCTGGCAGCTCTTGCCCTCCCAGGTAAGCATCCTGTCTTCGTACTCGAAGCTGGTCACCAGCGTGTCGTAAAACTGCCAATCGTCTTTGAATTGGTATCTGCCGCCCGACGAAGTAACCCGCTTCGGATAATCCACGCCCAGCGCCCACCGGCACACATCCACCTCATGCGTTCCATTGTTGAGCGTTTCGCCGGTGCCATAGTTTCTGAACCAGTGCCAATTGTAAGGATGCAGGTTGTCCTTATAAGGACCGCGCGGCGCTGGACCCTGCCACAGATCCCAATCCAGTTGCACCGGTATCGGCACTTCTTTGCCCGTGCCGATGGACTTCCGCACATTGCTGTACCAGGCTTTCGCGAGGTAGGGCCTGCCGATTATTCCGGCGTGAATTTTTTCGACAATCTCTATGCTGTGTGGCGAAGAGCGCTGTTGCGTGCCCATCTGCACCAGCTTTCCATATTTCTGTTGCGCCGCGACCAGCATCGCTCCCTCAGCCGGATTGTGGCTGCAGGGCTTTTCCACGTAAACGTGCTTGCCTGCCTGCAACCCGGCGATAGCCATGGGCGTATGCCAATGGTCAGGAGTGGCAATCGTGATCGCGTCCACATCCTTCTGCTCGAGTATCTTGCGAAAGTCTTTTTCCGCCATCGCTGACTCGCCCATCTCGCGCTGTGTAATGTCGGCAAACTTTTTTAGGATGTTGCTGTCCACATCGCAGACGTGCGAGATACGGGCGGCGCTCTGGTTCGCTTTGAGAGACGTTAGATGCGCATGTCCCCGCCCATTCAGCCCGATCACTGCAAAGGTAAGACGGTCGTTGGCACCGACGATCCGCCCATAACTCTTGGCCGTAGTTGCAAGTGCCAACCCAGCCGCTCCTACTCCCATGGCCTCTAAAAACTCACGTCGTGTAAGCATGATCATTCCTTTCGACTACATCACTCGTATGACCTAATTCTCGAAGCGTCCGCGGTGAACCCATAGCCCTAAGCCGGGATTTGGCACAAAGTAGATGTCTTCACCCCCCACATCGTTGCAGCCGTACTGCAGCTTCTGGATGTCGTATTTTTTCGTCATCTCGTTTAAATCGCCGTAGCAGAAACCTGCGCTGCAGATTTCTTTTCGGCTGAGACCTCCCGGGCAGTAGGTAATTGTGAAGCGTCCCTCGGATGATCCATGGATGAGGTGGGCGGCCGCACTGAGATTGCCGGACAGTTCCGGGTCATTCTCGACTGCCTTGAGGGTAGCGGACGTGCCGAAATATCCGTGCCTGCGGATCAGCCTGTCGATCGCCGCATCTTCTCCAAAGTCTTTTACTCCGGGAGCGAGCACAATCAATTCGGCGCCGTCGGCAAGCGCCATTCGGGTTCGATAGATGGCCTTATTCCCCAGCCACGTGCTCTTCGCTTCATCGGGATCCAGGTACACAACCGCCTTCTTAATTTCACTGGCAACCGAAACAACGTTGACGCTGCGACTCAGTTGCGAAGCTCTATGAAAGCACTCATCATCATCTCCAACGAACAGTCCCTTTACCGCCAATCGTCCGTCTGCATTTCTCCCCACCACTGTTAGGACATACACGATTGGCAGGTGTTGGATGAAATGGCTGGCAGCATAGTTCAGGACCCGCCGAACCGGATTGTCCGCCCGTCCCATGATTCGTTCCATGCCGTACACTGCGCCGAGGAAATGGCTGCGGTTGATACTGTCTGGTCCGCCAGCGCCAACCAGGATGTTCTTGTTGTAGTTCGCCATCCCGATCACTTCATGGGGAACAACTTGTCCGATAGACAAGATCAGGTCGAAATCGCCTTGCACCAACATGCGGTTGATTTGCGCCGGCCAGGCGTAGTCGAGCTTACCTTCCGACTGCAAGAGCACATATTCAGAGGGCACTTCCCCCAACGTGACCGTGTCGTTTCGCCAATTATGCGCGTGGAATAAATTGAACGGTATATCACCGAACATTTTGCTGACCTGGGATGGCGTCATGGAAGCGTGCGTGCCTACTGCCGGCAATATGGCAGCCAGCCGTTCTTTGTAGAATTCGTAGGCGTTTCTTGTTAAGTCGCCAGCTCTCGAGTGGATACGAGTCAGATCGGGAGGGATCGCCAGCACGCGATCGCGCTGGCCAATCGCTCGCAAAGCCTCAAACAGACCATTCTTCATATCCGCGGCTGATAGGTCAGTTTGCTCACTTCCAATCTGGTAAAAAAGACTCATAACGGAATCCGCTCTGTGCTCTCGAAATTAGGATGCGGAAACAAAAACTTGCTGATTGTGGGAGCTCTCAGGGTCATTTTGGGCCCGCGACAGAATTCTCCGAAGTGTGGCCTCTTAAAAATCATTGCTGTCCAGCGCACTCGTCAGTCGCCTCCATGGCTCTGAGCTGCATCAATTCGCCGCAGGCCCGGCGCCATCAGGTGGAGAAAAAGAATCGACCAGCGCACTCGGGTCAAGGGAAAATCTTAGAGGGTTGGGAGAAAGACCAGAACTCTGCGCGGCATCGGGCGGCCAGTCCGATCCATGCGGGCGGTCGAGAGCGCTATTAGCCAGGCTCTTCATCTTGATTTGTGCCAGTCTCCTAGCCCGAAATATCGCCGGGCGTTTATTTCTTTATCTCCCGGCTCGTGCGCATTTCTCGTTCCTATAATCTGTAAGCTTTTCGTGCCAGCCCGCCAGCAAGTTCCGAGGCCACCTCGAACGCTTCGTCTTCATCGAGTCGATGCTCGACGACCAGTCGCGCAAGAAAGGAACAATCGACGCGACGAGCCACGTCGTGCCTCGCGGGAATCGAAAGAAAAGCTCGAGTGTCATCGTTGAAGCCGACCGTATTGTAGAAGCCGGCGGTTTCCGTGGTATGTTCACGAAAACGCATTATGCCTTCGGGGCTGTCATGGAACCACCATGCTGGACCCAGCCGGAGACACGGATAATGTCCGGCGAGCGGGGCAAGCTCGCGGCTGTAAGTCGATTCGTCGAGAGTGAAGAGAATGATGGTGAGGCCAGACTCGTTGCCGAAGCGGTTTAGCAGCGGCCGCAATGCTTTCACGTAGTTCGTGGGCATGGGAATGTCCGCTCCAGCGTCAGGTCCAAAGCGCCGGAATACGCGCGCATTATGATTACGGAAACTGCCGGGATGAATTTGCATAACCAGTTTGTCGTCCAGGCTCATTGCTGCCATTTCCGTGAGCATTTGCGCGCGAAACAATTCGCGTTCCTCCGCATCGGCGGCGCCCGCAGCAATTTTCTGATACAGCCGAGCCGCCGAATCCGGGTTCAGATCTGCGGTCGCCGCCGTCGGGTGCCCGTGGTCCGTCGCCGTGCAACCCAGGGCCCTGAACTCTAAACGCCTCTGCCGCAATGCGGAAAGATAACCTTGCCAACTGCCTGTGTCTGCGCCGGTCATCTGCCCCAAACACGCAAGATTTTCCATGAAGTTTGCGGAATCAGGATCGACCACCGGGTCCGGGCGAAAAGTCGGGATGATCCGTCCTTTGAAGCTTGATTCGCGGATGGCTACATGATGCGAAAGCGAATCGAGCGGCGAATCCGTGGTAGCCAATACCTCCAGTCGAAATCGTTCGAAAAGCGCCCGCGGGCGAAATTCCGGCTCTTGCAATTTTTCCATTATTGCGTCGTAATATTCGTCAGCGTTTTCACGGGTAAGACGAGTATCCAAGCCAAAGAGTTCATGAAAAGCGAAATCCAGCCACAACCTTGTGGGTGTCGCGCGGAAAAGATAGTAATGCTGCGCGAAAATTCGCCAAACACGCTTGGGATCGTCGATATCTAGTTCCTCAAGTGAGACACCCTGGCTGTAAAGCATGCGGGAAATGTAGTGGTCGGGAACCACGAATAATTGAGCTGGGTTCGGAAAGGGCTCATCTTCGGCGAACCAACGAGGATCAGCGTGGCCGTGCGGGCTCAGGATCGGCAAGTTGCGTATGCTGCTGTAGAGCCGTCTGGCGACGGCACGGGTGCCTGGATCAGATGGGAAAAGTCTGTCTTCATGGAGCAGTGTCATGGACTCCGCTTCCGCAGACAAGCTTCTCCAATCAGAGGACTCGCGAATAATCGCACTCCAGTGTAAATCTAGAATTTTGCTGCAGCGGGCTTCGCCATCTCCAGTGTAACGCACCGCTTCCCCGGTCGGCGACGTGCCGTCTGTGCAGCTAGCGGTTGGCCGTCGCCGCTCGCTACAGCAGCAGGCCATCTTCCGCCCCGCCTAAATCGCTTCGGCCTCCTGTAATTCTTTTTTCATGCCCGCCCAACTCTGTCGCGTTGATTCTTCCGGCGTGCCGGCTCCGCGCCAGTGCGTCTCAAGGCTGACGGCGAAATGATAACCATCCCGCTTAAGGGCCTTAAACTGCCCAGTCCAATCGATGATGCCGCTACCCATGGCAGCCCACTGGTAACCGCTGCCGTCAGGTTTCTTTGCCGCATCCTTGCAATGGCAATGCCCAATGCGATCTTTTGGCAGCAGGTTGTATCCATCTGGAAAGGGCTTTTCGTCTCGCTCCGCTGCGTTACCCGGATCCCAGTTGAGCATCAGATTGGAAGATGGGATCGCTGCAAGAACTTTGCCTGCTTCGGCCGCCGTCGCGGTGTTACAAGAAGGCTCATTTTCGAGAACCAGGATGACATTTTTCTTAGCCGCTTTTTCCGCAGCGTCACGCAATTTTTCATTCATGGCCATGCGATGGGGCGCCTGGTCATCGAGCCGCCAGAAATCGAAGAACCGGACGCGGTCGGTATGGAAGGCTTTGGCCAGCTCAATGCTGCGTTCCAATACTTCGTCCTGCTGTTCGAATGTAAAATCGGCGTTAAACTTGTCGCGCTTGGGACTGAATTTCGACTGCGGTGCGCCCGGCCAGTCCACTTTGAAAAGCGGGCTGGCAATATCCGTCACTCGCAATTGGTATTTCCCCAGGATGCGCTGGGCCTCTGCGATTTCCTTAGCATCCAGTTTCAGCAGGTTCTTGTTCCACATTCCTCGGAGTTCGATCCAATCCATTGCAAATTCTTGCGAAGCTATTTCACACGCACGGCCGAAGTCCTGAGTGATCTCATCGTTGATCACCGCGATCCGAAACGGTGATTTCATGGTCGGAGGCAAGGATGCGTGGCCCGGGATCGGTGGAAAGGCAGTGGCCGCTGCCACAGATCCTAAGCCATTGAGAAACCTACGACGCGAAACGCGAATGGTCATGTCGATTCCGCCTGCACTTCTATGCACTTCACCCAGATCGCTAGGATTTCCAAGCAATTTCAAATTCCACAAACGACTTACATCGCCAGCCGGCGCCAAGGATCGTTGTAACGCCGGTTCAAAAGTTCAACTTTACGCCCAGCTGCAGCACGCGGCCACCAGTGGCACTGGTAATATCGCCGAAACTAGAGCTGCCCAGTGTAGTGCCCGCCGCCGTACCGCCCGACGGTGTACCGTTGGTGTTGTTAAAGAAGAACTGGGGGGTATTTGTGGCGCCGAATGCCTCCAGGCGCAAATCCAGACTAAAGCGCTCCGTAAATCGGATGGATTTCGATAAAGCCGCATCCAGGTCAAAATAGGCGGGCCCGCTAAGGTAGTTCCGCCCCACGTTGCCGAAGGCGCCAGGGTCAGTGGGAGCGGCGAAGCTTGCTGCGGTGAACCAGGGATTGCTCAGGCCAACACCATGAAGTATTTTCACCGGAGCGACCAGGTCGGGCGTTTGCGTATTGCCCGGTGCCGCGAGCGAGGTAGCGTTCGCTGTAAAGTACATGGGAAGCCCGGACATGATGGTCATGAAAGTCGAAACGCGCCAGCCACCTAGGATGGCAGCGCCAATTCCTGAAGACACCAGTCGCTTGCCGTGCCCGAAGGGCAGCTCGTAAACGATGCTCTGCACGAAGGTATGCGTCCGGTCAAAGTCGTTCCGAGCGTAATCCCTTCTTTGATTTATATAGAAGGATAGGCCGCCGTCATCGCCGGTCTGAAAACCCATGCCTTTACCGAATGTATATGCGGTGGTGGTCGCAAAACCGCTGGAGAATTTCCGGTCAAATTTAACTTGCAAAGCGTGATAACTGGAGGAGTATCCCGCGAAGAGCAGGCTGGTACTAGCGGTCCTTCCGAAGGAATCAAACTCCGGAAGACCGTGATTTCCCAGGCCCGCAACGGTAGCTGCGTTAAGGTTGTAGTTGGCGACGGTGTCCACGCTGTGATTGCCAACGTAGGCCACGTCCAGGGCAAATTTCCCAGGCAGCGACTGTTGCACTGCGAGGTTCCAGGATTCGACGTAGGGGTTCTTGAAATTTTGATTGACGACAAAATAGTTCACGGCTTTAGCCGGGTTGGTGATGATTCCGTTCGCGGGAACCACCGGTAAAATGAGATCGGGAAATCCGTTTTCGAAGGTCGCGGTTTGTCCATTGGGAAGAACTGCCGGACCAAAGCTTGCGACCGCGGGATTGAAGGCGTTATTTGCGCGAACCGGGAAATTGTAAGCATAGCTGTTATCGGGAAATGGCGTGTAGCTGATGCCGAATCCGGCGCGGATCACCGTCGACTCTTTCCAGCGGTACGCCAAGCCCAGGCGGGGCGCAAAATATTTGTAATGGGTTGCAATTCCGAGATTGTCCGGAATAGCTCCGTATCCGCTGACCACCAGGGTATTGTTTGTTGGATCGTAATTGGAAAAACCGCCCTTCTGGACGGGCGTCGCAGGCGGATAGAATTCCCAACGCAAGCCGATGTCGGCCGAGAGTTTCGGCGAGATCACCCACTTGTCTTGCACGAAGCTGAAGAATTGCCATGCCCGATAATTTGGGAAAAAGGTGGCGAGATCGCGCCCTGCCTGGCCGGGAACATCGACCAGAAAGCTGGCGAAGTCGTTTCCAAAGGAAGTCTTAGTGCTGGCACCGCCCGCGGTCTTGAGAGCGGTCTGGCCGTCGTTGAAAGTATAAAGCCCGCGCGGGCTGAAGGTTTGCTCCTGAAGCAGAGCGTCGCGAATTCGCCGCAGGTCAACACCGAACTTGACCGTGTGATTGCCCACAATCTTGGTCCAGGTGTTGGCAAAGTCAATGTTGGTTTCTGACCGGATCCAAGGCAGGCTGGCGGAAAATCCAATCAATGGATTGGAAAATCCACCGTTAATCGTAATGCCCACGATTCCGCTGGTGATTGGATCCAGGTTGACACCCGGAATGCCCAGCGTCTCCGAGGTATGGGTGCCGAAATCGCTGTTATGCGCTTCGTTGTGGTACCAGGCCACACCCACTCGGAATTCGGCCACCAAGGAATTGGAGAAAAAGCGATTGTAGTTTATGCCGGTGCTGTAGGTGCTTTGCAGGCCAGATCCTTCAAAATTGCCCTGCGCCGGCCCGCCGGCCAAACCGAATATAGGCGCTTGGAATATTGCGGGACGCTGGAAACTGAACCGCGCGCTCAAGCGATCCCTGTCGGTCAAATTGGCGTCCACTTTTGCATCCACAAAATCGGTATCTTTGTGGAACGCCAACAAAGCAAAGTAATTGTTGGCGTTGGCTGCGTTGGTCGGGGGTGGAAGAAACGCCAGGAGTTTAGTAGAGATCGGATCTATCAATGCTGCTGGGACGATGTTGGGGCAGCCAGCCGCATTGCTGCAAGCCGGGTTATACGCATCCACCGCTCCATTGGGACCGGCTGCGGTAGCCTGGCCCGGTAGGGAGGTGGCCACGAACTGTTGGCGGCCCGTACCGTTCGGATTACCGCTGAAGGGATTATAGATATTACAGTCGGTCGGCAAAGCTTTACAGGCCGCCAAGTTTTTTACCGCGGTAAAATCTCCAGCGCGGAACGCCGTTGTCGGCACGGTAATCTGGTTGGTGTTGGCTTCGTGATCCGTGACTCTAAGATAGTCGGCGAAGAAGAACAGCTTATTCTTCTTGATGGGTCCGCCAATATTGCCGCCGAAATAGTTGTAGGCGAGATGGCCCACAGAGTTATCGAAAAAGTTTCGCGCATTGAAATAGCTATTCTTGATGAACTCGTAGCCGGCGCCATGGTAGTTGTTGGTGCCTGACTTTAAAATGACATTGGTAACCGCGCCGCTGGCGCGGCCCAGCTCCGCGTCATAGTTGCTGGTCGAAACGTCCACGGTCTGGATGGCCTCGAGCGGCGGAATGAGGATCTGCAAAAGGCCGGTGCGCTCGTTGTCGTCAATGCCCTCGATCTGGGTGTTGTTGCCCTCGCGCAATTGGCCGTTGACCTCGGTCTGCAAGGAACTGCTGGCGTTGAAAAACTGCGAATGCTGAAAAGTGGCGCGAGTCGTGCCAGGCACAATATTTAAAAGGTTTTGGAAATTACGATTGGTGCCCAGTGGTATGTTCTCGGTCAGCACCGCTTCGATCTTGCGACCGGTGTCGGCCCGCTCGGTCTGCAGGATGGGAGTTTCCACCTCCACGGTTACGGTCTCGGAAACGTCGCCGGGCTGCAGTACCAAATCGACGCGCTGGGAAGTATTTACGACGACGTCAATGGCAACTCTCGTGGCTCGTTTGAATCCTGACAATTCCGCGGTGACCGAATACGTGCCGGGCGGCAGATCGGGAAACACATAGTTGCCGCTCTCGTTGCTCTGAGAAGTGCGGCTGATCCCGGTATTCATTTCGGTAATGGTCATCTTCACGTTGGCGGCCGCGGCCCCGGAAGCGTCCGTAACCGTGCCGAGCAACGTCGCATTTACCGCTTGACCCTGGACTTGCGCTGAAAATCCCAGGATGACAGCCAGCAATACTGCCAAGCTCAGTGGCCACAGTTGGAACCGACCGGTTATGCCCAGTGCCGTGAATTTTTCCCTTTTCACCGCAAAAGGCTGGTCCTGGCAATCAAAGCGAGGCAAGAACGAAGCAAACCGTTTTTTCATGACGTCACACCCCATTCAATCAAAATTTCCGACCCGGCAACCGGGAAACCAACGAGGTTAGTGGAACTAGTTCCACACCCTAGCCGAGCTAAAACTCTCTGTCAAGCCAGAATTTGCTAAAATTGATAGGTCGCATCAGTTTTCCAGCTTCTTAAAGTAGCCCCAAATTCCTGCGGAAATGGCGAAGAGCAGTAACTTCCATCATTTCAATGTTAAACTTGCCGAGGAAAGAGTGACCGTGGGTTTCCACGCAACGGAGCCAGAAATCAAGGCCAGGCCCGGACAAAAATATGGAAGCAGTTCCAGGAAAGACCACCATTCGCGACGTTGCCAAGGCCGCTGCCGTCGGCGTCGGAACCATCTCTCGAGTCCTGAATTCTAGCACTCAGGTAAGCAGGGAAACGCGCGCACGAGTGCTTGAGGCCATCCGGCGCCTCGGATTCCGCCCGAATGCCCAGGCTCGCAGGATTCTCAAACGCCGCACAGAGATGGTCTGCTTTCTCCTCAGCAACCGCGATTTTCTTCATCCCTTTCACGCTCGTATCCTGCAAGGCGTCGAATCCTATGCCACCAGCTTGAAACAGCACGTGCTGTTTGCCGCGCTTCACTATTCCCCAAGAACGCCTGCGGATCGAATCGATCTGCCTCCAGTTCTTCAGGAGCATGGGTTGATTGACGGACTCATTCTGGCCGGGACGATTTATCCGAATCTGCTCCGCAGGATCGAATCCATTCATATGCCCTTCGTGGCCTTCAGTAACAATGTGGTTGGAATAGGTGAAGAGCAGCAATACGACCAGGTAGGCTTCGATGACTTCCATGGGACGCTGCAAGCCACGCGTTACCTGATCGGCATGGGACACCGCAAGATTGTATTCGCCGGTGATACCTCCTACCCGTGGCTTCATCACCGATTTGAAGGCTACCGGCAAGGAATGCGCGAAAAGAAATTAAAATCCGTCTTAATCATGGCTCGAAATTCCCAGAGTTTTGTCGATTTCGGCGAAAAGAGCCTTGCGCGAATCCTGGCCCGCCAGCCGCGAACTACTGCTGTAGTAGCCGGCAACGACGAAGTTGCCTACGGGCTTTGGCGAGCGCTGCAACGGCACGGAATGAAAGTGCCAGATGATATCAGTCTGGTGGGGTTCGACGACCGCGAAGAGGCTGTTTTGATGGACCCTCCGCTTTCAACCGTGCGCGTCCACAAGGAGGAGATCGGCGAAATCTGCATGAAGATGCTGCTTGAACGCCTACATCATCCACGAATGACCTTCAGTCAGCGTATCCTGCCCACGGAATTCGTGATCCGCGGCACCGTCCGCAGCCTGTGAGAATCGCCTAAGTCTGGCGGCTCCCAAAATCTGTTCCTCTTATCCCCGCTCGGCCTTGCGGATTGTCACTGCGGCCCCATGGCCAATCATCGGCGTGCCAAAGAGCCTTGCATTATCTAGGGAACACACTGGATCGAACCTTTCGCGCGGCATAATCTAGGAGATCAGGCACGCGTCAAGAAAAACGTTTTGGTCCCGTCAGGTACGACCGGCCGCACTGCGGAGCAGGTCTTGCGCGGACCGGGATGGAGACGCCCTGCGGCCGAACTGCACTGAACCATCCCCTTGTCGATTTCGCGGATGAGCGGAGCTTGAAAGGTTTGCGGCCGAGCAGACGTTGTTCTACGCTTGCAGCAAAAGTTCGAAGATCGCGCAAAGATTGCCACATCGCTCATAAAGGATTGGCACGCCCGTGCCGCATATTCGACCCGCATGGATGCCGATACCTTTGTCGGCAAGCGCTGAGGTAGACTCTACCCTTGTGTCCGCCCCCTACAAGCAAGTTCCGCAGGCCTTCAACGCCGCGGAATATTTTGTCGACCGCCATCTGCGAGAAGGCCGCGGCGACCGTATCGCCATCGAATGTGAAGACCAGCGCGTTAGCTATTCACAGCTCTCCGACCGCGTCAATCGTCTTGGAAACGCTCTGCGCGAGACTCTGGATGTTCGCATGGAAGAACGGGTACTGCTCTTACTCCCGGATATTCCCGAATTCGCTTATGGTTTTTTCGCAGCCATAAAAATCGGCGGCGTTCCGGTTCCCGTCAATACACTTCTCAGGCCGAATGATTATGAATTCTTGCTGAGCGATACGCGCGCACGCGTCGCGATCATCAGTGAATCACTCCTGCATTTGATTCAGCAAATTCCCCGCGAACGGGTTGCCTTTCTTAAGTGCCTCATTGTCGTGGGCACGGCGCCCGAGGGTACACTTTCGTTCTCGGAGCTTCTGGCATCGCACTCTGCGGATCTTGCTCCTGCTCCCACCTGCACAGACGATGTCGCGTTCTGGTTGTACTCCTCAGGCAGCACCGGCCCTGCGAAAGCCTGTATTCATTTGCAACACGATATGGTGATGGCCACCGAACAGTATGCCCGCAACATTTTGAACATTCGCGAATCCGACCGCTTCTTCAGCGTTGCAAAGCTCTTTTTTGCCTATGGCTTGGGGAACGCTCTCTATTTTCCATTGGCCGTTGGCGCAACGTCCATTCTTTGGCCGGGATCTCCGTCGCCCCGAAATGTCTATGATGTAATTGAGCGCCATCGTCCGACTCTCTTTTTTTCCGTGCCCTCCAATTACGCGGCGCTGATGGATTACCGCGGCAAGAACAGCGGCTTCGATCTTTCGAGCATACGTCTGGGTGTCTCGGCAGGCGAGGCCCTGCCTGCGTCGCTCTGCCAGCGCTTCGCCGAATGCTTTGGCTTTGACATTTTGGATGGCATCGGATCAACCGAGGCTCTGCATATTTTTGTTTCCAATTCGCCCGGCGACGTACGATATGGTTCCAGCGGCCGCGCCGTTCCCGGCTGCGAAGTGAAAATCCTGGACGACCAGGGTCAGCCAGTGTCCACGGGCGAAATTGGCAATCTGTGGGTCAAAAGCGAGGCGGTTTGCGCAGCCTATTGGAACCGCCACGAGAGAACCAAACAGACCATCCAGGGGAATTGGATTTCTACCGGTGACAAGTTTCATCAGGACCACGACGGTTACTATTGGTTCGATGGCCGGGCCGACGACATGCTCAAGGTCAGTGGTGTGTGGGTGAGCCCGTCTGAGATCGAGAGCGTCCTGATTGAGCATACGGCTGTAGCGGAAGTCGCTGTCGTGGCGGATAAGGACAAGGATGGCCTAACCAAGCCGATCGCGTGGGTGGTCCTCGGAGCCGGATTTGTTGGCGATGCAGAGCTTGCTTCCAGCCTCCAGGAATTTGTCGTGTCTCGTCTTCCTAATTACAAACGGCCGCGCTGCGTGAAATTTGTTTCTGAGTTGCCTAAGACCGCCACCGGCAAGATTCAGCGCTTCAAACTGCGCGAGGCTCCTCGCAATTTCTGATCTCTGGAGCGAGCCTGGTTTTGGCTACACTATTTAGGGCGCTGCATTTTCGGCAACAACTAAATTTACAATAAAGTTCGTAAACGAAGTTGGCACCGGCCGTTCTCAGACGGGACACTCGCACGCTCCGCATTGCTAAACTTGGGAATCTGAACGATCGAGGACTTCGATGGACGCGACACGCACATTGCTGCTGGCGGCTTCGCAAAATCGCTGGTTGCGGGAACGGGCGAGCCGATACGCGTTCGTAAAGAGAAGCGTTTCGCGATTTATGCCGGGAGAAACTCTGGACGACGCGATTGCCGCGGCGCATGAGCTAAAGAAAAAAAATATCTCTTCGGTGCTGACCCATCTGGGCGAGAACATCTCTGACCAGCAGGAAGCGGAAAACGTGGCGGCGCACTACCAGCAAGCCCTGGCAAGAATTCGCGCTGAAAATCTGGAGACCGAAATCTCGGTGAAGCTTACGCAGCTGGGACTCGATCTTTCACCGCAACTTTGCGAACAGAATTTACGTCGCTTGCTCGTCCTGGAACTTCCGGCAAGGACTCTTTGGATAGACATGGAAGCGAGCGGGTACGTAGATGCCACTCTCGGAGTCTACAAGCGGCTTCTCGCGGAATACCCCAACGTCGGAATCTGTTTGCAAGCGTACCTGCACAGGACCGCGGCGGATATTGAAGCGCTGCGACCCATGAAGCCAACGGTTCGTTTGGTGAAAGGCGCATATGCCGAGCCACCGGACGTGGCGATACGGAGCAGAGATGCGATTAACGCTAATTATTTGGTTTTGGCGGAGACTCTTCTTCGGGCTCAGCGACGAGGCGAAGTGCGCCGCGCGGCATTTGCCACTCATGACCCCAGGTTAATCAGCCGCATCACCGACTTCGCTGCAGTTGAAAAAATTTCGCGGAGTGAAGTCGAAGTGCAAATGCTGTACGGGATTCAACGCGGGGAACAAGAACGGCTGGCGGCAGGCGGATGGCGTTCTGCGGTGCTGATCGCTTATGGAGATTATTGGTATCCGTGGTTTGTGCGCAGGCTGGCCGAGCGGCCGGCGAATCTTTGGCTATTGCTGCGAAATTTGACGAGCAATTAAGAAGAGAAACAGCCATCTACCGTAAGGCGCAAGACTCCCGGCGGAAGGCAGTCCGCAGCGATATCGCGCCCGACCTCTCGCCTGATAAAAAACAAAGCCTAGCGAATCTTGGTGATCTCCAGAACGTCGCCCACTTGCGTCCCGGTCCGGTAGATCGTATGCGGTGGCAATTCCAGCACACTTGTCGCCTTCAGAGAAACCTTGGACACGCGGAACGGCCGAAAATGCTCTTCCACGTGAACCACCTTTCTCTCTTTGCTCAAAAAGACGAGATCGATCGGAAAGAGCATTCCGATGGAGTGCACGCCACGAGATGGGATGATCCAGAGCCCGCGGCCGAGTTTCGCCCAGCGCTTGGTTTTTCCCAATAGGCCAATAAGGCGGCGGAGGTAATTGTCCGCAACCGCCGCCTCGGTAGCCACAAAGGTCTCCCGGGTTTTGTTATACACGTACACGTATCTGCTGTAATTGCCGTTACTGCCCGCCATTTAGTCTCCGTAAGAACCACCGGCTGATGCCGGCAGGGCCTGCATATCCCCCGAACCGAAACGAACTAGTCGATCGTCTGACGCTTGCGGCGCCAAATGATGATGCCGAGTACGACGAGAGCAAGAACCCCCGCCACGATTCGAATCAGCGTTGCAGTTTCCATGTTTCTCTCCTTTTTACGAATGACCGGCAACCCTGAATGCGGGTCACCGGAAAAATCGAATTACTTCATGAAGCTCAATTGGTGCATCAACGTGATAATTGCCGGGCCCAAAATCACCACCATAAGCGCGGGAAAGATGAAAAATACCAGCGCCGGAACCATTTTGACGCTGGTCTTGGCGCTCATCTCTTCAGCTCGCTGCCGGCGCTTTAACCGCATATCGTCGGAATAAACCCGCAGCGATTGCGCGATGCTGGTGCCAAACCGCTCGGTTTGAATCAACATCGCGACCAGCGACTTGATGTCATCGAGTCCGGTGCGACGGGCCAGTTCGCGCAATGCATCAATGCGAGTCTTTCCGATGCGCATTTCCAGGTTCACAAACTGCAGTTCTTCGCTGAGTTCCGGGTGCGCTATCTTCATATCCTGCGCCACTTTCATCAGCGCCTGATCCAGTCCGAGGCCAGCCTCAACGCAGATCACCAACAAGTCCAGCGCGTCTGGAAGAGCCTTGCGAAGTTTGCGTTGCCGGACGCTTACCCGCCAAGTCAGCCACATATCGGGCAAAAGATACCCGACCGCAAACGTAGCAACCGGGACAAAAAACGCGTTGATGCGGTATAGGCCAGAAAAATAAATGCCGGCAAGCGCGGCGATCGGAAAGATCAGCTTCACTCCGCGCATGGCCAACAGCGCTTCTGAGCTTCGATAGCCGGCGCGAAACATCAGAAGTTGTGTGCGACCCGCTTTCTCCGTTCCGGGAGTAGGCATCATCTTGCCCACGGTGGCCAGGGTGTCGCGGACACGCTCTTTTTGTCGATCAGCGAATTTTGGTTCTTCCTTCGCAGGCCCGGCGAGTCCAGCAAGCCGGGCAAGGCGCGTTGCAACGCTGACCTCAGCCGGAGAAAAGGCGTAAACAACCGCTACAACAACTCCCGCAGTAGCCAGAAACGTTAGAATCGTGAGAATCCAGATCATGAGTCGCCTCCTTTCTCCTTAAACCTCAAAGTGGATAATCTTCCACAATATTGCTGATCCGATGACCTGCATAATAGCCGCGACTGCCAGAACGATTGGCCCTTTGGGATCTGTGAAAAGCACACCCACGTATTTGGGGTTCAGCGCACTGAGAATTATCAACATCATAATTGGTAGGGCAATAAGAATGCCGGCAGTCAGACGCCCTTGGGCCGTCCGCACTTGAACCTCACGATAGATCCGGAAACGGTCCCGGATTACGCGCGCTAGTCCGTCCAGGATCTCGGCCAGGTTGCCTCCGGTCTCCTTCTGAATGAGCAGCGCGGTAACGAAAAAACGAACGTCTATGAGCGGCACGCGCTCCGTAAGGTTAAGCAGAGCGTCGCGCAGCGGTAGTCCGAAATTTTGCTCCTCGAACGCAGTTCGAAACTCACCGGCCAGGGGCTCAGCACATTCCTTTGAAATCATTTCAAGCCCCGTTGTAAACGCGTGCCCAGCGCGGACCGCCCGGCCAAGCAGGTCCAGAGCCTCCGGAAAGTGCTCTTCGAATTTGCGTAGCCGCCGACTACGTTTGAACGCGACAAACGCAATCGGAAGCAGCGCGGCGATAATCCCAATAGGAAGCGTGAAATAGAAATGCGGAAGAAAATAACCAGCTCCGAGATATGAAGCAAGACCCACAATCCCGCAGATCATGAGCAGTCTGGCCGGCTTTAGAGTCATGCCAGCCTGCATCACAAAGTCCTGCAATTTTGTGGACCACGACCACTTCATCATCATCTGATGAAGCCACGGAACGCCGCTCATCATCTCGTCTCGAACCAGTTTTAGACCCAGGCCGACGTCGCCGCGACGTTCGGCCTTGTGAACCGAACTCATGCGCTTGCGAATCTGTTCCTGATCTCCTCCGGCACTGGCAAAGACCCAGATGCCCAGGAATCCGACGACAACAACGAGGAACGTCAGGACCGCGATTAGTGCTCCCATTACAATGCTCCTCAGTGGATCGGTGCGGCTTCGAACATGTTGCTCGGGAAATGAATGCCGGACACTTGCAGTCGTTCGGCAAATTTTGGCCGCACGCCAGTGGCAAGAAACTCTCCCAGAACTTCGCCGTTTTCGCGTATGCCGCGCTTGCGAAAAACGAAAATGTCCTGCATGGTCACAATATTCCCTTCCATGCCGGTGAGCTCAGCGACGCTGATTACCTTGCGAGTTCCGTCGCTGTGACGGCTAACCTGGACAACAACATCGATTGCCGAAGAGATCTGTCGCCGAATCGCCGATTCGGGAATGTTCAAGTTGGCCATCGCGACCATCGTTTCCAGGCGTCCCAGCGCGTCGCGCGGCGTGTTCGCGTGAATTGTGGTCAGCGATCCGTCGTGACCGGTGTTCATGGCTTGCAGCATGTCCAACGCTTCTTCGCCGCGAACCTCGCCAACGATGATGCGATCCGGACGCATACGCAGGCAATTGATTACCAGCTGCCGCTGGGCGACCTGGCCTTTACCTTCAATGTTGGGCGGACGCGTCTCCAGCCGCACCACGTGTTCCTGGTTGAGCTGCAGTTCCGCTGCGTCTTCAATAGTTACAATGCGTTCCTTGTTTGAGATGTGCGAAGACAAAACGTTCAGGAACGTCGTTTTGCCGGCGCCGGTGCCGCCCGAAATCAAGATATTGAGCCGCGCCTTTACGCATCCGCGGAGCAGATCGAGCATCGGCTGCGTTAGCGAGCGGTTGGTTACCAAATCATCTGCGGTTAGGCGCTCACGTCCAAATCGACGGATGGAAAGACAGGGCCCGTCGACAGCCAGCGGAGGAATAATGGCGTTGACGCGCGAGCCGTCAGCCAGGCGGGCGTCCACCATCGGCGAAGATTCGTCGATGCGACGGCCAATCGCCGAAACAATTCGGTCAATAATGCTCATCAAATGCGCGTCGTCACGAAATTGCACGCTGGTCGGTTCCAGCATGCCTTTTCGCTCGACGTAAACCCGCTTGTAAGTATTGACGAGGATATCGGAAACCGTTGGATCAGCCAGTAGCGGCTCGAGCGGGCCCAGTCCGAAGACTTCGTCCAGCACTTCCTGAACAAGACGTTCACGCTCCTGCAGGTTCATCGGGGCGGATTCACCGTGAACGATGCCTTCAAGGATCAGGCTTACCTCGCGGCGGACTTCCTCGCGGCTGACGTCGGTCAGTTTGTCGAGGTTCAGCTTCTGAATCAGCTTTCGGTGAATCGCAGCTTTGACAGAGCCAAAGTCCGTGCGCGGCGAAGTTGTGGTTACGATTGGCGACATGGTCTACCTCATTTCCTTGAAGGGAACGAGAACAGCCCGGACAGGGGGCTCTTCTTCTCATCCACCGGAATATCAATTCCGACAAGCTGACCCGCGATCTGTCGATAGCGGTTGGTTAGAGTATTGTTGTGATTTTCCATCAGCGGCGTACCAAGGTTTACAGACTGACTGGCTTTGCGAAAATCGTTTGGAAGGTTTGCAAAAATCGGCCGGTTAATGTCCTTCTGGATACTTTTCAGCACTTCATCGTCGCCCTTGTGCCACCGGTTGATGAGAATTCGCGCGCGATCCTGTGGGATGCCGAATCCCTTTAGCGCTAACAGGCGCCGCTCCAGCGTCCAGAGCGAAGGGACATTCGCTTCCGCAACGATCAATATCATTCGAGCGCTGCGCAGTATGGAACCCCACGCGGTCGAAAACTGCGATCCTATGTCAAGCAGCACGACATCGAACGCGTTCTGGGCCACATTGACGACACGATCGAGTACATTGATGTCGATCTTTTCCCACTCTTCCGGCTGCGTTGTCCCGGCAAGCAATTCCAGCTTGGTCTTATGCTTCGTCAACAGCCCCGCCAAGAAATGGCTGTCCAGGCGGTCCAAGCCTTCGACCGCGTCCCGAACACCAAATTTCGGATGCAAATCCAAAAGCAAATGCACGTTCCCAAGTGGGCGGGCGAAATCCAGAAGAACGGTGCGTTTCCGGGCAAACGTGGCAAGCTGTACCCCGAGATTCACTGCCACAGTTGTCGTTCCTACGCCGCCTTTTGCACCCATGATCACTATCAATTTATCCTGCGAGTGGAAATCTTTGGTGTGTAGATCTTCCGTCATACGCAGCAGGAGATCCTTCAGAGAGTCCGTCTGAACCGGCTTGCCGAGAAAATCCTGCACGCCGCTGCGCATGGCTTCAAGAAGCAAACTCGGTTGCGGAGGAACAGCCGCCGAACATGCGATCAACTTCACGGCTGGCTTGATGCGACGAAGCTGATTTGCGAAGACGAAAAAAGGATCAGGATCTCGCGCGAGGTCAAGAAAAACTACGTCGGGCATGTTTTCCGCAGAGTCGGGCATGCGATCGGCCGGTACCACCCATTGCACCACCGAACTGACCAGACCAGTTTGTTCGAGTCCGGCAAGCATCTGCGCCGAACTCGTCAGGTCACTACTGGCGATGGCTGCCGTCAACATGTTGCGAAGGGCCCGCTTCCTCTTCCATTAAGGCATTTGCTGACCATATCAACTTCCTGTTCATTTCGGCTCACTTTGAGCCGGGGCTTTTTCCCTCAGCCGGAGTGATCTGATCCAAAAAGGGCTGGGGAAAGTTTGGACCGTGTGGTACTTGATCCGGGCTGGACGGATGGACTATATGCGGGGTCACGATGACCAGCAATTCGTTTTTACTCTTGCTTAACGACTTACTTTGAAAAAGTTTTCCGAGAACAGGAATATCTCCAATACCCGGCACTTTTGACATAATTTCCGTGACTCGATTGTCTACAAGTCCAGCAATCGCAAAGGTCTGGCCATCAGCCAAACTCATTTCCGATTCTACGCGACGCGTAGATAATGCTGGCAGCACGAAACCGCTGATAGTGACGCCATTTGAAAAATCTAGTGTGCTGACCTCAGGCTTCACTTTTAAGTGGATTGTACCGTCAGCAGCCAGAATTGGCGTGAAGCTGAGCCGAATTCCGAACTCCTTAAACTGCACGGAAATCGCGGGAGAACCACTGCCGACGCTCGTAACCAGGGGATAGGGAAACTCGCCACCCGCCAGAAAACTGGCCTCTTTGCCCGATTCAGTCATCAAGTTGGGCTCGGCAAGTATCTGAAGAAGGTTCTGTGACTGCAGCGCCTGGATTACCGTTCCCAGGTGAATGTTCGGATTGTACAGAAAAATGTTCAGCGCATTGTTAAGAGTTTGGGTCACTGTGAACGTATTAGGAGAGCTCCCGCCAGCTTTTATTGGAAATGTGTCGGTAATCTGAAAAGGACTGGTCCCGCCAAACTGTCCCGTGGTGATCGATCCAATCGTCTTTCCGACTCCCGTGGACAGGATGTTGAACCCCAGTTGTCTCACCGCCGACCGGTCTACTTCCGCAAAACGTACTTGCAACAGAATCTCGCCCGTGAGCGGCGGAGGAATTTCCATCATGCTAGTGACCTTGGGCGCGGCGCCCTTGACCACTTCTAAAATCTTGTCAGCAACAACCGAAGACGAGATCTTTCCCGTAATAATTACAACGTCTTTTGATGTATCGATGTGCACATTTTCATTGGGGAAGACTTCATGAATCTTTTGGCTCAGTCCAAGAACGTCGATGTCCACTGAGACTTCGAATGCCTGGCTCTGATCGGCTTCGTCCCAAAGCAGAAGCGATACGCCTCCAGGCTTTTTTCCGTTCACCAATACCTGTGTCGTGCTAACCACGATCGCTTCTGCGATTTCAGGATCAGCCAGAGACACCCGCTTAATCCGCGATGGCGAAGTGATCACTAAGGATCTACCCACTAGGAGATGCAAGGTTTGCGGCTCCGCGGATTCCTGGCCCTGGCTGGCCGGAGCCACAGGAGCTTGCGCTGGCGTCGCTGCCGAGTTGGCGGGAGGCGGAGTGGTCGCCGGCGCTGGCTCCTGAGCAAATATCGCCGTTGCGCTAAAGCACATCGCACTTAGGAGAACCGTGTAGGCCAATTGCAGTTTTTTGGTCATGTAAAGTTGTCCTGGCATGGCTAGTCTTAGTGCTTCTCCGGCTGATTCGAATTCGGAAATGACTTGTTCTCGCGCTTGTTCCCGGTAATGACTTCAATCACGTAGGGCGGGGGTGCCGCGGGAGGACCGGTGGATTTCTTTCCGGAAGCCCGCACGGGCTTGGTGACCGCACCTTCTGCTGAGAACAGGCTTGCGTCCATTACTGCTTTCGGATCGTTCTTTTTCGTATCGATAGTATTGCGCAGCGCAAGCTGGATCTTTCCCTGCGTACTGGCCATCGTGAGTTTCGTCGCGTCATCCGGACTCACCAAAAGCGTAATTACCGCAACCGTCTGTGGCTTCCCTTCGCGGTCCGGTTCGATCTTTTGACCCGACGCCAGCACACGGACATTTTCCAGGATGGTTCGGGTAATATTGGTGGCCCCGCCGCTACTCGCGCCGATGACTCTTCCGGTCACCAGCACGTCCACCGTAGTGCCCGGGATCACGAACCCTGCAACGCCAACTACTTCGTTCACGGCAACGGATAAGGCTCGCATTCCCTCGGGGATCGTCGACGGCATTCCCGCTCCCGATTCTTTAGGAGAAAGTTTCGCCTCAAGTACCGGCTCATTCTCTGCCAATGGCGTAATGATCGCCCGGTTCGTCACATCCTCCACCCGCGTGAACATCCCCGCTACTTGTTGGTTTGCAGGCCACTGAATCAAGCGGGTATTCGATGCATCTAACCGAGTGCCCAACGGCAGAGGAACCGCTGCTACCACCAAAGTCTGAGTCGAGGTCGGCTTAACGACGGAAGCCTTTTGAAATTGCTTGTACACGAAGCTGCTGAGTAGGAATGCGACCACCAGCGCGATAACCAGCCCAATCAGCAGGCGATTCGTATTCATGGGTAATCTCTCCCTCGTTCAGACAAACTAATGGGCGGATAGCTTGCTCGATATTCTACTAGACTGGCCAGTGAGCCGCGCAAAAACAAACAATAGTAGCGGCGGCAACGGCAACCCCGAAGGGTAACTTCAGTAGGCGTGGGTTATCCAACGAAATTTGCGGGTTCTTCTTCAAGCCGAACGCGAAAAACCCTCTTACCAATGTCCACATATTGCGCAGCGTTTCCATTACCCGGCCAACCCGGTACACCTGGACGATGGCCATAATTCCCGATGCAAAAATACTGCCGACCAGAACAAAAAGAAACAACTTCCAACCTAGAAATGCTCCCACCGCGCCCATCAATTTCCAGTCTCCCGCTCCAAGGGCCCGCAGCCCAACCAACGGAAGCAAAAGAATCAGTGCCAGGCCACTCCCTCCGAGAGCGAACAGCAAACCGTGCCAGCCGTTCAGCACGACGTGCAGCGTAACTCCGGAGAGAAAGCCTGGCACCGTGAGCCAATTAGGAATGCGACGCGAACGCCAATCTAGCAAAGCCGCGGAGATTGTCAGTGCCAATGTAAGAATCCAGATGATTTGCGCAGCAGGCATGAAAAGTTATTCTATTCTCCAAATTGGGTCGAATCTACCACTTTGCCTGGAGTACGTTCCACCAGAGCTAGGTGGTCAGGTTGCTTGACGCTTGGTTGAAAACACTGTTAATTGCACTGGCCAGTGTGCCCATCGTCGCGATTGCTGCCAGGGAGAGCAGTACCAGCAGGAGCGCGTACTCCGTCAGGTCTTGGCCTTCCTGTTCTTTCCACAAACGTACCAGTAGGTTTTTCATCTTTTGGTCCCTCTTGAGGAGTTTTTTTCCGCTTGCGAGCGAAGGACGGTAGCAACCGCTAGCGCTGGGCGTGAGCGGCTGCTACGTAATCCTACGCCAAAAATGATTTTTCGGAGCGGGGCCAATTACGTGCTGAGGTTCGACGCTGCCTTGTTGAACACCGAGTTGATCGCGCTGGCCAACGTGCCCAGGGTCGCGATAGCTGCCAAGGAGAGCAGAACGAGCAACAACGCGTACTCGGTCAAATCCTGGCCTTCTTCTTCTTTCCACAAGCGAATCATGAGGTTCTTCATTAGTGTTTCCTCTCAGTCGATTTAAGATCTAAGCGGCGCGGGAGGTACCGCTTTGCTACCAATAGAAGCATCTTGAGCACCAATCAGGAACGTGACTTAGTTTGTTCTAAGTCTATGAATTTAATGATCTTATATCCCGCACGCCGGGCCTTGTACCCCTGCGGTAGGATCCAACGCTAAATTGGTATCCGTTTGTTGACGGCTCCCGGCGACATTCACATCCTTTGGTGACGGCGTGTCCCAGTCCCAAACAACGAACAAGGCAGCTACAGGCAGTGCCAATAGGTAGAAGCGCGTGCCAAGGAACAAGAGGACCGTAGGGCCTACCAGGGCCAAACAGGCGAGCAGCGGCGCAATTTTGCTTCGTGGCGTTCTAAGATCGGTCAAGCTACCCGCGAGCACTAAACCAGCGGGCAGGGCCAGCAAACTGGTGTCAGCAATCACCTGGTGGTAGCTGACCAGCAGAGCGGTAAGCAGAGCTCCGGGCAGCGAGGGGCGCTTTAGCGCACTCCAAACCATAATCACCGCCGAGCCAATCATCACAATCCAGTGGGTTATCGAAGCGGAGCCTCCAGTAAGGACGTAGGCTATGCCTCGCAAGTTTGGCATCCCTTCAGGGTGGATTCCATATAACACCCCGTTCGCGGAAGAGTACTTCGCGCTTATGTCGGCGATGGAATGAAAATACGAGAGCACCCCGGAAAGACCAGTGAGCCAGAGCGATATTGCGAAGACAATCGCCCCCGATAGGACAAAGCCTCGCAAGAAGTTCCAACGCTTCCAGACCATAAACAGTAATGCCACCGGAAGCGCATATTGAAACTTAAAAAGCGAGAAGCCCAGAAGCGCTCCAGCTTTGAAATCATTTTGTTTGTACGTCGCGGCAGTCGACGCAACAAACAGAAGCAGTAGAAGCAGGGAATCCTGTCCTTCGATCAGTGCCATCGCGGTGGGCAGAAAACAAACCACAATCGCCAGCGGAAGCAGTGACCATATGTCCGCAAGCGCCGAGACCAGCGGCCGCAAGATTTGCACAATCCCAGCTAAAACAATGAGGTTCACAGCGAGAAACAAGAAGTATGCGTATTGATATCGAAAATATGAGAAGGGGACATAAACCAGACTTTCATAAGCCAAGTGATTAAAGGGCAGCAAGCCTTCCACTGGACCGACTAGATTATTTTGAAATTCTTGGCACCTAGCAGGATCGTTAATTTGTGCGCCGTGGCCGGTCCGAGCCATGTAGCCAACTGTATAAAAGGTTCGAAAATCAACCCTGCCGCTCCTGCCCAGCGGAAGCATCAGAAACACACCAGCCACCGAAACAAAAAACAGCAGGAAAGCGACCGTAATCACCAGCGGTCGCAGTTTCGCTCGAACGCCAGAATTGGATAAATCCAGAACACTAGCGTCGCTCGACTTGCGTTCCAACCTGGCCTCCATTCGCACTAATTTTCCAGACTAATGAACTTCTAGAGTGCTGGTTCTCCATCTGAATCTAACTTGTAGATCCGGACGCCTCCATGTTCACTACCGAAGAGTGGACGAAGCGTCCGCTCCATTTCTCGTTCTTTCTCCAACCCGCGGGAACTTGCCGGTTCCCATTCGGAGACAAAATCGTCGTCGCTCACCATCCAATAATTTGCGCCGACTGGTTTTGCGCTCCGAACGATGCACGCAAGTTCGGAGCTCAGAACGTCCGGCCGATACACTCCGCAAGCCGAAAATATCACCGGACGCAGGCCCTGTCTGCCGGAATACAGAAACGCGCTCGCGTCTTCGTAGGCCAGTATTCTCGAATTCGGTGCACTTTTCTTTTCCAACCAGGCGTACGCAGCACGCTTCTCTTCCAGAAGAGCAGCCCGTGATTCACCAATTTTTTTAATCGAACCAATTTCTCCGCGCCATGAGACCCCGATGCCCCACAGCAATACAGCGCCCGCGGCGCATAAGAAAGCTGTCGCTATCTTTGGTTCAAACCCGCCCTTCCGCACAGGGGGATGCCGGACTTGCAATACTATCTGTCGCACCTCAATACAGATAGCAGCGCATAACAGCGGAAAAAACGGAATCAAGAAGCGGTCCATCACAGAGTAGTTCCAGATCAGAATCGGCAGGATGGAAAATCCCAGCGCAAAGTGAATCGGCTGCCATCCGGCGGAATCGGCCAACCTGAATACTCCGCGAATTGCTACCGCGGACAGTGCCAGCAAGAGAACCAGCGCCAGTACCGCAGGCCGAATAAAAGTTGCCTTCACAAAATACATGCCCGGTTGCAGCAATACGGATCTGAGATTGCTCGCGACCGTCTGCCAAAAAACGCCATGCGAAACTACATCCGCCTTCCAAAATCCGCCGTAGCTGGTGTAGTAGAGCCACATCGTTCGCCATGATTGCGGGCAACTGTTTGCGACGGCCGGCGGCATCCGAGGACCTAAAAGGATTGAACGCCAGAGCAGTGCGCCCACGAAAGGTACAACGCAGGCTGCAAATACACCGGCTTTTCGCCAGCCGCTGCGCAGGCCAGTCGCCAAAAACAATCCAGCCGCAATCGGAATTCCCATCGCCCGTATCAGGATGGAGAGCCCGGCCAGAATTCCACACCACACCGTTGCGCTGGATTTTGCTTCCTTTTCGTTCACCCTGGCGGCAACCACGCACGCGCCCAGTGCGAACGCCGCGAATGGAATGTCTGCCATCAAGTTCGCGGAAAGAAATAATATTCTCGGATGCAACGCGCACACGGCGGTCAGCAATAACGCAACTGCGTCGCTAAATCCGGGCAGCCTGCGCAGAAAAGCAAATCCCACCAGCAGATACGCCACTCCGAAAATCAGATTCAGCGCGACAGCGGAAGAAATATTGGCGGGAAATGATGGGTTGAGGCGCCACACCCAGGACAATATCCACGGATACAAGATCGGATACTTGGTAGCGGACGGCGTGCCTGGAACGCTCGGCAGAGTGTAGCCGTGGCCTTCGGCAATAGCTTTGGCCGAAGAAAAATACAGCGTGTCATCGTGCGAGAAACCGAAAAAATTGGTGGGATGCAAGCGGACTACAAAAAAAACGTAAGCCACGATGATTGCGGAAAACGCGATCCACGAAAAAAATCGGGGGAATCGCGTTCGCTCCGGCGATCGCGCGGGTGCTTCGCTCATTGACTGGCGGTTTGGCGAACGAAGATGACGCTGGTGTCGTCACTATAGACTCTGCGCCATTCCGGAGTCACGGAAAGCACCGCCGCCAGCGATTGTTTCGATCCCAACATGCACGCGTTGATTCCGTAATTGCGCAGGATTCCCAGAGAGCCGGCCTCGAATTCATTCAGGTGAACGTAGTCTCCGAAAACTCCGCTGCGTTCGTATAAATCTCCACGGCCATCAATAAAAACTGGCTGCCCGGCAAATACCAGATATCCGCCAAATCCATAAAAATTCAATATCTTCCCAGGAATCGGATGCGCACGCAGATAATCGAGCGCCGCGAGCGGGTATGTCTGGGCAACCGTTTTGTCCAGAGCGGCCCGCTTGGGAAAATAGTGGATCATCGCGGCGACAACGGCTGCCATGAGCACGGCGTTGGCAACATATTTATCTTTGTTCCGCATGTACGCCGGAACCCATCGCGCCAGCATGGTCGCAAACACCGGCGCGCAAAACGGTACGAACAACAAAATAAATCGGACATGCACACACGCCATGGCCGTGCCGCCGGCCACGAGCAGCAACTCTTCCAGCCGCCACGAGAAACGATAGAACATCTGAAGCAGGAAGAAGATCACCACCAGGCCGAGGAAGATCTTTCCGCCAATCAACTCAAACGGCATGGGCCGCCATTCATTTACGTTGGCAACGTTGATCGGTTGTGAAAACGCCATATCGAATGGATACACGGCGAGTTGCGTTCCGTATGGCGTGATCGGCAGGACCGCCAGGCAAAACAGCAGCGCTGTCTCCAGTTGCAGCCGCTGTTTGCGCGTCCACGCGATCGCTTGCACGCTGCCCAGTTGGAACGAAAATAATCCCGCGAATAAGTACAAACCGACTACGCCGATCCCAATGATGAACGAGCCGTGCGTGTTCACCCATGCCAGGAAAATCAGCGGCAGTGTCCACAACGGCCAGGAAACTCCCTGGCGGAATTTCTCCATCACCAGCAGCGTCAGAATCAGGAACAGGTAGCCAAACATTTGCGGCCGCAGAGTGAACGATGCGAACGCCAGCGAGGCGAGGAACAGCGCCGATATAAAGCCGGCTTTTGAATTCCCGGAGCGCACCGTTGCCAACCAATAAAGCGAGATAATAATGGTGCTGCCGAAGGCGATCAGAAATACGCACAGCGAAACGACTCCGCCCAAGCGATACATCCACGCCAACACGATTTCCCCCAGCCATTCATACGCAATCCATGGAGTTCCGGCAGCCGTAAAAGAGTAAGGATCGACCGTCGGAAAGTGATGAGTGCCAAGAATGTCCTGCCCAACCTTGATGTGCCACCAAACGTCGGGATCTACAACAAATCCGCGGCCCTCGTAGAAAACCCGGCCGATCAGAAACATTCCCAGCATTGCGGGGAACGAGATCGCCCACTTCAGGGTTTCCACGAACTTGGATGAAGGTTCGGCTATCTGTTTGGGCGTGGCGACTTGATTTGCGGGAGCGGTAATGTCCGCAGTGGCATGCACGGCCGAGCGGTTCAGGGGAACCGTTGTGAGCGGTTGGGTCATGACGCAGTAATGGCTCGACTGGCTTGGAGCATGTTAAACACCATTCGGGAGTCTGGAAGCTTCTTGTATGTTACTGAAGAACTGGTGCTTATGTGTAGATAAACGGTGCTCGATGTTCTCATTAGGCAGGCTGGTTCCTTTTTGTAGACGAAAGCTGAATGGCGAATGAGCATTTGGGCTGAGTGTGCGAGTTCGTCTCATGCTGAGAATACGGACTTGTTTTGAGTGAGGGGGGCATACGAGTCTGTGTGGCAACTGGCTCCCGTGGCCATATGTTGTGCCAAAGCGAATCACCCTTCACTATTCCTTGCAGTCGTGAGCACTCAAAATCGAGTTTGGCACACAGACTCGCATACCTCGGGTACTTTTTGTATGAGTGTGCAAATGACGGACTTATTTTTGCAAGAGTGAAAAAAGAGTGAAATCTCCTGACAGAAAAGAAAGGAGATAACGAAATATAAGGGAGACAATCTTTTTTGCAATTATGGAAAGAATGAAGACGCAAAGGCTTGATCGAGGTGCAGGCAAAGGCGAAATTCGGCGGGAGAATGAATCGGTTCGAATTACGAATAAGTTATACTCATAAAGATACCATGGAAGTATCTAGGGTGTCCAGGGAAAATGTAAACACCGAAAATGGGCTAGTGGGCGATGACCATCTCAGAGGTACTGGACATACAGAATCCTGGTTGGCTGCAGGGGGCCGTGGTTGTAGTAACCGCGGGGACGAGTGGAAAGATAAAGTTGTATGCATAGGCTACCTGCACCTGTGTCGTACAGCCCGGGAAATCCGGAGTCTTGGGAGTAAGGATTGTCACCCCATCGCTGGCCAGAATGTTTTGTTTGCAAACCAGAGGCGTACTATCCGCGCAGGCAGTCGAGCCTGAGACGCCGCAAACGGTTGTGGTGAGTTGCGCGGGATCAATGCTCGGTGGGGTTATGTTCTTCACGTATTGTTGAACATCTGCGGTGGTCGTTGGCCCTGAAATTCCGGAAGCCGAGTTGCTTGCCTGGCAACTGCCGCCGTCTGCATCGTCGGTGCAGGTAGATCCTCTGACTGCAGCGTATCTGGTCGCCTCTTTCGCAGCGTTGTTGAGATGGTGGTACACGAACAGTGCATGGCCAAAACCGGTGATTCCGAAAAGGAGCGACAGGAATAGGATTACCACGAAGGCGTATTCGACCAGGCTCGCGCCGCGCTCCCGCCTCCGCCGCTGGGTCAATAAAACGCGGCCCCCGAATAGCAGCGACTTAGACAATACGCGTTTAGCTTGTCGGCTCAATTCTTCACCCGCATTTGCGAGAGCCTCGACAACGCGATAGAGCTTGGAATTCCTGGATAGTTAAACAGCGAATTGTAGTTGCCGGAGGCTGTGACCGACACTGTCACAACCCAATGTCCGCCTCCAGTGCAACTAGGTGCACCGGTGACAAAACAAGTGGCATTGGTTCCGACAGGGGAAGGGGTTATGGTACCGCCGCTATCGCAGCCACACGAAAATGTAGAGGACACGTTCAACTTAGTGGGGTCTTGGCCGTTGTTCTGGTAATCGTTTTTGGCTGCTGTCGCAATGTTATTCTGTTGCCCCGCTTGCGCATGACTTTGTGAGCCGAAGGCCGCACCCGCCCTCGTCGCATTACCGACCAGGACAGCAATGTAGGCATACCGACCTATCTCAATCACTCCAAGCGCCAAAAGAAGCAACATAGGAACAACGAAAGCTACTTCGACAAGCGCCTGCCCAGACTGCAAGGGCAGGATTCCCGCCCTGGTGGGAGTCGATTTCCGGCCCCTAATTGGCCTACTTGACATTTGCAACGGCGCGTTCATTTACCTACTCCACCAAAACGGTAGTCGTGCCAAAGGTGACGCCGGGAGGTAGTCCGACAGCGCCCTGCAGGTTAACGGTCGGCGTGCCGCTCAGTTGCACTGCATCGGCGATCGTCATCGCAACGTTCACGCTGTTGTTGGTGCCATAGAATGTAACTAGGGCGGTCGGAAAGTACAACAAACCGTCGTAATAGCTCCCGCTGGTGCCACCAAAAGATGGCCCAGAAGTGTCGGCTGGGTCTTGATAAAACAGAAGTCCAGGGTAGGTTCCGGAGGTGCCCGGCGCGGTCAAATTGATCGTGGGTGTACCGGTCATATTCATCGTGCTAGTCCCGGTGAAATAAAACGTCACGCCGTTTCCAGTAATCGTAGAGTTCCCAGGAATCGTAATGCCTGCGCCAGACCCTGTACCGTCGATGATGTAGACTCCCGGGCTAAACACCACGTTGTTTCCGCCGCCGGTACCGGTGATTGAAATAGACGTGTACGTTCCTGGGCTTATCGTATACGTGTTGTTGGCATAGGTGACTCCGGTCCCGCTGAAGCCGCCGTTCCCGCTAATGCTAATCGCGGTGCCACCCGTGCAAGGAGAACACGGAGGAGTGAGCTTTCCGGCCATTGGGTCCGATGTGGGAGCAACATTGGGAGTCGGACAGGAATTTGGACTTTGCGTACATGTGACCGTGCCACCCGGTCCCTTTACGATGTTGGTCCCCGCAACACCAAAGGTGCTGGCAGCGACAACTAGCGCGTTCCCCTTCGTATTGTAATTGCCATTGTCATTAATTCCGCAGGTGGGCGCGTAAAGCGTCGCACTTCCATTGATATTCACTCCCTCGATCGAGGAACTCGGTGATCCCAAGGTGTACAGACAGCCAGGGCCTGTACCTCCACCCGCGCTCACGTTGGTCGCAACGGCGCGAGCCGTGATCGTTTGGCTGTTCACTCCAAAAATGGTCATGAAATACGTCGGCTGCACTTCGGCAACGAGAACCTCGACGTACTGCGTGTCGGTTGCATGCGGCCCAGTTGCTGGCGGGTTGTTGACCTGTACGCACACCGTTCCGATCGCCGTGCCGGCGGCGGTGCAGGTGCTAACAGGGGTCCCGCTCCCGCCGTTGGGGTCCGTAAAACCGTTTTGGCTCGCGGCATTTACAGCGCCGGCGCTCACACCGGATGCAACGACCAGGTTCGAGGCTCCGGCGATGGCAGCGCTATCCGCGGCGGTCTGCTGCAAGCGCTTCTGGTAGCGCAGCGTACCCATGTCAATAGCCAAGCCGGCAAAGCCGGCCAACACTACCAGCGCTACTGCGGTACCAATAAGAACCTGGCCCGATTGTTTATTGAGCTTCATAGCGGCCTCCACTGCAAGAGCTTTGATTACTGCTTGTTAATAGTAGTCGAACTGTATCCGGCATGGGGGACATCGCCCGGAATGAAAACTTTGAAATTAGTGCCATTACTGTACTCCTGCCTCGCACCATTTGGCAACGGTTCTGTCGTACCGATTTATGCAAAGACTAAAGCCTTAGACGTACTGGAAACAGCCGGGCTAAAGCCCGCAATACAAAAGCGAGCAACGGCGAGCTCGTCCCGAATCCGGCGGGACGGCCCTCAGCGGCTAAAGCCGTGCTGACGCTGCACCGCTTTTGGCACGACTGAAGTCATGCCCTCCCACACACCTTGAAACCCCGTGTGCACGTTGGGATACAGCTTACAGATGCGAAGACACTCCGCAGGTAGTCTTAAGGCAGTTCCGGTTCCAAACCCAAGGAGGCAAACGCCCGGTATTACGCGACTAGCCGGGCAAATTCCGGAAGGACCGCGAACGGCGCCCTTACGCTGTCAATTTGTTCGCCAAGTTGCTGAATCTTCGAGGCTTCCACGTGCCCCAGCATCGTTCCAGCTCGCCCCAGGTAGTCCAGCTTTTCCGGGAGCAGCCCCATCACCCGGCAAGCCGTGGCATCCACCGACACTGGATCGTCACCAAAAAGCAATACCCCGGCAGCCTTGGGAGTTCCCTGAATTGGCCCATTGCCTTCCATTCCCATGATGCCGTCGACGATGGCAAAGTCCGGCCGCGCCGCGGCATTGATGTCCAAAATCGAGCGGTCAATTCCCGCCCAGTGCAGCACGTTTTTCGGCCAGCCGTAGCAGCTGCCCGGCACGATACCGAACATATTTTTCAGCGACAGCGTCACGCCCGCCCAGTGGTGGGTTTTCAGCTTGGGCATGGAGACCAGAAAATCCACGCCCAGCACGGTCTTTGGCAGGAATAATTCTTTCAGCCGGGTGGCGCGAGTTTGCAATTCCACCCGTTCGACATCGTCAATATTCAAATCGCAAAAATCCTTGCCCAGCATGCCGGTAAATTCCTTCAATCGCACCGATTCCAGAATGGCCTGGGTGTCGCGGTCCAGGGCCGGGCCGTCTCCAATCAATACTCGCGCAGCGCCCAGCTTCAAAAAAGTTTCACGGGTGGCCGCGATCACTGCGGGATGGGTGTTCATCACGCCTTGCGGATCGAGACCGACCAAGTTCGGCTTCAACAAAATTGTCTTGTCTTTTACCGGCAAACTAAATTCGCTGAGGCTTTCATAAATCAACGCGAGCAAATCTTCTTCGTAGCGCGCGACTTTGCGAATCATCACGCGCGACGGCGGCCGCGAGAAGGATGGAACGAGTTCGCGATTGCGCTGGCTCATGACGTTTTTCCTGCTGCGTCTTTATTTATTGTTGCGGCCGCGGGCGCCCAGCGGCGCGCGGGATCGAGCGCCAGACAGACCCAGGCCAGCACATGAGTTCCCTGCGCGGTAAGCTCTTGCGCGCTCCAATCCTGCAGGTCGCGGCTTGCGTGCGGACGTTCGAATCCATAATTTTCGAGAGTCATTCGCGCCACAGCCAGCGAAGCGGCGCTTTCGATTTTCGCAAATTCTTCTTGCAGCCAGGCCAGACTCAACGCGCGGCCCGGCTTCTCCGGCGCATCGCGCAAAGCCAGCAGAGCCCAGCACGTAGGCAGCACCAGCGCATCACCATCCACGCCATAGACTCGGGGGTTGCCGCAATTCCAGCCGCCGCCCGGGCACATACGGTCGTACAGCAGAGCGACGGCGAGGTCGCGGCGCTCCGCAGCATTTCTCGGCAATTGTTCCGCGGGGGCGTCGCGCAACGCCAGCAACGCAAACGCAGTCGGCTCGACCCAACTGGCGGTTTTCGGCGTCCAGCCCCATCCGCGGTACGAATCATTCTGCGAATGGATGTGCGATTTCGGGCGCAGACTCTGCACGAATCGCATCCACGGGCTGCTGTCGCGCGGGAAATCGTCACACAGCCATTTCAGCCCGGCGGCTGCATTCTTCCCAGACTGGCCGTCCGCGGCAAGAACCGAGCAAGCCAGCGAAGTGATCCAACTGCCAGCGCGCATTTCCGCACAAGCCGGCCACGATCCGTCCGGGAGTTGCGCCGATTGTAAGTAACCGGCACCCTTGCGAAAACTCTCCGTATCTTGAGCTTCTGTGTGACTGAGGAGCGCACGCAGCGCCCAGCAGGTGGGCTCAACGCGGCTTGGTTCGCCCGCATGAAAGCCCCAGCCGCCGTCAGCATTTTGCAGAGTCTTCAGAAAGGAAAGAAATTCGTCGTGAAGCCCAGCTGCGAAGTTCGTGCGTTCCAATTGATTTGGCATTTCAGGAATATTTGCAAGCACGCCGGGCATGGTCAAGCTTCACGGCGCTCGGCAAAATCGTTGCTTTAGGCGGGCTGCAAGTACAGCCCACACCCTACATCACCGGCCCGAGTGGAGAAGTGTCCGATTCCTTCTCTGGAGTGTCCGATTCTTCTTCATGAATTTCGAGTTGATGGATCAAACGATGCAGGTATCCGCGAGCGACTCCTAATGCGCGAGCGCTTTCTGCTTTGCGCCAGCCATACTCACGCAGCGTACGTAGGATCAGGTTGCGCTTGAAGCGGCGAATTTCATCTTCGTAGGACATCATCGGAGTTTCGGCTTCCGCTTCGACGGCGACTGGCTGCGCGACGGGTTCCTCGACCGGGGCAATCGAGCGCAACGACGCCGGCAGTTGCGCGACTTCAAGAGAATGGCCGTCGGACAAAACCACGGCGCGCTGCACCACATTTTCCAGTTCGCGGACGTTTCCCGGCCAGTTGTATTGTTCGAGCGCCTGCATCATGGCGGGAGAAAAACGCCGCACTTTTTTGTGGAAGAGCTCGCACGACCGCTGCAGGAAATGATGCGCCAGCAGCGAAATGTCGTCGCGGCGTTCCCGAAGAGGCGGCAAACGCAGTTCGACCACGTTCAAGCGATAGTAAAGATCTTCGCGAAACTTGCCCTCCCGCACCATTTCCTGCAAGTTGCGGTTGGTAGCGGAAATCAGCCGAATATCGACGTTGATGGTTTTGTTGCTGCCCAGGCGCTCAAACGTTTTTTCCTGCAGCACGCGCAACAGTTTTGGTTGCAGACTCAGGCCGAGGTCGCCGATTTCGTCGAGAAACAGCGTTCCGTGATTGGCCGATTCCACGCGGCCTTGCCGCGCCAAAAACGCTCCGGTGAATGCGCCTTTTTCGTGGCCGAAGAGCTCATCCTCGACCAGTGTTTCCGGAAGGTTGGCGCAAGAAAAGGCCACCAGCGGGCCGGCACCGCGCGCACCGCCGTGATGAATAGCGCGTGCAAGCAGTTCTTTGCCGGTCCCGGTCTCGCCCGTAATCAAAACGTTCACGTCGCACGGAGCGATGCGCTCCGCCATCAAGAAAAGTTCCTGCATGGCGGGCGAACTTCCCAGCAAGCCATGCAGGCGGCGGCCGCTGGTTTGTAGCGCGTTCAAATGGCGAAGTTCCCGTTCCGCCGCGGACATGCGATAAGCGCGCCGGAAGAGCAGCCGTAATTCCAGAATATTGGGCGGATTGGGAATGCTGTCGGTGGCGCCCTTTTCGATGGTGCGCAACATCAACGGGCGATTTTCCGCGTCGCAAAGAACCAGAATTGGCGGGTGCGCTGGCTGGGCGTTTATATCATCGAGCAACCGCAAACCAGTTTCTTCCGCTTGATCGGACGACTGCCGCAAATCCAGCAGTACGACGTCTGACCAAGCGAGGATTTCCTGAATTTGATCAACCCGCGTTGAACCATTCGTGCGAAGGGAAAAACCGTCTCCGAGGGCCCGGGCAATGGCTTCGCCCAATCCGCTATCGTGACTGAGAAAAAAAACCTGTAAGAGCTCTTTGTCCACGAACTCTCTCTCCAAGACCGACGCGTTAGCCCCCGGCTTGACAGCCGAAGGCACTCTCAATAGATGACCGAGGAATTTTACAGCCTAGCCGCCTGAAATTGCGCGCGCGTGCGAGGACGAGCTGCGCGCGCGGCACGAGCTGGAAAGACGGTCACAGGGCTATTCGCGTTTTATAATACCGCGAGATTCGAATTAACTGTAGCAAATAGAAGCATATTGTGTGCCGTTTTTGATATGTGTGTCTCGGAATGTGTCCGCGGTAACTGTCAGATAAGACGGTGGTTGGGTTCGAGAGGCGAGACAGGCGTCTCGATGTCCGGTTGGGGACCGGAAAATAGATGAAAAACTTTTCCATACATGGGATGCGGTACTACCGTGCAGTCCCCACAACCTGCTGGAACTGCTTGGCTTGCGACGCCGTCCGCTCTAGTACTACTACGTTAGTTCGGCGGCACCCCTTTCGGAGGATCGGAAGGTATTCCCACCAGAATATCGATACCCACGGGCTTCCCCGCTTTCGCGGCGGGCTTGAACGTCCACTGGCTGAACGCCGACTTTGCCGCGGCGTCCATTTCGTCGGATAGACCATGAAAAACTTTCAGGTCGGTTACTTTGCCTTCTTCGTCGATTCGGCCTTTCAGAATTACGAATTTATGAAGCTTTTCAAATGGCAGCGGAGCGCGCTTAAAATCAAAACGCGTTTCAGCTTCAGGCGGCACCAAGGCTTGCTCCATGTGCACAACGCTGGCGTAGGCTTTGGCAACCGGCGCGGCACCGGGGGCGGGAGTTTGGCAGAATTGCAGCGTCCAGCCCTTGCCGGCCGCCGGGAGAAAAACGGTATAGATTTTTCCGCAATGCAGAGCGCCATAAACATCCAGGCCTCCACCACCCATTGGACCAGCCGCGACCATTAATGCATCGTGGCGCGGACCGGAAATCTTCGGCATCGCAAAAACCAAACTCGCCACATGCTCGGGTTCGGCGGTCCCCAGGCTTTCGCTGGTTCCGCCATTGCCGCGCACGCTGATGATTCCTGGCGCGCCGGAGTCTCCGCCGCCTCCGCCACTTTTGCCGGAGCCGACTCCGGTGCTTTCGTTTCCGCCGCCGACGCCTCCGCCGGTACCGCCATTCACGGAACCGCCCGGCTGGCCGCCTGGAGCGCCGGTACCGTTTCCTCCGGGCTCGACGGAAAATTGCCCGTAGCGATTTCCGGGCGGGAGAGCCACCATGTCCGCTGAAGTTCCTGGATTCACGCCGAGAATCAATAACCCCTGGCCCGCTGTTCCATTCATGGCTTCAAACTCCGGCGCTCCTACGTTCGCGCCTGTGCCATCTGCTCTGGAGGGCATGTTCGGAGCCGGTGCCGCGCCGATAGGCACCGCCAATCGCGGATTTGCGTTTGTCGCCAGCAGCGCATCGGTGAGCGGCTGTTGAACATTCGCCGCCGTCAACGTTGGCGCAACCGTCGTGACTTCGTGGCTGGCGCGCTGCAATGGCTTCACTGAATTTGGATTAAATTGCAACAGCACTTTCGGAGCCTGGGGCTTGCTCAAGAGCAAGTTCGGCAGCTTCAAATCTGCTTTCATTTTCAGATCGGGCTGACTCAGCGGCTGCAAAATAGTCTGGTGATCGTTGTCGGGAACTTTCGGATGCGATACCGCAAAAAGCGCGGCATGCGAAGCGGACGCGCCGGGAAGCGGCGGCAACTCTGGCGCCGTTCCACTTCCGGGTGTCGATCCGGGACCTGGTGGCCGAATCGTCGGCGCTTTCAAACGCCGCTCAGGATTCGCCAGAGTGTAGTAAAGCACCCGCTGACCGTTCGGAGGAATGTTGGCGGCTTGCGTCACCTGAAACGGAAAATACCGCAGCAGGAACGGCAATAGCAGAAATGCGCAAGCATGCAGCGCCGCAGAAATTGCCATTTGCCTTCCGGCGAAGCGGCGAGGGCGAATCGGAACGTCGCGAAAAAGTTTGTTCGAAATCAGCGTCAAATGAACGGGATAACGAGACAGTATGGTTCCTATACGGGCGCGCCACGAGGTGCGAAAAAAGTCCGGCTCGGTCAGGAATTCCGGCTGCCGCATGGGCGGCTTTGCGATACGGCCTTCACCCCTAATAGGCGCAATGGGATCCAATAGACTTTTCGCTTCGAAAAGCCCTTCCAAAGTTCCTTTGCGGTCAAAAATCACAGAACCTTTCCAAGTAAGCGCACTTGCCTGCCTGCTCGGGTTTGCACATTCAGGGCTTGAATCTCGGCGAACAGATACACCCGGACCAACCTGCGAGAGATGCACGAACCTTTCCAAAGATAGACCATGAAAACACACCTGAGTCATCGTTTTCCACCGATTTTTGTCGGCAAAGTCTCCGAATGAGTACAGCGCCGCAAGAGCTTTGTGATATATTAGAGACCGGCAGATGCGCATAGTCAGCTGATGCCAAGCTTGCTTGTCCCGCAAGACGCACAAAACAAACGGGTAAACGAACTTCGGTCGGCCGCAAAGTTTGGTAGCACTCCTGCTCCAGTCGCTTTGCCCAGAAACCAGGTTCCTTCGTTCCGAGGGGTGTCTTTATAATGTCATCGCCACAGATGTCGGCTTCCAGAAAATTGGCAATACCTGTTCAAGCGGCGGCGTTCGTTCTTCTCTGTTTTGCGTCCGCCAGCACCATCCAGGGGCAAGCGGTCGCAGAAACTGCTGGAGCCAACTCGGTTTCAGCAAGCGTGGCGAGTTCCATAAAACCCCCGACAATGCCCAAGTTTCCTGGGTCAGGATCCGGCGCTTCGTCCTCTGCGTCTTCTGCATCGTCATCTTCACCTCACCTGATTGCGTCCGCGGGTCCTCCGGCCGAAGAAACCAACCGAAAATCGCTTGAGGCCACCGCCGGCAAGGATGCCGGAAAAATTCTCTTGCGGGCCACTCCTGTCGAAGCGCAAATATGGGTAAACGGGAAGATCGTGGGCAAGACCCCGTTACTGGTGGTCGTGGCTCCCGGCAAATATCAGATTGAAATGCGCGGCTCAAGAGGCCAGACTGGGAAACGCTCCGTAGATCTTTTGCCGCGTGAAACTCGCGAACTTGCGGTGAAGCTCGACCAGCTGTATCCAGGCCGCGTGGCCGCGGCTGCTCACTAAGTCCTAGGTTCTCGTCTTCAGCTGTAAAAACGGTAAGCGGAAACTGTTCAAGGGATTCTGGAGGCATCATGGCAGGCATTGAATTCGATCGGCAGGTTTTTACTTCCGCTCCGGAAGCGCAACGCACCCAGGCGCCAAAGGCCATGGGCGCGGTGCTGCTGGTGCTGGCGCTGGGACTCGCGGGTTTTGTAGGTTACAAAATTTTCACGCAGGCCTCGCAGGAGCACGCGATCGCAGCCGCCAACGCGCAAGTCGAGGCGCTGCAATCGCAGCTCGCCGATTCGCAGAAGCGCCTTGAAGAGCTGCAAAAACATCACAAGGCCGTGAAACCGGAACCCCCTGCGCCAGTGGTGCAGGCTCCCGTGGTAGAAAAAAAATCTGCACCCGCCAAACCTGCCTATCGTATCGCAGCCGGCAGCGCTCTTCCTCCGCAACCGAAACCCGTTGTTTACACCGCGCCCTCCGCAACGCCTTCCGCTGCAAATCAAAATACCGCGGCCATCCAGTCCGAGGTCAACGCGAATCATGAAGCCTGGCAAGCGACAACCGATCGTCTGGCGGACGTCGTCGGCGTCGTAGGGCAGCAACAGAGCGAGCTCACAGAAACGCGCGAAGCCGTAAACCAGCTGCTCTCGCAATCGCGCCGCCAAGCTCTTCCATTCGAATTACTGCGTGGAAGCAACCGCATGCCTGTGGGCCCGGTGACTCTGCAATTGAAGTCAGTGGACCTGAAGGGCCAGCGCTATTCCGTGTGCGTCTATTTCGAGGATCGTTGCATCGAGTTAAAGGACCGCGTCCTGAACGAAGTAGTCGTCTTCGTAGTCTCAAAAAATGGTTCGCCGCTCGAACTCGTGGCGACCAAGATTGTTCGCGACCAAATCGTCGGCTACCTGGAAGTTCCTTCCGACAAACAACAGTAATAGCAATCAAGATTTAGTCGAGGCAGCGCTGCGCGTCATTTGTGCAGCGCTGTATTTATTTTAAAATACAATTTTTGATGGAATTTTATCGAGCCCAGCGATCGCCTTACTCCTTGGCTGCGGCGCTGGTGCTGTTCATCCCCGTAAAGAAATAATTGCTGCAGGCCCACTTTGCCAGATCCTTATTGAATTCCGGCTTGGCATTCAAATAGCGCGCTGCCCAGAAAATTTGATCCAGCAAGTCGCGTGCATAACACTGCGATAGCGGCACCTTGATCTCGTTTTGCAAATGATCCACCAGAAAATTCAAAACATCGTCGTCCACCGGCAGACCGCGCACTTCTTCCGATTCCCGCCGGAAGATCTTCATAAATTGTTCGGGCGAAGCGAAATCCACTTTAATCTTGTTGGGAATGCGGCGCAGAAATGCATCATCCCCCAATTGCCGCGGCTCGATGTTGGTGGAAAAGACCACCAGCGTGTCAAACGGAATCTCAAATTTCCGTCCGCCTGGCAACGACAAATATTCGATCCGCTGATCCAGCGCCGTCATCCAGCGGTTCAACAACTCCTGCGGACGCATGCGCTGCCGGCCAAAGTCGTCAATCACAAATATCCCGTTATTCGCCTTCATCTGCAGCGGCGCCGCGTAATATCTCGACACAGGGTTAAATTGCAGCTCCAGCATCTCTCCGGTTAATTCTCCGCCGGTAATCACGCACGGCCGGTGACACAGCACCCACCGCCGGTCTGAATCCTCAATCTCGGACTCCAGCCGTCGCCGGTGAACGCCCGGGTCAAACACGGTAATAATCTGGTTGTCCACTTCCACCGCATACGGTATCCACACGTAGTCGTTGTAAATCGCGGTGATACGGCTGGCGATACTGGTCTTTCCTGTGCCCGGCGGCCCATACAGGAACATCGAAGTACCTGAAACCACGGCAGTTCCCACCCGCAGCAGCATGTCATCGCCAAGTACCAACGACTCGAACGCCTCCGCCAGTTGTTCCGGCCGCACGCCGGTTGCCTGTATGCTCTGGTGCTTGGTCCTCGCCACATAATCCGCCAACGACACCGGCGCCGCCCCGGTGTACTGATTCAGTGACAGCAGGTCCGCCGCCTTCTGCCGCCCTTCCACGCTGGTAGCGATGCGGTGCGTCCCGCCGCTCATGCCCTTCACTTCGCAAAGCCGCTCTTTCCGCAAGAACTGGAAAATCTCTTCCACTACCCCTAAACTCAAGCAAAGATGATCACTTAGCTGCAGCAGTGTCATTTCACCGTTGAGGTACAGGATCTTCAGCGCCAGGTCTTCCAGCAACCCGCGCCGTATCCCCGTCCGCTCAATCTCGTGCGGCACCACCAACGGTCCCGAATTCATTTCCGTCAAAAAGTCAGTCATAGCAGTCCAGTCGTGCACGGAGGGATACACTTTCCCCTCGGGCAGGTCGCTAGCCCTAATCTAAAGGCACATGTCTTGCCAATTCTTTTGTCAGTTTTAGCTCTGCACGGGGAGTGACCGGCCAGGAGAACCCGGCTCGCCGCGCCTCAGCGCAATTGCCGAAAAAATGTACAGTAACACCGACACCAGCAGAAGCGCTCGAAGTCCCGTCCAAAAAGAGATTGATTCGAGCACCCCTCCTACCACCGCTCCCAGTAGGTTGGACCCAAGCGCTTCGCTATTAAACGACACTTCCGCAAAGCTCCGCGTAAAGATGATTCCCGCAAAATACACCGGCAGGCACAATACTCCCATTGCCGCCAGGCCCTTCACCCACGGATTCGCAAAAAACAGGCTTTGCATCGGCACCAAATAACCAATCGCCGCTGCAATCAAAATTCCCGCATACGCGATCTTCCGCGATATTCGCGGCACCCTCGCTACGGTCGCGTTCGCCGCAACGATCAACATTAGCAGCGCCGCCACCACGATCGAATTCACCACCCATGTCGTTCCAAAGAGCAGCGCGATCTTGCTGATGATCTGTACTTCCAGTAACAAAAAACCCGCGCCCAAGAAGAAAAAGTGCCAATGGATCCTCACCAAACCTTCGCCCGTGCGCGACAGGAACCAAAACGCCATCAACACTATCAGCACTGAAATCAGAATGACGCTCAGCGGAATACCCGGCTCGTGCTGGTAGAAGTACGGCCAATCGTCTGTTGTCAGACGGGACGCCGAAACTTCAAATCCTTTATTGTCCTTCACGTACTCGGCTATAGAGTTGTCGCTCAGCGCTCGTGCCAGCTTCTCTTGTGATCCCACTAGAAAAAATCTTCCCGGCGTGCCGTACTGCGCCGCCGACTGCATCTGCACCGGCTTTTGCTCAAAAACATTTATCAGCAAGCCTTGCAGACGCCCTCCAATCCACGGATTATTCACCTGAAATTTCACCACGAACAATCCGTCCGGCAGCAGCAGTTTCTTCGCAGCCTTCATGGCCTCCAGCGTGTACACGTAGTTGTCAATTCTTATGTTGGAAAAATTCGAGCTGGTTGTGTGCGAGTCCAGCAAAGAAAAAACAATCAGATCGAATCCGTCACGACTGTTCTGAATGTAGCTTCGCGCGTCATCCGTGATCGCCGTGACTCGTGGCGAATCATATGGTTTCTCAAAATGCAATTGTCGCCCAAGCTCGAGAATCAGCGGATCGATCTCCACCGCCGTGACCCGCTCCGCACCGTTGCGTAGCGCAGCCGCAACATCGTTCCCGGTACCTGCGCCGAGTATCAGCACCGATTTCGGCGTTCCCGAAAAGCGATAGGGTAGATTGTACGGGTCCCATTCGACGGACTGCCCGTTCATCAGATCTAGATGCCGGCGCAAAAATTCCGGCGATAAATTCACAATTCTCTGGTACCAGGTATCGTTCGTCGAGATTTCATATGAAATAACGTCGCGGCCATCGTAAATCGGCCGCACGGAAAGCTTTTGATACGGCGACCAGTACGTTGTCAGCCCGTCGCCACGCGGAATCCCCGCCAGAACTACACATGCTGCAGACAACGCCAGCGCCGTCCATCGCAGTCGCGGGATCTTCCACAATCCCGCAACCATCAGTACGGCAAACACCGCCAGCCAAATCACCGGCGGCGTGTCCGCGAAGCACAACCCGGTAAACAGCGCAATGCCAGCCAGCCCGGCAATCACATTTAGGCTATACGCCCGAATTCCCCTGCCGGCGTTCTCCAACAGCCACCCGACTATCTGCCCAAACGGAATGAAGCAAAAGACTAGTAACGCAAAAATCGGCACGGTGATCAGAATCGCCGCGATCGTCATGCCCCAATCTGTAGGCATCGACGGCACGCCCCAGATCTGCACGTCCGTACTGCTTCCCAGCAGGCTGGGCAACATCGTAATCAGCGTTCTCAGGGGAGCCCACGGAAGTACGATCAGCAAGCACAGCAGCAGCAACGGCAGAAATAGTGCAATCAGGTTGATTCGCCGCTTGCTAAAATAACATCCCAGCCCAAATCCAAAAAAACACGCCACCAGCACAAAATTCTTAAAGTAAGCGAATATCCGGATCTCCGAGGACACCCACCGGATCATCATCATTTCGAAAAACATTCCCACTAAGCTGAATAAAATCAGCGACCAATACGAAAATCCCCCCAGTTCCCTGCAGTCAAAGTCCAGTCTGGAAACGGCTGGCCTGCCGACTTTCGCGATTCCCTTGGCGCGCTTTTCGTAAAATCCGAATAGGTACTGCATCGCTAGCAGCCCAATAAACGTCACCAGCACAAATGTCACCGGACTGAAATGGACTTCAATATATTGGTTTTCCATTTTTCTTCCAGGCATTGCAATTTCAGGTTGAATGCATATCCTGAAAATTACGCGAGCATGGCACGATTAATCAATTTGCGGCAGACCGCTGCCTACCGTACTCTATTCGGCAGACCCATATTACTTCATCGTGACGAGGTACAGCGTCTGGCTCTCGCTCTCGTAAAGGACCTGCATAGAGTCTGCAGTAGAAGGCAAGTACCTAGACAACCAGTCCAAAATCGGCAGCTGGTTTTTCCGCGTACAGGAGGAACACCGGGTGGCCGCGCACGAATTCAGAAAAATCTGGCATCGTATATGGCAAATACCGCCGCAAAGGGACCAATGTTTTATCGGCTCTGCACAAGAATTCGACGAGACCTGCATTTTAAGCCGCTTTCTGAAGAACGATAAATTCTGTTTTTGTGACCGCCATGCGCTGCGCCTTGAGCAGTAGATAGGGGAGATTTTTGTAG
>Ga0073928_10000637_pt1 | contig 78588 bp, 75 predicted proteins | sample PaiPotPPA55metaG_FD_76969 | JGI IMG/M metagenome (GOLD analysis project Ga0073928, IMG submission 76969) | Iron sulfur acid spring bacterial and archeal communities from Banff, Canada, to study Microbial Dark Matter (Phase II) - Paint Pots PPA... ...
AAAGCGATCGAGCGACTGGCCCGATAACGATGCGCGACGGGCTCGGACGCTTTAATAGCCTTGTGGATGGCTATCATCTGGCAAAAAATGTGTGCGCAAGTTAGCCCTTTCAGGGGGAGGTATAGAGCGACTTGCTGCACGGATGAGTCCATATCGATAGCCCTGCTCCCCCCTATGCATCCGTCACCAGCAGGTTCTTCCATTCATCGACGCGTGCCACCTGCCCGGGACAGATCAGTGTCGTGCAATCGAGCTGATCGAGGATCGCCGGTCCGCCAAATTTTGCGCCGACGTCAAGATGCTCGCGCTGATAGACCGGGCACTCGAGCTGGTGCCCTTCGAACCGTATGCGCCGGCGCTCGCGCAAGGCATGCGCGACGGGTATCCCGGCGGGCTTGAATCGCGGCATCGTCACCGGCGGCACAAGCCCGATCCCGCACACCCGATAAGACACGATCTCGACCGGCTCGCTCGGCGCCATATGCCCGAATTGAGCTTGGTGCAGCCGATCGAAGTTTGCCCGCAGCTCGTTGAGCCGATCCGTTGTGAGCGGCTGCTCGTCGCAGCCCACGGCAATCTCATAGCCCTGCCCGGCGTAGCGCAGGTCGAGGGCGCGCTCGATGCGGATGCGCTCGGGCGCAAACCCGTCGCGTCCGAGCTCCTCGCAGGCTTGCGCGCCGAGTTGCTCGAGCATGGCGTTGATATCAGCCGGCGGCGTGGCATCGAGCGCCGTGAGTCGCGAGCGCATGTAGTCGTGGCGCACATCCGCCATGACGAGGCCGATGGCGGACAGCACGCCGGGATAGAGCGGCACGATCACTCCGGCCATGCCGAGATCCCGCGCAATGCGCCCGGCATGAAGCGGGCCGGCGCCGCCGAAGGCGAGCAGCATGAAATCGCGCAGGTCATGCCCGCGCATGGTGGAGATCGCCTTGATCGCCTCCTGCATTTTCACGTCGATGATGCGGATGATCCCCTCGGCCGCTTCCATGGTGGACAGCGCGAGCGGTCGCGCGATCTTGCTCTCGATGGCGGCCCGCGCCTTGTCGGCAGCAAGCCGCAGCTTGCAGCCGAGGAAATTGTGCTCGCCCAGATAGCCCAGCGCGAGATTGCAGTCGGTGATGGTCGGCATCTCGCCGCCGCGGCCGTAGCAAGCCGGGCCCGGCACTGCGCCTGCGCTTTGCGGGCCGACCTGCAGCAGGCCGAAGCGGTCGAGGCAGGCGATGGTGCCGCCCCCGGCGCTCACCGTATTGATGTCGAGCATGGGCACGGCGAGATCGCGGCCTTCGATCTTGCCGCGGTTCGACACCAGCGGCTCGCCATCCTTGACCAGCGCCACGTCGCAGGACGTGCCGCCCATGTCGAAGGTGATGACGTTCTTGCAGCCGAGGAGGCGCGCGAGCGCAGCGCTCGCCGTCACCCCGCCGGCGGGACCGGAGAGCACGGTTGTTACAGCTCTCTCCGCCGCGGCTGCGAACGCAGCCATGCCGCCGTTCGACTGCATCACATATTTCTGTCGTGTCCCGATGCCCGCCTCGGCAAGGCGGCGGTCGAGCCGCGCGATGTAACGCGCGAGAATCGGCTGCAGATACGCGTTGATGACCGTCGTGCTCAGGCGATAATACTCGCGGATCTGCGGCAGCACCTCGCACGAAAGCGAGACGCTGCAATCCGGCATCTCCTGCAGGATGATCTCGCGCGCGCGCCGCTCGTGCACGGGATGCAGGAATGAGAACAAGAGGCACACCGCGACGGACTCCACCCCCTGCGCGGCGAGCTCGCGGACGGTCTCGCGCAGCGCCGCCTCATCGAGCGCGTGCAGCACATTGCCGCGGAAATCGACCCGCTCCGCGACTTCGCCGGTCCGGTGCGCCGGCACCAGCAGCGCGGGTTTGTCGTAGAGCACGTCGAAAATCGCAGTCCCGTAGGGGCGCGCCTGCTCGCCGACGGGATAGATGCCGCGAAATCCTTGCGTCACCAGGAGCGCGGTCTTGGCGCCGGTTGCTTCGAGCAGCGCGTTGGTGCCCACGGTCGTGCCGTGGCAGAAGAAATGCACGTGAGATGGCGGGACGCGGCGTGCAAGCAGCGTCTCGATGCCTGCGAGAATGGCGCGCGAGGGGTCATCGGGCGTGGATGGAAACTTGGCGATGGAGAGCTCGCCGCTCTCTTCGTCGAGGTAGACGAAATCGGAAAACGTCCCTCCGGTATCGACCGTGACGCGGTATGCACACATGCGGGTTTATACCCCCCCCTGAAAGGGCAGGACAATCGCATATGGACGCAACGGTGCAGCAAGCCACGCTTATCATTCCGGCCGAGCGATCTTCGCCTGGCGAGGGAGAGCCGGAATTCAGTAACCGAAGCAGCTCGCGCTTTCGCACCGGCCGTGGATTACTGGGTCCCGCCCCCGCGTACGCGGGGGCCGTTGCGGGCTCGCTTGGCCGGGACGACGGTGAGGTCATGCAATCTATGAGAGTACAGCAGCGTAGATACATCCTGTTCATCTTCCAACATTGAATTCATTGCCTTTTTGGGATTGGCTTCGTTTGCGCAGTTGGCTTCGTTTGCGCAAAAATGCTCTAAATAGTTGCGCCATGACCGAAAGTGTAACCGCAGGTAGCTCTCGACACCCAATGTCGCTTCTCCCCCCTTTGTTCTCTTTTTGTTCTAACACGCCGCCCGGCGGATTGCAAGATCCCTCTGGGGCTACTGGGGGCTACGATGCGCGCATGCCTCGGGCAGTCGCATCACGCCACAAACAATCCTTGCCCGTCATTCCGGCCGAGAGATCTTGGCCCGGCGAGGGAGAGCCGGAATCCAGTAACCGAAGCGACAGCCCATATGCGACTGCCCTGACCTGTCGCTCGCTTCAACCAAAGTGAAAGGGTTCATGTTTGGCATTGGCCACGTACTGTCAGGGATTTCCTCAATGCTCCAACCCCTTCAGTTTGACTGAATCGAGCGACGAGCCGCACCCGATGATCCCAGGTCCGGAAAGTGCCCGTGCGGTTGCGCAGGTCGCAATGAAATGTGTTCTAATTCGCATCCGAGCATTCGCAAACAGGAGAGCGGAACAGACATGCAGGAACAGAGTCTCGCACCACAACAGCCCGCGGCGGCAACGGATATGCCGCGCGTCGAGGCGAGCGGCCTCGCCGCCTTTGTGCAGCGCGCGCTCGCGGCGGCCGGGCTGCCTGCGCGTGATGCGGCGCAGGTTGCCGAGCTCATGGTCGAGGCCGACCTGCGCGGCAGCGACACCCATGGCGTGATCCGGCTGCCGCTCTATGTGCGCCGCCTCGAGGCCGGCGGAATCAACAAACAGCCGAGCATCCGGCTCGTCCAGGACAAGCCCTCGGCTGGCCTGGTCGATGGCGACAACGGCATGGGACATCTGGTCATGCGCTTTGTCGCGCAGACCGCAATCGAGAAGGCGAGACGAACCGGCGTCGGCTGGGTGGGCGCGCGCATGAGCAATCATGCCGGGCCTGCGGCGCTCTATGCCATGATGCCGCTCGCCCACGATATGATCGGCGTCTATCTCGCCGTTGGCAGCAATAATCACCTGCCGCCCTGGGGTGCGCGCGAGAATCTTCTCGGCACCAATCCGATCGCGGTTGCAATTCCCGCCTCGCGCGAGCCTCCGGTCGTGCTCGACATGGCGCCGACTGTTGCCGCCTTCGGCAAGGTGCGGCTCAAGGCGCAGCGCGGCGAGGAGATGCCGGTCGGCTGGATGATCGATCGCGATGGCAAGCCGCTCACCGACGCCAGACGCGCGGACGAGGGCTTTCTGCTGCCGATCGGCGACTACAAGGGCTATGGCCTGAGCCTCATCATCGGCCTTCTCGCCGGCACTCTCAACGGAGCCGCCTTCGGCAAGGACGTCATCGATTTCGTGAAAGAGCCGGGGAAGACGGCCAACACCGGCCATGCCGTGGTCGCGCTCTCGATCGCAGCGTTCGCGCCGGTGGAGGCGTTCAAGCACCAGGTCGATGTCGCCGTGCGCACCATGCGCGCCGCCGAGCGGCTGCCCGGGATCGAGCGCATCTGGCTTCCCGGCGAGCGGAGCAACCGCACGCGCCTGGAGCGCGCGAAAAGCGGCGTGCCCATGCCCAAGCCGTTGCGCGAGAGCCTCGATGCAACAGCGCGCGATCTCGGCATCGCACCGCTTGCGTGATGTGATGCCCGCAATCTCCGAGCGGAGCCGCGTCGGCGTCATCGGGCTGGGGCTCCTGGGCGAAGCGATGGCGCGCCGGCTCATTGCCGGCGGCTTCCCCGTTACGGGATACGATCTTGATCCGGCAAAGAATGCCGGCCTCGAGTCGCTCGGCGGCAGCGCCGCCAATTCACCGGCCGTTGTTGCCGCGAGCTGCGACTGCGTCGTGCTCGCCGTGTTCAGCACGGATCAGGTCGAGACGGTGGTTGAGCGCGAGTTGCTGCCGGCCGTCGGGCAAAGCTCCGGGAAAATGGTGCTGTGTGCCAGCACCTGCGATCCTGATCGCATCGCTGCTCTAGGCGAACGGGCGGTGGCAAACGGGCTGGGTTTTCTGGAAACCCCGGTGTCCGGCTCAAGCGGTCAGGTCGGCAGGGGCGAAGGGGTCGGGCTCGTCGGCGGGGAGCGCGAGACGCTGTTGCAGGCGGAGCCGGTCTTGCGCGCGCTGTTTCAGAGTTATTTCCACATCGGCAAGATCGGCGACGGCGGCCGCGCCAAGCTCGCGATCAATCTCATCCTCGGTCTCAATCGCCTTGCGCTCGCCGAAGGGCTGGTCTTCGCCGAGCGGCTCGGGCTTGACCCCGCGGCGTTTCTCGACGTGGCGCGCCGCGCCGCGTGCCATTCGCAAGTCATGGACATAAAGGGTCCCAGGATGGTGCGTGGCGATTTCGCCCCCGAAGGGCGGCTCGCGCAGCACCTCAAGGATGTGCATCTCATATTGCAGCAGGCGCAGCGCGTGCAGCAGCAGCTGCCGCTGTTGCAGGTGCATGCGGACGTGCTCGAAGCCTGCGTGCGACAGGGCGAAGGCGAGCAGGACAACAGCATTGTCATCAACGAGATCCGTCGCCGCAGCGGGGTCAATCCAAGTGCTTCGTAGGGTGGGCTGTTGCCATCGTCGTAGGGCGGATTAGCCCGTCATTCCGGGGCCGCGAGCGCTCGGATCGGCGCTTCGCGCCGTCCGAGTGCGAGCGGAGCCCGGAATCCATAACCACAGGCCGTGCAGTGATGAAAGTGGTTACGCTACCGTGGCACACATTACTGCTTGGGGTTATGGATTCCGGGCTCGCAGGCAAATCGGCACGGCCGATTTTCCTGCGCCCCGGAATGACGTCGAGGGGCAACTTGTGACGCAGTACCACTAGCCCGCTCTACGAGCTTACACGAAGGTGACCAGCCCATGAGGTCGCAATGAGCAACGGAGAAGTGCGCTACAGCCGCGACGGCAGGATCGCGACGGTGATCTTCGATCGCCCGGCGGCACACAACGCCATGACCTGGCAAATGTACGCGCAGCTCGATGCGGCCTGCGCGCGCATTCGCGCCGAGCCGGATGTGCGTGTCGCCGTATTCCGCGGAGCGGGCGGCAAGGCGTTCATCGCCGGCACCGACATTGCGCAGTTTCAGGACTTCCGCAGCGCAGATGATGGCCTCGCCTATGAGGAGAAGATGGAAGGGTATATCGAGGCGGTCGAGTCGCTTCCGGTGCCCACCCTGGCGGTGATCGAGGGCTACACCATCGGCGGCGGGCTTGCGATCGCCGCCGCCTGTGATCTGCGCATCGCCACGAGCGGCTCGCGCTTTGGCGTTCCCATTGCGCGCACGCTCGGCAACTGCCTTTCCATGAAAAATTACGCCCGTCTTGTTGCCGCGCTCGGCGCGCCGCGCGCCAAGCGCATGCTGCTGCTGGCCGAGAATCTTTCCGCCGAGGAGGCGCTCGCCGGCGGATTCCTGAGCGAGGTGGTTGCGCCTTCCGAGATCGAGCGGCGCATGCGCGAGATCGCCGAACGCCTCGCCGGTCATGCCCCGATCACAATGCGGGTGAGCAAGGAGGCGATCCGGCGCTTGCTGCATGCCGGCCTGCCTGCCGGCGATGACCTCGCGCGCGCGTGCTACGGCAGCAAGGATTTCCGCATCGGCGTCGAGGCCTTCGTGGCCAAGCGACCGCCGCAATGGACCGGGGAGTAGGAGGGGTGCATGTCCCGGCTGCGGTGCACCGCTGAGCCGGCAGGTGACGCGGCGGGACAACTTGTGGCGCAGTACCCAGCGTCTGGACTTGGAACGCTGCTCATGCTGCGCTGCGCCCGAGACGCGCCGTGAAGGAGAAAGAAAAAATGCTCAAGCTTCCAGGCCATGCACGCTATGCCTACTCGCCGATTGTCAAACGGCCGGTCTATGACTGGCCGGGGGGCAAGCGCCTGGCGTTCTACGTGGCGCTCAACATCGAGCATTTCGCCTTCCTCACCGGCCTCGGGATGGATCCATCCAACCGCAGCGGGCAGCAGACCACGCGCAATTTCGCCTGGCGCGATTACGGCAACCGCATCGGCAACTGGCGCCTGTTCGAGATGCTGGACGAGCTCAAGCTGCCCGCGACCATCCTGCTCAACAGCAGCGTCTGCTACAACTACCCCGATCTGGTCGAGAAGATCAAAGCGCGCGGTGACGACGTTCTCGGGCACGGCCGCACCAATGCCGAGCTGTTCCGCCCGATGTGGGAGGACGACGAGCGGCGCGCGATCGAGGAATGCACCGCGGTCATCGAGAAATATGCAGGCGTGCGGCCCGCCGGCTGGATGGGGCCCGGCGCGCAGGAATCGAGCGTCACGCCCGATCTGCTGAAAGAGACCGGCTACACCCATCTGCTCGATTGGCCGGTCGACGATCAGCCGATCTGGATGGCGACCCGCTCGGGCCCGCTCCTGTCGGTGCCCTATCCCATGGAGATCAACGACGCCGGCTCGCAGGCGCACCGCGATCACACCGGGCGCGAGTTCGGCGACATGATCGTCGATCAGTTCGAGGAGATGCTCGAGCAGTCGGAGCGTCAGCCGCTGGTGTTTGCCCTCGCGCTGCACGGGTTCATCGTCGGCCAGCCGTTCCGGCTGCGCCCGGTGCGCCAGGCGATCAAGCATTGCGTCGAGCACAAGCACAAGGATCGCGTCTGGTACACGCGTGCCGGCGACATCGCGAAATACTGCTTCACCCTTCCCAAGGGCCTCATCCCCGGCAGCGCGTAGGAGGGGCCCTCAACGCGCCGAGCCATGACCTTCGTAGGGGCGACCCATTGGGTCGCCCATGGCATTCGCAGCGGCGAATGCCGAAATGGGGCGAGGCAATGCCTCGCCCCTACGAATGTACGAATAAGGAGAGACCTTATCTGACGTGCTAATCTGGGGCAGGCTCAAACTGCCGTAGCGCGGAAGGGAGATCCACTTCAGTGGGCTTTGCGCACACCCTCGACGGCACGACCTACAGGTTTGCCGACCTCAGGGAGCTCCTCGCCAAGGCATCGCCGCGGCGCTCCGGCGACGAGCTTGCCGGCCTCGGGGCAGAGAGCGGCGCCGAGCGGGTGGCCGCGCAGATGGCGCTGGCGGAGGCGCCGCTCGCGCAATTCCTCAACGATGCGGTGGTCCCTTACGAGCGCGATGAGGTTACGCGCCTCATCGTCGATACCCACGATGCCGCGGCATTGGCGCCGGTGCGCAGCCTCACCGTCGGCGGCTTGCGCGATTGGCTGTTGAGCGAGGCGGCCGACGCAAGCGCGCTCGCTGCGCTCGCTCCCGGCCTCACGCCCGAGATGGCGGCGGGCGTGAGCAAGATCATGCGGCTCCAGGACCTCATCGCGGTCGCGGCCAAGCGCCGGGTAACCACGGCCTTCCGCAACACCATCGGGCTGGCGGGCCGGCTTTCCACCCGGCTGCAACCCAATCACCCGACCGACGATCCCGCCGGCATTGCCGCGAGCATCATCGACGGGCTGATGTACGGCGCCGGCGACGCGGTCATCGGCATCAACCCGGTCGCCGACAGCGTGGATCGGGTGGCTGATCTTCTTTCCATGCTCGACGAGATGCGACTGCGTCTCGACGCGCCGATCCAGTCCTGCGTGCTGGCGCACGTCACCACGACCATGGCCGCCATGGAAAGGTCCGCGCCCGTCGATCTGGTGTTTCAGTCGATCGCCGGGACGCAAGCGGGAAATCGCGCCTTCGGGATTTCGCTTGGCCTTCTCGGCGAGGCGCGCGCAGCCGCGGCCGCGCTCAAGCGCGGCACCGTCGGCGGCAACGTCATGTATTTCGAGACCGGGCAGGGGAGCGAGCTCTCGTCGGGCAGCCACGAAGGGGTCGATCAGCAGACGCTGGAGGCGCGCTGCTACGGCGTCGCCAGGCATTTCAAGCCGCTCCTCGTCAATTCCGTCGTCGGCTTCATCGGACCGGAATATCTCTTCAACGGCAAGGAGATCGCGCGCGCCGGCCTGGAAGATCATTTTTGCGGCAAGCTCCTCGGCGTGCCGATGGGCTGCGATATTTGTTACACCAACCATGCCGAGGCGGATCAGGACGACATGGATGCGTTGCTCACCTTGCTCGCGACCGCGGGCTGCACCTTCATCATGGGCGTGCCCGGCGCCGACGACATCATGCTGAACTATCAGAGCACCTCGTTCCACGATGCGCTCTATGTGCGGGCGCTGTTGCGGCTTCGCCCTGCGCCGGAGTTCGAGGCCTGGCTGGCGGCGGTGGGCATCACCGATGCGACCGGGCGCCTGCCTGCGAGCGCGCCGGATCACGTCGTCCGCTCGCTCGCCTCCTCCAGCCGCCTCGCGTCGTGAGGCGATGCCTGGATCTAAAACACCGGAGCACGCTGTAGTACCGCAGTCCGTCCCCGAGAGCTGGGCGGCGCTGCGCCGGCACACGCCGGCGCGCATCGCCATCGGACGCGCCGGCAGCGGGCTGCCCACCCAGGCCTATCTCGACTTCCAGGCCGCGCACGCGCGCGCACGCGACGCCGTGCATGCCGCGTTGGCTGTGGATGCGATGATGCGCAGCGTCGCCGCGTGCGGCTCCCCGGTGATCCCGGTGCGCACCGCGGCAGCGGATCGGCAGGCCTATTTGCGCCAGCCCGACCTCGGGCGCAGGCTCTCGGCCGAGAGCAAGGCGCGGCTCTCCGAGCCGATGGTTGCCGCTGACGTGGTGATCGTGATCGGCGATGGCCTGAGCAGCGTGGCGGTGGAGCGCAACGCCGTGCCGGTACTGACGTCTCTGGTCCCCGGACTTGCGGCCGCCGGCCTGCAGCTCGCGCCCATTGTTCTCGCGGTGCAGGCCCGCGTGGCGCTGGCCGACGAGGTCGGCGAGCTCCTGCAGGCCAAGCTGTCGCTCATCATGATCGGCGAGCGCCCGGGCCTGAGCGCAGCCGATTCGCTCGGCATCTATTTGACGTTCGCACCTCGCGTGGGCCGCGTGGACAGCGAGCGCAACTGCATCTCCAACATCCGCGAGGGCGGCATGAGCGCCGCAGACGCCGCCGCGCAGGCGGCCGAGCTGATACGCGCCATGCTGGAGCACCAGGCCTCGGGCGTGCTGCTTGCGTCGAGAATGCGCGGGTTGCGACAAATCGCGACGTGAGCAGCGTCGTAGGATTTCGCTAGATTGCGAAGCCGCCGCAGATAGGCCGCGCTCTCAGCCGCCTGCCTCATGCCAGCCGCGCGGGACCGCGGCTTTCGCCCTCGCCAAAACGTGTATACATAACTCGGGACCGGGGCTGCGCCGGATGCCAAGGAGCCGCTGACATGGGAGCGCACATGGAACCGCAGACTGCCGCGCGAGCGATGAGCCTGTCGGAACGCGCCGACGAGCTCGAGGAGCGGATGATGCACGAGCTCAACGCCAAGATCGCCACCAGGTCGGCGCTGTTCAATCTCGCCGACGGCAACCGCGAGATGATTACCGGAGCCACTCTGCAGGCGCAGAACCCGGGACAATACTTTCTGATGGGCGCCGATCCGCGGCTGCCGAAGCTGCCGGACAAGCCGACCCTCCTCGACTTTTTGAAATACCGGTTCGTGGCGGGCTCCACCAATCATCTCTTGCAGAGCGCCACGCTGGCGGTCAAGGCCGGCCACGGCGAGAAGGTCGTGCTCGCGTGCCTGCTGCATGACATCGGCGTGGCCGGGTTCATCCGCTGCGATCACGGCTACTGGGGCGCGCAGCTCATTGAGCCCTATGTGGACGAGGAAGTGAGCTGGGCCGTGCGCGTGCACCAGGCGCTGCGGTTTTTTCCCGACGAGTCGATCGGCTACAAGTATCCCGACATGTATCTGAAATATTTCGGTCCGGATTATAAGCCCGAGCCCTACATCGAGGAGGAATACAAGCGCGCGCGCAAGCACAAACATTACATGACCGCGCGGCTCATCTGCGTCAACGACGTCTACTCCTTCGATCCCAACGCGGTGGTGAGCATCGATGATTTCGTCGACATCATCGGGCGCAACTTCAGGCAGCCGAAGGAGGGCCTGGGGTTCGACAACAGCCCATCGTCGCACATGTGGCGCACCCTCAACTGGCCTACCCGCTTCCTCTGATCGGGGAGCACACGGTACGCAGCGCAACAAACTCGGTCTGTTCCCTCCCCCCGTTCTTACGTGCGCTCGTGGGGAGGGTAGGGGAGCATAACCGATGGGCATGACGCACAACTCGCGCCTCGTTGCTCCCTCCGCCGTGCGCGCGATGCTCGCCGATGGCTGCGAGCTCGCCTTGATCGATCTGCGCGAGGAGCTGATCTTCTCGCGCGGGCATCTCCTGCATGCGCGCTCGGTTCCGCTCAGCCGACTGGAGCTCAGCTTTGCCCGCCTCGTCCCCCGGCTCGACACCCGCATTGTGCTTTGCGATGACGCCGACGGGCTCGCCGCGCGCGCCGCTGATGTCCTTACCTCTGCCGGCTACAACAACCTGTCTGCGCTCGCGGGCGGTGCAGCCGCCTGGGCCGAGGCAGGGCTGGAGCTGTTCTCGGGCGTGAACGTGCCGAGCAAGGCATTCGGCGAGCTCGTGGAGCATGCCTGTGCCACCCCGAGCATCTCCGCCGATGAGCTCGATGAGATGATGCGCGCAGGCCGCGATCTCGTGGTGCTCGACAGCCGGCCGTTCGACGAGTACCGGCGCGTCTCGATCCCGACCGGCATCGACGTGCCGGGCGCCGAGCTGGTGCTGCGCGTGCGCGACCTCGCGCCATCGCCGGAAACCCTGGTCGTGGTCAACTGCGCCGGGCGGACCCGCAGCATCATCGGCGCGCAATCCTTGATCAATGCCGGGGTGCCGAACGCTGTGGTGGCCCTGCGCAACGGCACCATGGGGTGGACCCTTGCCGGGCATCAGTGCGAGAGCGGGCAGAACCGGCGGGGCCCGAACGTCTCGCCCGCGGCACTGAGCTGGGCCAAGTCGGCAAGTGAAGCGCTCGCGCAGCGCTTTGGGATTCCCCGTATCGACCGGGAGAAGCTGGAGACATTGCGCGGGGATCGCACGCGCACGCTCTGCCTCTTCGACGTGAGAAACCCGGAAGAATACGAAGCCGGCCATTTTCCCGGTGCGCTCTCGGCGCCGGGAGGACAACTGGTGCAGGCCACGGATCAATATGTGGGCACGCTCGGCGCGCGCATCGTGCTCAGCGACGATCTGGAAGTCCGTGCGCTGATGACGGCGTCATGGCTGCGACAGATGGGATGGAAGGACGTTTACGTGCTGGCGGAGGCAGGGCACGAGACCGACCGGCCGACGCCGCACATCCTGGGCTCTGCCCCGCCGCCGGAGCTGCGCATCGACTGTGCCGAGCTTGCCGATCTGATAGATCGAAATGGGGCGTCCGTCGTCGACCTCTCGCTCAGCCGCGAATATCGCAAGGCGCATATTCCCGGCGCCTGGTTTGCGATCCGCTCGCGCCTTGCTGCGGCGCTGAAGCAGATGCCGCTGCAAGGCACATTGGTGCTCTCCTGCGAGGACGGCACGGTTGCAGCGCTCGCCGCACGGGAGGCGGCATCGCTGGCGAATGCGCCCACCCGGTATTTGCACGGCGGCAACGCGGCCTGGCGCGCGGCGGGCCATCCGTTGACCGCGGACCACATGCGCATGGCGGACGAGCCGGTGGATATGTGGCTCAAGCCCTATGAAAGGGGAAATGACACCCAGAACGCCATGCGCGAATATCTCGCCTGGGAGGTAGACCTGCTCTCGCGCATCGAGCGCGACGGCTCGGCCGGTTTTGCCCTGGGCGCCGGTGCATAGAACACGAAATACTGGAAGCGTTGGAGGCAACCAAACAACACGTGACAGACAACGCGAAAATCAGGCGGCGCGATTGCGCAGGATAGCCGCGCCTTCTCTGATCTCCGCGATGGAATCGAAGGGGCCCGGCATATACAAGGGGCCACCGTCGGTGCCGAATCGGAACGAGACATCGCACGCGTCTGCGTTCACATCGCCGAATAAGGCCTCGATAATCGGAAAATCTGGGGCCTGCGCGAACCCAAGCGATTGCGACCACGCCGCGAGATCGCGCAGCAGCTTACGCCCATAGGGCGGCTCGACATCCAGCAGGGGAATATCGGCACCGATGGTTTCCAGCGCTTCGAGAGGGGCGGGGCGGAAGAAGGCTTCTTTTATGCCCAGACTGAACACGTCGAGCAGAAAGAAACTGCAGTAGAGACTGTAATCTGAGGCCCCCCGCGCCAGCACCAGCGTACCCAAGCCGAGATTGAAGAGTCCTTCCGACATCACGCAATGACGAAGCGGCAGGCTGGTAGCACGCCGCACCTGTTCTGTAAGGCTCGTGGCCAGCCGTTCGGCTTTGCGCTTCTGGGCTACGATCGCCTTGCGGCGACTGGCTTTGGCTGCACGCTTCAACGCCATGTTTGTTGCCATTTGCTGCTCCACGAATCAGTCCGCTTTTGACAGCGAGTGAGCAGCAATCGCGCAACGCGTTCAATCAAAAAATGAGATGGAGCACAGGCGGATCGATCGACCGGGCAGGCAGGCAGTCCCTTCAGCCGCCACTGGCCAAGGCGGAGCCGGACATCCATAGCCACAGTCGCAGGGTGGGTCAGTGGTACGCGTCACAAACCACGCTGTCATTCCGGGGCGTCGAGCCCGGAAACCATAACCCCAAGCAGTAATGTCTGCCACCGCAGCGTAACCACTTTCATCACTGCACGGCCTGGGATATGGATTCCGGGCTCCGCTATGACGGGCTAGAGTAGTTTCTGACACAGTGCGGTTAGCCATCGCAGCCGGCTTGCCGGCTGCGGTGGCGTAACCCACCGCCTTCCCGCAGCCGGGTGCCGCCCTACGTATCACCGCCCTCGTGCGCGGTGCGCTTATGATGCTCATGCAGGAACTTGGCGAGCTGCTCGCGCAGCATCTCATCGCGCTCGCTCTGATGGCCGAGGAGAACGGCGCGCTCAAACAGTTGCTCCTGCACAGCCTGCGGGAGGTCGCTCCACAGCGCGAGCGCAGCGCTGCCCAGAACGCGGCAAAACCGGTCCGTCTGTTCCTGCTCGGATAGCGCCGCCGCGGTTGCCTTGGCGGCAAAATCCACAGCGCCATCGCGGCCCGTCATCGCCGCGGGATTGCCTGGCATCTCCTTCGAGGCGTCTTTCGATTGGCTCATTGAGCTCTCACTCCTGGCGCATAACCTTAAGCGCTGCTCTGTCGAGAACGTTCGGATTTACAGTTCGTTCAACCGGTACGGCGGGGCCCGCTTGGCCCATTGGGGTGGCAGCGCCGACATGCTCAAGACGATCCGGGCAAAACTGCGGTAGCCTCGATCTCGAGCCGCGCCAGCGGCTCGACCAGGCGGGTGATCTCGACCACGGCCATGGCAGGAAAATGCCGGCCCATGATCTCGCGATACGCCGCTCCCAATGCGGGAAGATCGGCAAGATATTCCTGGATGTCGCGGACGTACCAGGTGAGCCGGACGATGTGCTGGGGCGATGCGCCGGCTTCCGCCAGCACCGCGACAATGTTGGCAAGAGCCTGCTTCATCTGCGGGATGAAGCCGTCGGCCACGCGACCGCTGCTGTCGGCGCCGATCATGCCGCCGACGAATACCATCTCGCCGCGCGCAAGAATGCCGTTGGCATAGCCTTTCGGCCGCGGCCATCCGGCCGGGTGCAAAAACCGATGGGGACTGCCTGCTTCCCGGCTTGCAGTATCCGGCACGCTCACCTCCTCCATTCCCACCCTACGCAACAAAAAAACCAGCGGCTGCCGTCGTAGGGGCGGGTTTGAAACCCGCCCCTACGCAGCCGTGAGTGCCGCGATATGTCTGCACTATGAGGCGAGCTTGTGCGAGGGAGCTTCGGCCGCGACCCGGCGAAGCTCGAAACGTTGAAGCTTGCCGGTCTGGGTGCGGGGAAGCGTGCTGACATATTCGACCGCGCGCGGATATTTGTAGGGCGCGATGGTCGCTTTGGCGTAATCCTGCAGGGTTTTGGTCAGCGCCGCATCACCCGCGTATCCGGGCCGCAGGACCACATAGGCTTTGACGATCTGCCCCCGCTCCTCGTGCGGCGCCCCCACGACGCCGCATTCCGCGACTGCGGGGTGGGCCAGCAGCGCTGCTTCCACCTCCGGGCCGGCGATGTTGTAGCCCGCGGACACGATCATGTCGTCGGATCGCGCCTGGTACCAGAAGTAACCGTCGGCATCCCTGACATAGGTGTCCCCGGTGATGTTCCAGCCGTTGCGCACGTATTGCTGCTGGCGCTTGTCGGCGAGATAGCGACAGCCCGTCGGTCCGCGCACTGCGAGCCGCCCGAGCGTCTTGGGCGGGACCTCGGCTCCATTGTCGTCGACGACACGGGCCTCGTATCCCTTCACCGGCTTGCCCGTTGCCCCCGGGCGGATCTCGTGTTCCGGCGAGCCGATGAAGATGTGCAGCATCTCGGTCGCGCCGATGCCGTCGAGAATCTTGATGCCGGTCGCCGCAAGCCAGGCATCGAAGGTCGCCTTCGGCAACGCTTCCCCCGCCGAGACGCATTTGCGCAGGCTCGCGAGGTTGTGCTCGCCGAGCCTGGGCAACATTGCACGGTAAGCGGTGGGCGCGGTGAAGGAAACCGTCGCTGCAAATGCCTCGACACCGGCGAGGAGCTCGTCCGGGGCAGCCTTCTCCAGCAAAATGGTTGCGGCGCCGACGCGCAGAGGGAACAGGACAAGCCCGCCGAGCCCAAAGGTAAAGGCGATTGGCGGCGAGCCGATGAAACGGTCCGAGTCCTGCGCGCACAGCACGTGGCGCCCATAGGTGTCGCAAGTCGCGAGCAGGTCGCGGTGGAAATGCATGGTGCCCTTGGGCTCGCCCGTAGTGCCCGAGGTGAACGCGACGAGGCACACATCGTCGTTCGCCGTATCGCAGGCGTCGAAGCTCTCATATCCCGGCCTTGCCATCAGCGCTTCCAGCGCCCTGTCGCTCTCGCTTCCCCAGTAGACGATGCGCTCGAGCTCGGGGGCCAGCGCGCGCGCCTTCTCCATCTCCTCGGCAAGTCGCACATCGCAGAGGGCAAGGCGAATTTTTGCCTTTTGCAGGGGGTAGGCGATCTCCTTCGCACGCAGGAGCGGCATGGTCGCGACCACGACCCCGCCGGCCTTGATAACCGCCAGATAGGCGGCGACCATCATTGGGCTGTTCGGCCCGCGCAGCAGCACGCGATTCCCGGGCACCATGCCGAGGTCGCGTGTGAGCGCATTGGCAATGCGGCTCACCTGCTCCGTAACCTGCGCATAGGTCAGCGTCTGTGCCGGGGAGATCAGGCAGGGCCGATCGCCATGACCGCTTTCAACCCACCGATCCAGGAGCTCGACCGTGCAATTGAGGCGGTCGGAGTATTGCAGCTCCGGCAGCCCAAACAGAAAGTCGGGCCACTGGGCGGACGGGGGCAGATTGTCGCGTGCGAAGGTATCGATGTGCGCCGAGGGAATCATGGCTCTCGATCCTCAATGTATCATTCAGCTGCAAATCTATCATTCAGCTGCCAGCGCCGCAGGTCGCGTTTGGGCTTTGAGCAGATCGCGCGCGATCACGACCTTCTGCACTTCGGTCGCGCCTTCATAGATACGCAAGGCCCGAATCTCGCGATAGAGCCTCTCCACTGCGACGCCTTTGGTGACGCCGAGCCCGCCATGGATCTGCACCGCCCGGTCGATCACCCGCTGAGCGGCTTCGGTGGCAAACATTTTCGCCATGGCCGCTTCCCGGGTCACGCGCGCGGCTCCCTGGTCCTTGGTCCAGGCCGCGCGGTAGACGAGCAGCGCCGACGCATCAACCTCGCTTGCACTCTCCGCGATCGCGGCTTGGGTCATCTGCAGCTCCCCCATTGGCGCGCCGAACAGCTTGCGCCTTCGGGCGTGCTGAATGCTCTCCCGCAGTGCGCGCCTGGCAAAGCCGAGCGCCGCAGCGCCGACGGTCGCGCGAAAGATATCGAGCGTCGCCATGGCAACCTTGAAGCCCTCGCCCTCGAGCCCGAGCCGGTGGGCAAGCGGTACGCGCACCGCGTCGAAACGCAGAGTGGCAAGCGGATGCGGCGCCATCACCTCGATGCGCTCGGCCACCTCCAGGCCGGGCGCATCCGCGTCGACCACGAACGCGGAGAGGCCCTTCGCCCCTGGAGCTTCCCCGCTGCGAACGAAAACAACGTAATGATCGGCGATCCCTCCATTCGAGATCCACGTCTTGATCCCGCTGATGCGCACGTAAGACGAGCCGTCCGGGGCCGCCGTCGTAGCGATAGCGGCCACATCGGAGCCTGCCTCGGGCTCGGACAACGCGAATGCCGCAATGGCTTTGCCGTCGCGCACCGGCGGCAGATAGCGCGCCTTGAGGGCAGTCGAGCCGAAAAGCGAGATGGCGCCGGTGCCCAGGCCCTGCATCGCGAAGGCGAAATCCGCCAGGCCATCGCGGGCGGCGAGGATTTCCCGCGCCAGACAAAGGGTGCGAACGTCGAGGCGGGAGTGCAGGCCCCCGTGCTCGGCGCCGACCACGGCCTTCAGGAAGCCTGCCTCGCCCAGCGCCTTGACCCGTAGCCGGCAGGCCGCATCGACCTCATCGCTGCGCTCGCCATGGGGCAAACCGGGCAAGGTGGCATCGGCCCAGCGGGCGAGCGCTGATGCAAAGGCGCGATGGTGCTCGCCGAAGAATGGCCAAGTGAGGGTTTCCTCGATTGTCATGCTCAGCGTGCTCGTGCAATGGCTTTGCGCGCGGAAGCCTTGGTCTTGGCCAGGAGGCGCAGGAGGGTCTCGATCTCGGCCTGGGAAAGCTCGGCGAACATCTCGCCGATCCAGTCGGCGTTCTCGCGCGCCATGGCGCGAAAGAAACGTCGACCTTCCTGGGTCAAACGGACGATCTGCGCACGCCGGTCGGTGCGGGACGGTTGCCGGTCGATCAAGCCCTGCTCGACCAACCGATCGACGAGACCTGTGACGTTGCCGTTCGATACCATCATGCGTTGTGACAGCTCGCCGAGCGTCATGCCCTTCGGGGTACGGTCGAGCTGCGCCATCAAATCGAAGCGCGGCAGCGTGACGTTGAATCTCTCGCGCAGCCGGCGGCGGACCTCGGTCTCGATCACCTCCTTGCAGGCGAACAGGCGCAGCCACAGGCGCAGCTCGTCGCGGTGATCATGAGGGCGCTCCGCGACCTTGGTCTCGGCGTCGAGAGGTATGAGCGGCTGTTCCATGCTGTGACTCAGATTTCGCCGCCGGCAACGGGGATCGCCGTGCCGGTCACGGCGCTCGCCTCGGGGGTGCAGAGGTAGAGCACGGCCGCCGCAACCTCCTGCGGCTCAATAAGACGATGAATCGGCGCATCCTTCACGTATTCCCGCAATACCTCGGCTTGCGGTCGGCCGGTCTTGGCCGCGACCCGCGCGATGCTTTCGCGCGCAAGTGCCGTGTCGGTATAGCCGGGACAGACCGCGTTCACCGTGACGCCGCGGGTTGCGGTCTCCATCGCCAGCGCCCGCGTGAGGCCGACAAGCGCATGCTTCGCCGCGCAGTAGGCGGTGACGTAAGGATAACCTTTGAGCCCTGCGGTGGAAGCGATGTTCACGATCCGACCGAAGCCGCGTGCCAGCATGTCCGGCAGCACTGTTTGTGTCGCATGGACAGCGGCCATCACGTGGACGTTCCACATCGCCCCGAAGACGGCGGGATCGGCCTTGGCGAAGGGCCCGCTTTCCACCGAGCCGGCATTGTTGACCAGGATGGCAATTGGCCCCCTCGCCTCCGCGGCAGCGCTCATCTGCCGCTTGAGCTCGCCAGGATCGGTCACGTCGGCAACGGCACATCCTGCCGCCTCACCCGCTGCGACCGCTTCCCGCAACGGCGCTTCGCTGCGGCCGACCACGGTCACGGTGGCACCCGCCCGCGCAAGCGCGGCAGCAATAGCCCGGCCGATGCCGCGCCCTCCGCCTGTCACCACAGCATGCTTGCCATCGAGGTTCATACCGGTTCCCTCGCCGGCGGCCCTGGCAACCGGCACACGTTACTTTATGTCTAAAATTTTCATGCTTCAACCTTGCCCGCGAGATATTTTAAGCCTAAAATAAATACTGCACTGCGCAGTCGATGCGCCCCATATCGGGCGTCATCGCCCGCGCAGGCGGGTGATCCAGTAATCCACGCCGGGCGGGATGGGCCAGTGCCGGCCTCGATCCGACGCAGAGCGATTACTGGACGCCCCGGCTTTCCCGGGCATGACCAAGGGACGAGTTGTGCACCCCAATCGATGCGAGCTGCGGAAGGTAGCCAATGAAAATTCACATCGTCGGTGGCGGTCCAGGCGGGCTGTATTTCGCCAGCCTGATGAAGAAAGCATGGCCGCAGACGCAGGTCACCGTGTTCGAGCGCAACCGGCCGGAAGATACGTTCGGGTTCGGAGTGGTTTTCTCGGACGAGACGCTGGATACCTTCGAGACTTACGACCGGGAGAGCTATCGCGCCATCATCGGCCACTTCGCCTACTGGGACGACATCGAGATCCATTTTCGCGACACCGTTCACCGCATCGGCGGTAACGGGTTTTGCGGCTGCTCGCGGGCGACGCTTTTGAAGATTCTGGGTCGCCGGGCGCGCTCGCTCGGGGTCGATGTCAAGTACCAGACCGAAGCTTCACCCGAGGATGCAGCAATTCTCGATGTCGATCTGGTGGTGGCGGCGGACGGCATCAATTCTCGGTTTCGCGAGACCTTTGCCGATCAGTTCCAGCCGAGCATCGATTTGCGGCCCAACTTCTTCTCCTGGATGGGATCGACCCGGCCGTTCGACGCTTTCACGTTCTTCTTCCGCGAGACCGAATACGGCATTTTCATCGCCCACTGCTATCAATATGAGCCGCAGTGCTCGACCTGGATCATCGAGACGGACCCGCAGACCTTCGCGCGCGCCGGCCTCAATCCGCTCGATGAAGCGGCTTCGGCGCGTTTTGTCGAAAAGCTGTTCGCGCCGGAGCTCAAAGGGCATCGGATCATCACCAATCGTTCAATCTGGCGCAACTTTCCGACTATTCGCTGCCAGCGCTGGGTTGCCGGCAACGTGGTCTTGATCGGAGATGCCAAGGCGACCGCGCATTTTTCCATCGGCTCCGGCACCAAGCTCGCGATGGAAGACGGCATTGCACTGTTCGAGGCATTCCGTTCGACCGGCGGAAAGGACGCGGGCGCGGCGCTTGCCCAGTTCGAGGCGCAGCGGCGCGAGGAGGTCGAGAAGACGCAGCATTCCGCCGACGTCTCCCTCGTCTGGTTCGAGCATGTGAACCGATTCTGGAACATGGATCCGACCCGCTTCGCCTTCGGTTTGATGACCCGCTCGAAGGCGATTACCTATGAGAACCTTGCGCTGCGCGCGCCTGAATTCGTCAAGCAGGCCGACCGGGTGGTCGCGCGCGATGTGCGGTCCCAGGGTTTCTCCGTCGACATCGACCGCCCCGTCGCGCCGATGTTTCAGCCGTTGCGGCTGCGCGGCATGACGCTGCAAAATCGCGTCGTCGTCTCGCCAATGTGCCAGTATTCCGCGCGGGATGGGCTGCCCAACGATTGGCACCTCGTCCATTACGGCTCGCGCGCCGTGGGCGGGGCCGGCCTCATGTTCACCGAGATGACCGACGTTTCCGCGCAGGCACGGATCTCGCCGGGTTGTGCGGGCATGTACTGCGATGCCCACGAGGCCGCCTGGAAACGGATCGTCGATTTCGTGCATGCCCAGTCGCGAACCAGGTTCTGCATGCAGCTCGGCCATGCCGGCCGCAAGGGCGCGACCAAGCTGATGTGGGAAGGTATCGACGAGCCGCTGGAAGAGGGCGCTTGGCCAATCATCTCGGCCTCGCCGCTTCCGTATTTTCCGCAGAGTGCAATCCCGCGTGAAATGACGCGCGCCGACATGGATGCCGTCATCGCGGACTTCGTTGCCGCGGCTCAACGCGCCGATCGCGCGGGATTCGACATGCTGGAGATGCATGCGGCCCATGGATACCTGCTGGCGAGCTTCATTTCGCCGCTGACGAACCGGCGGACTGACGAATATGGCGGCACGCTTGAAAACCGCCTGCGTTTTCCCCTCGAAGTCTTCCGCGCCATGCGCGCGGCATGGCCGGATGAGAAACCGATGTCGGTGCGCGTCTCCGCGACGGACTGGGCGCAAGGCGGGCTCACCGGCGATGACGCGGTCGAGGTCGCGCGCTCGTTTGCGCAGGCCGGGTGCGATCTCATCGATGTGTCGACCGGCCAGACGGTCGCCGACGCACAACCCGTTTTCGGCCGCATGTATCAGACGCCGTTTTCCGACCAGATCAGGAATGAGGCGGGGCTTGCCACCATGTGCGTGGGCGCCATCACGACGGCGGACCAGGTCAATACCATCCTGGCCGCGGGCCGCGCCGATCTCGTCGCGCTGGCCCGACCGCACCTGGTCGATCCCTATTTCACCATGAAAGCAGCCGGCTGGTATGACGCGCCGGCGATCCATTGTCCGCCGCAATATCTCGCCGGAAAGGAGCAGCTGTTTCGCAATACCGCGCGCGAGCGCGAGGAATGGCTGGAGCTGCGGCGCAAGGCCAAGCCCAAGGGCCACCACACGGACTGGCGCGAGGCCGCGGAGTAACGAGCTTCGGAGAAGGTGCCCATGCATGAAGCCTTGAATCACGCCAAGCTCGCCATGCTCTTCCGCAAGGAATTCGAGCTGTGCAATGTGCGCAAGGGCGAGACCATCGTGCTGTTGAGCGATCTCGGCGCCCGGCGGGACTACGTTTCGGCCGCATTCGCTGCGGCAGAGGACCTGGACGCCGATGCCTACGAGATGTGCGTCAACGCAATGCCATCATGGACCAAGGTCGGCGTCGCCACCGTCGGGCGCTGCAAGGGCACGCTGGAGGCGATCAAGGCTGCCGACATGCTGGTCTGCCTGCACATTCCGCTGTTCACCCGATGGCTGAAGGAGGCACGTGACGCCGGCACCCGGGTGCTCATGGTCATCGACGCTCCGGACGAGCTCGAAAGCTTGATGGCGCCGCCTGGTCTCAAACAGGCGGTGGTCCGCGCGGGCGCGCGGCTTGAGCGGGCCAGGACCATGCACATCACGCGGCCCGGGGGCACCGATCTCACGGTCAAGCTCGGCGAATATCCCACCATGATACAGTATGGCTTCGCCGAATCGCCCGGCCGGTTCGATCACTGGGGCGCCGGGCACGTGCATACGTTTCCGAACGAGGGCTCCGCCAATGGGACAGTGACGTTCGAGCCCGGCGACGTCGTCGTCCTGCCCTATTGCAGATACGTGCAAGACGAGGTCCGGCTCGATATCAGGGATGGCTTCATCCGCAGCATCGAAGGCGGGCTAGATGCCAAGCTGATGAGCGACTGGCTGGAAGGCAACAAGGCCAGGCCTGACGATATGGACGGACACGCGATCTCGCACCTGGGCTGGGGGCTCAATCCGCAAGGCCGCTGGGACGCGATCGCGCTCAACGGGCCGGACCCGATGCGCCACCATGCCGGCGCGCGCTGCTTTGCCGGCAACTTCCTGTTCTCCACCGGGCCGAACTCCCAGGGTGGCGGCAAGCGCACCACCAAGGGCCACTATGATGTCCCGATGCGGGACTGCACGGTGGCTCTCGACAATGATGTCATCATCGAGCAGGGAAGGCTCACGGACGAGAAGATGCAGGTTGCATTCGTGCCGCGCTGACCTGGACCGGGGTATAATCCACAGTGGCTCTCGGCGGAAATAATGGGCGCGGCGGCCTTCCCGTCCTGCGCGCCGATGCAATCTGCAAGCGGTTCGATGCCACGGTCGCCCTGGATGGGGTCGATTTCGACGTCCGGCCCGGCGAGATTCACGCCATCGTCGGGGAGAACGGCGCCGGCAAATCCACGCTCATTCGCATTCTCGGGGGCGTGCACCGTCCCGACCGCGGGCGGATCTTCGTGTCAGGCAAGCCCTGCACATTCGCCGGCCCGCACGAGGCGATCGCAGCGGGGATCGTGTCTATCCCCCAAGAGCTGCGCCTTGTTCCGGCGTTGTCGGTTGCCGAAAATATAGCGCTCGGCGACTTGCCGGTTCGCCGGCTAGGTCCGATTGCGGTGGTGAACCGCACGCGCATGCGCGAGCAGGCTCGCTCGGCACTGGAGCAGCTCGATTTCCATACTGACGTTCGCCGATCCGTAGCTTCGCTCGGCTTTGCCGAGCGTCAGCTCGTGGCAATCGCCAAGGGCCTGTCCCGGGAATGCCGGGTCTTTATCCTCGATGAGCCGACCGCCCCGTTGGAGAGACGGGAGGTGGAGCGCTTGTTTTCGGTGCTCCGCCGCATGAAGGAGCTGGGCACGGCAATCGTCTTCATCTCGCATGAATTGGAGGAGGTGGTCGCAATCGCCGACGGGTGCACGGTGCTGCGCGATGGTCGCGTCGCGGCGATCAGCCGGCGGGGGGCTTTCTCCGTCACCGACCTGGTTGGCGCCATGATCAGGCGATTGGTGGACAAGACCGAGGCTGTGGCGGTTGTGAGCGGCGAGGTGCTTCTCGCCGGACGCCCCGACCGCATCGCCGCGCTCGAGCTACGGGCGGGCGAGGTCATCGGTTTAGCGGGCCTCCTCGGCAGCGGTGCCGATAAAATTCTGCACCGCATTTTTGGCATCGAAGAACCGATCGAGGTGGAGACACGGAGCGGAGCTCGATATTTCAAGAACCCCCAGGACGCGATCGGAGCAGGGATCGGGATGGTGCCGGGCGAACGCAGGCTGGGACTGGTGATGAACCAATCCGTCCGCGACAACATCCTCCTTCCGAATCTCGATGTCCTGTCGCGGGTCGGCTGGCTGGACCGCAAGGCCGGTGATCGCATGGTCAAGGCGGTCATGGAGCTCATCGATATTCGACCGCGCGCGCCGAACCTCAAGGTCAACGCTCTGTCCGGTGGCAATCAGCAGAAGGTCATCCTGGCCAAATGGCTGGCCCGCGAGATTATCGTGCTGCTGCTGGAAGAGCCGACGCAAGGAATCGATGTGGCCGCTAAGGCGCAAATCCATGCCTTGATCCGAAATTTTGCCGGCCGTGGCGGTGCCGCGCTGGTCAATTCCAGCGATCTCGGCGAGCTCGCACGCTTGTGCGATGTTGTCCTTCCGGTTCGTCGCGCCCGCATCGCGGGCAGGCTCGATCGCGCCGAAGGCTTGGACGAGCATAAGCTGCGCGCCGCGATCGGCGGATAGAACGGCATGACCCATCGCTCGAGGCTTGCGGGACAGATACCGCTCCTCTCGCTGATCGTCTTGTGTGCGGTCACGGCCCTGTTGACCGACCGTTTTCTGTCGCCGCTCAACCTCACCAATATTCTGGTGCAGTCATCGATCATGGCCGTGATCGCCATGGGCATGACATTCGTGATCGTCGGCGGCGGATTCGATCTCTCCGTCGGCTCCACGGCGGCGCTCGCCGGCTGCATTGCAGCCATGGTGATGCTGCAAGCCGGCATCGCAGCCGGCGTGCTTGCCGGGACCATCGCCGGAGCGTCGGTCGGTCTTGCCAATGGGCTGATTATCGCGTTCCTCAACGTCAATCCTTTCATCACGACGCTCGGCACCATGGTGCTTGTGCGCGGCATCGTGTTCTTGATCACCGGAGGTGCGCCGGTGAGCGGCGAGACGGGGTTGGCGAGCAAGTTCATCGCATTCGGCTCCGACCGTTTTTTTGGTATTCATTATCTGGTGTGGGTGCCGATCCTGCTTCTCGCGACGCTCTCGTTCGTGCTGCAGGCGACGCCCTACGGGCGGCGTGTCTACGCCACCGGCGGTGGGCGGGAAGCAGCTTATCTTTCCGGCGTTCCGGTACGCCAAGTCATCGCCTCGACATACGTCTGGTGCGGCGCCTTGGCGGGAATAGCCGGCGTGATGCTGGCGGCGCGCTTGCAATCGGGCCAGCCCACGGCAGGTGAATTCTACGAGCTCACTGCGATCGCGGCTGTCGTGCTCGGGGGCGCTTCGCTGCATGGGGGCGAAGGCACGCTGTATAAGAGCGTCATCGGGGTGTTCATCATGATCGTGCTCGGCAACGCGCTGAACCTGCTCAACGTCGATTCGTATTGGCAGCGGGTGGCGGTGGGAGCGGTCATCATTGCGGCGGCTGCCGCCGAGAGGCTACGCTCGCAGCACTGAAGAGGAGTAGCTCGCATGCTCAAGCCCCGCTTTGCTGTCCTTGCCGCCGGTCTCGCCCTCGCGGCTTCGCTGGCGATCCCCCTGGGCGCAAGCGCGCAGGAGAAGACCACGATCGGAGTGTCGCTCGCACAGGACGACAACCCATTCTACATCGCCATGCTGCGAGGCATTCGCGCGCGCGCCCAGGAGCTCGGGTGGGACGTGGCCACGGTCTCCGCAAACGAAGACAAGCTCAAGCAGATAAACGGGGTGCAGGATCTCATCGCGCGCGGCGTCAAGGGAATTCTGATCTCGCCCATCGACGCTGTCGGCGTGAATGCCGCCTACGATGCCGCTGCAGCCGCAAAGGTTCCGATCGTGTCTGTGGCGCGTGGATCAAGCTCGCCCAACCAGACCATCCATGTGGCCATGGACGAGAAACAGATCGGTCGCGACATCGCAGAATGGACGGCGAAGAAGCTTGGCGGCAAGGGCAAGGTTGCGCTGCTGATGGGGCCAAGCGGCGCACCTACGTTCAAAAATCTGGGAGACGGCTATAGCGAGCTGATGGCCAAATATCCCGATATTCATATCGCCTTCCGCGGCGACGGGCCGCTGACGCGCGAGCGCGGCGTCAAGCAGGCCGAGGACGTGCTGGTCGCGAACCCAGACCTGGCTGCGATCTACGCCGCCAATGATGACGTGGCGCTCGGGGCCGTGCAGGCGGTCAACGCCGCCAACCGCAAGGGCAAGACCCTGGTGACCGGCATGAACGGCGTGCCGCCTGCGTTGCGCGCGGTGAAGGAGGAAAACCTCGCGATGACGGTCGAGCTCAATCCCGTGGCGTGGGGCAGACTCGGCGTGGACGTGCTCGCTGCCTTCCTGAAAGGGGAAAAGGTGGAGCCGCGGGTGTTCATCACGCACGTCATCATCGACAGCACGAACGTGGATGCCAAGCTGCCGAAGACCTAAGAGGTGCTGGAGGGTTCCATGACTGAAGCTGCGATCGCCCAACACCGGCAAGCGAATGGGTTTGTTTCCGAGCTCGAGGCAAAGAATCTGCATCCCTTATGGGACCGTTACCAGCGCATCACGCCGATCAAGCCGCAAGCGCAGGACGCGCCTTTCCTCTGGCGCTGGAGCGAGGTCGAGCCGTTCCTGCACCGCTCCGTCGCCGAAGTATCCATCAATGACATCGAGCGGCGCGCCCTGATCCTGGCGCATCCGGCATTCGCAACCGATACGACGACTACGAGCACAATGCTCGCAGCGTTCACGGTGCTCGACCCCGGGGATCGCGCCCGGCCGCACCGGCACACCGGAGCGGCGATCCGCTTCGCCACCCGCGCCGAGGGCGCGGTCACCATCGTCAACGGCCGGCGCTGCGAGATGAAGGAGGGTGACCTGATCCTCACCCCGCCCATGGTCTGGCACGGCCATATCAATGAAAGCGACCATCGCATCATCTGGTTCGATGCTGCCAACATGCCGCTCATCCGCGCAGTCGACGCGCATTTCTTCGAGCCGGGCGACCCTCGCAACAACCAGTTCTGGCAGGTGGACGAGGGTGAGGAGGCGCTGTGGACCGAACCCGGGCTGGTGGCCGAAGGAGCGGCGGCAACGCCGGTGAACTCGCCGAAGTACCGATATTCCGGCGAGGCGACCCGGCGGCTGCTCGCTGCGGCTCCCGCAGGCAGCGATGGCGCGCGCACGATCCGTTATGTCAACCCGTCTACCGGCGGCGCCGTCATGCCCACGCTTGATTGCTATGCCGCGCGACTCACCCGCGGCACGGTCACCCGCCTGAAGCGGGTGACCTACAACCTCGTTTGTCTCGTGGTACGGGGTGAAGGTCGTTCGCATATCGGCGATCAGACATTCGAATGGACACAGCATGATGTCTTCACCGTTCCGCACTGGACCTGGGCGCGCCACGAGGCAAAGAACGGCGATGCCGATCTCTTCATGGTCACGGACAAGTCGGCATTCGAGCGGCTCGATCTGGTGCGGGAGGAATTGCAATAGTCGCCGGTAATCCGGGCATGGCGATGCGATGATGGTCATCCTGGGCAGCAGGCGTGAGCTCCTCCGGCAATAGGCAAGGCATCGGGGCGCCGCTTCGCCGTGTCGAGGATCGCCGGTTTTTGCTTGGCCGGGGACTCTTCGTGGCCGACGTGGTTGCCCCCGAAGCGCTGCATTGCGTCCTCCTTCGCTCGCCGCATGCACATGCGCGAATTTCCGGCATCGATGCATCTGCCGCCATGTCCGCCCTGGGTGTTGTTGCGGTGCTCACGGGAAAGGACATGGCGGCAGACGGCATCAAGCCGATGCGGCCGCTCTGGATCATTCAATCGCGCGACGGCAAGTCCATGGCAGAGCCGCCGCGCTTTGCGCTCGCACGCGACCTGGTGCGCCATGTGGGAGAGCCGATTGTCGCGGTCATCGCGAGCACCGTCACTCAAGCCATCGATGCAGCCGAGCGTGTCGCGGTGCGCTACGAGGTGCTCCCCGCGGTGACCAACGCCGCGGTTGCAGGGGCGGGCAGAGCACCGCAGCTGCATCCGGAGGCTCCGGACAATGTCTGCTTTCGCTTCGCGCGCGGCGATGAGGCGCGGGTACGCGGCGCATTCGCATCGGCCGCTCATGTTGTGGCGCTGGAGCTGATCAACAACCGGCTTGTCGGCGCGGCAATCGAGCCGCGCGCAATCCTGGCGCTCTGCGACGGCGCAGCGAAGCTCACGCTCTATACTTCCACTCAGGTCCCGCATCACATCCGGCGGCTGGTCGCCGAGCAACTCGGGCTCGCGGAGAGCTCGATGCGGGTCATTGCGCCCGATGTGGGCGGAGGTTTCGGCTACAAGGGCAAGCTTTGTCCGGAGGAGGCAATCATGACCTGGGCGGCGCGCCGGCTCCAGCGGCCGGTGCGCTGGACGGCGACCCGCGCCGAGAGCTTCCTCGCGGATAACCAGGGCCGCGATCACGTGACCAGGGCAGAGCTCGCGCTCGATCCGGATGGTCATTTCCTTGCCCTGCGCGTGAGTACCCGCGCCAATCTCGGTGCCTATGTCTCGACGTTCGGGGCGGCCATACCGAGCGCGATCTACACAAGCCTCCTTGCCGGCGTCTATCGCACCCCCGCAATCTTCGTGGAAAGTATCGGCGTGTTCACCAATACCACGCCGACCGATGCCTATCGCGGAGCGGGTAGGCCGGAAGCCTGTTACGTGCTCGAGCGGCTTGCGGACATGGCCGCCAGGAAGCTCGGCATCGACCGTTTCGAGATACGCAGGCGCAATCTCATCTCCCGGAATGAGATGCCTTACAAGACGCCGCTCGGTCCAACTTATGATTGCGGCGATTTCCCCAAGATGCTTGCGCGTGTTCAGACGCTCGCCGAGTACGACAAGTTCGAGCTGCGCCGGGCAGAGGCAGCGCGACGCGGCCGCCTGCGTGGGATCGGCCTCGCCTGCTACGTTGAATCCTCCGGCATTGCGCCTTCGCGTTTCGCCGGCGCGCTTGGCGCGCGAGCCGGCTTCTACGAGAGCGCGACGGTGCGGGTGGAGCCCGATGGGTCCGTGCGCGCGGCGCTCGGGACGCATAATCACGGACAAGGTCACGCCACTACGCTGGCGCAAATCCTCTCGTCACGCCTGGGAGTCCCGGTCGAGCAAATCGAGGTGATCGAAGGGGATACCGATCAAGTGCCGTACGGCACCGGCACCTTCGGGTCGCGTACCATTGCCGTCGGAGGCTCGGCACTGCATCGCGCAGCGGACAAGATCATCGCCAAGGGCAAGCTTATCGCGGCCCACATATTGGAGGTTGCTGCCAGCGACATTGAGCTTTCGGAAGGCTGGTTCGGCTTGAGCGGCACCGACCGGCGCATCTCCTTCGCTGCGGTCGCGCAGGCTGCTTATGTCCCGCACGATTTCCCGCTCGAGAGTCTCGAGCCGGGACTGCAGGACCAGGCGGCTTACGACCCGCCGAGCTTCGCGTTCAGCAACGGCGCGCATATTTGCGAGCTGGAGATCGATCCCGAGACAGGGGTAATCGAGATCGCGGGCTACTGGGCCGTCGATGATATCGGCACCGTGATCAATCCGATGGTTGTGTGCGGCCAGCTCCACGGCGGCATTGCCCAGGGCATCGGTCAGGCGCTGCTCGAGCGCTGCGCCCATGATGGCAACGGCCAGCTCGTGACCGGCTCATTCATGGATTACGCGCTGCCGCGCGCGGATGAGCTTCCCTGCTTCCTGGCCGAATGCGACGAGAGCCAGCCCTGCACCCACAACCCGCTCGGCGCCAAGGGCTGTGGAGAGGCGGGCGCGATCGCCGCCCCGGCGGCGGTCGTAAGCGCGGCCCTGGATGCGCTCGCCCCTCTGGGTATCGAAGACCTCGACATGCCGCTCACGCCCGAGCAGGTATGGAGAAAGCTCCGCAACGCCCGAAGCGACACCATACGTCAACCAAGCCTATAACACGAATGGCGGGTTAGGGCAGGTCTCGGCTCGGCGCTCTGCGCTGCTATAGATGTTCCGTGCACAGCCGGATTCATTATCTCCTCAGCCCGTCAATCAGACCATCGAGTAATGCTCACCTACGAGCTGCCGATCGCAATTCCAACGAGAAATACCAACACCCCGCCGATGACTACCTGGAAAGTGGCAGCAAGAAATGGGGTATCCATGAAGCGATGGCGGATATAGGAGATCGTCGCGAGCTCCACTGCGACGACCACAATGGCAACCGCCGTTGCAGTCCAGAAATTGGGAATGAGATAGGGCAGAGTGTGTCCCAGCCCGCCGATGGCGGTCATGACGCCGCAAACGGCGCCGCGCGCGAGCGGTGCGCCGCGCCCGGTGAGGGAGCCGTCGTCGGACAGCGCCTCGGCAAAGCCCATCGATATGCCGGCGCCTACCGAGGCGGCGAGCCCGACCAGAAACGTTTGCCAGGTGTTATGGGTTGCGAACGCCGCCGCGAACAGCGGCGCCAGGGTCGAAACCGATCCGTCCATCAGCCCGGCCAGGCCGGGCTGCACGTATTGCAGCACGAACATGCGCCGGGCGGTCTCGTCTTCGCCGGCGCGCGCCGCCTTGGTGAGGATTTGCTGCCCGAGTTTCTGAGCGAGGCCTTCGTGCTGGTCCTCGATCTCGGCCAGTTCCAGCAGCAGTTGCCGCACCGAGGCATCGCGCGCGGAGAGCGCGGCCTTGCGATAGTAGCGTGCGGCCTCGAACTCCATGGTCTCCGCATATTTGCGGACCTCCTCGAGCCCCAGCGGCCGCACCAGCCAAAGCGGTTGCTTCTGGATGAATCCTTTGACGTCCTGTCTCCGAACGAGCGGGAGATATTCGCCAAATTTGCTTCTGTAGAGATCGAACAACATGGAGCGATGGCGCACCTCCTCGTCTGCCATCTCGTCGAAGACTTTGGCAGAGGCCGGGAATTGCTCGCGCAAGCCCTCGGCGAATCCCCGGTATATGCGGCTATCCTCCTCCTCGTTGGTAATGGCGAGGGCGAGGATTTCCTGTTCGGAAAGATCGGCAAAACGCTTCACTTGGACCTCATTGGCCGGATCTCTTCGATATTAGACATGTTCTAAACAGCCAGGCAAACCGTTTCAGGAGGGAAGTGGAGGCGGACATGGGTGTGGAGGCTCTCCGCCGGGCTCTCAGCCCCGCCATTCAGCGGGTGCTGCACACCTATTGGCGGTTCGCCCGCGCAATGACCCTAGGAGTGCGCGCTCTCGTCATAGATGACGAGGGACGCATATTTCTGGTCAAGCACAGCTATGTCAGCGGGTGGCATTTGCCGGGCGGCGGTGTCGAGCCTGGGGAGACCCTCACGCAAGCGCTCGCACGCGAGCTGCACGAAGAAGGAAGCATCCAATTGACGGCACCGCCGTATTTTCACGGCATGTTTTTCAATCGGCGCGTCTCACGACGCGATCACGTCGCCGTCTTCATCGTGCGCGCCTTTTGCCAGCCGTCAATGCCCGAGCCCAACCGCGAGATCATTGCTCACGGCTTCTTTGCGGTGGATGCGCTCCCGAATGACACCTCGGCGGCTACCCGCGCGCGTGTGGCCGAAGTGCTGGGCGGCGCTCCCGTCGGGGAACTGTGGTAAAAATAGTTGTGATTCGACTTGGCTTCCGCCGAACTACAAGTCATTTGCTGGTAGAGTTGACGATCAGTCGGCAACCCATGCCCAAAGCGGAGCGTCCCCACATGCCAGCTCGGCGGGTGATCTTGGCGGAAAGGAGGGCCGCGAACGACAATTTTGTCGATGAAGATCGCGTGTCGAATCGATGGGAGCTTGGAACTTGGCTCGAGGCCGCTTGCGCGATCGTGCGTGTGCTGATGACAGCGAGCTTCTCCTTGCTTGTTTTGCTCCTGATATCCGCAATCTTCCTCCTGGGGCTTGCGCTCGTGGGCCTGTTTGCTGCGGGGTTGGCTGGTTTCCGTCTGACCCGCAGGCACCTCCCCGGCCTCGCATTCCCGATCTACGAGGTTGACCGGAGAGCACCAGGATAGCCATAAGCCGGCAGCATCCGACTGATTTGATCGCTCGTGCATCCGCGGCTCCGCGCCACCTATTACATTCGTTCCGATGCACGTTCGATCGAGAGGCGTGCGCAGGCTCTCGCCGTTGAGCAAAGCGTCGAGATGCCCCTTGCTGCGGTCGATGACCCATTTGTCCGGACGGAGATCGTGGGCCAGGTCGAGACGATCGCCCCAATGGAAAACGGGCAGTTCGAGGTTCGCATCGCTTTGGCGTCGGAAACCGTAGGCAGCGACCCCGGGCAGCTCCTCAACATGCTATTCGGGAACAGCTCGCTGCAAGAGGATGTGCTGCTGCACGATGTTGAGTTGCCGTCCGGCCTCGCGCACTGCTTTGGCGGCCCGCGGCACGGGCTGCACGGCTTGCGCCGGCGGGTCGGCGCCGGCGCCCGGGCGCTCACGTGCTCGCCCCTCAAGCCTCAGGGGCTCTCGCCGCAGAGGCTGGCGGATCTCGCCCAGAGGTACGCCTTGGGCGGGATCGACTTCATCAAGGACGACCACGGGCTCGCCGATCAGTTCTATGCACCGTTCGAGGCGCGGGTCGCTACGATTGCGAAAGCGCTGGGGAAGATCGATAGACGGTCAGGCCCGGCGCGCTATGTTCCGAGCCTATCCGGCGACTTGGACACGATGCGACGACAAATTGCGACGGCCATCGCCGTGGGTCTTGATACCGTACTGGTTGCTCCGATGATTGCCGGGCTGTCGAACTTTCATCGGCTCGTGCGAGAGCATCCTCAGATTGCTTTCGTTGCCCATCCCGCCATGGCGGGCGCCGCCCGTATTGCTCCGGCACTGCTCCTTGGAAAGCTGTTTCGGGTGCTCGGCGCCGATGCGGTGGTGTTCCCCAATTATGGCGGACGCTTCGGCTACTCCCCAGAGACGTGCCGCGCATTGGCGCGCGAAGCGCTGGGGAGTCGCGACCATCTTGCGCCCTGCGTACCGGTCCCGGCAGGAGGCATGGACACCGGCCGCGTCGCCGAGATGCTTGATTTCTATGGCGCCGGGGTCATGTTGCTGATTGGCGGCGCCTTACTGGAAGCGGGTGCACAGCTCATTGAAGCGACCGCCAGTTTCGTGGAACAAGTGCACCGTTATCCCTATGTGGCTGATGCGGGTTGAGCGCTAGAATGCTGGTGCATCGCAAAGCAAATGCCTACCGGTGGGAAGGCATAGATACGCTCCCCTACAAGGAGGACAATCGCGCGCTGTTCAAATCGATTACGCGCCAGGTGCTGTTTGCGGATCCGCAGCTCCACGGTGAGCTTCGTTATTTCGAGATCGAGCCAGGGGGTTATTCCACTTTGGAGCGGCACGCGCACATGCATGCCGTGCTTATCTTGCGCGGTCGCGGCCACTGCCTCGTAGGCAACGAAGTAAGAGCAGTCGAGCTGCGCGACCTCATTACGGTGCCGCCAATGACATGGCATCAGTTCCGCGCCGGCGTGGACGAGCCGCTCGGGTTTCTCTGCATGGTCAACGCTGTGCGCGACAAGCCGCAACTGCCCTCGGCCGAGGATTTGGCTCAGCTCAAGTCCGATGCAAACGTCGCAGCGTTCCTCGGTGATGATCCGGCGGGTTAGACTCGTTGACAGACATCTCCCTAGCCATTCTGCCGGAAACGGCGGACGACGCGCCAGCAATCGAGCGCCTGCACGCACGCACCTTCGGCCCCGGTCGCTTTGCCAAGTCGGCCTATCGCTTGCGGGAAAAGGTCTCCCACCGGCTCGAACTGTCGTTCACCGCGCGGGTGGGGACTCTGCTGGTCGGCTCGGTGCGACTTTCGCCGATTCGTGTCGGTAAATCCAAAGCTCTCTTGCTCGGTCCCCTCACTGTGGAGCCGCCGTTTCGCGATCGTGGGATTGGATACGCGCTGATCGAACGAGCGCTTGCAGAGGCGAGAGCCAGGGGGCATCAACTCGTCGTATTGGTGGGCGATGAGGCGTATTATGGCAAAGCAGGATTCAAGCGCATCGCAAAGGGCCGTGCCATGATGCCGGGCCCGGTGGATTCGGACCGCCTGCTCGTGTGCGAGCTTTCGGATGGGGCGTTCGATCAGGTGTCCGGGCCGATTCGACCGGACTGGGACGCGGACTAAATGCTTCGAAGCCGCGCTACGGCCCAACGAGCATCGCGCTTTACCCGCGCGAGCCGGCTTTGTACTCTGCAAGAATCACTGCTCTTGAAAGTTTTGGGTGTCGTTCTCATTGCTGCAAGCGTGGTCAGCGCGCACCCGTGCCGAGCGCAGACCATCGACCTTGCCACTCTCAAGTGCAAGGAGTTCATCGACCTCTCGAAGGAGACCATCGCGACACTCACGGTCTGGCTCGACGGCTACTACACCGACGAAGAGGACGCCGCCGTGTTCGAGCCGGACAAGCTCAAGATCAAGGCCGAAAAGCTCAGCGCTTTTTGTGCGCAGAACCCAAAGATCGGCTTGATGACCGCCGCCGAAAGCGTGATGGCAAAGTAAAAGCTTGTGCCCTAGGTGTGGAAGGGGAGCGTCAGCGACCTTCTCGCATCCACGTGGCGGCAAGGCTCCCGATAAGGAGCAGTAGCCCGATCAGACCGGCAAACACCGGCAAGACGCCTATACCGCGCACCACGCTTGCGTCACGAACACGCAAGCCCAGCCAGTCCTCGCCGCCGAAGGTGTCGCTCGATCTCACCCCGACAATCCGCGGGACGTGGACAGTACTGCCGGCACCTTCCACCCGGAGAACTTCCCCGCCTGTTGCCTTCGCCAAGGGCGCCAGCACCTGGTTGGTGGAAGTCACTTCCGTAAACTCGCGGGGATTGGGCGGGCCCACGTTTGCGAGCGCGTTAAGCATGCCGTCGGTGGCGTGCCACAGGCCGAGCTCATTGACTTCGACGGTCGAGCGCCAGACCCCCGGCTCGGTCGGAGACAGAGCCAGCTTGCGAGTCTTTCCGGAAGGTGCCGTCAGCGTCACTTGGTCGACCGTGTCGGACATGGTCTGGCGTTGAACAGTCAGATCACGACCACGCGCGGTCATGCGCAAGGCTTCCTCCTCCAGGTCCGGCTCCTTCATCAGCCAGTGCGATAGACGGCGCAGTAGATCCACTTGCGGCCCGCCGCCCTCATAGCCCCGCGCCCATAGCCAAATGTGGTCGGACAAGAGGAGCGCGACCCTGCCCTCTCCTTCGCGCGAAAGCAGGAGAAGAGGCTTGTCGTTTGGCCCTTGCAGTACCGCCGTGCCCTTGGCGGCGCGCGTATCGACCAGGCGGAACCACCTGCTCCAATGCGGTGGCTCCTCGTCGGAGCCTGCCAGCCCCCGTGTTACGGGATGGCGCTTGCCGAGATCGGTCAGCCTTGGCCAGAAGGGACTATCAGAGATGCGGCCGCTGGGTTCGGCAGGAAGAATGACGTCAAGCGGAGTACGCCAGATGCTGGTCTGGCTGGCATAATCAGGTCCGGCAGCCACCAGGACGGCGCCGCCCTGACGGACATAGCGGGCAATGTTGTCGAAATAGATGACCGGCAACACGCCTTGCCGCGCGTAACGATCGAAGATAATGAGCTGAAAATCGTTGATCTTCTGTTGAAATAGCTCGCGCGTCGGAAACGCGATCAGCGAGAGCTCGTTGATCGGGGTACCATCCTGCTTCTCCGGCGGGCGCAGGATCGTGAAATGAACAAGGTCGACGCTGGCGTCCGACTTCAGCAGATTGCGCCAGGTTCGTTCGCCGGCATGCGGCTCGCCTGACACGAGCAGCACTCGCAGCTTGTCGCGCACGCCATCAATGGAGACCACTGCCCGGTTGTTGATCGCGGTGAGCTCGTTCTCGAGCGGCGCGGCTTCGATCTCGACAATATTCGGGCCTGCGTGCGGAACTTGCACGTTAAGGCTTACATCGGTCCCCACGCGCACATTGCGGGCGTCGATTGTCTCACCGTCCCGCCGCACTGTCACTCGGGCGGTGCCGCCCCCACCGCCCTGGTCCTCGACGCGAAATGAGATGGTCTGGGTCTGGCCGACGATTCCGAATCGAGGGGCGGCAGTGAGCACAACGCGCCGGTCACGCTCGTCGCTGTGTCCGGTAATCAGGGCGTGGACGGGCGCAGCAAATCCAAGCGCGGTGACATCAGGCGGCACATCGTGCACGCGCCCGTCGGTGATGAAAATAACTCCTGCAACGCGGTCCTGCGGAACATCGGCGAGCGCTGCTGACATCGCCGCAAACAACCGCGTGCCGTCCGTCTCGCCATCGGCCTGGCCGGCTTCGACAAACCTAGTTTCCACGCCGGGCACGCGGGCAAGCCTTTCAGCAAGTATCGCCCGCACCTCTTCGGTCTGCCTCGTTCGATCGCCAAATTCCTGGCTCGGGCTCTTGTCCACGACCACGGCGGCGACCGAAGTGAGCGGCTCCCGATCCTCGCGCGTAATCGACGGGTTTGCCAGCGCGAGCACGAACAGAGCAAGCGCGACGGCGCGTGCCAAGGCGCCGCGGCTGCGCCCGAAAACAAGCAACAGTGCGATTGCGAACGCAACCGCGGCCGCCGTCCAGACCATGTAGGCAGGAACGAGCGGAGAGAATGAGGCGCCGAAATTCGTCATGTTACTGCCCGAGGCGCTCAAGCAGTGCGGGAACGTGGACCTGATCGGCCTTATAGTTGCCGGTGAGCGTGTACATCACGATGTTGACGCCCGCACGAAAGGCCAGCTCGCGTTGCCGCGGCTCGGCAGAGACCAGTGGCAGCATCGCCTGTCCGTCCTGACGAACCGCCCAGGCACCGGCGAGATCGTTGGCGGTGATGAGAATTGAGGACACCCCGTCGCCGGCACGCGCCGGTCGGCTCGCCTGCTCATCGTCGCTGGCCGCGGGCAGAGCCTCCACCCAGAGCTGACCGGAATTGAACCGCCCCGGGAATTCCCTGAGCAGGTAAAAAGTCTTCGTCAGCACGTGTTCGCGCGGGACCGGCTCAAGCTCGGGAATATCGAGAGACGACAGGATTGCCCGCAGGGCTTCCATTCCGGGACCCTGAGTGGCGCCGCCGGGGGTAACGGGTGCTTCGATTGCATCGCGGGTATCGAACAGGACCGTGCCGCCTTGCTTCATGTACGCGTCAACGTGCTCGAGCGCTTCCCGAGTCGGCTTCGGCGCGCTGGGAACGATCGGCCAGTAGATCAAGGGATAGAATGCGAGCTCGTCCCGTCCGGGGTCGAGACCGATAGGCTCGCCCGCTTCCAACGCCGTTCGTTGCGCCAGGAACAATGTAAGCCCCTGCAGCCCTGCTTTGCTGATTCGATCTGTTTCCTCATCCCCGGTGATCACGTAGGCAAGTCGTGTCTCCAGCGTCGACTTCAGGGCTTGCTCGTCGCTGGTTTGGGCGAATGCTTGCGACGGCGCAACTAGGCCCGCGGCGATGATCACCAGAACGAGGATGGCCGCGGCCGGAGCGCGCCGACGGCCGACTTGCCGCGTTCCTCCCGCCAGCAGGAAAACGATCACTGCGTCGAGCGTCGCGAGCGCGAGTGCCGCCAGCAGAATCGGGCCGCGCAGATCCTGCGGCTCGCTGACGCGATAGCTCTCGCGCCGGGCATTGAGGGCGGAACTATCGAGCGGGTTCAGCCGATCAGCCGCGCTGAGGACGTTCACTGCGAGCAGTCCCTCGGGGGGGCCGTAGAAGCCGGGAGGATGATCGACGGTGGCGCGCGCCGAAAAACCGCCAGGCACTGATCGCGCGGTCGCAGGGGGTGCCCCGAAAACCCCGAAACCGTCGAGAATGCGGGTGGGCGGCAAGACCTCCCGCGTGCCGCGAGTGCCCGCCGCATCACCCGACGGGGCCGACGAGGCAAAGGAGACGACTCGCTTGAGCATCTCAACGAATGTGCCGGATAGGGGCAGGTCTGACCAGCGCGTGTCGGCCGTGACGTGGAAAAGAACGATCAAGCCCTTGCCGCGCCGCTGTGCCGTCACCAGCGGAGTGCCATCGGCGAGGGTAGCCCAGGTCCTGTCGGTCAGCGTCGAATCGGGTTCGGCAAGGACTTGGCGGGTGACGGAAACGTCGGTCGGTAGGATCATGCCGAAGAATGGGCTCTCGCGAGGAAAAGCAGCGAGCGGTTGTGGCTGCTCCCAAGACAAGCTGCCGCCCAGAATACGTCCGCCGCGACGCAGCTTCACCGGGACGAGGTCATCGTCGCCGGCCGCAAGCCGCGGTCCGGCAAAACGCACAAGGACCCCGCCATCGTCGACCCAGTGCGCGAGCTGATCTCGCGCCTCGGCAACATTTCCGACATCGGCCAGGATCAGCATGGACAAATGCTGGTCGATGAACTCGCTCACCGCCTGCGCTGGCGAGCCGCGATCTGCCAGTCGCACGTCGGCGAACGGGCCCAGCGCGCGGGAAAGATAAAACGTGGAGGCAAGCAGCGGCTGCGCGGTATCGGCGGTCGAGCCGGTGACCACCCCGACCGAGCGTCGCCGCCAGCGCTTGTCCAGAAGCGTGACGGCGCCTGCGGAATGCTCCCCGACGATTTCAAGCCGGGCGATGTCATTGCGGATCTCGACCGGAAGCATGAGCTCGGCCGCAGTCTCGCGCTCACCTTCCTTGAAGGCGAAGGTCGCGTCGCCGAGCGGCAAGCCCTTGAGATCAAGGGCCCGCACGATGCCCGATTCCGCGCCGGCACTGTCAACCCGCAACACCTGGGTGGTGAGCCCGCCGGCAGCATTGTCCGCAGCCGTCAGCGCTCGTGCGCCAGGAAGCCCGCCTTCCACCACCGTAATGGCCCGCGGCCCTACGAGCCGCGCCAAGGCTGCTGCGAACTCTTTTCCGCCCCCGAGATCAACCCCGTCCCCGAGCCAGACCAGCTCGACCTGCGGTGCAGCGCCGAGGAAGCGCTCGAGAGCCGGTAGAAGATCCGCACGTTGCACGGCGTACGGCTTGGGCTTGATCTGTTTGAGCCGCACGCGTGCCGCCGCCGGAGTTTCGAATGAAATGTCCCGCGTCGGCTCGGACATGGGGATGAGCGCGATCGCGCGATGATCGGTTTCGGCGCGCGCAATCAGGTCCTCCATGGCGCGCACGCGCAGCTCCCAAGTCCCCGCCGCGGGAAAACCGTCGTCGATGAGGAGAGCAAGCGGGGCCTGCGCAGTCAAAGTCGCAACTGGTGGGTTCCATAGGGGACCCGCCGCTACGATAATGACCAGTGCGGCAAGAAGGAGCCGCAGAGCGGTCAGCCACCACGGCGTGCGACGCGGCGTTTCCTGTTTTGGGGTGATCTCGAACAGCAGCTGAGTAGGAGGAAAGGCGATCCGCCGCGGCTGCGGTGGGATGAGACGCAACAACCACCAGAGAACCGGCAGCCCAAGCAGAGCAAGCAGCACCAACGGCTCAGCAAACCCAAGCGAGATCCAGGGTATCATGCCGGTGTCGCCACAGGTCTCGCGAAGCCGCGGGCAGCGCCCGCAATTGCACCCGCGGGAGGGGCGCCCAAGCGGGCATGCAGCGCAAGGAGGAGGTCAGTCGCAGGGCGGTCAGTGCGGTGGATCGTGAAGCTCCAGCCCAGGCGGGCCGTCTGTTCCCGGATCGCGTCGCGATGGCGGGCGACAAGCCCCTCGTATTCCCGTTTCCAGGTCTCCGCGCGCCCAGCGGTGATGGAGCCTGCCCCTTCGGGCTCGATGAATTCTACCCGGCCCGAATAAGGGAATGTCTCTTCGGCAGGATCAACGATCTGGACGGTATGTCCATGCGCGCCATTGCTCGAAAGCTGGGAGATGGCGGCTCGCACTTCCGCAATCGGGCTCCAGAAGTCCGACAGCACCACTATTTCCGAGAGTGCGGATGGTGCAAAGGACGACGGCAGACCGGGTCGTTCGCTCCGGTCGTGAATGATTGCGTTAGCGAGCTTGTCCAGGACGTTGCGGCTGCCAGTGGGTCGCATGAGATCCGGCACGCCGACGCGCTCGCCGGCCTGCACCAGAATTTCGGCAAGAGCAAAGGCGACAACCAGCGTGCGGTCGAGCTTGGACTCGTGCGCGAGCGGCGAGGAGAACAGCATGGAAGGCGAACGGTCCGGCCAAAGCCACACCGTATGCGCCGCCTCCCACTCGCGTTCGCGCACATAAAGATGCTCGTCACGGGCAGAGCGGCGCCAATCGACGCGGCGCGCCGGCTCGCCGGAGAAGAATCGGCGGTACTGCCAGAAATTTTCGCCGGGCCCCGCTCGCCTGCGCCCGTGCAGCCCATGGATTACCGTTGCAGAAATGCGGCGGGCTTCGAGGATGAGCCGCGGCAGCTCTTCCGCAAGCACGCGCGCGACACCGCTCGCCCGGTGCGTGGACCTGATCTCCTGCCTTTGCTCCCTTCGAGCCGAGGCCATCGTATTATCCGAGACGCATCTTGAGCTTGCCAATCACAGCTTCGATGCTCTCGCCATCGGCACGGGCAGCGAAGGTCAGCGCCATGCGGTGCTTGAGGATGGGCTCAGCCAGGTCGGCGACATCGTCGATGGAAGGCGAAAGTCGTCCATCGATAAGTGCGCGCGCACGCGCGGCAAGCATCAAGGCTTGGCTCGCCCGCGGGCTGGGTCCCCAGGAGATCAGTTTGCCGATATCGCCGGTCTCAGGTCCCGGCCGGGCCGAACGCACCAGGGTGAGGATTGCCTCCACCACCGATTCGCCGACAGGCAACCGCCGCACCAAGCGCTGCGCAGCGATGAGCTCGTCGGCGCTCATCGTCGGCTTGGCCTTGCTTTCCTCCGTGCCGGTCGTGTCGAATATGATTTTGCGTTCCGAATCTCGATTAGGATAATCAACGTCGATTTGCATCAAAAAACGGTCGAGCTGCGCTTCAGGCAGAGGGTATGTGCCCTCCTGCTCGATCGGATTCTGGGTGGCAAGCACGTGGAAGGGTCGCGGCACGTCGTGACGATTGCCGGCCACCGTGACGTGCAGCTCCTGCATGGCCTGCAACAGGGCCGACTGCGTCCGCGGGCTTGCGCGATTGATCTCATCGGCCATCAGCAGCTGAGCGAAGATGGGTCCGGCGATGAAGCGGAAGCTGCGGCGGCCGCCGGGGCTCTCCTCGAGCACCTCGCTGCCCAGGATGTCTGACGGCATCAGATCAGGGGTGAACTGGATACGACGCGCCTCAAGACCGAGGACAACGCCCATGGTATCAACAAGCTTGGTCTTGGCGAGGCCGGGAAGCCCGACCAGCAAGGCATGCCCTCCGCAGAGCACGGTAATCAATGCCTGCTCCACCACCCGCTCCTGGCCAAAGATGACGGCGCCGACGGCGGCCTTGGCGGTTGCCACCTGGGCCGATATCGCCTCGGCTTGGCGCACGATGACATCTTCGAGCTTCTCAAGGCTCTCGGCGGACGCTGCCATCACATTCGCTCCTGTGGATTCCTTCATTGATCTAGCCCGCAGTCCGGTGGTGCGTGGCCCATCCAATCCCGCAATCGGCAAAACTCAGGCCAAGCTTCATGCATTTTCGCAATCGGCTCTCGCCCAAGTTCCGAAAGTGGGTGGAGATTACGCGATTTTCCATGGGTGCGACCCCGTGCCCGCGCAGGTCTGCTACACCGCTGCGGCAGGCGGGGCGCAACTTAAGCCGTTGTCGATTGAAAACTTGCTTTTCCGATCGATCCGGGCTTTTTCCGCAATGGATAAAGCTTGCAGCTGGTCACGGTCCGACGAACATCCGACTACGCGGAGGTTCCGATCAAACCGTGGCGAAGGCAGGGCAGATCTTCCGGGGCCCCCAATCACATGATCCGCCCTTTATGACGCCGACCCAGCCGATGTCTGGTCTGGATGCGATTGCGGGTCAGGTGCGCGACATCGGGAGCAAAGGCTTGCCACCCGTTCACCTCTGGGATCCGCCGTTCTGCGGCGATATCGACATGCGCATCGCTGCAGATGGGACTTGGTTCTATCTCAATACCCCGATTGGGCGCGCGCCCCTTGTCAAACTGTTCGCATCCGTACTGAAACGCGAAGGGGACAAGTATTTCCTTGTCACACCCGTTGAGAAATGCGGGATCGTCGTTGAGGACGCGCCATTTACGGCCGTGGAGCTCAGGGGCGAGCTGGGAGAGACCGGTCAGATTCTGCACTTTCGCACCAATGTGGATGATTGGGTGACTTGTAATGAGGACCACGCACTGCGCTTTGAGCGGCAAGCTGGGACTGGCGGGCTCAAACCCTATGTCCACGTAAGGCGCAATCTCTGGGCACTCCTTACCCGTTCCCTGTTTTATGACCTGGCGGAGCTTGGCGAGCGACGCGACGTTCAGGGTGAGCGCATGTTCGGAGTCGCATCCGCCGGATGCTTTTTCGCGATGGCCCCAGCCCGCTGCATGGAGGACCTTGCCTGATGGACATGACGCTGCGGGATCGCAACGCATTCTCATCCCGCGACTTCTTCAATCGCGCTCGCGCTCGTTTGAACCTGGAAGTCCCTGCGGCGCTGAACGATCTGAGCGCGGAAGCAAGGAGGGGCGATCTCGATCTCGATCCGCTTCTGTGGGAGCGAGCAGGGGTACAGGCGACGCGGCCGGCAGCGGTGCTCGTTCCGGTCGTTGATCGGTCCGACCCGCAAATACTGCTCACGCTTCGAACGGAGCTGCCAAGTCACCCCGGCCAGATCGCTTTTCCCGGCGGCAAGATCGACCCGCATGACCCATCACCCGCGGATGCTGCCCTGCGCGAGGTCTTCGAGGAGATCGGCCTCTCGCCCCCGTGCATCGAACCGATCGGGTATCTCGACCTCTATCTCACCTTCTCCGGCTATCGCATCCTGCCGACGGTTGCGCGGGTGCAGCCCGATTATCGGATCTCGCTGTCCGAAGCGGAAGTAGCCGACGCTTTCGAAGTGCCGCTTGCCTTTCTCATGGACGCGCAGAATCATTCCGTGCACAGCCGGGAGTGGAAAGGAGTGACACGGCGGCACTACGCGATGCCATTCGGCGACCGCTACATTTGGGGCGTAACTGCAGGTATCCTGCGCAATTTATATGAGCGCATTTACATGCCTTGATCGGCTTCGCGACGGCTCAGCTGATTGACGAAAAGACGAGCCATGATTCGTCCGGTATTCACTGAAGTCGCCCTGTTCTTTCTACCGTTCGTCGCCTACGGCATTTTTCTATGGTCGACGCGCGCGGGAGTATTGCAGCCCGAAAGCTGGGCACTCCCGCGCATCATGTGGCTGCTCATATGCGCGCTCGTCCTGATGATCGGCAGCTTTGTCGTGCTCGCGCAATGGGGCGGCGCTCCTCCGGGATCGACCTACGTTCCCGCGCATTATGAGAATGGCAGGTTCGTGCCGGGGCAGACCAGGTGAGGCAAAACTTCGCGCAACAGCAACGGCTCGAGGCTGCCTGGCTTCGCCAGCCGCCCCTGTCCGACATTCTCGCCGTTCTCGACGGTGCCGGAGAAGAGGCCCGGGTCGTCGGAGGTGCGATCCGCAACACGCTTCTTGGCGGTCGGCCTGGGGACATTGACATCGCCACCACAGCACTGCCGGACGAAGTCATCAAGCGCATCCAATCGGCGGGGTTCAAGGCGGTGCCGACTGGGATTGAGCACGGCACCATCACCGCGGTTGCGGAGGGGCAACCGTTCGAGATCACCACGCTGCGCGAGGATGTCGAGACCTTCGGCCGACGAGCGAAGGTCGCCTTCGGTCGGGACTGGAAACACGATGCCGAGCGCCGGGATTTTACCATGAATGCGCTCTCGGCGACGCCGCAAGGCGTGATTTACGACTACGTGGGCGGTCTATCCGATATTGCCGCACGGCGAGTGCGATTCATCGGCAATGCGGCGAGCCGCATCTCTGAAGATTATCTGCGCATTCTGCGGTTCTTCCGCTTTCATGCGGAGTACGGCGAGGGCGCGCCCGACCCCGAAGGCCTAGCCGCCTGCATCGCCGGGCGTGCCGGGCTGGAGCAATTGTCGCGCGAGCGCGTTCGGCTGGAATTGCTCAAGCTTCTGCTCGCCAAGCATGCCCTGGATTCGCTGGCGGTCATGGCCGAAACAGGCTTGCTCGACCGACTACTCGGTGGAGTGCCGCTGCTGGCAAGCCTCTCCAAGATGATCGAGATCGAGTCCGCGCTCAAATTGCCGCCTGACTGCATCCGGCGGCTGGGCACCGTCAGCGTTTCCGTCATCGAGGATGCGGATCGCCTGCGCGAAAGGTTGCGGGTATCCAATGCGGAATACGAACGCTTGGCCTCCATGGCAGATCGCTGGTGGGACATCTCCTCGGCATGGGATCAGCAGCGTGCGCGCGTATCACTCTATCGCCTGGGCCGCGAGCGTTATCTCGATCGAGTACTGCTCGCATGGGCGCGTTCGTCCGAAACTGCCGCCGATGAACGCTGGTCGTCGATGGTCAGGCTGCCCGAGCACTGGATGATACCCACGTTTCCGCTGCGGGCAGCCGATTTTGTCGCGCGCGGTCTGCCCAAAGGACCGCAGCTCGGCAGAGCGCTCGCTATGGCGGAGGAGGCTTGGACCGTGGCCGGCTTCCCCGTCGATTGCCGTTCGCTCGCCATGATCGCGGACGGGGCGACATCAATGATCAGGGCAGAAAACCGCTGAGACCCCTCTTCGGCGTCACCGCCCCCGTGGAGCTGCGCAGACCAAGAAAGCTCCAGACGGCGACTCGCTACCGGCATGCTTCGGCATTAGACTTGTGGCCGAGAGGACTGCGCATGAACGCCATCCGCCGGCCCGCCGACATCGCGCGCCGCAGCGCCAAAGCCCTGGCCGGCCGGCCGGCGCGGGATGCGTTTCGCCGCGAAACGTTTTCGCTGCCGCGCCAAGCGGCACGCGAGAAAGCACGCGAGATGTTTCGCCGGTTTCCAAAGGCCGCCTACATGACGGAAATCGAATCGTGGCGCGTGTTGCCCGGTGATCGGATCGAGTTCACTGTGCGGCGGCTGCCAACCGCCGACTGAGATCAGCTGGCCGGGGCAACCCGCGACCGCGCGAGGGCTGATTGTCCTTTGGGCTTGAGGGACTCTCACTGGCGCAACTGGCGATGATCGCCGCGACTGCGCTGGTCACATCATTTATCGGCGGAGTGGCGGGATATGGTACCGGAGCTTTGATGCCCCTGGTTCTCGTGCCGATCGTCGGCGCCGAGCCCGTGGTTCCGATCATCTCACTCTCGGCACTGCTTACCAATACCGGCCGCGTGGCGGCATTCCGTCATCTGGTCAATCGGCGCCTGGCAATTGTGGTGCTCGCAAGCGCGGTGCCAACCTGCGCGCTTGGGGCATGGGGATACACCAAGCTGAGCGGTCGAGGCGCGCTCATCGTGATTGCCTGCATGCTGATGGCGAGTGTTCCGCTGCGCCGGCTGGCGAGGCGGCGTGGATCTGCGCTCTCGCCTCGTGGCCTTGCGCTCGCGGCATTCGGCTGGGGGCCGCTTGCCGGCGGTACCGTTGGCGCAGGCATCATCCTGCTCTCGCTGTTAATGGCCACGGGCCTCGAAGGTGCCGCGGTTGTTGCCACCGACGCGCTCATCTCCATCGGCATCGGGATCGCGAAGTTCGTCACCTTCGGGCTGGCTGGCGTAGTTACGGCGCAGGTCGTCGCCGTCGCGCTATTGATCGGCCGTTGGCATTGCCCGGGGCTTTCGTCGCGAAAGCGATGGTCGAGCGCCTGCCGCTTCATGTGCACACGGCGGTTCTCGATGCCGTGGTCATTGTCGGCGGAGCCGTGATGATCGGGAATGCGATCACGAGTTGACTACGGCCATTTCACCACCGGCGGAAGCGAGGAGAGAATGGATTCCACGTTGCCGCCAGTGCGCAGGCCGAAGATCGTTCCACGATCGTATAGCAGATTGAATTCGACATAGCGGCCGCGCTGCACCAGCTGTTCCTCGCGTTCCGCGTCGCTCCACGGCTGCGCATAGTTTCTTCCGACCAGCTCCGGATACACGGTCCGAAATGCGCGGCCCACGTCCTGCGTGAAGGCAAAGTCAGCTTCCCAATCCCCACTGTCCAGATAGTCGTAGAAGATTCCTCCAACCCCACGCATTTCGTTGCGATGCTTCAAAAAGAAGTAGTCATCGCACCATTTTTTGTATTTCTCATAAGGCGCTACTGCTGAATGGGGTTCACATGCTGCCCGCATTGCAGAATGAAACGCTATCGTGTCCGGATCGTCTTGCAATCGCCTTCGTCTGAGCACCGGAGTGAGGTCCGCACCGCCGCCGAACCAAGCTCTGCTGGTCACGACGTACCGGGTATTCATATGCGCGGCCGGCACATTCGGATTATGCGGATGAGCGATGAGCGAAAGACCGGAAGCCCAAAAGCGCGGGTCGGTTTTGGCACCAGGGATTTCGCTGCGAAACTCGGGCGCGAACTCACCGAAAACGGTCGAGACATGCACCCCAACCTTCTCGAATACCCGCCCTCGCAGCATCGACATTTCGCCGCCTCCGCCTGGACCTCCAGTATGGTCGTTGCGGCTCCAGGGCGTACGCAGAAAATGTCCGGAAGCCCTGTCTGCCTGCGGCGCGCCGGGCGGCAAGGAAGACTCCAAGGCCTCGAACGCGCCGCAGATCTCATTTCGCAGCGCCTCGAACCAGCGCCGTGCACGCTCTTTGCGAGATTCAAAAGATGCAAGCGGCATCAATCGGTTTCCGTCGCCTTGCTCGAGGACGAGCTACAGTTGTGTCCCCACGAATGCACGAAGTGATTTTGATGAGGACGGACCGAAAATTCCATACACAAGGCAATATTTTGCCATTCTTTCAGGAGAGCTTCCCGTGCGTGGGGGATCTGGGGGTGTGCTGTCGCCGCCGTTGCTTGGGGATTGGCAAACGGCTCCGCGACCAGCGCCAGCGAGCGAGGCGGGTGAGGGGTAGCGCCCAGGGGCGTGAGAACGTCCTTCACCCGCCTCGTCATTCTTGCTCGATGACTTCACGTGAGGCCGGTGTCGAATTTCGTCGGCAACCCTGCCTGGCGCAGTGCTTCACCAACGACCATCGCGACTGCCACCGCGACGTTAAGCGAGCGCATGCCAGGCTGCATTGGAATGGCAAGCCTTGTGTCGGCGGCCCGGTGCACCTCCTCGGGAGCGCCAGACGACTCGCGGCCAAACAGTAGAATATCGTCAGCGCGGAATCTGTGATCGAGATATGACACGCTTGCGTGAGTAGTGAGCAGGGCAAGTCGCGCATGCGTGGCGTTGCGCCAAGCGTTGAATGCGTGCCAGCTGGCATGCCGTACGATGGCTGCTCGGTCGAGATAGTCCATGCCCGCGCGACGGAAGGAGCGATCAGTCGTCGCAAAACCGGCGGGCTCGACAATGTGGACCTCTATACCCACGCACGCAGCCAGGCGCAGAATGGTCCCGGTGTTCTGCGGAATATCGGGCTGGAAAAGCGCAAGCCGGATTGGCAAAGCTCCACACCTTGGGAAGACGGCAGCATCGCCCTAGCAGGCGAAAAATCTGATCCGCAAGCGCTTTCGCCGCACCCTGCGCATGCGACACCGCCCCACTTGCACTCAAGCGGCAAGGGTGCCAATTAAACCCCGTAGAACAAGCGCCGCCGCCGGGCGGCGTCGCCGTGTCGGGGGCACAGCAAGTCGCCAGCGCTCGAACCCCTGGCGGGTTTGTGCAGCGGTGGCTGCGGCAACCGAGGTAGCACAAAAGAGTTGCACCCGTGACCACGATGTCTTCGGCCGAGCCGACCCGCCGAGATTTCCTCTACATTGCAACCGGCGCTGCCGCGGCGGTGGGGACCGCTGGCGCGCTGTGGCCGATCATTGCGCAAATGAATCCGGACACCTCGACGATTGCCATGGGGGCGCCAATCGAGGTCGATCTTACGCCCATTGCAGAAGGGCAAGTGATCAAGGTGTTCTGGCGCAGCAAGCCGATCTTCATCAATCATCGCACCAAGAAGCAGATCGAGGAGGCACAGAACGTCGACGTGGCGAAGCTGCCCGATCCACAGCCCGACTCTGCGCGGGTCAAGCCGGGCCATGAGCAGTGGCAGGTCTTGATTGCCATCTGCACGCATCTGGGCTGCATCCCGCTGGCGGATCAGGGGCCCTATGATGGATATTTCTGCCCTTGCCATGGCTCCGTTTACGATACGTCAGGCCGCATCCGGCAGGGGCCGGCCCCCCTCAACCTTGCGCTGCCCCCTTACGAGTTTTTGTCCGATACGAAGGTCCGCATCGGCTGATGGTCCATCAGAGCATGAACGCACATCCGAGCTACCAGCCGAAGAATGCATTCATGCAGTGGCTCGAGCGGCGTCTGCCGATCGCGGGCCTGATCTACTCCTCATTCATCGTCTATCCGACGCCACGCAACCTGAACTACTGGTGGACGTTCGGGGGCATTCTCACTTTCATGCTTGCGGTACAGATCGTCACGGGCGTGGTGCTCGCGATGCACTACATGCCCAGCGCCGGCGATGCGTTCGATTCGGTCGAGCACATCATGCGCGATGTCAACTACGGTTGGCTGTTGCGCTATGTGCACGCGAACGGCGCGTCCATGTTCTTCCTCGCCGCCTACATCCACCTGTTTCGCGGCCTGTATTACGGCTCCTACAAGGAGCCGCGTGAAGTGCTGTGGATACTCGGCGTCATTCTGCTCCTGCTCATGATCGTGACCGGGTTCATGGGGTATGTGCTGCCCTGGGGTCAGATGAGCTACTGGGCTGCCACCGTCATCACCAACCTGTTCTCGGCTGTCCCTCTGGTGGGCGAATCCATAGTGACGTGGCTGTGGGGGGGCTATGCCGTAGGCGGTCCCACGCTCAATCGGTTCTATGCCTTGCATTACCTGCTGCCGTTCGTGATCGTCGGGGTCGTGGTCCTTCACATCTGGGCCCTGCATGTGGTGGGTCAGAACAATCCGGACGGCATCGAGCCTCAGACCGCGGACGACACGGTGGCCTTCACTCCCTACGCGACCATAAAGGATGCGTTCCTGATGATGGTGTACTGCATCCTGTTCGCCTGGTTCGTATTCTACGTCCCCAACTTCCTCGGCCACTCCGACAACTACATTCCGGCCAACCCGGCAGTGACGCCGACGCACATCGTGCCGGAATGGTACTATCTGCCGTTCTACGCGATTTTGCGCGCGATCCCGAACAAGCTGCTGGGCGTGACAGCGCTGGCCGCGTCGATCTTTGTGCTCATGCTGCTGCCCTGGCTCGACACATCGAAGGTGAGATCCGCACGCTATCGGCCTTTGTATCGGCAGTTCTTCTGGGTATTTTTCATTGTCTGCGTCGGGCTTGGCTGGCTGGGCTCGAAGCCGCCGGAAGGCAACTATGTGCTGTTCGCGCGAATCTTTACTGTCTACTACTTTGCGTTCTTCGTTGTGATCCTGCCGGTGCTGGGCAAGGTCGAGAAAACGAAGCTGCCCCCTAAATCGATTTCGCAGGCAGTGCTGCGCCACGGAATGCCGATTGGGACCCCGGCGCCCCCGCCCGACATGCACAAGGCTTGAACTGTCATGATCCTCGGGCGCTCGATCATAGTTGCCGCCGTCGCGGTGACGCTGCTCGCTCCGGCGCTGGCGCAAGAGCCTTCGCATGAGGAAACATTGCCCCCGAAGAACCGGTGGTCGTTTGCCGGACCTTTCGGGATATTCGACCGGGGGCAGCTCCAACGCGGTTTGAAGGTCTATCGCGAGGTGTGCTCGACCTGCCATGGCCTGAAGCTGGTCGCCTTCCGCGATCTCGCCGCGCCCGGCGGGCCCGGCTTTACCACGGCCCAGGCACAAGCAATCGCAGCAGAATACAAGATCCAGGATGGCCCCAACGACCAAGGCGAGATGTTCGAGCGGTCCGGCCGGTTGGCCGACTATTTTCCGTCGCCGTTCCCGAACGAGCAGGCGGCACGAGCTCGCTTCAACGCCGTGCCGCCGGACCTTTCCGTCATCGCCAAAGCCCGCGGATTTGAGCGGGGCTTCCCGTACTGGGTGTTCGACCTGATCACGCAGTATCAGGAGCAGGGCCCGGACTACGTGACGGCACTCATGCAGGGGTACGAAGCCAATCCGCCGGCCGGCGTCACGCTTCCACCCGGTACTGTTTACAACAAATATTTTCCGGCGCACGCGCTAGCGATGCCCCCGCCCTTGTCCGACCAGCGTGTCGAGTATACCGACGGCGCTCCTACGACCGTGGAACAATATGCCAAGGACATCTCGGCTTTCCTGATGTGGGCGGCGGAGCCTCACCTCGACCAGAGAAAACGCGTCGGCATGCAGGTATTCATCTTCCTGATCATTTTCGCCGGGCTTCTCTACTTCACGAAGAAAAAGGTCTGGCACCAAGTCGAGCTGCATCCGGAAAAGCTACGGGGACGGCCTCCGGTAGAATATCCGAGCGCATGAAGCCGGCTGCCCATCGTCCGGGGTTGCCGAGCTCCGGTTACGTCAAGGCACCCAAGCGCAATCAAGTCTGCGCAGACGGCGTACGCTATCTGGCCCCGCCAGGCATTGAGATGCTTCGGCCTTGGGCCAAGCCGGGCCGGGAAAAGTCGGTCGGCAATAGCGACCCATGACGAAAGCAGTCCTCGGCATCATTGGCGGCTCCGGCATATACGACCTGCCCGGATTGGAGAAGCCGCGGGTCAGAAGGATAAAAAGCCCTTGGGGCGAGCCCTCCGCGGCATTGCGCGTCGGAGAGATAGCAGGGACGCCGATCGTATTTCTCGCCCGACACGACAAGGGCCACCGCCTCTCCCCTTCCGACATCAACTATCGCGCCAATATCGATGTGCTCAAGCGCGCTGGGGTAACCGACCTGGTCTCCCTCTCCGCTTGCGGCTCCTTCAAGCAGGAGCTGCCGCCAGGCACCTTTGTCCTTGTCGACCAGTTCATCGATCGGACCTTCAATCGGGCGGGCTCGTTTTTCGGCAAGGGCTGTGTGGCGCACGTCTCCATGGCACATCCGGTCTCGCCGCGCCTGCAGGACCGTATCGCCGCGGCGGCAGGAGCCGAAGGCATAAGGCTGGTGCGCGGGGGCACGTACATCTGCATGGAAGGTCCGCAGTTCTCAACCTATGCCGAGAGCATGACCTACAAAGGGCTTGGCTATTCGGTAATCGGAATGACCAACCTGCCGGAAGCAAAGCTCGCGCGCGAGGCGGAGATTTGCTACGCGACCGTGGCCATGGTCACCGACTTCGATTGTTGGCATCCCGACCACGATGCGGTGACGGTGCAGGACATCATCTCTGTGCTCATGGCCAACGCGGAAAAGGCCAAGGCGCTCGTCGCCCGATTAGCCCGAGATTTCCCGGCCGAGCATGAGCCCTGCCCGATCGGGTCGGATCGCGCCCTCGACAACGCGCTCATTACCGCCCCGGAGGCGCGCGATCCCAAGCTCCTCAAGAAGCTCGATGCGGTCGCGGGCCGCGTTCTGGGCAAGCCGATCAGATCACCGCAAGCGGTCTGACCGAAGGTACAGCCGCTTTGCGATCTCGCGCGCGGCCTTGGTGCCGCTGCCAACCGCGGTCGCGATGCATGGGTGGCGCGGATTGGCAACATCGCCGATTGCGAACGCCCCGCGGCACGAGCTTTCCATGTTGTCGTCAACGACAATGTAGCCGCGAGCATCCCGCTCGATTGCAAGCTCCGCGATCCAGCTAGTGTCCGTGTTCGGCCGATAGCCGAGCAGCAGAATCACATGGTCGACTTCGAGGTGCTCACCCCGATTCAATCTCACGCAAATCCTCGAATCCGAGTAATCCAGTGCCTGCACGGTACGTTCGGAAAGGACGTGCGCAACCCCGGACGATTCGTATCTGCGCAACCGCTGCACCAGCAAAGGCAGCGCTTTGGCAGATTTCGAGCGCATGACGATCGTCACCTGCACGCCTCTTTCTGCCAGCATACCCGAGACATCGAATGCATTGTCGCCGCCGCCTATCACCGCGATGTGCTTTCCTGGATCCGCATGCGGTTCTCCCGCCCAGGGCGCTCCGACATGCACGCGTCCTTCCTGCGCCATCCGCCTTGCATTTCCGACGCGGTCGAGCCATTCGGCCCCGGCAAAACTCGTTCCGGTTGCGATCACCATCGCCGCCGCGGACAGCACCTGAGGAGCTTGCGTTCGGGAAACGGTGATATGCAGTTGAAAACTGCCCGCGGGGTCGCGCTGGATGCGGTATGGCCGGGCGTCCAGCCAAGTTTCGATCGATACCTGCCGGATGTGCTGGGCGAATGCTTTGGCGTTCTCGCGGCCGGTTTCATTCGGGTGTCCGAGCAGCCCTTCATTGGGATAGGGGTTGTGCTCGGCCATTCCGCCGAGGACGCGCTCGTTCTCGATGATGATGGGGCGCAGCGCATAATTGCGAAGCCAAAGCGCGCAGGACATCCCTGCGGGACCTCCGCCTATCACTGGGACGATGGGAGTGGGACCCAGCATTGTTTTTCTGCCTGGCGATTGGCCATAAGCTTATTGCGTGCAAGGCGATGCTCCGACACAGTGTGGCCGCCGAGTGTTGGCGACCGCAAGCATGTCGGAATACATGCAACCTGGTATGAGCTTCGCATGGTCAGCGTCCAGTTCGAGCACGATCTCAAGGATTCGGTTCGCAGCATCCCGGATTACCCCAAACCTGGGATCGTATTCCGCGACATCACCACGCTCCTCGGCAATCCTCGCGCGTTCAGACGCGCCGTGGACGAGCTGGTTCAACCCTGGGCCGGATCCAAGATCGACAAGGTTGCGGGGATAGAGGCACGCGGATTCATTATCGGGGGCGCGGTGGCGCACCAGGTTTCCGCCGGGTTTGTGCCCATCCGTAAGAAGGGCAAGCTTCCGCACAAGCGTGTTTCCATCGCCTATTCACTGGAATACGGGCTCGATGAGATGGAAATGCACGAGGACGCAGTTACGACGGGCGACCGCGTCATTCTGGTCGACGATCTGATCGCGACCGGAGGGACTGCCGAGGGGGCGGTCAAACTCTTGCGCCAATTGGGTGCGCAGGTCCTTGCGGCTTGCTTCATCATCGATCTGCCTGATCTCGGCGGGGCCGACAGGCTGCGAAAGCTCGATGTCCCGGTGCGCACCCTGATCGCGTTCGAAGGACACTGACGCTCACAACCTGATGCCTGGCAGCGAGGCGCGCAGCGTTCGAGCAGAAGCCGCAGCTGGAGCTCTCGGAATTGGAGGAACGTCCGCCGCGTCCACGCGCGCAGCTCAAAAGCGAGCCCGATAGGAATTCCCCTTGGAGGCCTGCGTGCACATCGGCGAAGGAATAACGCGATTTTTCCATTGCGCCTTCAACATGGGTGAGAGCATCGAGATCTGCAAAGGGACCTCGACCGCGCGCGAGAACGGAAAATCCTCGCGCACCTTAATACCCTTCAAGACGGCCTCATTGAACACCGGAACGAGGAGCGCGCCGCGGAAGCGTTGCCTCAGCTTCCGCCAGCCCCATGTCGATCGTGCGGCACCAGGATGTAGATGGCCGGGGGGACGCGAGGGGCAGCGGGAGAAGCGCGGCCACGCCGCGCACCTGATCGGGAAGCGCTCTCAGCCGCGGTGAGGTCCCCAAGGGCCGGGCTCTTCCGGCTCGGAGGGGCCGGGCTCAACCGGCGGTCGAGACGGCAGGAAAGGCTTGGAATTGCCCGTCGCTTCCGGCCTCGGTCCCCATGGGCCGGTCGGCGCGACCTCGCCCGGCGTGTCGCTCTCGGGAAGCAGCGACGTTTCCGGCTGGGGCAGCGCCAGGGGGCCCGGATCGTGCCCACCGGCAAAGCGAACCAGCGCCGCGACCCGATCAGAAATTGGGGGATGGGTGTCGAAGATGTTCGAGAAGCCCTCGCGCGGATTGTCGATGCACATTTCCATGACGGCAGAATTCGCGCCCGTAAGCTCGCCACGGCCCTCGATCTTGCGCAGGGCGGAGATCATGGCGTCCGGGTTCTTGGTCAGCTCGACCGAGCCCGCATCGGCGAGATACTCGCGTCTGCGCGACAGCGCAAAGCGAATGACAATCGAGAGCAGCCAGGCGACTGCGATCATCGCGAGCGCAACGAGCAGCGCAAGCCCGGAACCTCTGCGATCGCTGCTGCTGCGTCCGCCGCCCCAGCGCCATCCCCCCTGAAAGAGCAGGCGGTAGACAAGTTCCGCAAAGAAAGAGATCGCGCCCGCGATAATCACCGCGATGACCAGCAACCGGACATCGCCATTGCGAATATGCGTCAGCTCATGCCCGAGAACGGATTCGATCTCCGCATCATCGAGGTTCTCGAGCAGGCCGGATGTCACGGTGATGGAATATTGCCTGTCGTTCATTCCAGCGGCGAAGGCATTGAGGCTTCCGTCATCGATCAGCTTGAGCTTGGGCATCGTGATGCCGCGGGAGATGCAGAGATTTTCCAGCAGGTTGTAAAGTCTCGGAGCCTCCTGTCGGGTAACGATGCGTCCGCCGGTGACGGCATCGATCATGCTCTGGTGGAATTTGTAGGCGATCCATATCCACAGCGCGGTTCCAAGAGTGGCGAACGGCGCCGCCTGGAGCGCATCCAGAAGCGCGCGCCGCAGGAGCACGTCTGGAGGTGCATCCGAACTCAGCGCCTCACCGAGGAGGGCGCCGGCATAGACCATGAGATACACCAGGAAGAACAGGCCGATGAGAAGCGCAATCGACCGGCGCTTGTTCGCCTGAATGTGCGTGTAGAGCCCGAAAGCAGCCATGAGAACGCGAGCGGGAGGTCAGAACTTCACCTGTGGAGCCTGATCGAGCTCCTTGCGCTGCTCCGCGCCGACATCGAAGAATTCCTTCTGGGTGAAGCCGAGGGAGCCGGCCAGAAGGACAGCGGGGAATTGCTGAATCCCGGTATTGTATTCTTGAACCGCACTGTTGAAGAAGCGCCGGGCGGCGGCAATCTTGTTCTCGAGATCCGAGAGCTCGCTCTGCAGCTGCTGAAAGTTTTGATTGGCTTTGAGATCAGGATACGACTCGCTCAGCGCGAAGAGCTGTCGGAGCGCCCCTGTGAGCGCATTCTCGGCAGCGGCCTGCGCGGCGACATTTCCCGTCGGGGCAGCCACTGCCGCATTGCGCGCCCGCACCACGGCTTCCAGCGTGCCCCGCTCATGCGCGGCGTAGCCCTTCACCGTCTCGACCAGGTTCGGAACGAGATCGTGGCGTTGCTTGGTCTGCACGTCGATATCGGAGAAGGCCTGGTTCACTCGCTGGCGCAGCGCAACGAGCCCATTGTAAACCATCGCCATCCAAAGCGCGAACAGGACGATCACGCCGATGATGATCCAGGTAATTGCGGTGGATGACATGAGGGCTCCTTGCAGCCGGGTTTGCTCGTCGATGGGTCTAACGCGAGTTGCCGTGACGTTGAGACCGAGCGGCGTCACGACCTCGGTTTGATAGCACGTCGCTCGGACATGCTCTAAAATCGAGGCCTATCCCAGGAGACGATTGCCGACAACACCTTCACCCACCCCTAGCAGCCGACCTCCGGACGGACAGGTTTGAAATCGCTCCCTACATGATCCTGGAATGACATAGGGATCGTGGAATGACAAAGGCACATGCTCAACGTCGGTTCGCCTCCTCCGTTCACAGCGTCCGCCCGCAAGCAGCAGATTTGCCGGCTCGCGGACGCGAGCGCGCGCGAGCGCCGCAGCTGGCTTGCGCGCGCCGCTTTCTTTCATTCCGAGGACCTCCTCTATCTCAAATTCCTCATCGGGGAAGGAGCTCGTGTGCTGGAGCTTGGATGCGGGACCGGACATCTTCTTGCCGCCCTGAAGCCCTCGTTCGGGGTGGGAGTTGATATCAGCGAGGGCATGATCGCCGAAGCACGCGAGGCCCACCCGTTTCTTACGTTCTTCACAGGCGATATCGAGGACGAGGCCTTCGTCCGGCAGCTGCCGGGCCCGTTCGATTTCATTGTCCTCGTCGATACCCTCGGTGAGCTTGATGACTGCCAGGCCATGTTCGAGCATCTGCACGGTTTGTGCACGCATTCAACCCGACTCGTGATCGGTTATTTCTCGCATCTTTGGTACCCCGCCCTCAAGCTCGCCGAAGCGATTGGCCTCAAGATGCCGCAGCCGCCGCAGAACATTCTTTCTCGCAGCGACGTGCGCGCGCTCGCTGTGCTCGCCGATTTCGAAGCCGTTAAGAGCGAAAGGCGGATGCTGGTTCCGGAACGCCTGTTCGGGCTGGGCCGGTTTATCAATCGTTTTTTCGCTCCCTTGCCCCTCATCAATACTCTGTGCCTGCGGCATTACACGGTGTGCCGATCCTTGCGGCAAAAGGCGCCCGAGCCCGCCTCGGCGAGCGTCGTAATTCCTGCCCGGAACGAGCGCGGCAACATCGAGCCGGCGGTCCAGCGCATCCCGCGCTTTGTCGGCGACCTGGAGATCATCTTCGTCGAAGGCCATTCGAGCGACGGCACGTGGGAGGAGATCCAGCGCGTCGTTGCGGCTTATCCGGACCGCGACATCAAGGCCCGCCGGCAACCGAACAAGGGCAAGGCGGATGCCGTGTTCGCGGGCTTCGATTCCGCGCGCGGGGATGTCCTGATCATCCTGGATGCAGATTTGACCGCCCCGCCCGAGCAACTGCCGAAGTTCTGGGACGCAATCGCGTCAGGTAAGGGTGAGTTCGTCAACGGCACCCGGCTCGTCTACCCGATGGAACAGCAGGCCATGCGGTTTCTCAACATGGTAGCCAACAGGGTGTTCTCGCTGTTGTTCAGCTGGCTTCTTTCCCAGCGCTTCACCGACACGCTGTGCGGGACCAAGGCGCTGCGACGTACCGATTATCTCCGCCTCAAGCAGGGCCGCGGCTATTTCGGTGAGTTCGATCCGTTCGGTGACTTTGATCTCATCTTTGGGGCCTCGAAGCTCGGTTTGAAAGCAGTCGAAGTGCCGATCCGGTACGCAAGCCGCAGCTACGGCGAAACCCAGATCTCCCGCTTCAGACATGGGGCGATGCTGCTGCGGATGGTGCTCTTTGCTTTCATGCGTATCAAGGCGATGTGATGGATGCGATGGCGCCGGATCCGCTTGACGGCTACCGCGCGATCTGGGCTCGCAAGCCGACGCTGCGGACCGTGTATGATGGTTTTTATGACCGCATCGCTGCGGCCTGCCGGCCCGGGCTGACAATCGAGATCGGAGGCGGCGTTGGCAATCTCAAGGAACGGCTCAAGGATGTCGTTGCGACCGACATCCAGCCTGCGCCATGGCTCGACTGCGCGGCCGACGCCCAGCGCCTTCCTTTCGCCTCCGGCAGAATTGCGAACATCGTCATGGTCGATGTCCTGCATCACCTCCAGTCTCCCGTCTTGTTTTTTCGCGAAGCGGCGCGGGTGCTCGAGAACGGCGGGTGCGTGCTGATGATCGAGCCGGCGATCACCTGGGGCAGTACGCTGTTTTATCGGTTTTTGCATCACGAGCCGGTACGGACCTCCATTGATCCGCTGGCCGAGGAAATGCTGCTCTCCGGGCGGGACCCTTACGAGGCAAACCAGGCAATCCCCACCCTTCTCGCCACCCGCGAACGCGCGCGTTTCCATTTGCTCCTCCCGGAGCTTCGTATCCGGCGGGTTGAATGGTTTGCGCTTGCGGCTTATCCGCTCAGCGGCGGCTTCAAGCCTTGGAGCCTCATCGGTCCAGCGGCAGCGCGCCGGTTGCTCGATATCGAACGGGCAATCGAACCGGTGCTCGGCCGCTGGATCGGGTTCCGCATGATGCTGACAGTGGAGAAAGCGAGCAGCTGATGGCGCCCAAGCTGTTCGAGCTTGCGGGAAAACGCGTCTACGTCGCCGGTCACAATGGGATGGTCGGCTCGGCCATCGTACGGCGACTCAAGGCTGTGCCCTGCGAGCTGATAACCGCAGGCCGCGACGAGGTCGATCTCGAACGCCAGGACCAGGCGGAGGCTTTTCTCGCCGCGCGCAGGCCGGAGGTGGTGATCGTTGCCGCCGCGAAGGTCGGCGGCATTCACGCCAACAATGCGTACCCGGCGGAGTTCATCTCCGAAAATATCGCGATTGCACGCAACACCATTCATGCCAGCTATCTCGCGGGGGTAAGCAAGCTCCTTTTCCTCGGTTCCTCCTGCATCTATCCGAAGCTTGCGCGCCAGCCCATGCGCGAGGACGAGCTGCTCACCGGGCCGCTGGAGGAGACCAATGAATGGTACGCCATCGCAAAGATCGCCGGCATCAAATTGTGTCAGGCTTATCGGCGCCAATATGGCGCCGACTTCATCTCGGTGATGCCGACAAATCTATACGGGCCCGGCGACAATTATCATCTCGAGAACAGCCACGTCGTGGCGGCGCTGATCCGGCGCTTTCATGAGGCCAAGCACGATCGCGCCCCCTCGGTGACGGTGTGGGGGACAGGTACGCCGCTGCGCGAATTCCTGTTCGTGGATGATCTCGCGGACGCCTGCGCATTCTTGCTCGAGCACTATTCGGACCAGGCGCATGTCAATGTCGGCAGCGGTGAGGAGGTGAGCATTGCCGAATTTGCCGGCCTGGTGGCGCTGATCGTCGACTATCGGGGCAAGCTCGTGTTCGATTCCTCCCGGGCGGACGGGGTACCGCGCAAGCTCCTGGACAGCAGCCGGCTCATCGCGATGGGCTGGCGCGCGCAGACGCCGTTGCGGCGGGGGCTTGAGCGTACCTATGCGACGTTTCTTGCGGGCGAGCGACGCGAGCGTTGAGGCGCATCAGTGCCGGCGACGGGAATGCGGATGCAAACCCGCGCACTTAGAGCGGGATTTGCTGGACATGCTCTAATCGGCGGCTATTACAATCTGCCGAGCGCTCACGAGTCCCTTCAGCAGGCGGGCAATATAGCCCTGGACCACATCGGTTGGGGTGCCGTGCCTGCCCCACACCGTTACTTTCGCGCGAAGCCTTCCCGAACGTCCGGTCCAGCTCACGAGGTAATCGGACAGGAGTCCAAACTGTTTGGTCGTCTCCAGACGCTCGAGAATAGCATCCTGATTTGCATACATGCCGAGAACCTCCGATGTTCCGGGACAGCAACGCGTTCGCGACGATTTGGTTGCAACGCGGAATCAACCCGGAGGAACTCGGAGAGTCGCCGCAGAGGGGCCGGAGTTGCGGGCTATTTAGGCGCCCGCTTCGCGAGAATTCTCTGGAGGGTGCGGCGGTGCATGTGAAGGCGCCGCGCGGTCTCGGAAACGTTGCGGCCGCACAGCTCGTAAATCCGCTGGATGTGCTCCCACCGCACCCGATCAGCCGACATCGGGTTCACGGGAGGTTCCACCTTGTAGCCGTCGCCGTTGAGCAAGGCGGCCACAACGTCGTCGGCATCCACCGGCTTTGAGAGATAGTCAACGGCGCCGAGCTTTACCGCGGTGACCGCGGTGGCGATATTGCCGTAGCCCGTGAGAATGATCGCACGAGCGTCCGGCCGCAGCCGCTTCAGAGCCGAAATCACGTCGAGACCGTTGCCGTCTTCGAGCCGCATATCGACTACGGCGAACGCCGGAGAGCTGGATTGGAGCTTGTTGAGCCCGTCGGCGACCGTTTCAGCCATGGTGACCGCAAAGCCGCGGCTCTCCATGGCTCGGGAAAGTCTGTAGAGGAGGGATTTGTCGTCCTCTACGATCAGAAGCGATCTGTCGTTGGGCATTGCCGCCGAACGCAACTCGGCCATCGCCATTTACGCCTCCACTCCGGCGGCCTAAAACCCAATCGGAACACCCGCCGACTGTGAGGACACCTACATCTGGCATAAATTCCTTGTATATCTAGCATAGGAAGAATATCCGCCGACCGCAACTTAAAAAGTGTCCATATTCCGACCTCGGCAGCGGGTCTGGGCAACAACGCTGCTCATCTCGGGAATGCTGCGGTGCGCTCAAAGTCCGGGCGAGCCCATTGCACCCGGACGATCGCGCCATGGGCGGGCAATGGGCGGTTCTCGAACTTCAGCGTGGCCCCCGACCGCTCGAGAAGGGTCTTGGCGATAAAGCATCCCAGACCGAGGCCACTGGCCACCTCGCTCTGCGCGGAATCGATATTGCGGCGCTTTTGCCTCTGGGTAGTCACATATGGCTCGCCTATCCGGTCCACGATCTCGGGGGCAAAGCCTGGCCCGTCGTCGGCGATCATCACGGAAACTGTTTGCTCGCTCCAGGAGGCGATCACATCCACCCGCTCGCGGGCGAAATCAACCGCGTTCTCAACGAGATTACCGAGGCCGTAAAGAACGGCCGGATTGCGGCCTCCGACCGGTTCGGCCGCCTCGCATGGCTCGACAGCGACCTTGATCGCAATGCCGAAGTCCCGATGCGGCGCGACCACTTCCTCTATGAGAGTGGACAGGTTCATCCGGTCGAAGGGATGGCCACTGGAAAGCTCGGTGAGCTTGCCCAGAATCGCCCGGCAGCGCCTGGCCTGCTCGTTCAACAGGCGCACGTCATCGGCTTGCTCGGAACCGGGCTTGGCCGCCAGCTGCAGCTCCTTGGCAATGAGCGTGATTGTGGCAAGCGGAGTCCCCAGCTCGTGGGCGGCGGCCGCTGCAAGACCGTCGAGCTGCGACAGGTGCTGCTCGCGCGCAAGAACCAGCTCGGTGGCAGCGAGCGCATCCGCGAGCTGACGGGACTCCTCCGTTACTTGCCAAGCATGCAATCCAATAAATGCAATAGCCAGCAAAATTGAGAACCAAATCCCGGTTACATACACCGATGGCAATTCAAACGGGGGCTCGCTGTCCCACGGCAACGGGTAATGAAGGAACATGAGGGCGGTCGCGCAGGCAATCGCGAAGGCCCCCAACAGCAACGTGAGCCGGGGAGGCAATGCGGCCGCCGAAATCAGCACCGGTCCGAGGAACAGGAGCGAAAACGGGTTTTGCAGCCCACCGGTAAAGAAGAGCAGGACGGCCAGCTCTGTTGTATCGAAAGCAAGCAACCACCCCGCGCGCTCGGGCTCAAGGTGCTGCCGCAATGGAAACCGCGCACGCATGGCGATGTTGAGCCATGCCGCGAGCGCGATCATCGAGAGACAAGCCCACACCGGCAGCTCGAAATCGAGCCCCCAGTAAACCACCAGCACGGCCGTCGCCTGTCCAATCACGGCGAGCCAACGAAGGCGGACAAGAGTCTCGAGGCGCACGCTGCGCCCAGTCTGAGAAGCGATTGCCTGGCGGCTCGTCACCCCCTCCATTTACATCGCCACCGCTGCCGGCGGGAGTGGCGATGGTGGCGCAGCTCAGCAGCCCGATGCGTTGTCATGGCATCGAACCGGAACGATGCGGCCCACCCCTTGCCTCCATGGGCGCGGCTTGCCAAATGTCAAATTTCGCAACCCCGAATGCACATGCGTTCCGAGCCCGCCATCGCCGTTGATCAGCTCGTAAAGATCTACAATGCGACCCCCGCGGTCGACGGCATTTCGTTTGCGCTCGAGCCCGGGTCAATCACCGGGCTTCTCGGCGGCAATGGCGCGGGTAAGACCACCACTCTCGCCATGATTCTCGGGCTGGTGACACCCACGTCAGGCTCGATAAAGGTGCTCGGAGCTACGATGCCGCGCGAACGCTATCGTGTGCTTCACAAGATGAATTTTGAAAGCCCCTATGTTGACTTACCGCATCGTCTGAGCGTGCGGCAAAATCTGAAAGTGTTCGGACGCCTGTACGCCGTCCCGGACCTCGCGCACCGCATTGCATCACTGGCCGAGCAGCTGGACCTGACGGATCTGCTGGACCGGCCGGTCGGAAAGCTTTCGGCCGGACAGAAAACCCGCGTCGCGCTCGCAAAGGCGCTGATCAACTCCCCGCAGGTGCTGCTGTTGGACGAGCCAACCGCCTCGCTTGACCCTGATACGGCCGATTGGGTGCGCAGCCGGCTCGAAAATTTTCGCAAGGAGCGGGATGCAACGGTGCTGCTCGCATCCCACAACATGGCGGAAGTGGAACGGCTGTGCGAGCGGGTCATCATCATGAAACGCGGCCTGATCGAGGACGATGACACACCCGGACGGCTGCTGATCCGTTACGGCCGGGACACCCTGGAGCAGGTGTTTCTTGACGTTGCCCGCGGACGCGGTCCGGCTCGCGAGGCAGCACAATAGAGCGTGGCTCGAATGGTTTTTGCTTCCGCAGACGCGATGGTGCTGGCGCCGCATCGTGTGGCCGCAATGGTCCTGCGCTATCTCTATCTCCTGCGCTCGTCCTGGACGCGTCTCTTGGAGCTGATCTATTGGCCGGCGGTCCAGCTGTTCGTGTGGGGGTTCCTGCAGTTCTACATTTCTCAAAACTCCGGATTTTTCGCGCGGGCGAGCGGAGTCTTCATCGCCGCCGTGCTCATGTGGGACATCCTGTTTCGCGGGCAGCTCGGCTTCTCCGTTTCATTCCTGGAGGAAATGTGGTCTCGCAATCTAAGCAATGTGATGATCACACCGTTGCGGCCTGTCGAGTTCGTCGTCGCGCTGATGACGATGAGTCTCATTCGGCTCGCGATTGGAGTCATTCCGGTGACCTTGCTCGCAATTGCGTTCTTTGGATTCAACTTGTACGCCCTTGGATTGGCGCTTGTCGCATTCTTCGTCAATCTCATCCTGACAAGCTGGGCGGTGGGGATCGTAATCGCGGGTGTCCTGATGCGTAACGGCATGGGCGCAGAAAGCCTTGCCTGGACGTTGATGTTTGTGCTGATGCCGCTCACCTGCGTGTACTACCCGGTCAGCGTTCTGCCGCATTGGCTGCAGCTCATCGCCTGGGCCCTGCCCCCCACCTACGTCTTTGAGGGGATGCGCTCGCTCGTGATGGAGCATGCCTTTCGCGCCGACCTGATGATCGAGGCCTTCGCGCTGAATGCGGTTTACATCGGCATCTCCGCGCTGGCGTTTGTTGGGCTGCTCAACAGCGCAAGACGCGCCGGCTCACTCCTGCAAACCGGCGAGTAGATACCCCTCCTCCCCAGCTCGCAGAGAACGGTCTGCTGCGGCGCAAAAGCTACAATACCGCGGAAAACACCTTATCTATGGGTAGTAGCGAATGACAAAGTGATGACAGCTATGTTGACTAGAGGTCGGGAACCGGACACTGTGCTGCGGCGCAGCAAGCCTGGCGAGGCAGGGGGCTCCATGGCGATCGGCGAGTTTGGCGGCGTGCCGGCCGCGGCGGTGGCAACCACCCCGATGTACGCGGCGCCGGCCTATTGGCTGTATGAAATGAGCCAGGCAGCTCTCAATCCTGCCCGCGCCTGGGCCGACGCAGCGCGGCTGTTTTTCAAGAATCCGGCGAATCCGCTCTCCTACACAGTTTATGGCAGGAGCATATCCGCGGGAATGGAGCTGTTCGAGCGTTCCACCCGGCGCTACGGCAAGCCGGAGTGGAACATCAACTCTGCGGTAATTGGAGGCGAGCGCGTTCCGGTTCGCGTCTCCGCGGTTTGGGCCCGGCCGTTTTGCCGATTGCTACATTTTGAGCGCATCTTTGACCACGCGCCGCGACGCCCGCAGCCGCGTCTGCTCATCGTCGCACCCATGTCGGGCCATTACCCCACATTGCTGCGAGGGACGGTCGAGGGCTTCCTCCCCAATCACGACGTCTACATCACCGAATGGATCGACGCGCGCATGGTTCCGGTGACCGAGGGCCGTTTCGATCTCGACGATTACATCGATTACGTCATCTCGATGCTGCATTTCCTCGGGGGCGACCTTCACGTGCTCGCCGTCTGCCAACCTTCGGTGCCCGTGCTTGCAGCAGTGGCGCGTATGGAAGCGACGGATGATCCGTACGTGCCCTATTCCATGGTCCTCATGGGAGGTCCGATCGACACGCGCGTGAACCCTACCGCGGTTAATGCGCTGGCAGAGAGGCGTGGCACCGATTGGTTTCGCCGGCATGTGATCACCAAGGTGCCATTTCCCAATCCTGGGTTCATGCGGGATGTATATCCCGGATTCTTGCAGCTGCACGGGTTCATGAGCATGAATCTCGATCGGCACATCGAGGCTCACCGCAAGCTTTTCCTCCACCTCGTGCGAAGTGACGGCGACTCCGCGCAAAAGCATCGCGAGTTCTACGACGAATATCTTGCGGTGATGGACCTCGCAGCCGAGTTCTACCTGCAAACCGTCGAGACGGTATTCGTGCGCCACGCGCTGCCCAAGGGCGAGATGACTCATCGTGGGGCGCGAGTTGATCCGGGAGCGATACGCCGCGTGGCCTTGCTCACAGTCGAGGGCGAGAACGACGACATCTCCGGAGTGGGCCAGACCGAGGCGGCACACCGCCTATGCGTGAATATACCTGCGGACCGCAAAGCACATTGGCTGCAACCGGCCGTGGGCCATTATGGCGTCTTCAATGGGACTCGGTTCAGGGCCGAAATTGTACCTCGTATCTCCGACTTTGTGCTCTCCAACAACGGCAGAGGGGTAGGCGGCACGCGCAGGTCCACTGCCGGCACGAAAGCAGCGGCGGTAGGCACGACCAACGGGTCCCAGCCGTTGAGCCGGGTGAGCACCGCGCCGCATGTGAGCAGCGAGCCTCGCAGCTACAGTAGCTCATAGTCCCGCCCCACGGGGCCCCCCTAAGGCGCAATTTCCGCGGGCTTTTTGCTGATTCGTCAGATCCGCCTGGCGGCATCGTCCCGCTAACGCCATGAAATAGCTTACGGATTCAGGCTGCGCCAAGCACGGCTTTGGGGTGGAAGGGCAGCCAGCCCTGGACCGCCCGTGAACCTATCCTGAGCGAAGGGGGCTGCCGCTAGATGTAGGGTGGATTGAGGGGAATATCTCCTGCATCTTGGGGCAAAACCTTTTTTCTTTCGGATGCTCCGTAGGCGCCTTGCCCTGTGGCAGTATTTCCTGCCGCCGCTCCCCGCCGGCGATGAACTGGTGCCCCATGCCGCTGCGTGCATTGCTCTACCGCCGACCGAGCGAGCCCTCGGTCCTCCAAGTGGTTTTTGACAAGGCCATCTATCTGGTGCGCCTGCGCCGGCACCGGCAGGCCCGAAGGTACACCCTGCGCATTGATGCAGCCTCGCGAGAGGTGGTTCTCACCATGCCTCCGCGCGGCAGCCTCATGGAGGCGAGAGAGTTTGCGCAGAAGCATGGGGCTTGGATCGCGGCCCGATTAAAGCGGCTGCCGAAGGCAGCGCCGTTCGCCCACGGCACCGATGTGCCGCTGCGCGGGGCACCGCATCGGATCGTGCACCGCGGCGGGGAACGTGGCACTGTCTGGGTCGAGAGATCGGTCGATGGGGATCGCCTGCTTTGCGTTGCCGGGGAGCCGGCGCATCTCAATCGCCGGGTCAACGACTTTCTCAAGCGGGAGGCCGTGCACGACTTGCAAGCAGCGAGCCGGCGCTACGCTGGCGAGCTCGGCGTTAGCATAAGGCGCATCTCGGTGCGCGACCAATCAAGCCGCTGGGGCTCCTGCTCGAACACGGGCGTGCTTTCCTTCTCTTGGCGTCTTATTCTCGCGCCATCGTTCGTGCTTGATTATCTTGCCGCTCACGAGGTCTGCCACCTTCTCGAGCTCAATCATTCCCCTCGTTTCTGGCGGCTGGTAACGCGCATTTATCCCCAGTACGAGCGTGCCAAGGTGTGGCTCGATGTGCATGGACCTGATCTGCATCGATATGGGCTGCCGGCTGTGCGAGCCGCAGATGAGATCTGAGGGGTTCTCAGTCGCGTTCCGCCAGACATCCTGCACGAGATGCTGACCGACTCGTCTCGCGAAGAGTATTCCGAGCCCGTCTCCCGCTGGTTGCTTGGCTTCGAGGGAAGCTCAAACCATTAGGATGATCACTCCTCTCCGGCTCCTGCGGCGCTGCGCGCGTCTCATGCTGCTGGCGATGCCTGTGCTGCTGATGGCGTGCGCCGGGGACCGCGATTCGTCTACGGCCGAGCCGAGCTTCTACCGCAAGCTGACCGAGCCGGGCGCGCAGCTCGACAGTGCCACTGCCGCATCCATGATTTCCGGCTACCGTGCGAACAACGGCCTCACCTCAGTGACGGTCGACCCCGACTTGATGCAATTGGCACAAGCGCAGGCGCAGGCCATGGCGAGCCGGGACAAGCTTGATCATAACGTCGTCCGCAGCTTCGATGAGCGGCTCCGGGCGCGCGGCTACCGCGCAAAGGTAGCAGCGGAAAACATCAGCGCTGGCTACTACACCCTCGCCGAAGCCTTCTCCGGGTGGCGGGACTCCCCGCCGCATCGAGCGAACATGCTGCTCGCAGGCGCAACCCGCATAGGCATTGCAGCAGTCTATGCGCCAAAATCGAGATACAAGGTCTTTTGGGCGCTTATCCTTGCAGCGCCCGACGAGTCGCGCGGCTGAGTCCGCGCTGGGCTCAGCTCGGTTCAGCCCCGGCCAGCAACGCTGCCGCGTCAGACCGCAGCGGTCGGAGGTTGTCGCATGGCAACCGCAATGCCCGAGGCGGCAAGCCCAAGGCCGATCGCAACGAGAATGCCGGCGACGCCGGTTGCGGCCGCAAGCAGGCCCGCCAGCGCGGGAAAGACGATCTGACCGACGCGGTTGCCGGTCATGCGCAGCGTGAGCGCCGTACCGTAGGCGTGCGGCGGCGCGAGGTGCACGACACCAGAGATGGTGAGCGTTGAGGCAATGCCCATGGCAAAGCCCAAAGCAATCAGGGTCCCATACATCGCGGGCAGTGACAGTGGCAGCCCCAGCAGCAGGAAGGCGGCAGCGCTTGCGAGCATGCTTGCGAGCGTAAGCGGCGCGCGGCCCATGCCGAAAATCATTCTGGCATAAAACACGCGCGAGATGAGCGCAGCGATGGAGCGCACGGTCAGCAGAAGGCCGATATGGTTTGCGTCGATCTGACGTTCTGCGCCCAAAACCGGCAGATAGATCACCAGGAGATCGAGCGCCGTTATGGAAACGACGCTCGAGACCATGACCGCGGCGAAGCCGCGCAGCTTCAAGAGCTGGCTGATGGACACGAGCTCTGCGCGATCCTGATGCTCTGCAGGTTTGCGTTCGGGCCTTATCAGGAGCGCGACCATGACGCTCGCGCCCGCCGCAAGCAGGCTTATTCCAAACAGCTTCTGTGTGGGCGGCAGCGCTGCTGATCCTCCCAGCCAGCCGACCACGAATGGCCCAAATCCCTGCCCGGCGGATGCAGCCACCATGTAATAGCCCAGCACGCTCTCTCGCGTGAGCGGCCCTCCTGCCCGCACCGCCAGCATCTGATGACCGGCCATGCAGAACATGTGGCCGAAGCCCAGGAGTACGCTGAAGGAGAGGAGCTGCATGGCCGAATCCGGCCATGCCCAGAAACCGAGGCAAGCGAGAGAGATCAGCGCTGACCCGAGCCAGCACGCCCGCGCGTCGTTGCCGCGATCGATCCATCGTCCCACGTAAAGCGCGGTGAACGCCGGGACGATGGCAAATCCGGTCGCGATAATGCCCAGCCAGAGAAGGGGAAGCTCAAGCTCGATCGTGCGGTATGACGTAGCGATCCGGATGACCAGAACCAGCGTCTGGGCAAGGATCACATGCAGCAGAAAAGGGACGAGCAGCCTGTAATCGACGTTCTTCTGCGCGGCGGCGAGCGCGCTCGGCTCCTTCATCATGGACCGACTGTTTCCCGTCCCGACTCCCATCAAAAGCCGCTTGCGTCGCCTTGTTTACCGGCTGGTTTCTCCGGCGCAAGGCTAATATTTTTAGCGCGATGTTCGCTGAGCATGTTCTGCCTGCCGCGCGCGAGTACGACGCGCTCTATCAATCCTTCCGATGGAGCATACCCAAGCTCTACAACATCGGCGTTGACGTGTGCGACAGCTGGGCAGCGCGCGAGCCGGGCCGGACCGCCTTGCTCAACGTGCGCTCAAGCGGCGCTACGGACGAGATCAGCTATGGCGCGTTACGCGAGACCTCCAATCGTCTCGCCAATGTGCTCGCTGCCCATGGTCTTGGTCGCGGCGACCGGGTGGCAATTCTGCTGCCGCAGATGCCGGTGGTCGCCGCCAGTCACATCGCGATTTACAAGCTTGGCGCCGTTGCCCTGCCGCTCGCCATGCTGTTCGGGCTCGAGGCAATCTCGTATCGGCTTGCAGATTCCGGCGCGCGCGCTCTGATCACCAATGCACAAGGCTTGGCGAAACTCCACCCGATCCGCGAGCGTCTGCACGATCTTGCGCTGGTGTTGGCGGTGGACGGTGCCGCCGACGGCGCGCAGGATTTCGAAACCCTGCAGGCGCGCGCTTCTCCCGAGTTCACCCCCGTTGCTACCACGAGCGACGATCCCGCGCTGATGATCTACACTTCGGGGACGACCGGTCCGCCCAAGGGAGCACTGCATGCACACCGGGTGTTGCTGGGCCACCTGCCCGGCATTGAGCTCCCGCATGAGTTTCTGCCGCAGCCGGGCGATCGATTCTGGACCCCGGCCGACTGGGCCTGGGCGGGCGGCCTCCTCAATGTGCTGTTGCCCGGACTGCATTACGGCGTTCCCGTCGTTGCCTACAGATTCGAGAAGTTCGACCCGCAGGAAGCGTTTGCGCTGATGGCGCGGGCGCGCGTGCGCAATGCCTTCATCCCGCCGACGGCGCTTCGCATGATGCGCTCGGCGGGTCAGCCGACGCCCGAGGTGCGGCTGCGTTCCGTCGGATCCGGCGGCGAGGCGCTGGGCACCGAGACTTACGAGTGGGGAAAATCCGCACTGGGACTGAGGATCAATGAGTTTTATGGACAGACCGAATGCAACCTGGTGCTCGCCTCCTGTGCGCAGATTGACGTGTCGCGGCCGGGGAGCATCGGCAAGCCGGTCCCGGGGCATACCGTCGCCGTCATCGGTCCGGATGGTAGGCGCTGCGCACCGGGCGAATCGGGAGAGATCGCCGTCAGGCGGCCCGATCCAGTGATGTTTCTGGAATACTGGGGCAAGCCGGACGCGAGCCGCGACAAGTTCATTGGCGATTGGATGACGACCGGAGACCAGGGCGTCGCCGACACGGATGGTTATGTCCAGTTCATCGGCCGCAATGATGATGTCATCACATCGTCGGGATACCGCATCGGGCCGACCGAGATCGAGGATTGTCTCATCCAGCATCCGGCCGTGGCGCTCGCCGCAGTGGTCGGCAAGCCCGATCCCTTGCGCACCGAGATCGTCAAGGCTTTCATTGTGCCCAAGGCCGGACACGCACCCTCGGCCGCGCTCGCCGCCGACATCCAGGCATTCGTCAAGACGCGGCTCTCCGCGCATGAATACCCGCGCGAGGTTGCCTTCATCGATCAGATGCCGATGACAACGACCGGGAAGGTCATTCGGCGCCTGCTGCGGACGCAGGCTTAACGCCCGTCGTTCCCGCTCGCCGGATGTTCCCGATACCATCGTTCGGCGCCCGGGTGCAGCGGGACATCCATGGGTGTGGCATCGGTTTCCCGCCCCATCTGCGCAACGCCCTGAGTGCCCGCCTCCCAAGGCACCTCGCCGGTGCGCGCCGCCAACGCGCCGCAGATGTCATAAGCAACTTGCTCTGGGAGCGACGCCGCGGCGTAAATAGGCCAGCCGCTGAAATCGAGGGCCTCCATATCGCGGCTCAAGCCGGAAAAGCGGGATTTTGGAAGAGAGACGCGGCGCCATCCAAGCTGCTGCAAGTGCTCGAATTCCGCCGTATCGAGCGCAACGGGTACAAGTCCGCAGGACAAAGCCGCGTCGAGCCAGGTTTTGATGCCCTCGTCGAACACGGCATCGATCTCGCCGCGGCGCAGCGGCTCCATGCGGCGAACGTCGAAGGGTGAGCCACAGAGGACGAGCCGCCCGCCCCAGCTTTCGATGTCCGTGAGGGCAAACCCGTGGAGCGAGAGCGCCTGATCGATCAGGACCAGGGTTGAATGCGTGGGATCCTCGCGGACCGAGACGCGCAGGGGATATTTTTTCGCCTTGATATCCGCGAGCGAGCGGATCCCCGTTTGCGGGTGGACCATGAACACGAATCGATCCCAGCTCGGATAGATGGCAAGGACGCGCACCGGCAGAGCTGTCCTGAAGAGACCCACGCCGCGATAGGCTTGGGTGAGCAGGGCCGATGGATTGACGAACGCGGCCTCAATATCGCCGCGTGCGACTTCCTCCGCGAGGATGGCCGAACCCGTGGCCAGTCTCAACCATGGCCGAAAGCGAGCGCCGGAGCCGCTGCCGACGGTGATGACCATGTCGCGATTGCCGCCGTAGGGCGTCGCGGGATTGCCGGCGATATGCAGTCCAATTTCCCAAAGGGTCTTGGCGCGAACAAAGTTCGCGCCTCTTGGCAGGGGTTCCATCAACAGGCGCTCCGGAGAAAATCAGCGATGGCGGAGTTCTATCTGCTCATTGCCGCCGGGCGAAGTCCCGGCCGACCCTGGCTATTTCCAACCGGGACCGAGAGCCGTGGCCGCAATCGGGCCAGCCGTGAAACCGTTAACATTCGGTTGGGCCGTTACTGCTGCCGCTCCACGGTACCCACATAGGCCGCGACCACGCGCGGGTCGCGCAGAACCTGGCTGGGCGGCCCTTCGGCCAGGGTGCGGCCGTAGTCGAGCACATGGATGCGGTCGGCGAGATCAGCGACCATCTGCAGATCGTGCTCGATCCAGATCATGGTGGTGCCGAGTTGATGTTTCATGCGCAGGATGAATCGGGCCAGATCCTCGCGCTCGTCCCGATTGAGTCCGGCCGATGGCTCGTCCAGCATGAGCAGCGCAGGCTCGAGCGCGAGCGCGCGCGCAAAACCGACGAGCTTCTGAATGCCGAAAGGAAGCCCGGCGACCGGCGCATGGCGGAATCGCTCGAGCTCGACCAGCTCGATGATGTGCTCGACCGCTTCGCGGTTGCGCGCCTCCTCGCGCCGCACCGACGGCAGGAACAGCATTTCGGAGAGCGGGTTCGTCCGTATGCGAGCGTGCCGCCCGGTCATGAGATTGTCGAGCACAGACATCTGGGGGAAGAGCTCGCCGTGCTGAAAGGTGCGCGCAATGCCTATGCGCGCAATCTCGTGCGGCTCGCGTCCGGCGATATTCGTGCCGCGGAAACGGATAGTGCCGTCACCCCGGTAAATTCCATTCATGCAATTCAGCACGCTGGTCTTGCCGGCGCCGTTCGGGCCGATCAGCGCGAACAATTCACCTTTGTGAATGCTGAAAGAGACCTGGTCCAGCACGCTAAGGCCGCCGAAGCGCAACGACAGGCGCTCCACCTCGACCTCAGCCATACCATCTCCGCCGCCGGCGATACTGCTTGACCTCGCGATAGCTGCGACGTTCCCCGCTCTCGCGCCCGAGATAGAATTCCTGAATGTCGGGATGGCTGCGCAGCCGCTCTGCCGTGCCGTCGAGCACGATGCGTCCGTTCTCCATCACATAGGCGTAATCGGCGATCTCCAGCGCGACGGGAGCGCTCTGCTCCACCATCAGGATGGTGAGACCGAGCTCGCGGCGGATTTCACGCAGCCGCTGCAACAGCGCGCTGACCACCACCGGAGCCAATCCCAGCGAAAGCTCATCGACCAGCAACAATTCCGGTGCGCACATGATGGCGCCGGCCAACGCCAGCATCTGCCGCTCGCCGCCGGAGAGGAGCCCTCCGATGCGATGCCTGAGATCTCGGAGCTGCGGAAAGAACCGGTAGACCAGCGTCTCGCGCCGGCGCTGCTCGCCGGCGCCAACCCCGTGCGGAACAGGCGCGATGAGATTCTCGGACACGGTGAGATTGGGGAATACCTTGTCGCGCTCGGGCACGAGCACAATGCCGCGCGCGGTGTTGCGGTGCGGCAGCTCGTTCTCGATGTGCTCGCCCTTGAACAGGATGGCGCCTTCGCTGACGCGCGCGTCGTCAAGCCCGAGGAAGCCCGAGATCGCCCGCAGCGTCGTCGTCTTGCCGGCGCCGTTGGTTCCGAGCAGAGCGACGATCTGGGCAGGCTGTATCGCCAAGGAGATTCCCTGCACCGCGCTGATGCTGCGGTGATAGACCACTTCGAGCTTTTGCACCTCGAGCAGCGTCACTGGTGCGCTCCTGCGGCGGGCCGATGCTTGTACGGCCAGAGCCGGAAGTAATTCTGGATGCGGTGCCACATTCCCACGAGCCCAAGCGGCTCGAGCAGAAGAAAAAAGATCATGACCACCCCGAAGGCGGCATAGTTGACCGCAAACAGCAGGCTCGCAAAGCCCTGGGCGCCCGGCAGCGCGAGCAATGCACCTTCGATGACATAAGGAAAGATCGTAACGAAGGCGGCTCCCAGCAGCGCCCCGAGCAGCGACCCCATGCCGCCGACGATCACCATGGCGACGTATTGAATGGTGAGAAACAGCGAGAAGGCCTCGACCGAGACAAAACCGCGATAATAGGCGAACAGCGCGCCGGCAACGGCCGTGATGCTCGAGCTGATAACGAACGCGAGCAGCTTGTAGGCGGCGATCCCGATGCCGAGCGTCTCGGCAACGGTCTCATGCGCGCGGATCGCCCGCCAGGCTCGCCCGCTGCGCGTGCGCAGCAGATTGAGGCAGATGAGCAGCGTCGACGCAGCTGCGACCAGCAGGATGAAATACCAAGCGCGGCCATCGGTGATTTCGAGGCTGCCGACCCGCGGCGGATCAATCATGATCCCCGTAGAGAAACCGCGCCGCGTCTCGTATTCTCCGCCGATGTAGATCACGACGAAATGCAGCGCGAGCGTGCTCACGGCGAGATAGAGGCCGCGCAGCCGCAGCGACGGCAGACCGAAAATGACCCCCAGCAAGGCGCCGACCAGGGCTGCCATGGGCAAGGTGATCCAGAACGACGCGTTGGTTTCACGGAAAAGAATTCCGACCGTGAACGCGCCGGCCGCGATCAGCCCTGCATGTCCCAGCGAGATTTGCCCGGCATAGCCCGTGAGCAGCATGAGCGAGAGCGAGCCTACGCCTGCAAGAAAGACCTGGCAGGCGATGTCGAGCTGAAAAGGCGACGCGATCAGCGGAAATGCAAGCAGCGCGAGCACGAGCAGCGCCACCCATATGCGCGCGCCACGCGTTGCCAGCAACGCATAGTCGTCTGCGTAGTCGGTGCGGAAATAGCCGCTCGCGCGCGGCGGGCTAGACACGGTCAAGCTCCTCGCGGGTGCCGAACAGACCCCAGGGCCGCACGGTCAGCATGGCAATGAGCACCACGAACGGGACCACGTCGGACAGCAGCGGGTCGACGTAGTGGATGGCCAGCACCTCCGAGCTCCCCACGATGAGCGCGCCGCAGAGCGCGCCGAGAAGGCTGTCGAGACCGCCGACCAGCGCCGGGGCAAACGCCTTGAGACCGATCACGACCATGCTCTGATCCAGCCCGGAATCGAGCGCGATCAGCATGCCGGCGATCGATCCGGTCAGGGTGGAGAGGCTCCAGGCAAGGGCGTAGATGGCATGCAGATTGATTCCGCGCTGCGCCGCCAGCAGCGGATTCTGGCCGGCTGCGCGCATGCGCACCCCCCAGCGGCCGAAGCGCAGAAACGCGAACAGGGATCCGTAGACCAGGGCGGTCATGACGACGATCAGCGCCGCACATGTCGAGATGCGCGCTCCGCCGAAAACGGGAAGCGAGGGATTGGTGAAACCCAGAGCTTGCAGCGGGTGCTGCTCCGACGCCGACCAGACGAGAACGATTACGCCGCGAAGCAGAATACCTATCGCGATGGTGGTCAGGATTGCGGCCAGCACCATCTCGCCGGTCATTCGCCGCATCAGCACGACATAGACCAGGACGCCTACCGCGATGCTCATCAGGACGGCGACGATGAGGGCGGCTATGGGATGATGCGCGAGCAGCGTTGCGGTCGCGAACAGGAGATAGGCCCCCAGCATGCTCAACTCGCCATGCGCCATGTTCATGACGCGGCTCACGCGATAGATCAGCACGTAACCGCACGCGAGCAGCGCGTAGATCGCGGCAAGCACGATGATGTTGACGACGAGCTGCACTGATTCAGATGACAGATGCCAGAGATCAGATGTCAGAGGTGAGGCATCGGCATCTTGACCTCCGAGCTCTGACATCGGTCATCCGACATCTGACATCCGTCATCTGACTTCGTATGCCGTCCAGTCCTTCGCCTGGACGATGGCTGCCTTGGCCTCATCCCAGCGATAGAAGCGATAGTACTGGCGCGCGCGGAAGTGATTTTCCTTGCTCCATTCGAGCGGTCCGCCGCGCAAGCCCTTGGTGTCGACGCTCACGCCTTCGAGCGCAGTGCGCACCTTCCCCGCGTCCACAGGCCAGCCCGCTTTCTTGAGCGCCGCTTCCAGGACGAGCCCGCCGATCCAGCCTTCCGTCATCTGCTCGGCCGGGTAGCGGACGCTCGCCTTCTTCACGGCATCCGCGATCTCCATGTGGACCGGCAGACGGTCCTGGAAAAAGGAGTTGGCGCCGATGACGTAGAGCTTGGGATCCTTGAGCCGAGCCAATTCCCCCTCGGCCTCGATATGCGACCACCCGATGTAATTGTCCTGCCAGGCAAGCCGCCGCAGAGCTTCAAACGTCTTCACCTGGGTCACCCACGGCGCCCAGGAGAACACCCAGTTCGCATCGGCGTCCTTCAGCTTGGTGGCGAACGGGGTATAGTCGGCAGTGGGCGGCGGAATGACCTCCTTGTCCACCGTGCTCATCCCCATGGTCTTCGCGCGTTCCTCGGCGTAATCGATCTCGCCGCGGGAGAGCGGGATCGCCATGGCGACAAGCCCCAGCTTCACCGGGCCCGCCGCCGCGCCCTTTATGAAATCCAGCGTCGCGCGGCTGTCATAGCCGCCGGCATAAGCGGTGGTGCAGAACTGAAGCGCTTGCGCCGGCGGGTACACCTCCTTGGGGCACACCGCCCCCATGAACATCAGCGGCACGTTGGCGCGCTTGCTTTCCGCGACAACCGGGGCGTAAGTCGAGGACAGGCTCGAGAGAATGAGCAGGCTCACGTTGTCCTGAGTCAGAAGCCGCTTCGCGTTGGTCGCCGCCTTGGACGGCTCGGCTTGATCGTCGAGGATGTTCAGCTGGATCTTCTTGCCGTTGATACCGCCGGCCGCGTTGAGCCTGTCCACGTAGAGGCGGAGAGCTTCGACCGGCGGACCGTTGGTACCGGAGGACGGGCCGGTCAGCGCGCCCGTGACACCGATGACATACGCATCCTGTGCATGCGCCGCGGCAATGTGTGCCGTGATCGCCAACACTGCAGCCCCTGCTCCTGCAAGCATCCGTTGCGACATTTGTTTCCTCCGCTTGTGATCATGCCGGCTGCATCGTGCCCGCACCTTCCGCAATGAGCCGCTGCTCGCGGTCATCATACATCTCCTCGACCAGCGTCTTGAAGCGCTCATACATGAGCGCGCGCTTGACCTTTCGCGTCGGGGTCACCGGTTCGTTCTCCTCGGATGGGTCGAGCATCTTGGGCAGGACACGGAAGTCCTTTATCTGCTCCACCCGCGAGAGCTCGTGATTTGCACGCTCGATCGCCGCCTTGATGAGGGCGATCACGTCGGGACTGCGCACAAGAGAGTTAAACCCGGCATAGGGAACGTTGTGCGTGCGTGCCCAGTCCGAGACAGTATCAGGATCGATCTCGATGAGGGCGGTGAGATATTTTCGACCCTGCCCGAGCACCGCCGCTTCCGCGACATAGGGGCAGGCGCGCAGGATATTCTCCACGAACGAAGGAGAGATAGTCTTGCCGCCGGAGGTCACGATGAAGTCGCGCGCGCGGTCGATCAGGCGCAGACCTCCATGACCCCATTCGCCGATGTCGCCGGTGTGCAGCCAGCCGTCTTCGGATCTGACAGCCAGCGTTGCCTCCTCATTGTTCCAGTAGCGCTCGAACAGATCAGAGCTCCGCACCAGGATTTCGCCGGCCTCACTGAGCTTGACCTCCCAGCCTGGCGGCACGCTGCCAACATTGCCCGGACGTGGGAATGGCCCGCATTGCCCGGTGATGATGCCGCCGGCGGTTTCGGTCTGCCCGTACGCCTCGACGAGGTTGACGCCGAGCATCTGCCAGAATGCCATCGTCTCTCCCGGCAGCGGCGCACCGGCGCAGATCGCAAGCTCCAGCCGGTCGAATCCGAGCTTGTTGAGGATCGGAACGAAGACAGCCGCGCGGCAGAGCCGGTACATCGCCTCCCGGGTCCAGCTCACCTCCCGGCTCCAGCGCCGACGCGCGTGCTCGCGTGCGAAACGAATTGCAAGCTCCGCGACGCTCCGCTTCAGCGGACTTGAGTTGCGGATGCCGAGGAGAACCTGGGCGGCGAACTTCTGCAGATAGCGCGGGACGGTGAACAGGAATGTGGGCGCCGTCTCGAACAGGATCGTTGCGAGATCCTCCGGGTCGTCGCCAAAATGCGGAACGAGCTGCGAGATCAGCGGCAAGGTGATGGCGACGTCGCGGCCGAGCACATGGCACAGAGGCAGGTAGGCAACGGTGCGGTGCTTCCGTTGCGCCAACGTCGGATAGTGCTCCACGATGTTTGCCGTCGCCGCCAGGTGCTTTCCGTGCGCGATCACTGCGCCCTTGGGATGGCCGGTCGTGCCGGAAGTATAGACGATGAAGGCAGGCGCCTCGGGAGAAACCGCCGCCGCCTGCTGCTCCAGCCAGTCGCGACCTGGCTCTGACGCCTGCGCCAACAATCGCCCGAAGCTGCGCAGCTTCGGATGTTGGTAATGATAGATGGCGGATTCGTCGAGCACGACGATCCACGCGAGCGCGGGCAAGCGGTCGGCCAGCATCAGGATCTTGTCGACGTATTCCTGATTTTCGGCGACGAACATGACAGCTGCGCCATCGCGCAGCTGATATTCGAGCTCGGACACCGACGCCGTCGGGTAGATGCCGTACACAATGGCGCCGATGGACTGGGCCGCGAGATCGCAGATCAGCCACTCCTCGCATGCGTCCGCCATGATGGCGACACGCTCGCCGCAGCCGAGGCCTAGATCGAGGAAGGCGCGGGCGGCGCGCGCAACCAATGCGGCGTAATCGCTCCAGCTTCGCTCGGTGTAGAGGCCGAGGCGCTTTGATCGAAATGCAATTGCGCCCGGGGTGCCGCGGGCACGCTCGCACAATAGCAGCGGCGCAGATTTCCGCCGCAGCGCTTCCCGCTCGAGCCCTGCGTTCATCGCGCGCCGATCTCGCCGTTCCATCGGATGTTCACTCGCAACGCTTGAAGGCGCGATAATAGAGCTGGTGACGCTCCTCGATGGCCATCCTGCCACTCAAGTGCAGCGATGGGCAGTAGCCGCGGAGGCGCGAATCATTTAACAGCACAAGCCAACGCCTGACCACCGTGGAGACGCGACATGTTGACCGTCGCAGTCATTGCCCAAAAGGGCGGCGTTGGTAAGACGACCTTGGCACTGCATCTTGCCGTCGAGGCCGCAAAGAGCGGCCGGGTCGTCGTCATCGACACCGACCCGCAAGCGAGCGCCGCCCAGTGGGCAGACGACCGGCAAGTGCCATTGCCTGCGGTGGTCACGTCTCCGGCGTCCAGGCTGTCGGTATCGCTGCACGCGGCGAGGCAGGGCGGCGCTCATATCGCTTTCATCGACACCTCGCCGGCGGTCGAGAGCCCGGCGCTGGCCGCGGTGCGCGCGGCAGACTTTTGCCTGATCGTGTCGCGGCCCGGCATCCTCGATCTGCGCTCGATCGGAATCAATGTCCAGATTGCCAAGCTTGCCGGCAAACCGGTTGCCCTCGTCATCAACGCCGCACCAGCGAGCGGGACCCAGGGCCTCGCGGCGGGGCAAGACGCCGGCGCGAGGTACGGTGTGGAGGTCTGCCCGGTGATCATTCACCAGCGCGCCGTCTTTGGCCACGCACTGGCCAGAAGCAGGTGCGCGCAGGAGGTCGAGCCCGCGGGGAAGGCGGCGGCGGAAGTTGCCGCACTTTGGGACTGGCTCGCGCAGCGAACCGGCATGGGGGCCGCGCCGGAGCGGCTGTCAGCGTAGCCGCACCAGGGCTATTTCCATCCCAGCCGCGTCAGGATCGCGCGGCCCATCACCCACTCCTTGTCCTCCTCCGAGAGGAATTTGACCTCCTCGGTGAAATGCGTGATCCGCTGCCGGTAGGTGGACTTGGCGAGCGCATTGGTGAGGTCGGTTCCCCAATAGCAGCGCTGCGGGCCGAAGGCATCGAAACAGCGCTTGAGATGCTCGGTCATGTCGCGCCACGGATATGGCTCGAGCGAGTACGTCGGCGCCGAGGACAGCTTGACCGAGACGTTGGGATATTTGGCGAGTGCCACAACGTCGTCGATGGCATTCTTGATGGTCCCGGCTTTCGCGATCTCGAGCGTGAGATTCATGTGGTCGATGATCAGCGGCAGCCGCGGATGGCGTTGCGCGATCGGGTGGAACCTCGGCGCATTCCCCGGCGCCAGGAACATGACGGGGAGGCCGGCCTTCTCCGCCGCCGGCCAGAACCAGTCGGCCGCGCCGCTCTCCAGCAGCGCAGACTGCGCGCGGTGCAGCGTGAGCCGCACGCCGAGCATCCCGGGTTGCTCTCTCCATCTCGGCAGGAGCGCCGCCGTCTCCGGCTTCTCCAGCGGGATACGGCCCATCACCGCAAAGCGGTCGGGATAACGCTTGACCGCTTCCAGCGCATAATCGTTGCGGTCGCCCGGCCATGACGGCGGCACGATCACCGCGCGGTCGACGCCGGCCTCCTCCATCAGGGGCACCAGCTTCTCGATGGTGAACGGCTCCGGCAGTTGCGCTACGCGCCCGGCGACCCAGGGCCAATCCGGCGTCTCCGCCTTCCACAGATGCACTTGCGAATCGACGATCATGCCGGACCCTTTCCCTGAAGCTCTGACCATTGCCAAAGATTAATTCGGCCGAAATCTCGCGGCAACGCGTCTTTGCCTATGTATTAGCCGCAACGCCATTCCGGCTTGCGCTTCAGCGCCGCTCCCGAATGCGCCGAAGCAGACACTACAGCCAACATCGGTTGTCGAGCTGTCGACTCCAGCCGAGCGAGGACTTGCATGCGCAGGTCGGAGAACCGTTGTGCCAACTGTGGCGGGAAGTTCGGCCTTGTCAGTCATCACCACTGGGGTCTGCGCTTTTGCCGTAAAGCCTGCAAGCACGCTTTTGTTGTGAGAACGGCGAAAGACCATATGCGCATGCGCAAGTGGTTTGGTCTGTTGGGGCGCGGGCTCAATCCGATCAAGCGCTGCTCCATCGCGCCGTAGCCGATCCAGGCAGCCGAGCGCCTTGACTCTGCTCTCAGCTCGACAGCGACACTTAACGAGGAATGCACGGATGTCTCGGCAGTGTGTGCGAGCCGGCAAGAGCTTTTCGCGGTAGGGACGCGAGTTACCTCGCGCCCCCCGCACAGATCCGTACGTGCGGCTTTCCCGCATACGGCTCCCACCTCGGGTATCGACGGCAATCCGATGCCGTAGACGAGCCAACGT
>Ga0073928_10000642_pt1 | contig 78513 bp, 69 predicted proteins | sample PaiPotPPA55metaG_FD_76969 | JGI IMG/M metagenome (GOLD analysis project Ga0073928, IMG submission 76969) | Iron sulfur acid spring bacterial and archeal communities from Banff, Canada, to study Microbial Dark Matter (Phase II) - Paint Pots PPA... ...
GGACAGACCTCTCGCCACGGCATCGCATCCACCTCCTGCCGTGTCTGTTTAATCTGTTACCCATGTTGCCGGTCTATTCTGTTACCGATCCTGCCGGTCTGTACCCACCCCAACCCTCCCCCAAGACACGGGGGAGGGAGTTCAGAAACGCGATTCGCGGGCGAGCGTGCGCATCGCCTCGCCCAGCAACTCGACCTCCTCGTCGGTCGTCCAGGGCGAGAACGTCACGCGAAAGCCATTGGGCTCATGCGGCGGACGCAACGGCTTGATTGCGACGCCGAAGCGGCCGAGCGCTGCCTCGGCCAATTCCTCTGACCGCATCTGTGGCGGCAGCCCGTAGGCCAGAATGCCGGGCGCGTGCGGGCCGTCCCACTTCGACGCCGTATTTTCGTAGAGCCCGTCGAGGAGTCCGCCGACTCGCGCCCGCAGCCTCGTCAGGGTCTCGACCCGCGACGGGAATTCCTCGGCGCACGAGTGCAGCGCCTCGGTCATCCCCGCGAACAGCGCGCAGTTGAGCGATCCGCTTTCGAGCTCGCCGCCGCCCTTGCGGATGTAATCCACCGGCCCGGTCCAGGCGAGCGGGTTGGCGCGCAAAAAGCGCTCGCTGGTCCAAAGCCCCCCGGTGCCCATCGGGCCGAATAGCCACTTGTGACCCGTGAACGCATACGCCCAGGCTTCGATTTGCGCCACGTCGACCGCGACCTGTCCCAGCGCCTGCGCGCCGTCAACGATATACGGAATTTCCTGCTGCGCGAGGATCGCTCCGGCTTCCTTTACCGGCAGCACGCGGCCATCCTTGCACGAGACGTGCGAGAAGACGGCGAAGCCCGGACGCCGGCGGCGAATCAGCGCGCGCAAATTTTCTAGGAACTCGTCAGGCGAACCGCCGCCGAGCGTTGCGACTTCGATCCCGCGCGCGCCGAGGCGCGAGAGCGGCCAGTTGACGCACGGATGCTCCTGGTCGGTGGTGACTGCGATCTCACCGAGGCCAAGCGTCGCGCCGAGGATGCTGATCGCGAGGTTCAGCGCAGTGGAGGAGTTGGACAGGAGCGAGACGCCGCCCCTTTCGCCCGCGCCGACGAGCGAGCGCGCCGCGACTCGCGCCTGATCCAGCGTGGCGTCGAGTCTGCGGCCACCGTCTTCGCTGTAGAGCAGGCCCGCAAACTCGCGATCGACGGTTCTTACGCGCCGGGCCACGCGTTCGTGCGGCCGGGCCAGGCCGCCGTGGTTGAAATAAGCCTTTAGCGCGCGCCTAGCCATAGAAATCCTCGACTCCAAACCGCCTCGCGCGCTGCGCTGAGCCGCCGCTCGCTCAGGGAGCCTTGGCGGGGTTCGCGAGCGGGTCGAAAACGCTTTGTCCGCGCGGCGGTCCGCCCCACAATCTGCGGCATAGCGCGTAGGCCGGATAGGTCGTCGCGGCGAGCACCACCGCGACGATGAAGTCCTCCTTGATGCCGCCCGTGGTAAGCGCGAGGCCGAAGGTGGCGCACCAGGTCAGCATCGGGAGTCCCGCGACCAGATAAAGCCCGGCCCTGCCGCCGCCGATCACGAACAAGCCTTCGCGCGCAGGCCGCTTGCGGCGCATCACGAGCAACGCGCTCAACTCGAGCACCAGCGCGCCCATGTAAAAGAATACGTCGAGGATCACCAGCGTGACGAAGCCGAGCGGCACCAGCATCGTGAAGAGCACGCAGCAGGCCAGAATTGATTTGCCGGGAGTCGCCGTGGTGCGCCAGACCTCGGCCAGCCATCGTGGCAGATAGCTCTCGCGCGCGAGCACGAACGGCATCCGCGACACCCACAGCATCGCGGCCGTGAAGATCGAGAACGCCGACACCATCCCGCCGAGCGCGAGCGCGGCGCCCAGCGCCGGGCCTCCGAGCTGGCGGCCGATCTCGGAATACCATCCGGTCTCCCACTTGGCGCCGCTGTGAGCGCCAGAGAGCGCCACGCCCAGCGGCAGCATGTAGCCGAGCACCACCATCGGCAGCGCGATCGCCAGCGCGCGCTGGTAGGTGCGGCGTGGGTCGCGAATCTCGCCGGCGACCACGCTCGCGTTTTCCCATCCGCTGAAATTCCAGATTATGATCGTGAGTCCGCCGCCGAGCGCGAGCGCGAAGTCCGGCCCGAAAATGTGACCGGCCGGCGGATGCCAGTGCACGAGATGGCCGAAGCCGAGCACGACCAGCGCCGCGAACGGCGCCAGCAGCAGCGCGGTCAGCAGGATCGCGCTGTCGCCGGCCGGCCGCGCGCCGAGAAAGTTGAGCACCCCGGCGAGCCATACCAGGGCCGTCCCCACCACAATCTGGCCACCGGTGCCGAGCGGATACAGGAAAGCGAGGTAAGCGCTGAACAGGACCGGGTAGATCGCCATATCCACCGCGGTGTAGAGCAGGGTCAGATAGGCCTCGGCGAAACCCCAAAACGGCCCGAGCCCCTCCTTCACCCAGAAATAGAAGCCGCCCTCCACAGGCATCAGCGCGTTGAGTTCGGCCGCCATCAGCGCGGTCGGGATGCTGAGCGTCAGCGGCACCAGCACGCATAGCAGGAGCGTGAGGCGCGGGCCGGCGATGCGCACGGCGTCCTCGGTTCCGTACGCGCCGCCGCTTACGACCAGGTAAACGACGCAGGTCAGCGAGAGCAGGCCGAGCTTGCCGCCCTGCATCGCGATCGCGACGCGTGGGCTGAGCGGCGCCGCGGCGGTCGCGGCCGCTTCGACGCGCTGATGGCCGGCGGAATCCGGGCGCGGCGGGTTCATCAGGGCTAGGCTCTACCCGAGCATCGGCGCGGGCACAAGGCGGCGGGGATTGCGCGAAGGTAGGCTCGCGCGCAACACTTATCAATGGTGTCGATACCGCGTATAGTACATGGGCTCCCGCCTCAAAAAATTAGGCCGGCGCTGACGGTCAATATCTTTGTGTTAATTGCAAATCAATTTGTTCACGGCGGCCGCTCGTCGAGCACGCCAATATTATCGATGCGCTCGCTCACGGCTACGCTGGCCGCGGCCGCGATGCTGCTCGGCGCCGGATGCGCGCAGCGGACGCAAGGCCCCAGGTTCCTGCCGCCCGGCGCGGCGTCCGCCAGCGTGCCCGGTGAGGCCGAGCAGCCGTCGCCGTTCGGCGGCAAGCCCGCAGTCGATATTCCGCCGCAGGCCAGGGCGATGGGCGCGTTTTTACAAGCCGAGGTCGCGACCGAAGAGGGCGATCGCACGGAGGCGCTGAAAGCGCTCGAAGAGGCGGTGCAATACGATCCGGGCAACGCCACGCTGCGCATCACGCTGGCCACGCTCTACGTGCGTGACGGGCGGCTGGCGGACGCGCGGGTCCAGTCCGATCAGGCGGTGAAGATCGATCCCGGCTCATCGCGGGCGCTGCTGCTCGCCGCCGGTATCGACTCCGCACTGGGCGACGACACGAGCGCCGAGCAGGACTACAAGGAAGTGATCAGGACTTCGCCCAAGAACCAGGAGGCCTACCTGTTCCTGGGCACGCTGTACGCCAAGCGCGGTGACTACGAGCCGGCGCGCAAGGTTTTCGAGCAGCTGATCGCGCTCGATCCGCAATCGTTCCTGGGCTACTACTACGCTGGGCGCACGATGCTCGCCGCGGGCAACTACTCCGTGGCCGAGCGCTACTACAACAAGGCGCTCGATCTCAATCCGCAGTCCGAGCTCGCGCTGCTTGACCTCGCCGCGCTGCGCGAGGACCAGGGCCGGCGCGACGACGCGGTCATGATTTACAAGAAGATCCTGCAGATCAATCCCAACGACGATCGCGCGCACAAGCGCATGGCCGAACTGTACTTTGCCGCGCACGCCTCGGCCGAGGCCCCGGTGAAGCCGGCGCCGGCGCCCGAGAAGATCGAGATCAGCCCGAGCGACACGCGCACCAAGATTGGGCTGTTGTACTTCGAACGCGGCGACTTCGACCGCGCCGCCACCGAGTTCAACCTGGTGCTCGGCGCCGAGCCCGACAACTACCGCGTCCACTATTATCTCGGCACCGCCTACAGCGAACTGGGCGACTACGACAAGGCGGCGACGGAGTTCGGGCGGATTCCCGAGGGCAACGAGCATTACGTCGAATCGCGCCTGCAGCTCGCCTACATCTATGACAAGCAGCACGAGTACGACCAGGCGATCGCGGCGCTCGACCAGGCGCTGGCAAAAAAGCCCAACGACGCCGAGATTCTCGGCTTCACGGTCGGCGTCTACCAGGAAAAGAAGGACTATCCCACCGCGATCGGACTCGCGCAGCGGATGGTCGCGCTCGAGCCGAAGAACGACAAGTACCACTTCACGCTCGGCGCCCTTTACGACGAGAGCAAGCAGCGCCCCGCGAGCATCGAGGAGATGCGCAGGGCGATCGATCTCAATCCGAAAAACGCGCAGGCGCTCAACTACCTCGGCTATACCTACGCCGAGTCCGGCTCCCACCTCGACGAGGCTGAGCGGCTGGTCAAACGCGCGCTCGCGATCGAGCCGGAAGACGGGTTTTATATCGACAGTCTCGGCTGGGTCTATTATCAGAAGGGCGAATACGGCAAGGCGGCCGAGCAACTCGAGAAGGCGGTCAACCTGACCGGCGACGACCCGACCATCACCGAACATCTCGGCGACGCCTACTCCAAGTTGGGCCGCTCCGAGCAGGCCGGGCAGCAATATGAGGACGCGCTCCGGCGGACCACGGACCAGGAGCAGGTCGCGCGGCTCAAGGGAAAGTTGCAAGCCCTGCGCAATGTCGGCAGCGCCAGTCATTGAGTCTTTGAGCCCGGAGTCTTTGCACTTGGACTGGCTGCGTTTTAAGCCGCCGTGTCGGAGATGGCGCGCCGCTATCGGCGCAGCCACCTTGGCGTTGGCAATCTGTCAGCTTTCCGCGTGCGCGCTGACTTCCAGCGCGCCACCCGCGCCGGCGGCCGCCGCACCCGCCGCATCCGCCGTCACACCGGCCACCACCGCGATGCTCGCGGCGCTCGCCGATCGCGAGCGATCGCTGCGCTCGGTGCAGAGCGAGGCGATAATGGAGTACAGTGCCGCCGACGGCCATCACTTCCGCACGCATGAGGAGATCGCGCTCGCGCGCCCGGCCAGTATGCGAGTCGAGGCGGTCGCACCGTTCGGCGCGACGATGGTGCTGGCGGCTGATGACGCCGGCCGGCTGATGATCTTCGACCCGTCGAAGAATGTCCTGATGAGCGGCGGCGCCAACGCGGCGACGCTCGAGCGTTACGTGCGTATTCCGCTCGCGCCTCCGGCCGCGGTCGATCTTCTGATGGGCCTCGCGCCCGACCCGGCCGAACTCGCCACGCCGCCCGACTCGGTCAACGATACCGAGGGCATGACGGTTGCGCTGTGGCACTTGGCCGACGGTGGCACGCGCGAGCTGGGGTTCAGCGGCGGGCAATTGGCGATGGTGCGTGAGCGCGATAACGGTGGCGGTCAGCGTTACGAAGTTCACTACAGTGACTGGCGCGACACGAGCGCGATCAGCTTTCCGCACAAGGTCGAGGCCGATTTCCCCGCAAGCCGTATCACGCTCCGTTACGAAGCGCCCGCGCTCAACACCACGCTCGCACCCGCGCTGTTCGTGCTGACGCCGGCCCCGGGCACCAGGCAGATTTCGATCGATGCCGGCGCGAGCGCCGCGCCCGGTGCGGCGGGCTGAACGTTGCCCGATGAGCCTCCGCCGCGTTCTCGCAATGTTGCTCTGCTCCGCACTCGCCGCCGCGGCGGCGGCCGGATGCCGCGTGCAGCAGCCGCCCAGCCAGCACGAGCGCGAGCAGATTCTCTACCAATCGAGCATCAGCGATCCGCGCACCTTCAATCCGATCCTGGTCACTGACGCCGCCTCGGGCGAGGTAGTCGGCGATCTCTTCGAGGGGCTGGTCAGGATCAATCCGATAACGACGCTGCCCGAGCCCGGTCTCGCCGAGAGCTGGGAGCTTGGAGACGGCGGCAAGGTGATCGTTTTCCATTTGCGCCACGGGGTGAAATGGTTCGACGGGCAGCCGTTCACCGCGCGCGACGTGGCCTTCACGATGCGCGTGATCTACGATCCGCGCGTTCCCAATATCGAGGAGCCCAGCCTCACCGTCGACGGCAAGCCGCTCAAGGTCGAGGCGCTCGATGACTACACGGTGCGGATGACGATGCCGCGAGTGTTCGCACCGTTGCTCTACTCGATCGGCGTCCCGATGGTGCCCGCGCACCTCCTCGAGACCGCGCTCGAGGCCGGCAAGTTCAATCACACCTGGGGCATCAACACGCCGCCGCAGAAAATTGTCGGCCTCGGTCAGTTCGACATGGCGCGTTACGTGCAGGCGCAGTTCGTCCACTTCAATCGCTATCCGAACTATTGGATGCACGACGAAAAGGGCGAGCGGCTGCCGCGGCTGCACGGCGAGACGCTGCAAATTGTGCCCGACGGCAACGCGCAGTACCTGCGCTTTCTAGCCGGGCAGATCGACGTCTACACGCCGCGCCCGGAGGAAGTCGTCGATCTCAAGGACAAGCAGAAGCAACTCGGGATTACGCTCAAGGAAATCGGCATCGACACCGGCTCGCTGTTCTTCGCCTTCAATCGCAATCCTAGGCACTACATCCATAACAGCGTGACCGATCCCAAGTACCGCTGGTTCACCGACATCCGGTTCCTGCGCGCGATCGCGCACGCGGTCGACAAGCAGGGGATGATCAATCTCTGCTTCCACGGACTCGCGGTGCCCGCGGTCTCCGACACATCGCCCGCCAACAAAGTTTTCTACAATCCCAATCTCAAGGACTACGATTACAGTCTCAAGGAAGCGGGCGACCTGCTCGAGCAGGCGGGCTACCATCTGAAGAACGGCGTGCGCTACGACCCGGAGGGCCATCGGCTGGAGTTCAACCTCGCGACCAACAGCGGCGTGAACGTGCGCGACCAAATGTGCGTCATCTTTCAGCAGGACCTCTTACGTATCGGCATCAAGGTCAATTATCGCCCGCTGGAGTTCACCACGCTGGTCGACAAACTCGACTCCACTTATGACTGGGACGTGGTGTTGATTGGCTTCACCGGCGGAATCGAGCCCAACAATGGCGCCGACTTTCTGCGCTCATCGGGCGCACTGCATCTTTGGTACCCGAAGGAGCCCAAGCCTTCCACGCCGTGGGAGGCCGAGATCGATCAACTGCTCGAACAGGGCACGATGGTGATGGATCCGCTCAAGCGCGCGCCATACTACTGGCGCATCCAGGAAATCCTGTCTCAACAACTGCCGATCATCGAGACGGTGCGCCAGGTGCGTTACGAGGCGTGGAAGAAGACGCTTGAGAATTTCCAGCCCACCGTATGGGGCAACTACAAGCCCGAGTGGATCGAATTCCGGCCCGAGTAATCGTGCGCCGCCCAAGCGATGGCCAGGTTTCTGATAAAGCGCCTGCTCAACATGATCCCGCTGATTATCGGGATCACGTTCCTGTCGTTCCTGGTGATGTCGCTCGCGCCGGGCAACTTTCTTACCAACCTTAAGCTCAACCCGGCCATCTCGCCTCAGGTGATCCGCCAGTTGGAGGCGCAATTCGGCCTCGATCAGCCGATCCTGGTGCGTTACGCGAAGTGGCTGTGGCAGGTGATCCATCTCAATCTCGGGCTCTCGATGAGTTATCGGGTCAACGTGACCTCGCTGATCGCTGCGCGCGCGTTCAACACCGTCATCCTGGCGCTCGCGAGCATGATCTTCGCGTGGGCCGTCGCGATTCCGATTGGGATCGTCGTCGCGGTCAAGCAGAACTCGATTTGGGACCGGGTGCTCTCGTTCATAGCGTTCTTCGGAATGTCGGTGCCGAACTTTTTTCTCGCCTTCCTGATGATGTACCTGGCGCTGCGCACCGGATGGTTTCCGGTCGGCGCAACTTTTTCGCCGTACTACGAGAGCCTCGACACCTGGGGCCGTATCGCCGACCGCATCAACCATCTCATCCTGCCGGTGTTCGTGCTGGGCGTGGCGGGGATGGCGTCGCTGATGCGCCTGATGCGCTCGCAAATCCTCGAGATCAAGAACTCAGAGTTCGTGCGCACGGCGCGCGCCAAGGGCCTGCCGGAACGCGTCGTGATGTATAAGCACGTGCTACGTAACGCGCTGAATCCCTTCGTCACGCTGGCCGGCTATGGGCTTGCCGATCTGCTGGGTGGGGCGGCGCTGATCGAGGCGGTGATGAACCTGCAGGGGCTGGGGCTGTTGCTGCTCGACGCGGTTCGCTCGCTCGACATCTACCTGGTGATGGGTTCGGTGCTGATGGGCACCGTGTTGTTGTTGTTGGGCAACCTGCTGGCCGATATCGCGCTGGTGATGGTCGATCCGCGCGTCGATTTCTCCGGCCTGAGTGCGGATTGAGCATGTCGGCCGCCCACGCGAACAACTACGCCGCGGCCGGTCTGCCGGCCGCGCGATCGTCGCGCGCCCGCGCCTTGCTCGATGGGCTTGGCCGCGAGTGGCGCCGCGCCTCGTGGGTCGTGCGGCTCTCGGTTAGCTGCCTGTTGCTGTTTTATTTCTTCGCCGCTGCCTCGCCGTTCATCGCGCCCTACGATCCGATTCGCCAGTATCGCAATCTGCCCGACTGTCCGCCGATGCATCTTCATCTCGCGTCGTCGGCCGAGTGGGCGCATGGATTTTTCTACGCCCATCCGATGCGGTTGAGCGACGCGGCCGCGCGCATCTTCACTCCCGACCGCTCGCGCAAGACCTACTTGCGGGTTTTCCATCACGGCCATCTCTTCACCACCGAATCGGCGGACACGCCGTTCTTCATCATGGGCAGCGACGGATTAGGCCGCGACCTCTTCTCGCGCATCGTATACGGCGCACGCGTCAGCATGTGCGTGGGCCTTATCGGCGTGCTGATCACCTTCTCGCTTGGGATCGTGGTGGGCGCGTTCTCGGGCTATGTCGGCGGGCTCACCGACAATCTGATCATGCGCTGGTCGGAGATCGAGATGTCGCTGCCGTCGTTTTATTTCCTGCTCGCGCTGGCAGCGGTGATTCCTTCCGGCGTAAGCCCGGTGATGACCTTCTTCACGATCGTCGCGATCATGAGCTTCATCAGTTGGGCCGGTTTCGCCCGGATCATTCGCGGGATGGCAGCCTCGGTGCGCTCCCGCCCTTACGTTGAGGCGGCGCGCGCGCTGGGCGCCTCGCGCACGCGCGTGATTTTTCTCCACGTCATTCCCTCGGTCCTCGGCTACGCGATCGTGGCCGCGACGCTCTCGATTCCGGGCTTCATCCTGGGCGAGAGCGCGCTCTCGCTGCTCGGCCTGGGCATCCAGGAGCCAGCCGCAAGCTGGGGCAACCTGCTGGCGCAGGCGCAGGACGTGCAGAACCTCGCACGCTATCCGTGGATTCTCATCCCCGGCGTCTTCATTTTTCTGACCGTGATGTCCTTCAACTTTCTTGGCGACCATCTGCGCGACCGCCTCGACCCCGGCAACCTGGGCTAGGCGGCGAGGTTGATTCGGGCCCGCGGTCTCTAATTCATGGCAACTCCTTCGTTCGAGGCGGGCGCGCAGGCGCATCCGCTGGCCGTACAAAAATGGCTGGTCGCGGCGGCGGTGATGATCGGCGCGGTGATGACCGTGCTCGACGCGTCGATCGTCAACGTTTCGCTGCCCTACATGCAAAAAAGTTTCGCCGCCGACGTTCGCCAAATCACCTGGGTGGTGACGAGCTACCTGGTCGCGGTCAGCGTCACAATTCCGATGACCGGATGGTGCGCGGTGCGCTTCGGGCGCAAGCGCTATTTCCTCGCCTCGGTGTTGATGTTCGTGGTCACTTCGGCGATGTGCGGCCTTGCCGACGGCGTCGGCCAGATGGTGGTCTTCCGCGTGCTTCAGGGCGCGGCGGGCGCCGCGATGATTCCGCTGTCGCAAGCGATCCTCCTCGAAACCTTTCCGCCCAACGAGCACACGCTTGCGATGACGACGTTCGGGATGGGCCTGATGGCGGCGCCGGTGCTCGGCCCGACAATCGGCGGCTGGATCACGCTCAACTTGAGCTGGCGCTGGGTTTTTTTCATCAACGTGCCGACCGGCGTGGTCGCGATGCTGATGGTGTCTGCGTTCGTGCACGACCCGCCGTACCTGCGCCGCCAGCGCGGCAGCGGCCGGATCGACTACCTCGGGATAATCCTGGTCGCCGTGGCGCTGGGACTGTTCCAGATCGTGCTCGCCGCGGGGGGACGCGCGGGATGGTTCGCGGCGCCGTGGGTGCGTTACGCCTTTGCGCTGTCCGCGCTTTCGACGGTCGCGCTCGTATTACACGAGTTGCGCTTTCCCGAACCGATAATCGACTTCCGGATGTTCAAGGTTTTCGGCTTCACGCTCGCCGTGGCGATCATTTCGTTCCAGGCGCTGGCGCTGTTCAGCATCAACCTGCTCAACCCGCTGTTCATGGAGACGCTGCTCGGCTACGACGCGTGGAAGGCGGGCCTCGCGGTCGCGCCGCGCGGAATCGGCGTCGTGGTCGCGCTCCTGGCGGTAGGCCAGCTTTCGCGCCGCGGCACCGATATGCGTCCGATCATCACCTGCGGTTTCGTCCTCGCCGCGTACGAGGTGTGGTGCATGTCGCACTGGGGTCTCGCGATCACCATGAGCGCGGTGCTGTGGCCGATCTTTTTCTTCGGATTGGGGCTGGGCTCGGTGTTCCCGACCGTCACTGCGGTCGGCCTCGGCCAGATCCGGCGCGAGCGTATGGGCTTCGCGTCCAGTTTGTTCAGCATGATGGTGAACATCGGCGCGGCGACCGGTATCGCGGCCTCGACCAATCTGCTGGCCGCGCGCCATCGGTTTCACCTGGCGCATCTGATCGCATCGCCGGTTTCCGTCGCCGCGAATAATCCGGTTGCCGCGTCCGCCGCGTCGCAGGCGTGGCTGCTCGCGTACAACGACGTGTATCGGGTGCTCGCAATTATTGTACTTTTGCTCGCGCCCTGGTGCATGCTCTTGAAACGCACGAGCGCGAGCATCAGCGCGGAGACGGTGGTGGAATGAATTTCGCGCCGGCGATATCGGAGATCATTTAAAACCCTGAACGCTGGAGAGAGGCATCAAAAGATGAGCGGCAACGACGAACTTACGTGGCTCGATGCGACCGCACAGGCCGAACTCGTCGCCAGGGGCAAGATCACGCCGGCGGAATTGGCCGAGGCCGCGATCGCGCGGATCGAGCGGCTGAATCCGCAACTCAACTGCGTCATCTTTGCGCGCTACGACAAGGCGCGCGCCGAAGCGCGCGATCGCAACGCCATCCCCAACGGCGTTTTCCGCGGCGTGCCGTTCCTGATGAAGGACCTGCTCCAGACCACGGAGGGCGAGCCGTTCAGTTGGGGATGGAAGCCGTTTAAAGACGCGAAAATGATCGCGCAGTCGACCTCGTACGTGGCGGCAAAATTTCGCGCGGCCGGCCTGATCACACTAGCGCAGAGCACGGTGCCCGAGTGGGGCGCCACGCTCTCGACCGAGACGCGCGCATGGGGCGCGACGCGCAATCCGTGGAACACGGAGCGGATCGCCGGCGGATCGAGCGGCGGCGCGGCCGCCGCGGTCGCTTCCGGCATCGTGGCTATTGCGCACGGCAACGACGCCGGCGGATCGGTTCGGAATCCGGCTTCCTTCTGCGGACTCGTGGGGCTCAAGGGCTCGCGCGGCCGGACCTCGCTCGGGCCCGCGCACGCCGAGTTCTGGCATGGGCTCTGTGAAGAGGGCGCGTTGGTGCGCTCGGTGCGCGACGCCGCGGCTGCGCTGGAGACGATCGCAGGCTACATGCCGGGCGATCCGTGGATGGCGCCGCCGCCCGCCCGCCCTTTCCGCGACGAGGTCGGTCAGTCTCCGGGCCGGCTAAGAATCGGTTTCATGGATCGCGCCCCGCTCTCTCATCCGGGGCTCCATCCTGAATGTGCAGCGGCGGTGCGCGGCGCGGCAAAATTGCTGGAGTCGCTTGGCCACAAGGTCGAACCGAATTTCCCTGCGGTGCTCGACGACGCAACCCTGAGCTCCGCCTTCGGCAGAGTCGTCGCCGGCGGCGTGGCGCGGCAGGCCGCGGTGGTCGAGACGATGCTCGGACGCGCGGTTGGGCCTGACGATTTCGGCGAATGGACCTGGTTCCTGGTCGAGCGCGGCCGGCGCCTGAAGCTGGTCGATTACCTGGCCGCGTGCGAATGGTTCAACCACTTCTCGCGTGCGGCGGCCGGATGGTGGAGCGGCGGGTTCGACGTGCTGGTGACGCCCACGATGGCTCAGCCGGCGCCCGAGTTGGGAATTTTCAAAACCCGCGCCGGCGAGCATCCGCGCAACGTCGGCGTACGGCTCAACGAGGTCAGCCCGTTTACCGCGCCGTGGAATATCGCGGGCCAGCCGGCGATTTCGCTGCCGCTGCACATGACGTCCGACGGGCTGCCGGTCGGCGTGCAGTTCGTCGCAGCTTACGGGCGCGAGGACCTGCTGCTCAGGCTGGCCTCCCAGCTCGAGCAAGCCGCGCCATGGTCAGATCGCCACCCACGCGCTCACGCGTAAGAATCGCTCGTCAGAGGTGCGTGGATCTAGTTTTCTTTGGCTTTGGAGCGCAAGCGCATCGCAGAGGGCCGTTCACGAACGGCCCGTCTGGTGGAGCGGGAACAATGAGACACCTAAGCAGCGCCGCGAGTCGTGCGCGGAAGCCGGGCGCCGTCGGCGGGCTGATGAAAAGGCGGCGCGCCGGATGATAAGTTAGTTCCAAGTGCAGCCGCTGCTTGAAGTCAAAGATCTGCGGACCTCGTTCTTTACCGACGCGGGTGAGGTGCGCGCCGTCGACGGCGTGAGCTTCGCGGTCGAGGCGGGCAAGCTGATGGGCCTGGTGGGCGAGTCGGGCTCGGGCAAGACGGCGAGCGTGCTCTCAGTGATGCGGCTCTTGCCCGAGAGTGCCCGCGTAGTGGGCGGCGCGGTGCTGTTCGAGGGGCGCGATCTGCTGAAGTTGAGCGAGCCCGAGATGCGCGCGGTGCGCGGCGCGAAGATCGCGATGATCTTTCAGGAGCCGATGACTTCGCTCAACCCGGTTTTCACGATCGGCAGCCAGATCGGCGAGGCCGTGCGGCTTCATCAGCGTACCGGCCGGCGCGAAACGCTCGAGCGCACGATCGAGGCGCTGCGCCTGGTCGGAATCGCCGATCCGGAGCGGCGCGTGAATGACTATCCGCATCAGCTCTCCGGCGGGATGCGTCAGCGGGTGATGATCGCGATGGCGCTCGCGTGCGAGCCGAAACTGCTGATCGCGGACGAGCCGACCACCGCGCTTGACGTTACGATCCAGGCCCAGATCCTCGACCTGATTCGAGAGCTTCAGGTGCGGCTTAAGCTGGCGGTAATTCTGGTCACGCATGACCTCGGGATCGTCTCGCAATACGCCGACGACGTCACCATCCTATACGCCGCGCGGGTGATGGAGCAGGCGCTCTCCGCGGAGTTGTTCCGCAATCCGCTCAATCCCTACACGCGCGGCCTGCTCGAATCGATTCCCGGCGCCGACGGCCATCGTCATCGCCGCCTGCGCGCGATCGCGGGAACCATCCCCAACGCGCTTCATCCGCCGTCGGGATGCCGGTTTCATCCGCGCTGCCCGATGGTGATCGACGAGTGCGCGCGAGTCGATCCGCCGCTTGTGGCCAAGGCTCCGCAACACCTGGTCGCCTGCATCCGTGTCTAATCCGACGACCGCTGAAAACCGCGTCATCGCCGCCGCGCCCGCGGCGCCGGGCGCACTGGTCAGAACCGAGGGCCTCAGCAAGGAATTTCCCGCTGGCTCGCTCGACCTGCTCGGCCGCAAGCGGCTGGTGGTGCACGCGGTCGACGGCGTCGACCTGGCGATCATGCCGGGCGAGACGCTCGGACTAGTGGGTGAATCGGGATCCGGCAAATCGACCCTGGGACGGCTGGTGCTGAAGCTGATCGAGCCGACGGCTGGGCGGGTGTTCTTTGACGGGCGCGACCTGGCAGACTTTTCGCGCCGCGATCTGCGCGCGCTGCGCCGCCAGATGCAGCTCGTTTTTCAGGACCCCTACGCGTCGCTCAACCCGCGCATGCGGGTGCGCTCGATTGTCGGCGAGGGAATCGAGATTCATAAGCTCGCGCGCGGCCGGGAGAAGGAGGAGCGGATCGTCAGCCTGCTCGAGATGGTGGGGATGGGCGCGGACGCGCTCGAGCGCTACCCGCACGAGTTTTCCGGCGGGCAGCGCCAGCGGATCGGAATCGCTCGCGCGCTCGCCGTGAACCCACGCTTCCTGGTGCTTGACGAGCCGGTCTCCGCGCTCGACGTCTCGATCCAGGCGCAGATCATCAACCTGCTGCAGGACTTGCAAGAGCGGCTCCATCTCACCTACCTCTTCATCGCGCACGACCTCCGCGTGGTCGAGCACATCAGCCAGCGCACGGCGATCATGTACCTGGGCAAGATCGTCGAGTTGGCCGATAGCGACGAAATCTATACCAACCCACGCCATCCCTACGCTCGCGCGCTGCTTTCGGCGATCCCGGCGCTGCATGGCGCCGCCGCCGTCGAGCGCATCAAGCTGCCGGGCGAGATGCCCAGCCCGCTTAACCCACCGCCCGGCTGCAGCTTCCATCCGCGATGCCCTTATGCGCAAGATATCTGCCGGACCGTCGAGCCGCGGCTCGAGACGGGCAGGGGTGGGCATGCGGTTGCCTGCCATGTTTTTCCCGCGCCTTAGGCGCGGATGCGGTGCCGGTCATGGCCAAATGAGTACCTCGGACTACGTTCGCGCCGGCGCCGCCACGCCGGACTTTGCTGCCCAGCCGACGAGTGCGATCCCGCCGATGCCCGGTGCGGCGTGGGTTGAGGAACGCACGCGGATCGCGGTTGCGCGCAACATCAACGTCTCGGGTCGCCTGGTGTTCCAGGAGCCGGTCCGGATCGAGGGCAATTTTCATGGCGAGGTCAGTTCCAGCGACCTGGTGGTAATTTCAGAGCGTGGCAAGGTCGAGGGACGCGTGCGCACCCCCCGCCTGCTGGTGTTGGGCGAACTGCGGGGCGATATCACCGACTCGCGCCTGGTCGTGCTCGGCCCGCGCGCGCGGGTCTTCGGACGAATCGAGGCGGATAGCCTGCGCGTCTGCGAAGGCGCGCTGCTCGAAGGCGAAGTGCGAGTGCCATGCGCCGGCGCGGCGTCACGGTAACGCGCGCGCCGAACGGCCCTGGCGTCAGAACGCATCAAAAAAAAGCGCCGGAGCGATTCGCTCCGGCGCACTTTCATTCAATAGCAGTGTGGGTGGCCGCGAGCTTCAGGCCGAAGCGACGCGGGCGGCCTTGCCCGACAGATCGCGCAGATAGTACAGCCGCGCGCGGCGCACGCGGCCGTGGCTCAGCACCTGGATCTTTTCAAGCCGTGGCGAGTGCAGCGGAAAAATGCGCTCGACGCCGATTCCGTAGGAGACCTTGCGCACAGTGAAGGCGGCGCGGTTGCCCCCGCGGTTCATCTTGATGACCACGCCCTCGAACGACTGGATGCGCTCTTTTTCGCCTTCGACCACCTTGACCTGCAGGCGCACCGTGTCGCCGACGCGAAAGTCGGGGAGGTCCTTGCGCAGTTCACGGTCTTCGAGCTTTTGGATGATTGCATTCATGGGAATCGGTTCCTTGAAGTTGAACGCCCGAGCCTACCGCAATGGTCAGCCTGGCTCAACCTCTCTCACCGGGTCAGTTCGGCGCTGGGAACTAAGTCCCCATCCGACTAACTGCCGGTGACTTCGGAGCAAAGCGTGGCAAAAGTTAAATAGCGAAGCCTGCGTCGCCCTTAGGCGGTGATAACGTCGAGCATTTCGCGCACGTTGCCTTGTGGAGTCCGGGCGGCGGGCATGTCGCTGTTTGGAAGAAAAATTTGGGCGCTGTCGAATCTCTAAGCCTCATCATGAGCAGGCCTGCGCGGACGGCTGTTCTGAAGTGCGCGCGTGAAAGCTATAGACAGTCCGAGAGCTTGTTTGTGGAAAGCTCGATAATAGAACTCCTTATTTTGTTTGACGCATCTCTTAGCTCTTGATAGTTGCTTGTTTGCTTCGAGAGCTGGATGAAGTGATGGTCAAAACCAAATAAACTCGCGTAAATGGGGATAATGATGAAGGTAATCGACGTCTTTGAGCCGCAAATTGGAAGGGGCGCGCGGTTAGGAAAATTGCTAGCGTCTGTAGCGGCGCTGTTACTTGCAGGATCCTTTGCAACGGAGCCTATTTGGGCACTTCCGTCCTGTCCGACTCCCACACTCATCTCGACGTGCTGTATCGCTGACCAGGCAGGTAAAACGTATTCACTGGGTAGCGACCTGGTTGAAAATAAATCGGTGGATTGTATCGACATCGCTGCGCCTAGCGTCCTCTTCGAGATGAATAGTCACACTATAACCGGCCCAATTGGCGGAGGAATCGGAATCCACGTACTTTCGACCGCACCCAATGCTATCGTCCTTGGTGGGGATGCAGTTGAAAAGTTCGCGGTCGGGTTTCAGAGCGACGCAGCCAACACCTTCAGCGAAGAGGTGGAAACCGCACTAAATACCCGTGGAATCATCTTTAATGGGTCCGGTGCCATAGCGCTTCTACCCATAGCGGTCGCAAATTTGCATAACGGCATGGTCCTCACTTCCGCCGCAAGCGGCTCCTACCTCATCGAACCAGAGTCAATATCCAATAGCGGAAACGGTATCGTCCTTAACGGCACCACCGGAGTTACGATTGCGGACATTGTCGCTGAGGAGAATGTGGGTTACGGGCTATGGCTCAAGGGCGCTTCGTTTAACTCGATTCACACTGGCCTGTTGGAGGGTAATTCGATTGCCGGCGCCTACCTCGGCTGCCACGCAGACGGCCCCAGCACCGCCCCCTGTGCAATCCCACCCAGCAATGGCAACTCCATCGACGGACTGTTCAGCCCTGGGCTGAAGGTGGGTAGCTGTCCAAGTGGGACGCAGCACAACCAGGGAATTGGAATCGCTATCGACACCGGCAACAAGATGAATCACGTCCTCGTAGTGACCACCGATACCAACTCGAGTTGTGGCACGCCCGGCGACACGATCCTTGACGGGTTCGACGGCAATCCCGGCGTCGCCTGCGCCGGCGACTTCTGGTTCAACGACACTTTCACCATCGCGCCGAATCACACGGCAACTTCGGCGCATCCGTTCTGCATGGATTGATGAAATCGGGAAGAGGCCGTCCGTCCCGGGGACGGACGGCCTCCTCGTTTAAGTTAGTCGTGTCAGTTGGCCAACTCATTTAGGTCGGGCACGATTAGCCCGCGCTCGATTACGCGGGGTTCGTTTTGACCAGATATTTCGCGCGCACACGCCGACTTCGCTCTGCCCGGTAACACTGCTGAACTACTATATTGCTGACGTCTCGGTGGATGGCCGCCTACAGCCTTGTGCAGTGGCCACGGGGACCCGACACGTCGTTCGCGCAAGGCCGGACATTGCTGGGATACGCACAATCAAGCGTTCGCACAGGTGCTGGTGGATTTTCCGGCGATACGCCGCAGCCGGCGCGCGGGCGCCTCGCGTTTGTGTTGGCCGTGATCGTCTCGAGTGCGATTATCGCGCCGGCTGCGGCGCATGCGATCAACGCCTGCAAGAATCCGATCGCGGCCTGTCCGTGCGCAATTCAATCGGCGGGCGACTACACGATCTCCGGTCCCGGCTTGCTCGCGACGCCGCCGGGCGATTGCATCCACGTCAACGTGTCCGGGGTCACGCTGGACCTTGGCAGTGCGATTATCTCATCCTCTCCCTCTGCCACCGCAGATATCGGCATATACGTGCTGGCGAGTGCGGCGGGCGCAGTGGTGAAAGGGACTCTGAATGCGCCGGCGACGGTGATGGGTTTCACCAACGGAATCCGTATCGACGCGCCGAGCGCGACGCTCGAGAACCTGGTCGCGCAAAGCAACAGCGTCGGGATTCGGATCACCGGCGGATCGGCCTACGGCAGCGCGCTGGCCGTACACAACAGTTCGCTCACCGGTATTCTTCAGCGGCTCTGCCCCGGGCCCGTATCTTACGGGCGTCAGTGTGGACAGCACGCTGGGCTTCGCGGGTATCGAACTCAACGGCGTGCACGGAGCGTTTCTGACCAACCTGACGGTTACCACCAGCCAAACTTACGGCGTGTGGCTGCTGGCTTCTTCGCGCAATGTGATCGCCAATTTCAGCGTCTCGCGCAATACCAGTGCCGGGATCTATCTCGGATGCTTCCGCACCGGCGGAACCCTGGGCAAGGCCTGCACTACCGTACCGCCGCCGCCGCCCAGCAACGGCAATATCCTGACCTCGGTGAACGATCCCAGCACCGCAGATGGTCCGATCCAGTCCGATCAGGCCTATGGAGTGGCGATCGACGCGGGTAACGTGGGCAACCGAATCGTTGGCATCCAAGGCTCGGGCAACGGCAACAATCTTTTCGGCGCCGACGCGCTCGACGGCAATCCCAATTGCGGGTCCAATGTATGGACCGGGAATCAGTTCGCGATCGCGAGCCCGTCTACCTGCATCCATTAGAAGCCAGTACAACTAAAAGCCAAGACAACTAGAAGCCGGGACAGCCGCCGCGCGGCATTCGCAACGCGGTGTGTATTGTTGAGAGCGGTACGCTAGCCGGTATGCGAGGTTGGCGGCGCGACCATCTCGCGCTGGATCCGGCGGCGGCGATTTAGCAGCATCCCGCTTACCAGCACCGTTGTACCGATCATCGAGACCAGCACGCCGAGCGGCGCGCCCACCGTCGCCGGCGCGCTGGCCGAGCTGATTACCAGGTCGGTCCCGAACGTCAGCAGGATCGCGCCGATCAGTGTCATCAGGTCGGCTGCCAGACTCATCGTTGGATTCTCCCCCGATTCTCTCCCTCGTTTGCTTGCGCGCCTTGCTCAGCGGCCGCGCAAGCGGTCGAGAATGATGCTCGCGGCCGCGCGCACCGAAAGATGATTGTAATCTCCCACCCCGCGAATCGCCTCCAGTGCGAGGTCGGCCTGCTCGCGCGCCGCCGGCGCGAGTCCGAAACCGGTGCCGAGCAGGATCAGTACCGGTGCCGCGTCCTCCTCCGCCATCCGCTCGCGCATCGCTGCGAAGCTCATCCCCTGCGCTTCGCGCGCGGAGGTGTGTACGATCTCCGGCCTGCGGCCAGTGGCGCGCTCGGCCGCGGCGACCGCCTCGTCGAGGCCCGCCACGACTTCAATCAGGTCGAGCGCCTCGACCCGGCGCGAGTCGAAGCTGCGGCCGTAACCGATACGCCAGTGGTCGAGCACGCTGCGCGCAAACTCGCGCTGCTCGGGAACCGGATGGACCACGTAGAACGCGCGCACGCCGTACGTGCGCGAGGAGCGCGCGAGGTCGTGAAGATCGAGCGAGGTGATGGCCGACGTGATGATGCGGCCGTTGCGGTCTACGACCGGATGATGGACGAGCGCAAGGAAGATTTCAGCCAAGGTGCGGACCGATGCGCTAGGGGCGGCGGCGCTTGAGCAGGTCGGGGCGCCGGCGCGCGGTGCGCTTGAGCGCTTCGGCCTTGCGCCACTCGTGGATTTTCTGATGGTCTCCGCTGAGCAGCACCTCGGGCACGCGCATCCCGCGAAACTCCTCGGGGCGCGTGTAGTGCGGATACTCGAGCAGGCCGTCGGCGAATGATTCTTCGTCGAGCGAGGAAGGATTACCGAGCACGCCCGGCACCAGCCGCGATACCGCCTCGATCAGCACCATCGCGGGCAACTCGCCGCCGCTCAGCACGTAATCGCCGATCGAGATTTCCTGGTCGATTGCGCTGCGCACGCGCTCGTCGACGCCTTCGTAGCGTCCCGCGACCAGCAGCAGCCCGGGCCGCCGCGCGCTCAGTCCGCGCACCGTCGATTGGTCGAGCGGCTCGCCCTGCGGCGTCAGCAGCACGCGCCATAATCCCGGACGCGCGTCGAGCGCGCTTTCGATCGCGGCGAACAGCGGCTCCGGCCGCAGCACCATCCCGCTGCCGCCGCCGTACGGCGTATCGTCGACCTGACGGTAGTTGCCGATCCCGTGCTCGCGTAGCGCGTGCGCCTCGACGCTGACCAGGCCCGCCTTGAGCGCGCGCCCGACCATCCCCGGCCAGTTGGATGCGGCGAACAGTTCGGGGAACAGTGTGATGACGTGGAATTCCATCGCTGGCGAATCCGGAGGCCGAGCTAATCCAGCAACCCCGGCACCGCTTCGATCGTAACCCGCCGCGCCGCGAGATCCATCGCCTTCACTACGTCGCTGATGACCGGCACCAGTACCTCGCGCTCGCCGTCGCGCACCACCCATACGTCATGCGCGCCGGTGGACATGATGTCCTCGATAGTGCCGAGGCGCCGCCCGTCAGTCAGCATCACTTCCGCGCCAGCGAGTTGGAAGTAATAGAATTCGCCGTCGCCAAGCGGCGGCAGATCGGCCGCCGCGACCATCACGGCTCCTCCGCGCACTGCCTCGGCCGCGTCGGCGTCGCCGATACCGTCGAGAATGACTCTGTGATTGCCGGCGCTAAGCGCGCGCGCTTCGAGGACCTTGAATTCGCGTCGTCCGGCCGCGGTCTCGACGAAGAGCCGCTTGAGCGTGAGGAGCGTGGTCGAGCCGGGATCGTCAGTGCGCACGCGCAGCGCACCGTGCAGCCCGTGGCTACCGGCGACATAGCCGATGCGCAAGAGCCCGTCGGCGTTTGGCCCGGCGAGCGGACGCCGCCGCAACGCACTTGGCGCCGTTGTCGTCGAACGCCTGTCGTTTAGCGGCCGCGCTCGGCGATTGGCCATCTGGATTGGCTTGGAAATTACTTGGACGCTACTTGTCTTCGATGATTTCGAGGACCACCTTGCGGCTGGTCCGCGAGGCTACCGCGTTTAGAATCGTGCGGATCGATTTGGCGGTTCGCCCCTGCTTGCCGATTACCCGCCCCAGGTCTTCTTTCGCCACCCGCAGCTCAAGCACCGAGGCAGTATCGCCCTGGGTTTCCTTCACTTCTACCGCGTCGGGGTTGTTGACCAACTGCTGCGCCAGGAACTGTACGAGCTCCTTCATGGCTGGCTCCTAGACCGGGAGGTTAGGCGGTACTGGCTACTTGCGTCATCAGCTTCCTTACCGTTGCGGAGGGCACCGCGCCGGATCCTATCCATCGCTGGGCCTGGTCCCTTTGCAATTGGACCTTCGGCGGATCGAAGGACGGGTCATAGGTTCCTATCTGGGCCACACAGCGGCCGTCGCGCGGCGACCGGCTATCGGCGACCACGATACGGTAGAAAGGTCTCTTGCGGCTGCCATGACGGCGCAAGCGGATCACAAGTGCCATAAACGGTAATCTCTCCTGAAACTATTCTAGCTCCCAATGCCCAGGCCGCGCATCATGCCACGGCCCGCACCACCGGTGAACTTTTTCATCATTTTGCGGGTCTGCTCGAACTGTTTCACGAAGCGGTTGACCTCCTGGACCGAGGTTCCGCTGCCGCTCGCGATGCGCGCGCGCCGCCGTCCGTTCAGCACCAGGTGGTTGTTACGCTCCTGCACGGTCATCGAGTCGATGATCGCCTGGATCCGCACCAGCTCGCGCTTGGCCTCTTCGGAGTCGGCCTGGCCGGCGATCTTTTTGAGCCCCGGAATCATTCCCAACAGCTCGCCCAGCGAACCCATCTTGCGCAGCGTTCGCAACTGCTCGGCGAAGTCGGTGATGGTGAATTCGTTTTTTTTGAACTTGCGCTCGAGTTCCTTGGCCTTGGTCTGATCGAAGGTCTGTTGCGCTTTTTCGATTAGGCTCAGCACGTCGCCCATCCCCAGGATGCGGGAGGCCAGGCGGTCGGGATGGAAAACCTCGAGCGCCGCCAGCTTCTCGCCGGTCCCCGCGAACAGGATCGGCGCGCCGGTGACCGCGCGCACCGACAGCGCTGCGCCGCCGCGCGCGTCGCTATCGAGCTTGGTCAGGACCACGCCCGAAATCTTGAGCCGGTCATGGAAGCCCTGCGCGACATTGACCGCGTCCTGACCGGTCATCGCGTCGGCGACCAGCAGGATGTGATGGGGCAGCGTGGCGGCGCGCAGGCGCCCCAACTCGTCCATCAATTCCTCGTCGATCTGCAAGCGACCGGCGGTATCGAAGATGATCGCGTCGTAACCGGCCGTCTCGGCGCGGGCAAGTGCGCGGCTGCCGATCTCGATCGGGTCCTCGCTCTCGCGCGTCTCCAGCACCGGCGCGCCGACCTGAGCGCCAAGCACGCGCAACTGTTCCATCGCGGCCGGTCGTCGCACGTCGGTCGAGACCAGCAGCGGATGCCGCTTGCGTTCCTCCTTGAGAAACCGCGCGAGCTTCGCCGCCGAAGTCGTTTTGCCGGAGCCCTGCAGCCCGACCAGCATGACCTTGACCGGCGGCTTGACCTTGAGGTCAAGCTCACGCGTACTGCCGCCCATCATTTCGCGCAGCTCGATCGCGACGAAGCGGATGAAGTGCTGCTCGGGCGTCAGCGACGCGAGCACTTCCTGGCCGAGCGCCTTGTGCTTGACGTGCTCGATGAAATCGCGGACGACACGGATATTGACGTCGGCTTCGAGCAGTGCGAGCCGGACCTCGCGCAACGCCTCTTCTATATTGCGCTCGCTGACCCGGCCCTGACCTCGGAGCTTTTTGAAGACGCCTTCGAGGCGGTCGCTTAACGTGTCAAACATGGAGGAGGCTGATGAGGTGCCATCGGCGGAATTCAGTTTGTGACGATCGGTGGACCTAGGTAATCAAGGTTAAGCCACTGCCCGGGTCAAGTCAACAAAAGCCCCAAAAACACGCTATCGCGTGGCTTCTTATTCGCGCGCGGAGAGAGCGAACAAAGTGCATGCGGCCAGGCAGACGGTGAGGTCGATGGCATACGCAGGGAGGCTAGCGATTGAATCGGTCGCCGTCCCTGCGCGGTTGACGCCATCGCTCGCCGGATTCAGTTCTGGCCGGTTTCCCACAACCTCTGCCACCACGGCTGCGGGCGATCCTCGGGACCGAGCCCGGCCTGTCTGAGCACGCCGGCGAGGTCCCATCCGGTCAGATCGGCGAGCGTGGCGGCGTCGGTTTCGTGACGGCGCCTCAGTTCCACGAAATAAGCGGGCGCGGCCGCGCACGCGTCGGGCGATCCGGCCCAAGGATGGCGGATGACGTAGCGCGTCTGGAAATTTTCCTGGTCCTGCGTCTGCTGGAACGTCAGGTCCTCGGGAAAAGTCGCGGCCGAGTAGCGAACGTGCAGCCGGGTCAGGATCACTTGCATCGGAGCCGGCGCCGGTATCGGCAAAATTTGCTGATTGATCATCGGCATTCCGGGCTGCGGTCTGCCTGGCGAATTATCGTCGAGCCAGAAGACGCCGAGCGCCCGCAATTCCTCGCGGCTGAGCGGCGGCGCGGCGCACGGATCGCACCATCCCATTTTCCACACGTATTCGGTGAACACGGTGCGCATCTCGTCGCGTTTGACCTGCTGATCGAACATCGCCTGGTAGAACTTGCCGAACTCCCCCTGCACGAACTCGGGCACGTCCATGCCGCTCGGCAATTTCACCGTGCGATAGTCGGTGGTTTCGACCCGGCCCTCGCGCGAGAGCATGTACACGATCAGGTCCTGCGGTCCGTTCGCGTTAATCATCCCGAGGCGAATCGGCAGCATGAACTTGGGCGACTCGAAGGCGAACTGAATCGGCCGCAGGTAGCTGAGCCCGGTGCGCTGATGCTCTTTGAGGTTGACCCGCGCAACGAAAAACTTCATCCCCTGACGGATATACGGCGCGACCGCCACCGCGAGGCCCTGCGGGAGGTGATATCCGGTTTGCTGGAGCCAGGTCTCGAGCCCGTCGGATTGCGTGGCCGAGAGAATCACGATGTCGTACTCGCCGACCGTGTATTGCACCTCGACTGTCACGCCGAGCGCCTTTGCATCCTCGCGCATCGCCTTGTCGAAAGCCATTCCGGCTGTCGCTGCCCCCAGATTCATACCGCGCTGCATCTCCAACATTGGGAGCGGACACGGGCTTGGATCGTAGTACTCGACCAGGCGCGGCGCGCTGTAGCTGTCGATCCGCTGGAACAATTCGCGATTGCCGATATGGATCTGGCCCTGTTGCAGGACCACCGGCACCGGTATCACCAGCGCGAATTCCTCGGGCTCACCCTGGTAGTCGTTCATCAGGCTGAGCACGGTGCGATCGCCGTCGTGCACCATCACGACCTGGGAGGCGTGATTGTAAAGCTGCGCGTCGGCGCGGCCCACGTAGAATCCGCAGAATGCCTGCGCGTCAGCCGGCGGCCACAACATCAAGATCGCGGCTAGCACCAGCATCAGCCATGGAACTCTCGCCGGGTTCTCTCGAAGCCAATTTACCGATGTCATCGATACCATTGATGCCTCCTTGGTCCTGTGCTGCTTGCTTGGGTGTGATGCTTCCCCGCATGGACGTCCAATCGAATTTGGGCGCCGGCCAAATCACGTCCCACACCGCCACCATCGGGGCCGCCACGAACAGCGCCCACAGCACGGCGTTGGTGCGGAACAGGCCGAAGCCCCATGCGTACGCGATCGCCGCGACCAGCGCGGCGTGTGCGGCGCGGCCCTTGGGATGGCTCGGCGTGGTCATCGGATCCGAAATCATGAAGAACGTGAACAGCAGCAACGCGCCGCTACTGAGCTGATGCGTCCAGACCGCCCATCGCTGGCCGAGCCAGGCGACGCGCGCCGCCAGCGCGCCGAGATAAAAAGCGAGGAATAGCCAGCTGATATCCGCGCGCCGCGCGCGGCTCGCGACCGTCGCGCCCAGCACGACGAGCCATCCCGCGAGCGCGACGTCGCTGCCCCACTGGCCGGGCGAAATCCAGGTGCCCGGGAGTAGCAGAAGCGCCGCGCCGACGCCGAAATTGGCCGGGTTGAACAGATGCTTTCCGCGAACGCGCAGTGCGAACTTGGACGCGATCGCAAAAACGGCGGCCGCCGGCAGTGCCCATAGGCTGTCCGCGCGCAAAAGCAGCGTCAGGCTAAGCGCGGTGATCGTCGCGCTTCGCAGGCTCGGCGCGGGCTTGCGCGTTAGCCGGTCGAGCAGGCGCTGGGTGGCGAGCGCCGAGGCGAAGGTCAGCGCGATCTGCATCGGGCGCAGGCTGAAGTCGCGCAAATACGCGCCGGCCGCGAGCAGCCCTCCCAGGAACGCGATCTGGAGAATCCGCGGATCGTGCGGTATCAGCGCTCTTGCGTGCGCGGCCAGTGCAATCCGCGCGGGCGACGGCGATCCGGCTCTCGAATCAGCGGAAATCCCGATCGCGCGCGCTTCCATGTTTCCGTTCCTCGATACTTGGAACGGACGAGGGCGCGATCCTTTGCAGGATTTCTTTGTGTAAAACTTCTTTGAACGTGGTTTTTCGCGGCGGCGCTCACGGCAGATGGATCATAAAGTAGTTACAAACGCTCAGTACCTACCAAGCCTCGGGTGCTTCTTCGGTCATCCTGAGCGAAGCGAGTTTGCGAGCGCAGTCGAAGGACCTCGCGCAGTCCTCCGCGCGCCTGACAGGCTGTAGAAGGAGGGTCCTGATTACTCAGTCTGGTAGCCGTTTATCCATGGGGTTGGATTAAGCCCGCTCACCCTCAACGATGGATAGCACGGATGGTGTCGCGATTACCCTGATTAGCTTGAGGCCGGCTTGCCGATAAAGTTCACGAAACTCCTCCTCCGTGCGTTCTCGCCCTTCTACCAACGTCATCATCAGGATATCCATGATTTTACTAGGATGTGCTTCGTTGCCGGGAGGAACCACAGCATCGATTACAAGAATCCGGGTTTTCTCGCGCATCGCGTAGCGACAGGTGCGCAAAATTTCTAGACACCGCTGATCGTTCCAATCGTGGAGAATCCGCTTCAGAATGTATGCATCTCCTCCTGTGGGTACTGTCTTGAAGAAATCCCCACCTACAATTTCACAGCGGTCTATGTATTCAGCGCCGGTGAGATAGGCAGGCTCCTTTACGACCTCCGTCCGGTCAAACAACGTACCTTTGACTGTCGAGTACATCCTCAGGATCTCGGCGAGAAGGCCTCCCTGACCACCACCTACATCGACGACTCGCTGAAACGGCGTGAAGTCATACGCGCCGACGATAGCGGCATTCTCCGGCGTGGCAAAATTCGCCAACCCCCGGTCGAACCACTTACCAGCTTCAGGATGCTGAGTCAGGAACTCAAAGAAATCCATGCCATGCATGTAGTTAAAGCACGGTTCGCCAGTGAGTACGCTATGACGCAGATGGCCGACAGCGTTCCACCAGGACCCGTCCCCGACGAGATCGGCCACCATCGCGACCGCATCATGCAGGGACCCGGGCGATCCCTTCTGAAGCATCGCCGCTGCCGGAGTTAATCGAAATCGTCCAGGCAGCTCTTCAGCGAAAACGCCATGTCCGGCCAACATTCTGAGCAATCGATAGAGCGACTGTTGTTGTGCTCCCGTTGCGCGAGCCAGCTCCTCGATGCTTTGAGGCCCCTCCTTCAGCAAGTCCGCGATTCCGAGCTCGTTAGCAACGTGCAGGCTCCGAGATGCCAGATAGCCCAAGGCCAGGCCGAATATGACTTCCGGAGGGGACGGTTGGGGACCTCTCGCGTCCGTTCTGAGAACCGACATCAGTAGTCCTCCTGAGAGCATCGGAAAATTATTCGACGAGATTCATTACGCCGGGTCACGACGGGCGGGCGAGCGGCTCAGTTTGCCTGCTCCCAGTTGCTGCCGCCGTCGAAGGTGCTGTAGTTGACGCCGCCCGCGGTGAAGATGGTGGCCACGTCCTTGCTTGCGGCGACGATCCCAATCACGTCGGACGCGGTAGGCGAGTTGATCCGCTCCCAATGCGTTCCGTCCGTGGTCAGCAGGATGACGCCCTTGCGGCCGACCGCCCAGCATATTGTGCTCGACGGAGCCATACCGGCCAAAAATTCGGCTTGCACGCCGGTCGACTCCGGAGTCCAGCTCTTGCGATCGCTGGTGTGATAGATGAGCCCGGAATTTTGCAGCGACCAGTAGACCGAATGATCCGGCGGCGAGATCAGGATCGCGTGCGGCGCCACCGGGATTCCGGGCGCGACCTTCGCGACAACCGGCGCACTGTATATTGGAGACTCTGCCCTCGCGATCACGTTGCCGGAGCCCGCAGAGCCGGTCCCCGCGGCGCCAGTTCCCGGCGAAGCCGCGATGGGCGCACCAGTCTGCGCCTGACCGACGGCCGATGATCCGCCGATCGCGGCGCCCCCACTCCCAACACCGCGCTGCGATTGAGGCGGCGCGGACGCGATCTGCATTTGGGTCGAAGCTGACTCATTCCGAGGCGGAGTTATGGAGGACGCAGGGCGCGCCTGTCGCGCTTGCGCCTCGCGATTCGCCAGTTCCAGTTTCCGCTTCAGGTCCGCGTTCCGCTTTGCCTGCTCGGCTTTCCGCGCGAACTCCGCCTTGCGTTCCAGCTCCGCTTTCCGCGCCAGTTCCGCTTTCCGCGTCATCTCCGCCTCGCGTTCTGCCTCAGCGAGTCGGTCCTGCTCGAGTTGCTGCTGGGCGAATTTTTGTTGGGCGAGTTGTTGTTGGGCGAGTTGCTCCTTTGCGAGTTGTTGCTGCGCCCGTTTCCTGGCTAGCGCCGCTACATCCGCGGTCGTGGCCGGTTCAGCAACGCTTGCAGATTGGCGCGAATTTTCCGCAGGAGCCACCTTCGATGCGTTCGCCGGCGCCTGGGGTACAGCCGCGTGCTCGGGCTGTTGCAGGCTCGGCGTCGTGGGTGACTCTCTCGCTAATTGCCGCTGCGTTTCGTTGACGGCGCCCGGCGCGGCGGGCGGGGCCGCACGCGCCGTCGTTTGCGAATTGGGAGGCGGGGCCGCTTTGGCAGCGACTCCTGCGCCAATGGCTCCCGCTGCAATAGCACCAGCGGCTGGCGCTGGAACCGATGGCGCTGCGGCGGAGGGCGCGGCGGCAACAGACGGAGCAGCCGACATTGCAGGCGCGGTGGTGGTGGCGGGCGCAGGCGTGGTGGCTAGCGCGCCAAGCGCGGCGGCCGCCTGAGCGGCGCTTGCCGGTGCCGCCCCATTCTGCTCGGCACTCGACGGCGCTATTGGCGGCGCAACCTCTTCGGCTGGAGCGCCGGTCTCTGCGGGCGCATTGGCAGCCGCGCTCGAGGGCGCGCCGGGAGCGGCAGCGGCCGCGGATGGCGCAGTCGCCGTCCTGGGCTGGGCGGGCGGGGGCGGCATCAGCGATTTGTAGGCCGGCTTCTTATCGTTGAGCGCCAACTGGGCGCCGCTCGAAGCGTTAGGACTCGAAGCAGCAGGGGCGGGATGCAACCCCTGACGATGGTCGCGGCCCGGCGCAGGGCTCAATGCGGCCACCTGCTCGCTCTCCTGCCCGATCCTGCTCTCGTATAAGTGCAGGCCGGCGACGACCACCATCGCCAGCATCGCCGCGGCCACTGCGGTCAGCCCCGCGATGCGCCATGCGGGCCGGCTTTCGAACCAGCGCTCGCGGATGCCGGCCGACTGAGCCGCCGGCCTGCGCGCAGCGGATGCCGCGGACCCTGCCGCTTCGGAAACAGAATCGATTGCCGGCGCTGTGCGAAGCAGCGCCGCGAGCGTTCCCTGGCATCGCGCGCATCCGGAGAAATGCTCCTCCAGACGCGCGCGTTCGGCCCGGTTAAGCGTGTACTCGTAGTACGACGCAATCATGTCGGTCGGCGGACACTCGAGGCCCGCGTCCGACTCGGCGTTGCCTGCAGTGCGCGAAGCGCCAAGCGCCAGCTTGACCGCGGTCGCGAACCGCTCATCTAAATCATCAAGCGCCAAGCCAGAAACTCCCCAGAGATTCTCTATGACCGGAAAATCCCGTGAATTGAACTCTCTGTGATTGGAACGGACCAACCGCTAAAACGTGCAAGGTGCGCGGCCTCATTTCGACTCCGAAAGCGCGCGCCCCAAATCGAACGGCCACTGCTCCGATGCGTAATCGTAGCACAGCCGGATTTGTTCTTCGCTCAAATGCTGCTCGCGGCGCAGAGAACGCTCCACACGGCGCTTGAGCTCGCTGCGGGTCTGCTGGAGCCGCCGCGATACGCTGGAGGGATGCTCGCTGAGCAGCCGGGCGATGTCTCTTAACGTCAGGTTTTCCAGGTAGTAGTAGCCCAGGCGCAGCCGGTCGCGCGGTTCGAGCGCGCCGAGCGCCTCGCTAAGCGCCGTGCTGAGCGCGCTCACGTAGCGAGACCGGTCGGGGTCGGACGGATCTCCCTCCGTCGCAGGTTCATTCGGGCGGCTCTCCAGCGGCTTAATCCGCGCCGCCGCGCGCGTCAAGTCAACGAAGCGCTGCGCGAGCACCGCGTGCAGCCAGGTCCCAAGCGCACTCCGTCCGCCGTAGTAGCCGAGCAATGAGCGCCGCTCGCTGGCGCGCGTGTCGATCCCGTAGAGATCCGCCCACAGCGAATCCGCAAGGTCGCGCGCGTCAGCTTCGTCGTGAGTAAGCGCGTGTGCCGCTGCGTACAGCACGGGCCGGTACTTTTCGATGAAACCCTCCCAGGCGCGCTCGATGCCACGGGCGCAGGCGACCGCGAGCACGAAGTCGTCGGCACGAAGTTTGTCGAGGTATTCGTCGATCGCGGCTGGCTTGGCCTCGCCGTCCCAGGCGCGCACGCTCCGATGCAATGCCGTGCCGAGGTCGGCCGGAGTAAGATCGAAGCCGACGGCTTTGCCGCGCTGATGCAGGCGCACGATCGCCTGCGCGTGCGAGATCAGAAATTCGGCTAGCGGGTCGGTTGGCATCTTGGGGCCGCGGCGTCGCGCTAATGGGGCGCCTCGCAGCAGTCTAAGCAGGTATAGCGAAAACTGCGGGGATAACGAAAAGCCGGACCGATCCTCTAGCGATGCTTATCTGAAATGCGCGGCGCAGGTCATCCGCCAAAAGTTCCCTCTGGATACTCCGGATAGCAGGCGATGCTCCCTGGGAGCTTGAGCCACTGCTGCCCGCTGGAGCACCAGACGCTGAAGGTGGGCCTGATCCTGGTTTTGTCGTCCAGCGTTCCACCCATCATCGAGCGGATCTCAGGGTATCTATCCAGCGTAATCGACACTGCCGATCCGCACACTGGGCAAAAATGGCGCTGCAACGGCTGCCCGCTCACGCTGGTCTCGTAACTTGCCAACCTTCCCTCGATTGCCACTGCCTTTTTTGGGAACACGACTCCGATTAGGAATGCGGATCCGGATTGGCGCTGGCAACGCTCACACTGGCATAGACCGACCGCGGTCGGCTCGCCTTCGTACCGGTAGCGAACCGCTCCGCAAAGGCAGCCACCGGTTCCACCCGATGTCGCTTCCATCATGGCTCCTCCGTCGGCCGAGCGTTTGGGAAGGGTAACAGGCGTGCGCCGCGGCAATTGGCGCACGCCTGTCAGTGGAGAGCGGTTAAGGAGAGTAGGCAGACTCTCCTTAGCTTGACCGTCTAGCGATGAACCTCTTCCAGCGAATTGATGTCGAACCGCTTCTGGTACATGCCCAGGTCGGAGCTGACGTCGGGGAAGCCGTCACCAAAAGCATTTATGATGGTGCCCCGTTTGTTCTGCACATCGATGTCATTAACTGCCTGCCAGGTAACGGTGTTGACGCCCTTGTTGTACCTATCCCACGGCGGCGGGATCGTCTCCGTCCACTTCCACTGCCACTGGAAAATCTTCCACAGCTTTTCCGAGTGGTCGAACGCGACGTGGAAGGAGTCGTACCAGATTTGTGGATCTATGAACATGATCGCGCTGCTGTACGGATGGCGCGGGTTCTTGGGAATGCGTTCGAGAACGATTTGCCTGCGCAGTTCCCAGTCCTCGTCAGGGATGATGCCATTGGGGCCGTAAAGATGGTCGTACATTTTGGCCGGATCGCATACGCAGAGAACGTCTTTCCAACCCAGGAACTTCCAGTCGGTCTCCAGGGTGCGTCCCGCATAACCGTAGAAGTCATCAAGCGTGTGGTCGGTTCCCAACAGCGAATCATACTTGGTTTCGACCGAGACCCGGCGCACGCGCCGCAGGGTCGGAACGTAGGCCCAGGCGTCGTCGTTTCTGAACGGATCGGTGTAGCGGTAAATGATGAATTCCGTGCCGCGAATATCGAACGGCGAATAAAATCCGGTGATCTCTTTCCATTCGACCCCGTTGGCGCCGGGCAGATTGCCGCCGTCGAGATTTGCCAGGCGGCTCAGAACCAGGTGCTCGTAATTGCTCTGCAGCGTTCGCTGGAAAGTTCCACCCCCACGGTAGAAGGGGGAAAAATCGGTGGGCAGCGTCCAGCCCTCCGGCGGCTTCAGCAGCATGAAGTTTCCGGGCGGGATCATCGTGGGCGGCGCGTGTTTCGGTGCGCCGTCGAAGCGCACCCAAATCCAGATCACGTTGGATTGCGCGAGCCCGTACGACATCCATTTCTGGTTCCAGTTCCAGCCTGCCTTGATCCCCGACGCAGGGTCGCCCACCTTAAGCTCGGCGTTGTTGAAGGGCTGCCCGCAGCGGTAATTTTCCATCGTGCCGTCGGGCTTGAGCCTGACCTGCGGCTGGTATTTCTCCGTGCAATCCTGGAACTTCCCAATCGGCGTATGATCGATCGGAGCCACGATGCGCATTTTGAAGTCGGGAAAGTTCAAGTAGTCCAGGTAACCAGGAATCACGAACGGCCGCATCCGCTCGATATCCTTGGCGGTAAGCACATCCCCCACTTTGAAGTCAGGTTTGGCGTTGGCGTACTTGGTCAGCCAGTCAGTGTAGTCGGCGCGCGTATAGACCTTCTGCGGCGTTTGGGCGCTGGCAACCCCGCTCCATAGAGATGCGGCTGCGCCCCACAGACAGGCTGCGACGACTGCTACCATCAATGCTTTGCGTTTATAAGTCGGGTCGCCTCGTGAGAGTTTTACGGTTTCCATTTTTCGTCTCCTCATGAAAATCCGCTTCGTTGAGCGCCAGAAGGCTAACTCAACTCGCAAACGCACAGGGTTATGGTGAGGCTGCTAGCTGGACTCGAAAGAAGGGATCGTGTGCTTGTTTCTCTTCGTCTTCACAGGGGCAGTCACTCCCCAAGCAGACCTTCGGAGAACACACAAACTAACGGAACGCCCGTACGAATTTCCTTGTACCACCGTTGCAGTCGAACGAGAAGCGTTTGCTACGGATTGCCGGGTGGCGCGCGCCTACGGGGCGGGGCGGTCCAGCGAGCGGTACTGGATAGCCTCGCTCACGTGGCGCGCCTCGATCGGGCCGCCGCCGTCGAGGTCGGCGGAGGTCCGCGCGACCTTCAGGATGCGCGTGTAGGCGCGCGCGCTCAGCCCCAGCCGGTTGATCGCGAGTTCGAGCAGCCGCTCGCCCGCGGCCTCGACCTGGCAGTGACCGTGCAACTCGCGCGCGCCCATCTGTGCATTGCAGAAGACCCGCGTGCCGGCGAAACGCTCGAGCTGGACCCCGCGCGCGCGGTTGACCCGCTCGCGAATCGCCGCCGAGCTCTCGCCCGGCGTGCGCGCGGTCAGCTCGCGGTACTTGACCGCCGGAACCTCGACGTGGATGTCGATGCGGTCGAGCAACGGCCCTGAGATGCGCGAGCGGTAGCGCTGAATCATCAGCGGCACGCAGGTGCATTCGTGCTGGGTGTCGGTGTAGAAGCCGCACGGGCACGGATTCATCGCCGCCACCAGCATCACGCTGGCCGGAAAGGTCATTGTGCCCATCACGCGCGCGATCGTGATGCGGTTGTCCTCCAGCGGCTGGCGCAGGACCTCGATTACGTTCTTGCGGAACTCGGGCAGCTCGTCGAGGAACAGCACGCCATTGTGTGCAAGGCTGACCTCGCCGGGGCGCGGCACCGTGCCGCCGCCGATCAAACCCGCGTCGGAGATGGTGTGATGCGGCGCGCGGAAGGGCCGCGTCGCGATCAGCGCCCGCCCGTCCATCAGGCCCGCCACGCTATGCACCTTGGAGGTTTCAATTGCCTCCTCGAAGGTCATCGCCGGCAGGATTGTCGGCAGCCGCTTGGCAAGCATCGTCTTGCCCGAACCGGGAGGCCCGACCATCAGGACGTTGTGGCCGCCCGCGGCGGCGACCTCGAGCGCGCGCTTGGCCTGTTCCTGGCCGCGCACTTCGCTGAAGTCGACGTCGTACTGGCTGGCGGCGGTGAACAACTCGCCGACGTTGGAGGCGTACGGCTCGATCTCCCGCAGGCCCTCGAGAAAATCGACCGTGTCGCGTAGCGTTTCGACGCCCAACACTGCCGTGCCGTTGCTCGCCACCGAGGCCTCGGCGGCATTTTCGCGCGGCAGGATGATGCCGGCGTAATGTTTCGAGCGCGCGAGCAGCGCGCTCGGCAGCGCGCCGCGGATTCCCTTGATCCGGCCATCGAGCGCAAGCTCGCCTTGGATCAGGTAATTGTGCATCCGCTCGGGGCTGAGCGAAACGGTGCTGGCGGCCAGGATCGCGAGCGCGATCGGCAGGTCGAACGACGAGCCTTCCTTGCGGGTGTCGGCCGGCGCAAGGTTGATCGTTATCTTGCGATTGGGAAACTCGTAGCCGGAATTTTTGATCGCCGCCTTAACCCGTTCCTGCGCCTCGCGCACAGCGCCCTCGGCGAGGCCGACAGTCGTGAGCTTCGGCACTCCGCCCGAGATGTCAACCTCGACTTCGACCGGGAAGGCATCCACCCCGGCAAGCGCGCTTGAGAGAACGCTGGCTGACACCCGTTACTGCACTCTCCATGCTCCACTGTTTTTCCACAGCGGTCACGACGATGCCTAAGTACATTCCGATAGCGGCGCGGGCGCAATAGCGTTTTTGGCAACTGCGCGAGTGGGTTGGTGAATTTGCACTAATCCACCGATTAGCTGATTCGTCGCCGCATCTTTAGGGCGTGGCGCTCAAGGCCAGCCCGCTCAAGGCCAATCAGGGCGTCAGCCCCAGACCACGCCCTCGGCGATGAGTTCCGCGCGCTCGGCGCGCCCGAGCCCCAGCAACTCGCCCAGGATGTAGTCGTTGTCCTCGCCGACTTCGGGCGCCACCGTGTGAATCGATCCGGGCGTCGCCGAGAGGCGCATCGGCACACCCGTAATGCGGGTGGAACTGTTATCGGGGAGTTTGACCGGCGCGAAGAAGCCGCGCGCGGCGAGCTGCGGATCGATGGCGAGATCGGCGCCGTTGAGCGCGACGCCGGCGGCGATTCCAGCGCCTTGCAGCAGCGCCATCGCGGACTCGGCGTCTTGCGTCGCGGCCCATCGCGCGACATGCGCGTCCAGTTCCTCACGATTGCGCATCCGGAGATAGAGCGTGCGGAATTTCGAATCCACGGTCCATTCCGGATTGCCGAGCGCGCGCGCGAAGCGTTCCCATTCGGCCTGCGTGCGCACCGCGATCACGATCCAGCGGTCGTCGTCGCCGCCGCGCGGACGGCATCGGTACACGCCATGGGGCGCGGCGGGCGCTTCTTGCGAGCGCCATCCGGGAGGTTCCTGCGTGCGGCCGTTGACCGCGATGTCGAGCAGCGCCGGCCCGGCCAGGCTCGCCAGCGCCTCGAATTGCGAGAGATCGACGAACTGGCCGCGCCCGGTGCGTTTGCGATGCCACAGCGCGATCAGCGCCGCCAGCGCGCCGCTGTAGCCGCCCGCCATGTCGGCGTAGGAATAGCCGTAGCCGGCGGGCTCGCCGCGCGAATCGGCCATCATGCGCGTGAATCCTGCGAGCGCCTGGAGCGTCGGCCCGTAACTGACGTAGTTGCATCGAGGCCCGGTATGCCCCAGGCCCGACATACTAATGCTGATGATGTCGGGCTTGATTTTCGCCAGGCTCTCGTAGTCCATCCCCCACATCCGCATCACGCGCGCCGAGAAGTTGTCCATCACCAGGTCGCTTATCGCCGCCAGCCGGCGCGCCAGCTCGACGCCGCGCGGCTTGGTCATGTTGATAGCGGCCGAGCGTTTGTTGCGATGCAGCTCGCCCTGCAATCCGATCCGCCGCGGACCGAGCACGCTCATCGCGTTTTCGTCGCCGCGCTCGATCTTGATGACCTCAGCGCCCTGGTCGGCGAGAATGCGCGTCGCCACAGGTCCGGCGACGACCCAGGTGAAGTCGAGGATCCGCACCCCCTCGAGTGCCATCCGCGCCATCATCAAATCACTCCCTCGGCGGCCAGCGCGGCGAGTTCCTCGGCGCTCATCCCGAGTTCGCCGCCAAGGATTTCGCCGGTATGCTCGCCGACGAGCGGTGGCCGCCGCATCACTTGCCACGGCGAACCGGTGAAGAGATAGGGCGCGCCGGGATAGCGGAACGTGCGGCCGAGTTCAGGATGCTCGACCTCGCGGAAATAGCCACGCGCGAGCAGTTGCTCGTCGTCGAACAGATCTTCGGGATTGCGCACCGAGGCATAGGGCAGGCGGAGGAGCTGCGCGCGCTCCAGCAACTCGTCGCGCGAATAGTCCTTGACCCATTCGTCGAGGACGTCGAACAGATGCTCGGCGTCCTTACGCCGCTTGGCCACATCCTCCCACTCGGGAGCGGTCAGGTCCTGCGCCTTGCCGTCGCCGTTGACCCATTCGAGCAGCGAGGTCCAATCGCCCAGCGTGCAATGCATCACGTGCCCGTCGCGGCATCGGCCGATACGAAAGAAGCGGCTCCAGTGCAGGGAGCCGCGCCGCCGCTCGATCTCGCCCGTGCCGAAGAAGGTGGCCGCGACGTGCTCGACCGCGGACGCCGTCGCCTCCTGCATGCTCAGGTCTATATATTGGCCTTCGCCCGAGGAATCGCGGGCAAACAGCGCGCACATCGTGGCGATCGCGGCGTAGTACGACGCCGAATGATACGCCTGCAGGCCGAGCGGGCGCACCGGCGCGGCGTCCGGAAAGCCGTTGACGTAAAGCATCCCTGAGAGCGCCGTCAGCACGCTGTCGTCGGCCTCATAGCTGCTATAAGGCCCGCTCTGCCCGAACGGCGCTATCGAGCACAGGACCAGCGCCGGATTGAGCGTGTGCAACACGTCCCATCCAAGGCCGATACGCGCCATCTCGCCCGGCTTGAAGCTTTCGATTACGACGTCGGCGCCCTCCGCGAGGCGGCAGAGGACGGCCGCGCCCTCGGGATGGCCAAGGTCGAGCGTCAAGGAGCGTTTGTTGAGGTTGTAGAACCAGAAGAACAGGCTGCGGTCGCGATGGGGCAGGTCGTCGACGAACGGCCCGATACGCCGCGCTGAGTCGCCGCCCGGCGGCTCGATTTTGATCACGTCGGCGCCCATGTCGGCCAGCAGGCGGGCGCACAGATGCCCTTTGAGGTCGGTAAGATCGAGAACGCGCAGGCCGGCCAGCGCGACGCCCTCGCTCATCTGACCACCTTGCCCGTGGCCTGGCCGGGACGGTCGAAAAAGGTGACTTTTCCAGGTGCCATAGTTCAAAAGTAGCGCAGTGGAAGCTCGAAATGAGCACGGATGATAAGGCAGGGGGATTAAGATTTCAAACCGCAACGCCGGGCGTTATTCGCTTTAGCCTGCCTGAAAGTGCGTCCGTTGACATGAGCTTGCCAACGCGGCTTCAATCCAAACCTGCGCCAAACCTGCGCGACGAGATGCCTCAAAAGCGCATAGGTGCCACCTAGTATCGATCCTGCCATTCGGGGCATATAAGATGTGTTGTCGCGGGGGATCAGCAAATTACGGCTGCCCGCGCCAACGTCGCCGGACGAGGTGGGGGGTCATGGCCGAAAATTCGGGCTTCAGAGTCGACAGGCTTGGCAGCATCGACGCCAGGACCGGCGGTAAGGCCGATCACGTTTTCACGATCCTGGATTACCCATGGGTCGCGATATGGATGAGCCCGCGGGAGACGATAATGAAAATCGTCAATCGCGATCCGACTCATCAGGTGATTATGCTGGGCGCGCTCGCGGGCGGCCTGACGATGCTCAATTTTTTTCTCGGCGCGGCGCTCAACTTTACTCCGACTCCGCCGCCCGCGCGCCTGGTTCCGTATCTGCCGATTCTGACCCTTGCGAGCCCATTTCTGGGCGCAGTGTTTGGGCTTTTGGGGCTATATATTGGCGCGTTCCTGATCGACTGGAGCGGCCGTGCGCTGGGCGGCGTTGGCAATGCGGTCACGGTGCGGGCGGCGGTGGCCTGGTCCGTGGTACCGCTCATCTGCTTCTCCGCCGCGATGTTGCTAATCCTGCTGGGCATCGGGGTTTGGCAGGCGGTCATCCCTTCGCTCCCTGATCCCAATGCTGCTACCGGAGCCGCCGCAAATCAGTTCACGGTAACGCGCGGCGTCGAGGCGATCATCTTGATCTGGTGGTTCATCCTGATGCTTCACTGCGTGGGCGCCGTGCATCGTTTTTCCGGGTGGCGCGCGCTGGGCGCGTTCCTGTTGCCGGGAGCGGTCTTCGCCGGAGTTCTGATCGTGGTCAAAATCGCCATGACCTAGCTGTGACCCGGGCCGCGTACCGCCGTCAGCCGGCTACGCGCGGTTGTACTTCGCGCTCGATTTGGGCGAGCTTGCGGTCCTCCGCCACGTCCAGATCGTACCGCGCCTGCAGGTTCATCCAGAAAGCCGCGGTTGTTCCCAGATGCCGTGCCAGACGCAGCGCAGTGTCCGCGGTGACCGAGCGTTCACCCTTGACGATCTCTGCCACGCGCGTGACCGGCACGTGAAGCTTGAGCGCGAGCCGATTGATACTGGTGGCGGTGGGTTTCATGAAATCCTGGTAAAGCACTTCGCCGGGATGAATCGGCGCCAGCTTTCTCGGTTTGCTCATCGCCTGCTCTCCTCCTTACCAATTTGACCGAATCCGGTATCTCCAATCCACCCACTTCGCTTTGTTTGATTCCATGCGTCCTCCGGCGCTAACTATGCGGCTGAATATCCCGTCGCAGGGGCCTCGACCATGCGAATGGCACGGATCAAGTTCTTAAGCGCGGCATTGACGGCTGCACTTCTGCTCGCGCTCGGAAGCGCGGCGCGGGCCGCGATCAAAACCGAAGCCGTAACCTACAAGGAAGGCCAGGCCGAGGCGCATAGCTTCATCGTTTATGACGATAGCGTTAGCGGCAAGCGGCCTGGCGTCCTGGTGGTGCCGGAATGGTGGGGGCTCAACGACTATCCCCGGATGCGCGCGAGGATGCTGGCTCAGCTGGGATACGTCGCGATGGCGGTCGATATCTATGGCGATGGCAAGGTCACGGCCGATCCCAAGCAGGCGGGCGCGTGGGCCGACGCGCTGGAGGCGGGCGACCGCGCGGAGCTTCGCACTCGTATCGCGGCCGCGCTCGCCAGGCTCAAAAGTGATCCGCGCGTGGACCCGAGCAAGACCGCCGCGATCGGATACTGCTTCGGCGGCTCGACTGTGCTGGAACTCGCGCGCAGCGGCGCCGAGGTTAACGGCGTTGTCAGCTTTCATGGCCATTACGACACCGCCGATCCGGCCAAACCCGGCGAGGTGAAGGCCAGGATTCTTGCTTGCCACGGAGCCGACGATCCATTTACATCGCCGTCGCAGATACAGACGTTCGAGGACGAGATGCGCAAGGCCCGCGCCGATTGGCAGTTCAATGTCTATGGCGGCGCCAAGCACAGCTTTACCAATCCCGACGCCGGCAAATACCATGTCGCCGCGCTCGCCTATAACGAGGAGGCGGACCATCGCTCGTGGCAGGCGATGAAGGATTTTTTTCGCGAGATCTTCAAATAGGCGCGCGATCGGCCCCGCGGATGCGGCCGCGAGCGGCCCGGCGGCCCATACTCGCACGCGTGCATCGGTTACGTTAATCTCTGTGCGCAGCCCTCGACGCGGCGCGCAACCATATAAGATATGACGATACGCGGAGGGGCCGGCGCGCATCCTTTGGACGCCGGCCGTTTGGCCTGTGGCCGAGACCGAGCACAAAACGACTGACTACAAAACGACCCTGAAGCTTCCCCGGACGGACTTCCCGATGAAGGCGAATCTGCCCAAGCGGGAGCCCGAGATGCTCAAGCACTGGGAGGAAATCCGGCTGTACGAAACCCTGCTTGCCGGGCGCACGGACGCGACCGCATGGATCCTGCATGACGGACCGCCCTACGCCAACGGCCGCGTGCACATGGGCACCGCGCTCAACAAGGTGCTGAAGGATTTCGTCGTGCGCTCGCGCGCGATGATGGGGTTCCGCACGCCGTTCGTGCCGGGATGGGACTGCCACGGGATGCCGATCGAGTTCAAAGTCTCGCGCGATCTCGGGGAGAAGGCGCGCGCGATGCCCAAGCTCGAGCTTCGGCGGCTATGCCGTGCGGAAGCCGAGAAATGGATCGACCTCCAGCGCAAGGATTTCATGCGCCTTGGATGTATCGGCGACTGGTTTCACCCCTACATCACGATGGATCCCTCGTACGACGCGGCGGAGATCGGCGTGCTGCGTAACCTGGTCGAGCGCGGCTACGTCTATCGCGGCCTGCGCCCGGTGCACTGGTGCTTCGCCGATCGCACGGCGCTGGCCGAGGCCGAGGTCGAGTATCGCGAGCACGTCTCGCCCTCGATTTACGTCGCGTTCGCCTTCAACGCGAACCTGCGCGACGCGGCCGCGCTCGCCGCTAACGCCTCTGATCGCGCGGAACTCGACGCGGCGCATCAGGCCGGCAAGCTCTTTGCCGTTATCTGGACCACCACGCCGTGGACGCTCCCCGCCAACTTGGGAATCAGCCTCAACCCGACCTTCGATTACGTTGCGCTCAAGGCGGGCGATCGCTACTACGTCGTCGCCGCGCGGTTGGCCGAGGCGGTCGCGAAGGAATGCTCGCTCACCGTAGAAAAAAGCATCGCGCTCGATCGCGAGGCGCTGAAGTCTCTCGACGGGCAGGATATTTTCCGCCATCCGTTTATCGCCCGCGACGTCAAGCTGATGTACGCCGACCATGTCACCGCTGACGCCGGCACCGGCCTCGTGCATACGGCGCCGGGACATGGCTACGAAGACTTCGTTGTCGGCTCGCAGTACGGGCTCAAACCATTCACGCCGGTCGATACGGCCGGCAAGTTCACGGCCGACGGCGGCGAATGGGCGGGGCAGAATGTTTTCAAGGCCAACGATTCGATCGTCGAAAAATTGCGCGCGAACGGCGCGCTGCTCCATTCGCACAACTTCTCGCACAGCTATCCGCACTGCTGGCGCTGCAAGAATCCGCTGATTTTCCTCGCCGCCGAGCAATGGTTCATGCGTATTGATCACGACGGACTGCGCCGGCGGGTGATCGAGGAAATCGACGCCGTGCAATGGATCCCGCCGTGGTCGCGCGACCGTATCCGCAACATGACCGAGACGCGGCCCGACTGGTGTCTCTCGCGCCAGCGCGCGTGGGGCGTGCCGATCCCGGCGCTTAAGTGCGGCGCCTGCGGCCACGTCGGTTTGTACGACGAAGTGATGAGCACGGCGGAGCGAATTTTCGAGAGCGAGGGCTCGGATGCGTGGTTCAATCGCCCGGTCGGTGACTTCGTCACACCCGAGCTCAAATGTGAGAAGTGCCAGGCCGCGTCGTTCGAGAAGGAAGAGGACGTGCTCGACGTGTGGTTCGATTCGGGCTCCTCGCAGGCCGCGGTGCTCGGCAAACGGCCCGAGCTGCGCTGGCCCGCTGACGCTTACCTTGAAGCAGTCGAGCAGGCGCGCGGATGGTTCGGCTCCTCGCTCGCGTGCGCGGTAGCGGAGCGCGGCCATGCGCCGTTTCGCACCGTTATAAGCCACGGGCTCACGGTCGACGAGCAGGGACGCAAGATGTCGAAGTCGCTCGGCAACTCCGAAGACGCGGCCGATGCGGTGAGCCGGATCGGCGCCGACGTGCTGCGCCTGGTGTATGCCTCGCTCGACTACACCACGGAAATCGCGCTCGGCGACACGGTTTACACGGCGGTTTCCGAGGCCTACCGCAAGATTCGCAACACCTGCCGCTATATCCTCGGCAACCTTGCCGACTTCGATCCGGCGCGCGACGCGGCGCCGCTCGGCCGGATGACCGAGTTCGACCGTTACATCCTGGCCCGCCTGGAGCGTCTGAAAGCCGACGTGCTTGGCGCCTTCGAGGAGTACGACTTCCAGGCCGTCTACCACGCGATCATCAACTTCGTCGTCGTCGACCTGAGCTCGCTCTATATCGACGTCGCGCGCGACCGGCTGTATTGCGCGGGCGCGGCTTCGTCCGAGCGCCGCTCGGTACAGACCGCGCTCTACCATGTGATCGACGCGCTGGTGCGGATGCTCGCCCCGCTAATTCCGTTCACTGCCGACGAGATTTACGCGCACATGCCGGGCGAGCGCGCCGCGAGCGTCCATCTGCTGACGCTCGCTCCGCCCATCCCCGAGCGGCGCGACGCGGAGCTGGAAGCGCATTGGGAGCGCCTGCTCAAGGTGCGCGCCGTAGTTTTGAAGAATTTGGAGACATTGAGGAACTCCGGAACTATCGGAGCGCCACTTGAAGCAAGCGTCGATATTTTCATACCCACCCAATGGCCTGAGAGTTTGCCTGTTATGCCGGGCTTAGCGGCAGAGGAACTGCTGCGCGACAGCCGAATCCTAAAGGACCTGTTCATTGTTTCGAATGTGGGTGTGATGTACGGCCCAGAAGCTAACGCGTTCGCTAGGAGAAAGGAGCCGATTCCGAAGGATGAGGTGATTGCGTTAGCAATTGACCCGCCCATCATGGTTCGCGTGCGGCGCGCGCCGGGGCGCAAGTGCCAGCGCTGCTGGATGTACTTCGATGACGATTCCGGCTCCGATCTGGATCCGCGATGCCGCGCGGTAGTACAGGCGCTCAACGCGTGATGCCGGCTGCGCCGCGAGCGCCGGTATCAAACGCGAGCGCTGTGAGCACGACCACCGACTGGCGCCGGTTCGCCACGATGCTCGGCTTCGTCGCGCTGCCGGTTTTCGTCTTCGACCAACTTGTCAAGCTCTACATCATCAGGCACCTGAGGCTCTTCGAGCAGATCGACCTGGTGCCGCACTGGCTCGCGATTAGCTACACGTTGAATTCGGGGGCCGCGTTCAGCCTGTTCGCGACGCTCGCGCCGGCCGTGCGCGAGGTCATGCTCGACGGGCTTGCCGCCGCCGCGGTGGTGGTGCTCGGGGTGCTGCTCGCGCGCGGAGCGCGTACGCCAATAGTGTCGGTCGCCTTTGCGCTGATCATGGGGGGCGCGGCGGGCAACCTGTTCGACCGTGTGGTCCGCGGCCGCGTCGTCGATTTCATCTACGTCCATTATTACGCGTGGAGTTACCCGGTCTTTAATATCGCCGACAGCGCGATTACGATCGGGGTGGCGATCATCCTCCTCCACTCGCTGTTCGCGCACGACGCCGAAGCCTGACTCGCTCGTCGGAGCGGGCGCTTAGACGCCGAATCGCCGCGTTTGACCGCAGCGCGACCCTGACGCTAATTTTGCGATGCTCCATCAGGCCCCTCGCGCCGGTACGGAGCGGGAGTGCGACCCATGAAGACGATCAACACCGTTACCGGCACAACCACCGCCGACAAGCTCGGCACCACGCTGATGCACGAGCATCTGATGGTCGGATGGGGCGGATGGGAGCTGGACTGTACGGCGCCGCGCTTCGAGCGCAAGGAGGCGCTCAAGGTTGCGACCGACCGGCTCAAGGAATTGCGCGACCTCGGTCTCGGCACCTTCCTCGATCCCTGCCCGATGGACATCGGACGCGACGTGAACTTCATGGCCGAGGCGGCGAGCTCCGCCGGCGTTCAACTAATCTGCGCGACCGGCCTCTACAAGGAAGACCTCGGCAACACCGCCTACTTCAAGCAGCGCCCGCTCGGCGAGATTGCCGACGTTTACGTGGCCGAGCTGACCGAAGGGATCGCCCGCACCGGCGTCAAGGCCGGAGTCATCAAGTGCGCGACCTCCAAGGACAAGATCACCGAGTATGAAGAGAAGTGCCTGCGCGCCGCCGCCCGCGCGCATCTCAAGACCGGCGCGCCGATCACCACGCATACCGACGACGGCACGATGGGCCGCGAACAGCTCGAAATCTTCGCCTCCGAAGGCGTCGACCTGAAGCACGTGATCGTTGGCCATAGCTGCGGCGCGTCGGATTTACGCTACCACACCGACATGCTCGATCGCGGATGCTACCTGGGCTTCGATCGCTTCGGGCTGGATTTTCTTCATCCCGACCGCTTGCGGCTGGCCGCGTTGATCGGGCTGTTGGGCGTCGGTTTCGAGAAACAGATCGTGCTTTCGCACGACTCGGTCGCCTGCTGGCTCGGACGCGGCCTGGACCTGACGCCCGAGATCGAGCAGGGAATCCGCAACTGGCAGCCGACTCACATATTCAAAAACATCCTGCCCGCGCTGCGCAAGGCAGGCGTCAGCGCGGAGAAAATCCAGACGCTGATGGTAGAGAATCCGCGCAACTACTTCGAGCAGTAGTCCAGACGCGAAGCGAAGCCTGACGCGAATTGGAACCCGGCGCCGCACGGGCCCGCCTGGCACGGGCGTGCCCGCCCGTGCTCAACTTTAGCGCGGAACCTTGCGGCCGCCCGAGGCGTTATTTGTCGAGCACGTGAGCGCCCGCTTCCATCTGGGAGCGCCAACGGTCGATAGCCTCGACATTGAAGCGCCAGTCGCTGCCGACCCGAAAGGCCGGCAGCTCGTTGCGCTTGAGCAGGCGGTAGACGGTCGACGGATGTACTCGCAGGTAGACCGAAACGTCCTGCACGGTCATCACGCGCTGCGCCACCGCGTCGAAATCCGAAGCCACCACCCGGCTGATCTCGCGATTATTCATCTCCACCCCCTGGTCAGAACTGCTGAGCGGGCGACTTTGATGAAAAAGTTCGAATGTGAAAGGCTCCGCCTCCGCAACCCGCCGCTCCGCTTTTCGCAGATGCGAGCTATTCTATGCATTGTTTCGCCAATGTGAACATTTAATTGATCACGAATATCAACAGTGATCGCAGGTTTGTGGATAACTTCAGCACTTCAAGTGCGGTGCGCGCGGCTAATGCTGACGCCGTAATCGAGCTTGACTTCTAGCGGTCGGGTCTGGTCGGATGGCACGCTCGCCGCAAAGGGTAATCGGTCTATTTCACTATGCTGTCGATGGGTCAGAGAACTGCCGATTTTTTGCTTCACTGGCGATGGCAAGTCATCGTCGTATACCTGGCGCTGACGGCTTTTTTTGCCGTCGGCGTCGTGCGTATCGCGCACAGTTTCCAGGCGCAGACCTCGGTTGCCGATTTGATTCCCGCGCACAACCGCGTCACCGACGTTTTCAAACGCTACCAAAGCTTCAGTAAACCGGCCACAGTCGAAATCCTGCTCAAGGTCAAGCAGGGCACGATCTACACACCACAGACGCTGGCGCGGATCTGGCGGATCACGCGCGAGCTCGACTTGGTGCCGGGTATCGACCATGTCACCCTGACTTCGATCGCGAGCGAGAAAGTTCGCGTGATTCGGCCGACGCCACCCGGCCTCAGTTCCGAGCCGGTGATGACCAACAAGATTCCGGCGACGCAGGCCGAGGCGGCGGCCGTGCAGGATCGCGCTCGGCACGCCGCCGGCGTCACCGGCATCCTGGTCTCCCCCGACGAGAAGGCGACGCTGATCGAGGCCGCCTTCTTTGAGCACGACCTCGACTACGCCGATGTCTTCGAGCGCGTGCATACGATGCTCGCGGCCGAGAGTGATCCGAATATCGACTTCTATACCGCCGGGCGCGTGATGCTGATCGCGTGGGTTTACCGCTACGGCCATCAGGCGCTGTGGATTTTCCTGCTCTCGCTAGCTCTCATCATCCTGGCCCACGTCGATTACATGCGAAGCCTCGCCGGCGCGCTCACACCGATCATTGCCGCCGCCGTGTCGACTATCTGGGGCCTCGGCGCGGGCGGATGGCTGGGACTCAACCTCGAACCGCTAACCGTGGTGGTGCCAGTGCTACTGATGGCGCGGGCGCTCAGCCACTCGCTGCAGATCACGCGACGGTACTACGAGATTCTCTATGAGACCCACGAGCGCGTTGCCGGCGCGGCGGGCGCGCTGGTCTCGATGTTCGCGCCGGCCTTCCTCGGGATCATGTGCGACGTCGCCGGGCTCTACATGATTTGCCTCGCGCCGATTCCGATAATCCAGAAGCTTGGCGTGCTCTGCGGCACCTGGTCGCTACTGATCATTCCTTCGGCGGTGCTGCTCACGCCGGTGCTGCTGGCGATCCTGCCGCCGCCCAAGGACGTAAGCGTCTTCATCACCCACGAGGTTCCCTCGCTCAGCACGCGCGTGATCGAGCCGGTGCAGCGGATGCTGGCCGGACTGCTAACGCCGCGGATGCGGATCGTCACGACCGTGATCGCGCTGCCGGTCGCGGCGCTGATGGCGTTTCTCGCGGTGAGCCGTCCGGTCGGCAACGTCGCGATCGGCAGCCCGCTCCTATGGCCCAACAACGAATTCAACGTCGCCGAGCGCGAGATCAACGCCAACCTCGCCGGCACTGCGACGCTCAACGTCGTATGGGAAGGCAAGATCCCGCGCGCGCTCTATCGTCCCGAAGTGTACGACTCGATGCTCCGTTTCCAGAAGGCAATCGAGCGCAATCACGGCGCCGTCGCGACACTCTCGCTCGCCGACTACATCCCGTATACCGGTCTGATCCTGCGCGGCGGCAATCCCAAGTGGCTGCCGATCGATCTCACCGGCCATGACGTGGGCGCTTACCTTTTCTGGACCCGTACCGGCCATTCGCTGGAAAACTTCAGCAACATAATCCAGCCCAACGGCACCAATGGCGACGTCGTGCTCTGGTACAAGGACCTCCGCGCGAGCACCGTGGACGAGGCCATGGCGCAGGCAAAGCGCGCGGTGGCCGAGGTGCAGCCCCAGCCGTCCGCGGTCTATCGCATCCGCCTCGCCACCGGCGCGGTCGCGCTGCAATACGCGCTCGACCACGTCGTGCGCGCGGCCGACTTGAAAATCCTGGTCTACCTGCTCGCGACCATCTTCGTGATGTGCGTGCTGACGTACCACTCGGGCGTCGCGGCGGCGATGCTGCTGGTGCCGTTGTTGTTCGCGCAGTTCGCCACCGACTCGGTGATGTATCTGCGCGGGGTCGGGCTCGACGTAAACACGCTGCCGGTGGTCGCGGTCGGACTCGGCGTTGGAATCGACTACGGAATTTACCTGCTGAGCCGCATCTGCGAGGAGTTCCAGGGCGCGGCCGACGGCGACGTGCAGGCTGCGGTGACGCGCGCGGTCTTTACCACGGGCGAGGCGACTTTCTTCGTCGCCTTCACGATGGTGCTGGGCGTGCTGCCATGGTACTTCCTCTCCGAGTTGCGCTTCCTGGCGGAGATGGGCCTGATGCTGGCGCTCGTGATGGCGTTCAACGGACTGCTCGCGATGAGTGTGCTGCCCCTGGAGACGGTGCTCATCCGCCCGAAATTCCTGGGCCGCGTCAAACTGATGGAACGCAAGAGCTGACGTTAATGTCGCGCGGCGCTGGTAGAACTGCGGTTGCGGCTTCTCGCCGTGGCCTCGTGAGTTGAGCTAGTCTGGCTCTTCGCTTGAGGAAGATGTCGCGGCCGCCATCGCATCGTTTGCCGCTGCCTGTCATCCCGAGCGAAGGCTGCCGGAGTCGAGGGACCCCGGATCTTCTTTACGCTTGGACTCTGGCAGCGCTCCCTCAGAAGGACCGGGATCTTTCGACTCGCGCAGCGCGCTCAAGATGACAGAATAGGGAGTATCGGCTCAAAGAAATTCACAAACTCGCACGACGATCTAAGAGGCGCTAACCGAGGTGGGCGAGAATCTCGGCGAAGCTGAGCTTGCGGGTCAGCGCGTGGCCCAGCCGATCGAGCAGCACGAACTCGACCTCGTCGCCGGTGCGCTTCTTGTCAAGCCGTATCGCGCGCACGAACTCCTCGCCGCGCCATCCGGCCGGCATCGCGGTCGGCAAACCGGCGCGTGCGATCAGACGCTCCAGCCGCTGGGCCTCGGCGGCGCTGAGACCAGCGAGCGCCTGCGAGAGTCTTCCCGCCGCGACCATTCCGATCGCCACCGCCTCGCCATGCAAAAAACTGCCATAGCCCGACGACGCCTCGAGCGCATGGCCGGCGGTGTGGCCGTAGTTGAGGATCTTGCGCAGGCCGCTCTCGCGCGTGTCACTCGCCACGATTGTCGCCTTGTGATGTAGCGATCGAGTGACCATCCGCTCCAGCGCCACGGGGTCGCGGCGCATAATCGCGTCGAGGCCGTGCTGCAATTCTTCGACCATCGGCGCGTCCATGATCGCAGCGTACTTGATAACCTCGGCTAGCCCCTCGCGGAACTCGCGATCGGGCAGGCTTTCGAGCGTCGCGACGTCGGCCACGACGAGCCGCGGCTGGTAAAATGCGCCGATCAGGTTTTTCGCCCGCGGATGGTTGATCGCGGTTTTGCCGCCTAGGGCTGAGTCGACCTGCGCGACCATCGTGGTCGGGAGTTGCACCAGCGCCACGCCGCGCATGTAGGTCGCCGCGGCGAAGCCTGCCAAGTCACCGACGACGCCGCCGCCGAGCGCGAACACCGCGCTATTCCGATCAAGTTCCGCCTCGACGATCGCGTCGTAAACACGCTCGAGCGTGGCGAATGATTTGCTCCGCTCCCCCGCTGCGACCTCGAAGGTCCGCGGCGCGAAGCCCGCCGCCGCGAGCGAGGCCGTCGCGCGCTCGCCATACAGGCGGGCGACGTTGGAATCGGTGACGATCAGCGCCCGCCCGGCGGTAAGCCCCGCCTCGCGCGCAAGCCGCCCCGTCTGGTCGAGCGCGCCGGCGCCGACGTGCACCGGATGCGCGTCGGGTCCGAGTTCTACGCGGAAGGTGCGCATCGATGGACGCTCCTCCCGTGCCGGCCGAAGATTTCCAGCACGCGCTCCGCCGACTGCGCAACGGAAAGGTCGGAAGTGTCCACGGTGAAATCGGCGCGCGCATAGGCGGCGCGCCGCTCTTCGATAAGTTCAGTGATTCGCGCTTCGAGCGGTTTGCCGCCCTCCATCAGCTTGGGCCGCTTATGCGGAGAGCGCCGCACGCGCGCCGCGATTACCTCGGGCCGCGCGCTCAGACAAATGATCACGCCCGCCCGCTTGAGCGCGAGGTAGTTGCGCTCGTCGACCAGCGCGCCGCCGCCGGTCGAGATCACCGCGGGCCGCGGCTCGCCGCATTGCGGGCAGCGCGCGGGATCGTCCGCCAGTGCGGCGATGACCTCGCGCTCGAGCGCGCGGAACTGCGCTTCGCCGTGCTCGGCAAAGATCGCCGGGATTGGCTTGCCCGCACGCGCCACCAGTTCGGCGTCGCTATCGACCAGGCGCCATCCCAGTCGCGCCGCGGTCGCGCGCCCGACCGCGCTCTTGCCGGTCGCCATGAAGCCCGTGAGGATCAACTTGGGAGCCATCGTGCTGCTGAGCCCCGGCGGCGTCAAAAATTGCGCACCTGCTCGAGGTAGCCTTCGTAGTTGCGCGCGATCTCGGATCGCGAGTCGCCGCCGAATTTTTCCACGAACGCGTTGGCCAGTTCGAACGCGACCACCGCCTCGGCGATAACCGCGGCGGCCGGAATCGCGCACACGTCGGAGCGTTCGGTGTTGCCGACCGACTCGGCCTTGGTGCGGATGTCAGCCGAGCGCAGCGGTCGCATCAGGGTCGATAGCGGTTTGAACGCTACGCGGACTCGCAGCGGCTCGCCGGTGGTCATCCCGCCCTCGGTGCCGCCGGAATTATTGGAGTGTCGGATGAAGCGGCGGCCCGCCTGGTCGTAGGCGATTTCGTCATGGAGCGCCGAGCCGCGCGTCGCCGCGGCGCGAAAGCCCAGCCCAAGTTCGACGCCCTTGACCGCCTGCAAACTCAGGAGCACGTGCGCCAGGCGGCCGTCGAGCTTGCGATCCCATTGCACATGACTGCCCAGCCCGACCGGCAATCCTGTGGCGACGACTTCGACCACGCCGCCTAGCGTATCGCCAGTTTTTTTGCATTCGTCGATCTCGGCGATTATCGCGCGCTCGGCTTCTGGGTCGGCGACGCGCACCTGTGAGGACTCGGTGATGCGCTTTAAGTCCTCGATACTGAGATCGGCGGGCGTCCGCGCTTCGATCGATCCGATACTCGCGACGTAGCCGAGCGTGGTGACGCCGAAGGGTTCGAGGATCAGTTTGGCGAGCGAGCCGGCCGCGACCCGCATCGTGGTCTCGCGCGCCGAGGCGCGTTCGAGCACGTCGCGAATATCGTCGAGGTTGTATTTGAGCACGCCTGCCAAATCGGCATGGCCGGGACGCGGCCGCGTCACCGGTTCGGCCTCGCCGCGGTCGGCGGGATCGACCGACATCCGCTTCTGCCAATTTTTGAAATCGCGATTCTCGACGATCAGCGTGATCGGACTGCCCATCGAGCGCCCGAAGCGGACGCCCGAAACCACGCGCACTTCGTCGCGTTCGATCGCCATCCGTCCGCCCCGTCCGTAGCCTTTCTGGCGGCGCGCGAGGTCGTGGTTGATTTTCGCGAGGTCGATATCGAAACCGGCCGGGTAGCCTTCCACCACCGCGACCAGTTCGGGGCCGTGCGACTCACCGGCTGTCAGGAAACGCAGCATCTTTCGGACCGTCCGTCAGCAGGCGGCGGCTCGCCGCCTGCGCCAATCGATTCAACCAGAGTTGGCGCGGCGGGGAAAGCTGGTCCGCGTAGGCGGGATGCTCCTGTTCGGGGTCGATCTCGGCGCGATCGGCGAGCGATAGCGCACAAGAACGGCACTGTGCTAGCGGTCACGCAGCGCAAAAACATCGTTCGGGCGACGCACGGAGCGTCATAGGAGCCAGACCATGACCCCACTAGTGCTGAGTTCCGGAATCGACGAAGTACGCAAACATTCGACATGGTTTCTCGTAATCGGAATCGCACTGGTCATTCTCGGAATGATCGCGATTGGCTACGCGGTCGAGATGACAATCGTCTCAGTCCTGTTCCTGGGATGGCTGCTGATTATTGGTGGCGTGTTCGAGGTTATTCACGGCTTCTCGCGCCGGCAGTGGAGCGGCTTTTTCATCAATTTGCTGGCCGGGGTGCTGTACGCCGTGGCCGGGGTGGTGATGATCGCAAATCCGGCGCTGGCGGCCGTTTCCCTGACGCTACTCATCGCGATCATATTGATCGTTGCGGGCCTGTTCCGTCTCGTTGTCGCCTTTTCGACGCCGCTGCATCATCGCGGATGGCTCATTCTCAACGGCGTGATTTCGATCCTGCTGGGCGTCATGATCTGGAGATCGTGGCCGGTATCCGGTCTCTGGGTGATCGGAATGTTCATCGGTATCGACATGATCTTCGACGGTTGGACTGAGATTATGCTCGCGCTGAGCGTGCGCAGACTGGCAGCCTCAGGCGCCGGATAGTCCGGGACCGCCCGGCGTCCGGCTTCGAAATGCGGGACGATCGCTCCTACACCATGCTCACATGAAGTTGAACAGCTTGAGCCGCGCGCTGACGATCTCTTTGATCGCCGCGACTCCCGCCGGGAGAATCTTGTAGGGCGCGACCTCGTTCGGATGGGCTTTGAGCGACGCCTCGAGTCCGCGGCGCCACGCGACGCGAATCTCCGTGTTGACGTGGACGATCGTCATTCCGTTTTTGATCGCGGTCCGAAAATCGTCGTCGTTGGTTCCCGAACCGCCATGCAGCGTCATGAATGCTCCAGTGGCTTTGCTCAGCTCCCCGATAAGGCCGAGGTCGAGGCGCTTTTTCTCGTCGCCTTTGACCATGCTCTCGAGCATACCGTGCATGTTACCGACGGCAGGTGCGAGCACATCGACCTTGGTGGCCTCGACGAATTGCCTGGCTTCTTCGGGCGTCGATAAAGCGCTCATCCCTGCGGGCTTCTGTTCGAGAATCGCCGATGACGAGCCGATGTTACCGATTTCGCCTTCGATGACGATCCCCGGGTTGATCGATTTGAGCGCCTCGACCGCGCGCCGGGTTTCCTCGACATTTTTGTCGAACGGCAGTGCCGAACCGTCAAAGATGATTTCATCAAAACCAGCCTTCGCCGCCTCGACCACTTTGGCGAGCGAATGCGTATGGTCGGCATTGAGGAAGATCGGCAGGCCGTGCTGCTCGCGCGCCGTTTTCACGAGCGCCGCCGACTCCGCGACGCCGATGAATTCGCGCTCGCCTTCGGAGACGCCGACCATCACGGGCAGTTTGAGCTCCAACGCTGACTCGACGATCGCTTTGAACGCGTTGAGTTCGGAAAAATTGAAATGCCCGACCGCGACCTGACGCCGTCGCGCGTCGGCCAGGGTTTCGATCAACGACTTCATCGGAATTTCCCCTTTTACCGTCCAGACATCCGACACATAGGCCCGTATTGAACCGAGCGTCAAGCACGGCCCGTGGACGAGCGCGGCCGCCCACGTTGCCCTGACGCTCGCGCCATGTAAATTGCCAGTGGCGATCGCGATGCAGGCGAGGGTGATCCTAATCGGCGCGGCGCGGGGCGTGGGACAACTGACCTACGCGATTCCGCCGGCGCTCGAGGGCCGCGTGGAGTGCGGCCATCGGGTGATTGTGCCGTTGCGCTCGCGCCGCCTGACCGGCATCGTGACTGAAGTCGGCGACGGCCTTGAGGCCGGCGCAGGCGCGCTGAAGGCGATCCTCGAGCTTCCCGAGTCGCGCCCGCTCTACGACCGCGCCCATCTCGGCCTTATCGAATTCATGGCGTCCTACTACATGGTGCCGCTGGGCGACGCGATGCAGAGCGTGGTCCCGGCCGCGGCGCGGATCGAGTCGCGCAAGGTGTTCCGGATCGCCGCGCCGCCCGACGCCTTGCGCGCGGCGACGCTCGCGCCGATGGAGCGCGCGATCGTCGAAGCGCTCGGACGCCGCGCGATGACCTCGCGCGAACTCGCGCGGCTGGGCGAGCGGCGCGAAGTCGCCTCCGCGCTCGCAGGTCTTATCGCCGAGCGAATCGTGGAAACCGGAGAAGCGACCCGTGGCCGCCATCGGAGCGCCAGCGCCGTGCGGCTCGCGCCCGGCGGCGTGGCGGCCGTGAAACTTCGCGGCGTCAAGCAGCGTGAAATCGTGCGCCTGCTCGGCGAGGCCGCGCCCGAGGCGCTCGCGCTCGAAGATCTGGAGGAGCAGTTACCGGGCGCGCGAATCACGGTGCGCGCGCTCGCAGAGCGCGGAATCGTCGAGATCGAGTCGTCGCCGCGAGCCGGCGCAATGCAATATCCGGGCATCGCGAACGGCCATCGGGACCAGGCTTACGCGATCGGCGGCGGCGATTTCGACCTGATGCCCGAGCAGGCGGCCGCGATCGAGACCATCATGCCCGCCGTCACCGATGCGCGCGAGGCCGTTTTTCTCCTGTGGGGCGTCACCGCGAGCGGCAAGACCGAGGTCTATCTGAAGCTCGCAGCGGCGGCTCTGCAAGCGGGCAGGCAGGTGCTGTTGCTGGTGCCCGAGATAGCGCTCGCAGATCAGATCGTCAGATCGTTTCGCGCCCGCTTCGGCCCGCTGGTGGCCGTGGTGCACAGCGCGCAGAACGTGGCGGAGCGATGGGCCAGTTGGATGGCCGCACTGGGGGGCCAGGCGCGAATCATGATCGGTCCGCGCTCGGCGATTTTCGCTCCGCTAAGCGGGTTGGGGCTGATCGTGGTCGACGAAGAGCATGACCCCGCCTACAAACAGGAAGAAGGAATTCGCTACAACGCGCGCGACCTCGCAGTGGTGCTGGGACGGCTCGCGCAATGCCCTATGGTGCTGGGCTCGGCGACGCCATCGTCCGAGTCGTTCTACAACGCAAGGCGCGGGCGCTATCGGTTGCTCCGGATGGCGCATCGGGTGATGGAGCGGCCGATGGCGGAAGTCGAGATAGTCGACCTGCGCGCGGAATTCAAAAAAGATGTCGCCCGAGAAAAAGACGGCGCGTCGGCCGGCGCCGCAAAGAAGTCCGACCAGCCGCAGGCGGTGCCGCTCTCGGCGCCGCTGCTCAATGCGCTGCGCGCCAATCTCGCCGCGGGCGGGCAGAGCGTGGTGTTTCTCAACCGCCGCGGCTTTCACAACTTTTTGCAATGCCATCTCTGCGGAGTCGTGATCTCGTGCAGCAATTGCAGCGTCAGCATGACGTTCCACATGCGCGACCGTTCGCTGCGATGCCACTGGTGTGGCGCGCGCACCTCCGCTCCTGAAGCCTGTCCCGAGTGCAACGGCTTCGGCCTGGTGGGGCAGGGTTTCGGCACCGAGCGGTTGACGGAAGCGCTGGCCGCGATGCTGCCGCAGGCACGTATCGAGCGGATGGACAGCGACACCAGCGGGCGGCGCGGGATGCGCCTGGAGCTGGTCGAGCGATTGCGGCGCGGTGAGATAGACGTGATGGTCGGCACGCAGATGATCACCAAGGGCTTCGATCTGCCGGGCGTGACGCTGGTCGGCGTGGTGCTCGCCGACCTCGGGCTCAACCTGCCCGACTTCCGCGCCGCGGAGCGCACCTTTCAACTGCTGACCCAAGTCGCTGGGCGCGCGGGACGGGGCGAGCGGATGGGGCGCGTGCTGATCCAGACCTACGCGCCGCATCACTACAGCATCCGCGCGGCGCGCGACCAGGACTACGACCGCTTTATCCGGCGCGAGTTGCGCTTGCGCCAGGAACTGGGATGGCCGCCGTACTCGCGGATGGCCCTGGTGCGAATCGAGGGGCCGGAAGCGGCCGCGGTCGCCGCGATGGCGGAGCGGGCGGCCAAGGCGCTTCGGGGCCAGGTCCAGGTGCAGGACGTAAAGGACGTCAAGGGCGCCGCGATGCGCGTGCTGGGGCCTGCGCCGGCGCCGATCGAACGGTTGCGCGGGCGCTATCGATGGCAGGTGGTGGTGAGATCGACCGAAGCCGCCGCGATGCGCACGGCGCTCGCGTCGATGCAGGCGCAGCTTGGAGGGCGCGACGCGCGCAGCGGCGTCTTCGTCGGTATCGATCTCGACCCGGTCAACATGCTTTGAGGCTTCGCGATGCTCTAAGCGTGCGCGCGCGGCTCAGAGCTTCTCGATTCGAACCGCCGTGCCGTAGGCCGCGATCTCGCTCATGATGTCGCCGATCTCGTTGCAATCAAAGCGCATCGCGAGCACCGCGTTGCCGCCTTTCTCCATCGCGGCCACTCGCAGGCGCTCGATCGCTTGTTGGCGGCTATCGGATAGCAGTTGGGTATAGCCGGCGACCTCGCCGCCGAAAATCGTGCGCAGTCCTGCACCGAAGTTGGAGAAAGCGTTGCGCGCCCGGCAGATCAGACCGAAAACTTCGCCATATACGGCCACAATCTTGTAACCGGGGACGTCATTCATGGTGGAGACTAAAACAGTGTCGTTGTCCATAGACACACCCTAACCATGATAAATGCCGCTGACAATCTCAAAACGCGTCCGCGCGCGCGTGACGGGCCAACTGTATAAGATTCCGGCGAAAAGATGCTAGATGAAATTGCTAAAATGGTCCCGCGATGGCGGAAACTACGCTCATGACGATCCCAAAGCCGCATGCCGTTCTCGAGGCTGTCATGGACGATGGCGCGATTATCGGGATACGCCGTCACGGGGTCGCCGACGGTCCGCGCCTGGTGCTGAGCCACGGCAACGCGCTTGCAATCGACGGCTACTTTTCGTTCTGGGGACGGCTGCTCGACCGCTACGACGTGATCGTTTACGACTTCCGCAATCACGGCCAGAACCCGCCGCATCGTCCCGCCCATCATCACTGGAAAAGATTCGTGCAGGACGACGAGCGCATCTGGCACGCGATCCGCGAGCAATGGGGCGCCAAGCCGATGGCCGGCGTGTTCCATTCGCTCTCAGCGGTGACTGCGGTGATGCATACGCTGGAGATGGGCCGGCGCTGGGACCCGTTAGTGCTGTTCGATCCGCCGATTCATCCGCGCGAGGGACATCCGCTGCAGGCGGTCCAGATATCCAACGAGAGAGAGATCGCGGCGCGCGCCCGCCGCCGCACGGAACGCTACAAGGACCCGAATGACCTGGCGCAGCTTTTCGCCCACGTGCCACAGTTCAAACGCTGGCGCCCCGAGGCATTCGAGTTGATGGCGCGCGCGACGCTGCGGCGCGACGACGCCGCGGGCGATTGGGTGCTCGCCTGCCCGCGTGAGCTCGAGGCGCATGTCTTCGAAAGCAATCGCGACGTGACGATATGGCCGCGGATGAAAAATCTGCCGGTGCCGTGCAAGCTGATTTGCGGCGACCCTGCAAGCGAACACAAACAGCCGCCGGCGCTGATCGGGCGCGCTATCGCCGAGGAGACCGCGGTCGAATACGAAGCGATCGCGCATACCACGCACTTTCTTCAACTCGAGCGTCCCGAGGAATGCGTTCATGCGATGGAGCCGTTTCTGCGCAAGCACGGGTTTATCGAATAGCGCGCCCGCGATGCGCCGATTGCGCGCTTCCGGCATTCGGAGCGGTCTGATAGATTTCGTTTCACCGCTTTAGTGAAAAATTTCGTCCTGAAAACAATCGCCGAAAACAATTAACGATGGCGCTCCTCAACATCCGCAAATTTCCCGACCCTGCGCTCAAGGATCCAGCTCAGCCTGTCGCCAATATCGACGGCGGCCTCTCGAGCTTCATCGAGAGCATGGTGCAGACTATGTACGCCGCGCCGGGTGTGGGCCTGGCGGCACCCCAGGTAGGCGATTCGCGCCGGGTGGTGGTGCTCGACACCGACCATCAAAACCCCGGCAAGAAACTGCTGCGGCTTATCAATCCGAAGGTCGTCGAGGCCGAGGGTTCGGTTATTTGGGAGGAGGGATGCCTCTCGGTTGTTGACTACACCGCCGACGTCAAGCGCGCCGCGCGCGTGCTGGTGCGTGCGTGGACGCCCGAGGAGAAGGAGATCGAGATCGAGGCGGACGACCTGCTCGCGGTCGCCTTGCAGCACGAGATCGACCACCTCGACGGCAAGCTGTTTATCGATCGCATCAGCCGTATCAAGCGCGAATTGTACCGGCGTAAACTCGCCAAGCTGCTAAAGGAGGGCAAGGCCGATGGCCATCGGCCCTCCAGCGTCCGGATCTGAAATCGCCACCCCGTTGAGAATAGTTTTCATGGGCACGCCGGCGTTGGCGGCCCATATTTTAGAGCGGCTGGCCGACGCTAGCGGCGATGCGACGCTCCGTGGCTCCCAGAGTCCGGGCTTCGAGATCGCGGGCGTGGTTACGCGCCCCGATCAGCCACGTGGACGCGGGCTCAGGCTCGAGCCGAGCGAGGTCGGAGCGGTGGCGGAGCGCCGCGGGCTCCCGGTGCTCAAGCCGGCGAAGATTCGCACGGCGGAATTTCTTGCCGAGCTGCGCGCGTTGAATCCCGACTTGCTGGTGGTCGCGGCTTATGGCCGAATCCTGCCCGATCCAGTGCTCGCGGCGGCGCGAATCATGCCGATCAACGTTCACGCCTCGCTCCTCCCGCGCCATCGCGGGGCCTCGCCGGTAGAAGGCGCGATTCTCGCCGGCGATAGCGAAAGCGGCGTCACGATCATGCGCGTGACCAGCAAGATGGATGCGGGGCCGATCCTGCTCGCGCGCGCGATTCCAATCGCGCCCGGCGAAACGCAGGGGACGCTCAAGGAGAAGCTCGCGGACTTGGGCGCGGCGGCGCTGCTCGAGACCTTGGAGAAGCTCCGCCACGGGCAACTCGTCGAGACGCCGCAGGACGAGAGCTTCGCAACCTACACCTCGCCCGTGAGCAAGGCCGACGCGGTTATCGATTGGAGTGCCGATGCGGTGCGGATCGAGCGGATGGTGCGCGCGTACGATCCGTGGCCGGTCGCGCGCACGCGGCTTGGCGGCGATGAGCTGCTAATATGGCGTGCCGCACTCGACGATTCCGCCCCGCCGGAGGCTACCGAATCGTCGGATGTCGCTCCCGGCACGATCGTGCGGATGAAGCCCGACGTCGTGGTGCAATGCGGACGCGAACGAATTGTGCTCGCCGAGGTGCAGGCGGCGGGACGCAAGCGGATGCGCGCGGCGGAGTTTCTCCGCGGGCGGCGCGTCATCCCAGGCGAGCGCCTGGGATGACGCGCCGCCCGCCTAACACGCGCGGGCACAGCGGCGCGGATGCGCCGGCCGCGCCCGCGCGTGACCGGAGCGTCGTCGTTTCGCCGGGCGCGAGCGCGCCCGGCGAAGCGACGCCGGCGGGCACGGCGCGGCTCTCTGAGCGCGGCGCGGCGGGCCTTGCGGCCCGCCGCGCCGCGCTCGAAATCCTCGTCCGCGTGGAGAGCCACGCGGCGTTTGCCGACGTGATGCTCGGCCATCGCCTCGCCGCTTTCGCCCCGCCCGACCGCCGCTTCCTGACGCGGCTCGTGCTCGGCACGCTCGCCTGGCGCGGCAGATTAGACTACGAACTGGCGCGGCTATGCGCGCAGCCACTCGAAAAGCTCGAACTCGCGGTGCTGAATGCGCTCAGGCTCGGGCTTTTCCAGATGCGCCATCTGACCCGCGTGCCGGCGCACGCCGCGGTCGACACTGCCGTTTCGCTCGCGCGCGAGGCGGCGGGGCGGGGCGCCGGCGGCTTAGTCAACGCCGTGTTGCGGCGTGCGGCGCGCGAAGTGGCCGGGATGCCGGATCGGGCGGTGGACGAGGTTGGATATCTCGCCGTTGCTTGCTCGCATCCACGATGGCTGGTGGCGTGCCTCATCGAATGGTTTGGCGTGGCGCGGGCCGAGGCGTTCATGGCGGCCAACAACGAGGCCGCGCCGAACGTGATGCGGCTTAACCTGGCGCGCGGCACGCGCGAAGAGATCGGTGCGCGGATGACTGCCGAAGGAATCGGGATACGCCCCGGCGACTATCTACCCGAGACCGCCGTGCTCGAGAGCGCGGCGGATTACGACTCGGATGCATATCGCGCCGGATTGTTCCATCCGCAATCCGAGGCTTCGCAACTGGTCGCGCGGATGCTGGCGCCGTCTGCGGGCGCGACCGTCGTCGATTGCGCCGCCGCGCCGGGCGGCAAGACGACCCATCTTGCGGAACTGGCCGACGCGCGCGGACGCGTCGTGGCGCTCGATCTGAATTTGCACGGGCTCAAGGCCGCGCGCGACCTCGCCCGCCGCCTCGGCCATCGCAATATCGTATTCGCGACCGCGGACCTCGCCGCGGCACCGCCGCTGCATATCGAATCCGCCGGTTTCGTGTTGCTCGACGCGCCGTGTACCGGCACGGGCACGCTGCGCGAGCATCCGGAGATACGATGGCGCGTGGTGGCGGACGACTTTCGCCGGATGGCTGAGTTGCAGCGCGCGATGCTCGAGAACGCTGCCGCGCTGGTTCGGCCGGGCGGAGTGATCGTGTACGCCGTTTGCAGCGTGGCGCCCCAGGAAGGGCCGGGAGTGGTTCGTGGCTTTCTCGCGGAGCATCCCGAGTTTGCGATCGAGCGGCCGCAGACGGCGCAACTCGCGCCCTGGCTTCAAAGCGACGGGACGATGTCGACCAGTCCCGACCGCGGCGGCCTCGACGGCTTTTTCGCCGCCCGGATGCGCCGGCGATGAGCGCGCCTTTTGCCGCGCGGCGGCCGAGTCGGTAGTCTTTGCCCATGGGACTGGAGCACAAAATTGCGCCCTCGATCCTGTCGGCTGACTTCGCGTGCCTTGGCGAGGAGGTTCGCCGGGTCGAGGAGGCCGGAGCCGACCTGATTCATTTCGACGTGATGGATGGCCATTTCGTGCCGAATCTCTCGATCGGCGTGCCGGTGCTGAAATCGCTTCGCAAGATAACGCGGCTCCCGCTCGACGCGCATCTGATGATCTCGGAGCCCGCGCGCTACGTGCGGACCTTCGTCGAGGCAGGCGCCAATTCGATCTCGGTGCACGCGGAGGTCTGCGACGATTTGCCGGGAATCGCCGCGCGCATCCGCGAATTCGGTGCGCGCGCCTCAGTCGCGATCAATCCGGAGACGCCGGTGGAGCGGGTGCTCGCCGTGGCCGAGCATCTCGACATGATCCTGGTGATGAGCGTGCATCCGGGCTTCGGCGGGCAGAGCTTCATCGCCGAGAGCCTGGAAAAGCTGCGCGCGGTGCGGCGCGAGATCGAACGGCGCGGGCTCAAAGTCGACGTCGAGGTCGACGGCGGGATCAAAATCGACAATATCCGCGCAGCGGCTGAGGCAGGCGCCAACGTGTTCGTCTCCGGGTCGGGAATTTTCGGCCATGAGAACTACCGCACGATAATCGCCGATATGCGCGAGCGGGCGGCCTGCGACTGACGATACGCGGCTCGCCGAAACGACGCTCGCAATGTCGCGCGCGCCGATGCTATAAATGGGACCCGGCTCGGAAACCTTGGCGTACGGGGTGTAGCTCAGCCTGGCTAGAGCGCTGCGTTCGGGACGCAGAAGTCGCTGGTTCAAATCCAGTCACCCCGACCACTTTTCATTTCGCGCGAAAGGCCGCACTTGCTGAGCATCGCGCTCCTCTTCATCGCCTCCTACCTGTTCGGATCGATCCCCGTGGGCGTGCTGGTCGGCCGCGCCTTCGGCTTCGATCCGCGCGGCGTCGGCTCGGGCAATATCGGGATGACCAATGTGACGCGGGCAGGCGGCAAGGGCGCCGGCGCGATCACCTTTGTGGGCGACCTGCTCAAAGGGCTGATTCCCGTGTTGGTCGCGCGGATGGCGGGGTGGCCGCCTGCAGTCGTCGCAATCGTGGGCCTCGGCACCTTTATCGGCGCGATCTGCTCGGTATTCCTGTGGTTCCAGGGCGGCAAGGGTGTTTCGGCGTCGCTCGGAATCTGGCTCGGGATCTCGCCGCTGCCGGTGCTGATCGCATTGGGAGTGTTCATTATGGTGTTCGCGCTGGCCAGAATCGTCTCCCTGGCCTCGATTTGCGCTGCGATTGTGCTGCCGCCGGCAGCCGCGATGCTGGGTCTGCCGCGGCCCTACGTCGGCCTGGCGATTATCATGACGGCGCTGGTGCTGCTGCGCCATCACGAGAATATCGCTCGTTTGATTCGAGGCGAGGAACGGCCGATCGGCCGCAAAGACACTGGCGGAGGCACGGCAGGCGTTTAGCCGCCCGCCCGCTGGCGAATCCAACCTGGGGCGTTGGCCAGTTTCAAAAACCGAGATCAGGCGACATCAGGATAGACACGCGGCTGCCGCTTAAGGCAGCACGTGGTGCGCCGCCCGTTGTATCCCCCGGTACCTTTCCCGTTGCTCCACTTGATGATTGCGCCCAAGCCCCGGCGGCACGTAAGGCGCGAAGATTGCTCATGGACTCCCCCGATGCCGACCGGGAACCTACCACGTCGGGCCGAGCCGGGGGCTTGCGCGGCCCGGCGCTTATCTGGAACAGATAAGCTGGGCCGAAAAGGGGAAGGAGGGTCCGTCCGGCTGCGTGCCGGGAGGAGTCATATGAAGAAGGTCGAGGCAATCATCAAGCCGTTCAAGCTCGACGAGGTCAAAGAGGCACTCTCGAGCATCGGGGTGCAGGGGCTAACGGTCAGCGAAGTGAAGGGTTTCGGCCGCCAGAAGGGCCATACTGAACTTTACCGCGGCGCGGAGTACGTGGTCGATTTTCTGCCCAAGGTGAAGCTGGAGATAATCGTCTCGGACGAACTGACGGCGCAGGTGGTCGAGACGATAGAGCGCGCCGCGCGTACGGGCCGGATCGGCGATGGCAAAATCTTCGTCATGCCGATGGAAGAAGTGGTGCGGATTCGCACCGGCGAGCGCGGCTCGGCGGCGCTTTAACCCGGTACGCCGTAGCGCCCTCCCCGCGCGTATCGTCAGTCGACGTTCTGCCGGGGGACGAAGCCCGTGACGCCCTTGAACGGCCCGTCGGTCACCTCGACCACGCTGCCTTCGTCGTTGCTGGTTACGATCCGCACCGGTGTCTGGTCGTCCACCTCTTTGGCCGCCAGGTTCGCACCGATTCCACCCAGCATCCCCATCGCGCCGCCTTGCGATTTCATCTTCACGACTTTGTCGTAGGTCGCCTGATCGGGATAGACCTTGACCGTATGCTCGCCGGGGCTGGCGACCACGCGATGGCTGCATCCGGCGGCCACGATTGCGATCGCGATCGCCGCGAGCGTTAGGCAGGATCGCTTACCGACGTGAAGTTTCGCTCTCGGGTTACGCATAGTATGTCGGCCTCCGGTGCACGGCTTCCCTGCCGTGCCTCAAGATATCTTCGACAACATTGCAGGCCCCATATTACAGGCCCGGTTACAGGATTGACGATATTACAGGCTTTCAGCGCGATGATGCCACGCCGTACGCCGCATGCGAACGGCCCGCGCAAAATTTGCCGGAGCCGCCACTGCATGGTACGTTTTTAGGCTCGCGCGCCGTTATATCCTAGCTTCGGCGCAATGCGCCGGCGAAGTATGCTGGTGAAGTTTGCCGGCTGCGCGTGTCCGATCGTCGGCGAAGGCGGCCGCGGATCGGCGCCGCCGCGCGCAGGAGGGTTTCGTTTGTCCGTACAAAAGGCCGAGGAAGCATCAACCGCGGGCGCCAAGCGCGCGGTCACGATGGAGAAGCTCGTCAATCTCTGCAAGCGCCGCGGGATCGTCTTTCCCGCCAGCGAGATTTACGGCGGCCTCGGTTCGACCTGGGACTACGGCCCGCTTGGCATCGAGCTCAAGCGCAACGTCAAGGAGGCGTGGTGGCGCGCGATGGTCACGACGCGCAGCGATGTCGTCGGCCTCGACAGCGCCATCCTGCAGCATCCGCGCACCTGGGAGGCCTCGGGCCATCTGCAGAACTTCACCGACCCGCTGGTCGATTGCAAAAGCTGCAAGCAACGCTTCCGCGCCGACCACGTCCAGGGCGACCGATGTCCCGAATGCGGCGGCGAGCTCACTGAGGCGCGCAGCTTCAACCTGATGTTCAAGACCTTCATGGGTCCGGTGGAGGACAGCGCGAACGTGGTTTACCTGCGTCCCGAGACGGCGCAGGGCATCTTTCTGAACTTCGCCAACATCGTAGACACGCAGCGGGTCAAGCTGCCGTTTGGGGTCGCACAAACCGGCAAGTCGTTCCGCAACGAGATCACACCCGGCAACTTCATTTTTCGCACCCGCGAGTTCGAGCAGATGGAGATGGAGTTTTTCGTCAAGCCCGATCCGGCCGAGGAGGCGCGATGGTTCGACTACTGGGTCGAGGAGCGCTTTAACTGGTACGTGAATTATGGCGTGCGGCGCGAGCATTTGAAGCTGCGGCCGCATGAGAAGGACGAACTTTCGCATTACTCGCGCGGCACCACCGACGTCGAATATCTTTATCCGTTTGGATGGGGCGAGCTGGAAGGTATCGCCAAGCGCGGCAGTTTCGATCTCGATCAGCACGCGCAATATAGCGGCAAGGACCTGACCTACTTCGACGAGGAAGCCAAAACGCGCTACCGCCCGTGGGTGATCGAGCCGGCCGCCGGCGTGGATCGCGCGATGCTCGCGTTTATGCTCGACGCGTACGACGAAGACGTGGTCGAGAACGAAGAACGGATCGTGCTCCGTCTCGATCCGCGCCTCGCGCCGATCAAGGCCGCGGTCTATCCGCTGCTGCGTAAGGGCGGGCAGCCTGAGAAGGCGCAAGAGGTGTTGCGGATGCTCAAGCGGCATTTCACGGCCGCCTACGATCAAGCCGGTTCGATCGGACGGCGTTATCGCCGCCAGGACGAAGTGGGCACGCCGTTCGGTATCACGATCGATCATCAGACGATGGAAGACGACACGGTAACGCTGCGCGATCGCGACTCGACCGAGCAGGTGCGATTCAAAATCGCGGCGCTGCCCGACGAGTTGACCGAGCGCATCGGCTGGCATCGCCAGGATCGACAGAACTGATCGATAGGACTGATCGCTAGTAACTCCGCCGCATCTGCAAGTCACTCTGCGATGCGACTTTTTGTCTTTGACGATCCCCGCGCGGCGCGTGGGGAGGGGAGAATCATTTCCGACGATGGCGCGTGTTCATCCTGAAATATATTTCTTTGGCGCGGGCGTGGCCGAGGGCCGCGCGTCCATGCGCGAGCTTCTGGGCGGCAAGGGCGCGGGCCTGCATGAGATGGCCTCGCTCAAGCTGCCGGTGCCGCCCGGCTTCACTATCACGACGCGCGTGTGCACCTATTTCTACACGCACGGCGGCAAGTACCCGGCCGGGCTCAAGGAGGGCGTCGCCAAGAGCGTCGCGCGAATCGAAAAGGCGATGGGCCGGCGGTTCGGCGATGCGACGAGCCCGCTGCTGGTCTCGGTGCGCTCAGGCGCGCGCGTTTCGATGCCCGGGATGATGGACACGGTGCTCAACCTCGGACTCACCGACGAGACCGTCAAGGGACTCGAGACGGCGAGCAACAACGCGCGTTTCGCATGGGACTCGTACCGGCGCTTCTGCCAGATGTACGGCGACGTCGTACTGAAGCTGAAGCCCGAGAATAAAAATGATCCCGATCCATTCGAGGAGCTGATCGATCGAAAGAAGGCGCTGCGCGGCGTTATCCAGGACGTGGATCTTACCTCCGACGATTTGAAGGAGCTGGTCGGCGAATTCCGCGATCTCATTCGCGCCCGCACCGGGCAGGACGTGCCGCAGGATCCGTGGCAGCAGTTGTGGGCGGCGATCGGCGCGGTGTTCGAGTCGTGGAACAACGATCGCGCCGTGACCTACCGCAAGATCAACAACATCCCGGGCGACTGGGGTACTGCGGTCACCGTACAATCGATGGTCTTCGGCAACCTCGGTCCCGATTGCGCAACCGGCGTCGCCTTCACGCGCAATCCCTCCACTGGCGAGAAAGGCATCTACGGCGAGTTTCTGCCCAACGCCCAAGGCGAGGACGTGGTCGCGGGCATCCGCACGCCGCGCCAGATCAGCCTCGCCGCCGGGCGCGAGTGGGCCAAGCGTAACAACATCAGCGAGGAAGAGCGCCGCGCCAAGCACGCCACGCTGCAGGAGAGCTTCCCCGCGGCCTATCGCGATCTGTTGAAAGTCGCGGCGCGGCTGGAGCGCCATTTCCGCGACATGCAGGATCTCGAATTCACTATCGAGCGCGGCAAGCTCTTCATGCTCCAGACTCGCAACGGCAAGCGCACGGCAGAGGCCGCGGTTCGTGCCGCGGTCGAGATGGCGCAGGAGAAGCTGATCGATCGCGGCACGGCGATGCTGCGCGTCGAGCCGGTGCAGCTCGAACAACTGCTCCATCCACGGCTCGATCCGCGCGCGCCCAAAAAGGTGCTGGCGCGCGGATTGCCCGCCTCGCCGGGCGCCGTGGCCGGCGAAGTCGTGTTCAGCGCCGACGAGGCGGTCGCGGTGACCAAGGCTGGGCGCAAGGTGATCCTGGTGCGCATCGAGACCTCGCCCGAGGACATTCACGGGATGCAGGTGGCGGAGGGAATCCTGACCGCGCGCGGCGGGATGACCAGCCATGCCGCGGTGGTGGCGCGCGGGATGGGCAAGTGCTGCGTCGCGGGATGCTCGGAGATCGAGATCAACTACGCGGCCGGCACGCTCAGCGCCGCCGGAAAAGTGATTCATCGCGGCGAATACCTGACGCTCGACGGTACCGCCGGCGAGGTAATAGAGGGACGCGTGCCGACCGTCGAGCCGGTAATGTCGCCGTTCTTCAAGAAATTTCTCGGATGGGCCGACGCCGAGCGGCGCCTCGGCGTACGCGCCAATGCCGATACACCGCACGATGCGACGACCGCGCGCGAGTTTGGCGCCGAGGGCATCGGGCTCTGCCGCACTGAGCACATGTTCTTCGCGCCGGAGCGTATCGAAGCGGTGCGTGAGATGATCCTGGCCGAGAATGGCGAGCAGCGCGCCCGCGCATTGGCAAAGATCCTGCCGATGCAGCGCGAGGACTTCGTCGGCATCCTGCGCGAGATGAAAGGGCTGCCGGTGACGATCCGCCTGCTCGATCCGCCGCTGCATGAGTTCCTGCCCAAGGAAGACTCGGAGATTCGCGACCTCGCGGCAAAGATCGGTGTCACCCCGGATCATCTCAAGCAGGTGCGCGACAGCCTGTTCGAGTTCAACCCGATGCTGGGCCATCGCGGCTCGCGCCTGGGCATCAGCTATCCCGAGATCTACAAGGCGCAAGTCCGCGCGATCCTCGAGGCCGCCGCCCAGTTGCAGGCCGAGGGCGTGCGCGTGATTCCCGAAATCATGCTGCCGCTCATCGGTGAGCGCCGCGAGTACGAGGTGCTGGCCTCCGAGATTCGCGAGGTCGCCGCAGAGATTGGAACGCGCGTCAAGTATTCGATCGGCACGATGATCGAGGTGCCGCGCGCCTGTCTCGAGGCCGGCGAGATTGGCGCGGTCGCCGAGTTCTTTTCCTTCGGCACCAACGACCTCACGCAGATGGCCTATGGGCTCTCGCGCGACGACTCGGGCAAATTCCTCGGCGACTATATCGAGCGTGGCATCTACAAGACCGACCCGTTCGCGCAACTCGATCCCGACGGCGTCGGCGGCCTGATGCGAATCGCGATCGACCGCGGGCGCAAGGCCAACCCCAAGCTCAAGCTCGGCATCTGCGGCGAGCATGGCGGTGATCCCGAGAGCGTCAAGCTCTGCCATCGCCTCGGGCTCGACTACGTCTCATGCTCGCCGTTTAGAGTTCCGATCGCGCGGCTGGCCGCCGCTCAGGCCGCGATCGAGGAGCGCCGCACCAAGCGCGCCTTCAAGGACGTGTAGCGTCGCCGCGCATACTTCGTGCGGAATTTTTTCTCGTGACGCGCGGCCGCTGCTAGCCGAGATAGTCTTCGACGCGAATCGCGGTGACGGGAATCTGGCGGACCCGGTTGTCGCGCAAAATCTTGAGCTTGACGATCTCGCCCGCGTGATGGCTGTTGATCGTCTCGTAGAGCGTGCGGCGGTCGTGAATCTCCTGCTCGTCGGCGGCCAGCACCACATCGCCCTGCTTGAGCCCGGCCTTCTCGCCCGGGCTTCCCGGCATCACACCCGCGATCACCACGTGCTCGCGCAGCGTGTACGACAGCACGCCTAACCACAGCCGCGACGGCACGCTGACGCGCCGGCCGTGGCGCACAAGCTCGTCGCGGCTCAGGATGAAACACTCGCCCGGGATGGCGAGGATCGCGCGGCTCAAGTCGGCGAAATTCAAATACGAGATCCCGATGACCTGTCCACGCGAGTTGCAGATCGGTCCGCCATTGAGCCCGATGTTGAGCGCGGAAGCGGTCACGCAGATGCATCGCTCGAGCACGAACTCCCACGCCGCGTCGAATGGGCCGAGATACGTGATGTGCCCGACATCGGCGCATCGCTTTTCGCCCCCCAGGCTCGACACCATGAAGACTTCCTGGCCGGGCGAACAGGTCAGCGACGAAATCGCTTGCAGGAACGGGAGCCCGTGCGCGTCGACCTTGAGCAGCGCGATGTTGGTCGTGAAGTCCTGCGCCACGATCGTCGCCGGCAGCTCCTGCCCGCTGTTGAGCGTGACCGACACGCTCTGCGCGCCCATCAGCATGTAGTTGACGGTGATGATGAGGCCGTCGGCGCTGACCAGCGTGCCGGTGCCGTTGCGGTCGGTGCCAAGCCCGATGCTGGCCGACGGATGCGAGGCCGGTACCACCGAATGGATACCGACAGCCGCGTTCGCGACCTTCTCGAGCAGATACAACGTGGCGTTCAAAACGGCGCTCCGTAAAAACTCGCGGCCAGGCTTCTGGCCGCCGCGCAAGACTGCGTATGGAAAGATTTGAGCATAGTGGCGTTCAGTTTCAAGCTCCGCGACCCATGCGGATGAACACATTTTGGACCGCCACGCCCACGGCCTCTATGGACTCGCTTGTGTTTTATCGGCTTGACTTTTATCGCCTGCCGGGCCTACGCACAATTCTGTAGCGTCTGTGCGGTCATGGAGGATTTCAAGCGATGGAATCGTTGAAAGTGGTATCAGCCGACTCGCACATGACCGAGCCGGGCGGCTTGTGGGTCGAGCGGCTGGACAAAAAATATCGCGACGATGCGCCACGCGTGATCAAAAATCCGAAGCCCAACGGCCCCGCCTACATATTCGTCGGCCCCGGAATTCATCCGCTCGCCGTTGCCGCGGCGTTCGCCGCCGGCAAGGGCGGTAGCGATCTGCGCGAACACATGAAGCATGGTTACGAGGCCGCGCGGCCCAGCGGATGGGATCCGGTCGAGCGCCTAAAGGATCAGGACCTCGACGGCGTAAAGGCCGAGGTCCTCTACTCGACACTCGGGATCGCGGTCTTCAACATGCCCGACGTCGCGCTGCAGCAGGCTTGTATCCGCGTCTACAACGACTGGCTGGCGGAGTTCTGCGCGCATGATCGCAAACGCCTCATCGGCGTCGGGCTCTACTCGCTGAAATCGCTGCCCGACATTTCCGAGGTCGAGCGCTGCGCGAAGATGGGGCTGCGCGGAATCCTGATCCTCGCTTCCGACGCGACCGATACTCCCTACAGCGCTCCGGCGTTCGATCCGCTGTGGCGCGCGTGCTCAGAAGCCGGCTTGCCGCTTTCGCTGCACAAGCCGCTGATCTCGGGGATGCCGCTTACGGCGGCGATGCCCACGTGGGCGGACCTGCAGATACACGTGATTCACGTGGTCGAACAGTGCATCACACGCCTGGTTTACGGCGGCGTGCTCGAGCGCTTTGCGAGGCTCAAGATCGTCTCGGCGGAAAACGACGTCGGATGGATTCCCAACTGGGTGCATCGGCTCGACCACGTCTTCTCCAAGGTCGCCAATGCCGGGAACCTGCCGCTGCGGCCGAGCGAGTACGTGCGGCGCAACGTCTGGGCGACCTTCCAGGACGATCCGATGGGGCCGAAGAACTGGGAATTCTTCGGCGCCGAGAACTACATGTGGGCTTCCGACTTCCCCCACTCGGACTCGACCTTTCCCAACTCGCAGAAGGTGATCCGCGAGAATTTCGCCGGCGTGCCGGCCGCGATAACAAACCGGATCGTGTTCGAGAATGCCAACCGCCTCTACGGCATGGGGCTGTAGAAAAGCGACGGCGGCTGCGGCGCCGGACGGATCAGATCTGGCACAATGGGCGTTGAGCTAAGCGCGATCGAGCGATTTCTCTACCACGAGGCGCGCCTCATGGATAACCATCGGTACGACGACTGGCATGCCTTGTGGGCCGAAGACGGCCCGGTGACGTACTGGGTGCCGTGTAACGGCGACGACCTCGATCCCAAGGTCAACGTCTCGATCATTTACGACACCCGCACGCAGTTGCGTAACCGGATCACGCGGCTGCGCGAAACGCTGTGGCTGCGCGAGCAGGCCCCGCGCCTCAGACGCGTGATCTCGAACGTTGAGGTCGAGCACGAAACTCCGGCCGAAGTGACGGTCAGCTCCAATTTCATCCTCGCCCAACTGCATCGCCACAATCAGTACCTGTGGGCGGGCACCTCGATTCACACGCTGGTCCCGGCCGGCGGCAGTTTCAGGATTCGCTCGAAGAAAGTCGTGCTGATCAATAATGACGAACCGATGCCCAACCTGATGTTTCTGATTTAGCCGTGGCTGCCAACAACATTGCGAACGGTGCGACACTTCGTCTGGTTAGCGAATTCGCCGCGGTCGAAGTCGGACGCGACGACCGCGGCAATGGCCCGCGGCTCATGATCCGTGACACGCAGAGCGGGAACTGCGTCTTTCTCGATCCGCTCGAGCTTGCCGCGCTGGCCACGACGCGGCACGAGGACCTGTTGCCGTTTCTCGATCCCGCGCGGTTCGAGAGGCGCGGTCCGGCGTCGCAAGATGCACATGAACAAGATGATTGACCCGTGATCAAAGTCGGCTTCATCGGGCTCGGCGAGCAAGGCAAGCCGCTCGCGGTCAATGTCGCCCAAGGCGGTTTCGACCTGATGGTGCACGACCTCAGACCCGAGCCGGTCGACGAGCTGGTATCCAAAGGCGCGTGTGCGGCGCGCTCGGCGCGCGAGGTTGGCGCCCACGGCGACATCATCGAGGTGATCGTCGTCAACGACGAGCAACTCGAAGCGGTCGTGCTGGGCGGCGACGGCGTGCTAGCCGGCGCGCGCCCCGGCAGCACGATAGCGATCCACAGCACCGCGCGTCCCGCGACGGTAAGAAAAATTGGCGAGCAGGCCGCCGCGAGAGGCGTCGGCGTGCTCGACGCTCCGGTGAGCGGAGGACCGCGCGGCGCTCAGAAGCGCACGATGTGCTACATGGTCGGCGGCGAGAAGGATGCGCTCGAACGATGCCGTCGGGTGTTCGCGACTTCGGCCGGCACGATCGTTCATATGGGCGCGCTGGGCGCGGGGATGACGGCGAAGCTGGCGCATCAGGTAATCCTGTGCCTCAACATGCTCGCGGCGCACGAAGGGACACAACTGGCGCGCCGCGCCGGGCTCGACGCGGCCGCTCTGGGCGAGGCGGTGCGCGCAGGCGCCGCGCAGAGCCGGGTCGCAGAACGATGGGCGGCTGCGCGCCCGGCGCCGCAAAACACTACGCTCTTCCACAAAGATCTCGCGCTCGCGCTGGAACTCGCCGGCGAACTCGGAATCGATTTGCCCGCCGCGGCGCTCGTCCAGCGGCGGCTGGACGAGATTTTGGCCGAATCTGGCGATGCGGTTTCGGGGCGCGCCGCGGGATGAATCGCGATTGCGGAAAAAACGTCCCGGCCGTACGATCGAATTCGCGCAAACTCGCGCAAGGCGCGGCGTAAGAGCGATGAGTTCTGGAGGGCAACTACTGATGGCTACCATGCTTTCCACGCAAACCGACTACAACGACCTGGTTCAGGACGATCGCGTGAGCGGGCGGGTCTACTACGATCCCGCCGTCTTCGAAGAAGAACTGGAAAAGATCTGGTATCGCGACTGGATATACGTCGCGCATGAAAGTGAGATTCCCGAGCCGGGCGACTACGTAACGCGCCGGATCGGCTTGCAGCCGGTTATCGTTTCGCGCGACGAGGATCGCGCGGTCCACCTGTTACTCAACCGCTGCATGCATCGCGGCAACACCGTATGCCAGAGCGAACGCGGCAATGCGCACGTGTTTCGCTGCGCCTATCACGGATGGACCTACAACAACCGGGGGGCGCTGGTCGGCGTCCCGTACGCCGCCGGCTATGACGTCTCGTTCTCGCGTGAAGAATATCCGCTCGCGCGGGTGGCGCGGATGGAGACCTATCGCGGACTGATCTTCGGCAGCATGAGCGCGTCGGGGCCGAGTCTTAAAGAGCGGCTGGGCAAGGCCGCCGCGCTAATAGATCAATTTGTCGATCTGTCGCCCGAAGGCGAGGTGGTGTTGCGCTCGGGCGTGCTCAAGCACTCGTTTAAAGGCAACTGGAAGATGGCGCTTGAGAACTCGGTCGACGGCTACCATCCGAACATCCTGCATCACGCGGCGATGATGCTGATCACCAAGGGGCGCAAAGTCGACATGGAGTCGGTCTTCGGCGAGCACACTGACGCGCTCGCGCGCGATCTCGGAAACGGCAGCGCGCAACTCGACCTCACTGCGGTCAATCGCGAGCGCGGCGGGCGGGTCGTGCCGCACGGATGGAGCGCCGAGGCATGGCAGCAATACCAGGGCGCGATGGAACAGCGCTACGGTGCGGATCGCGCGCATGAGATAATACAAACTGGCGGACCGCACTTCTGCATATTCCCGAATATCATTTTCATCCTTAATCAGTTCCGCATCATTCAGCCGGTAAGCGTCAAGGAGACGGTAGTCTATTACTATCCGACCATGCTTAAGGGCGCGCCCGACGAGATGAACCAGCGCCGCCTCGCCGAGACCTACCTGATTCACGGGCCGGCGGGACGCGTGGCGCCCGACGATTTCGAGGCTTACGAACGCAACCAGGAGGGTTTCCGCGCGAGGACCAACGAATGGCTGGTGTTGCGCCGCGGGCTCCATCGCGAACAGCGCGAGCGCGCCGGCACGATCGCCGGCCATGAGACCGACGAGACCACGCAGCGCGGAATCTGGCGCCACTATCGCGAGGTGATGCGGTCGTAGGGCGGCGTCATCACGGCTCGCGATTGATCAGCGCGGCTCGCGATGCAGGATGCCCGCGCTCTCGAGCTCTTCAACCCGCTCGCGCGAATAGTCGAGATAGCTGGTAAGGATCTCCTCGTTATGCTGCCCGAGCATCGGCGCGCCGTCACCGGCCGGCTCGGGGAAGCTCGAGAAGTGGAGCGGAAAGCCGGGCAGGTCGAAGCTTCCCAGGATCGGATCGTTAACGGTGGTGACTGTGCCGCGCTGGCGAAGATGCGGAAGCTTGAGCGCCTCGTCGGGCGAGAGCACGGGCGCGGCGGGCACGCGATACTCGGCCAGACGCTCTAGCGCGGCTTCGTCGCTCGGCATCGCGGCGAGCCATCCCTCGATGATGCGAATCAGCTCAGCGAGATTCTTGAGCCGGCGCGGATTAGTCCTGAACCGATCGTCGCTCGCTAGCTCCGGCCGCCCCATCGCGTCGCATAACTGCGCGAACTGATGCTCGACGCCGGCGACGATGATGAGGTAGCGCTCGCGCCCTTTGAACATCCCGACCGGCGCGGCATAGGAGAGATGATGGCCGCTGCGCTCCGGCTTAATCGCGCCGCCGCTTAGACTGTACATCTGGATCGCCGTGTGATGGCAGTGGAAGTAGGCATCGAGCAATGCGATGTCGAGGTATTGGCCCGCGCCGGTGCGCTCGCGATGCAGCAGCGCAGCCACTACCGCCAGCGCCGCGTGCACGCCGGTGCTCACATCGCCGAGCGCCGCGGTCGGAAAATAGGGCGGCCCATCGGCCTCGCCGATCATATAGGTAATTCCGGAATACGCCTGCGCGATAAAGTCGTAGCCGGGCAGATGCGCGAGCGGGCCCTCCTGACCGAAGGTCGAGACCGAGCACATCACGACGCGTGGGTTGAGCGCGCGCACGGTCTCGTAGTCCAGGCCCATCCGCGCGATCACGCCGGGCGCGAAATTCTCCACCACCACGTCCACCTTCGCGACGAGTTCCTTGAGAATCGCTAGCGCGGCCGGATTTTTGACGTCGAGACAAAGGCTGCGTTTGCCGAGGTTCTGCTGGACGAAGTAGCCGCTGCGATGATCGCGGTAAAACGGCAGCACGCGAGTGCGATCGCCGTCGGGCGCGATCTCCACTTTGATGACGTCGGCGCCCATCTGCGCCATCATCCTGGTGACGGTCGGTCCGGCGATGAATTGGGTGAAGTCGAGGACTTTATAGCCGTCGAGTACGTGGGTCGTTTGGTTCGAGCTCATCCAGTTGTCCGAGGCGGGCGCGCAACGCGTCAACGCGAGGCGCACGGGGGCTTCCAGCTAGCACTAAGACAAGCGCGTTTTGGGTTGTCAAGTTTGACCGCTTTAGGGCAGTCTCGGCGTCGTTGACAGAGCGTCGGTTTCGCGTTGACAGAACGTCGGTATCGAATGAGGAGAGGGCGCCATGGCATCAAGTTTCCTGCTCGAGAAAGACGGCCGGGTCGCAACCCTGATTTTCAACCGACCCGAGAAGCGCAATCCGCTCAACGAGGAGGTCGTGCTGGAATTTGAAGGGCTGCTGCACCAGGTGCGCGACGACCGCGACATCCGCGTGCTGATCGTAACCGGCAGCGGCAACACTTTCTCGGCCGGCGCCGATCTCTCGACGCTCAAGGAAGTGACCGACCCCGACGAGCGGCAACGCCTGTTCGCGCCGCTCTCCAAGCGGCGCTCGCGCCTTATCGGCCGCGCGCTCGGCGTGCTCGCCAACCTCGAGGTGCTGACTATCGCCGCGATCAATGGCTATGCGATCGGCGGCGGATGGGGTATCGCGCTCGGCTGCGACATCCGAATCGCGGTCGCCGGCGCGCAGTTCTGGTTTCCCGAAGTCGATCTCGGCGTGCCGCTCAGCCCGGATGCGACCGCGCTGCTGGCGGCGCAGAGTGGCCCCGCGATCGCCAAGGAGATCATCATCACCTGCCGCCGCTATACCGCCGAGGAACTGTTGCCGATGGGGCTGGTGAATCGGGTGGTGAAGAAGGAAGAGCTATACCCGGCGGTGCGCGAGATGGCGCGCGCGATCGCGTCGAAGAATCCGGTCGCCGTGATGGGCGTCAAGGCCACGGTCAACGCCGTGAGCAGCGGCGGCCGCGCACTCAGGCTCGATCTCCTCCTCGACCGCGGTTGAGCCGCCTTCGCAGTTGGTTGCGAACCTCCGGCGCGCGCCGTCACGCGCGGCTAGAACGGGTTCGTCTTGACCGTGGGAAAGCCGGGCAGGTTGGTCGCAAAACTGCCCATAAAGCCGGCGTGCAGCCCGAGTATGTCGGTCGTCAGCGTGTCGTAGTCGCCCATGTAGGTCGGAGCGAGCGCGAAATCCTGCGCGGTCACGGAAGAGAAGCTCCGCGTGGTGATCCGGGTGTTGGTCCAGCTTGCGCCGCCAGTGGTCGAATTCGCACAGTAACGGTCGATCAAAAAATTACTCGAGTCGTTGCGGCGGTCGTAAAAACAGATTGCGACCCGGCCGGAGCCGACCGCGAGCGCCGGCTCGAAATGATCGGTGACCGAAGGCGCCGGATTGGTGTTGACCTGGACGGGCGACGACCAGGTTGTGCCGCCATCCGTCGATTTCGAGAACTTGATGTCGGTAAAGCCGTAAGTTGCCACCAGCCCGCCGGTTAACGGGGCAAGTAAGTCGGGCACCGGGTTATCGCCATCGTTCCAGGCGATGAACACCTTCCCCGCCTTGTTGAGCGCGAGGCTGGGAAATTCGTTGATGCGGATCATGCCCTGCAACTGAAGGCAGTCGCCGGCGCAACTCACGGGAAAAGTAGTGAGCACGACCGGTGCGCTGAACGCACCCGCCGCGTAGGTCGATTTGGCGACGTCGATTTCACGTGTGACGCCGTTGACGCCGATCTTTTCCCACGCGAAATAAACCGTGCCGTCCGGCGCCGCCGCAACCTGCGAACCCTGCACGACCTCGTTACACGCGCCCTGCGTCACCTGCAATGTGGCAGTGGGCGTTCCGCCAGTGTTGAAGGCGACCGCGTGGATGGAGGTCAGTGTGTCTCCAAGGTTCATGCATCCCGCGTTCGTGCCGGAGATATCGAAGTCGGTATAGGTTACGAACAGGTTGGCGGAGTTCTTGGGATCGGTGGTCATCCAGTCCTTATCGACTATGTGCTGGGTGATGTCCTCGCTCACGACCGGCGCTGGAGCACCGAACGTCATTCCGCCGTCGGTCGAGTTCGAGACCGACACCCCATTCGTGCCGGCGACGCACACGCCGAGCAATGGATCGAGTGTCGTGCAATTAGTCCAGATCGACGAGAAGAAAAAATTCGTCGCGCTGTTGCACGCGGCAACCGGGTCGCCGAGCAACATGGCGTTGGGATCGCTGAAGGGGGGCAAAGTGCCTTGATCGATGAACGAGGTTCCAGCATTGCCCGATTGGGAATATCCGACCACGCTTTCGCCGAGACTCTCTGCCAGGCTGCCGGTATCGTTGAACCCGACCACTACATTGTTGTTGCACCACGCGGTCGAAGTCTCATTGGTCGTGAAACCGGAGTATCGGGTGCCCGCGGTCACCAGATCGGGCGGCCCTGACACGGCGCTGAAGCGGGAAACAGGGACCGGCGCCGAAGGTGCGGTAGGCGAGGCTAACCCGCTCAAGTCGATCGGCGCGCCAAGGGATTTCAGACGCTCGAGACGCTCGTTGACGCCGATCGCGTTCTGCCATCCCGAGGACAGGTAGCGCATACGCGGGCCGAGCGCCCGCTTCGCACTCGCCGCCACCGCGCTCATCCGCTGGGTCGAAGATGACAAGGATTGCGCCCACGTTGGCCGGCAAAGCGAGAAGGTCAAAACCGCGACCACCACTGCCACCACCCTGCCACCGGCCAAAGCGTTGCTCTCCATAAAATCCCCCCTACGGTCGTTTAACGTCAATAAACGCCGCACATTATGTCACAAATGGTTTAAACTTTGGAAGTGATGCATAGCCATCTAAATGCTAGCTGCGCTATGCGTTGCAGCGGCTGAGCGTGGCGTCAATACAGCGGACGTGTGCCGATGATCCTGTCCGCTTCCAGCCGCGCGATCTCAGCGTCGCTCAATCCGAGGATTTTCGAGAGGACGTAATGATTGTCAGCGCCGAGTATAGGGCCGACTCTTCTGATCGGCGGATGCTCGCTGTCGATTCGCGCTGGAAAAGAGGGGTATGGATGGCGTCCGGCGACGGGATGATCGACGTACTGAAAGAAATCAGCCGCCTTGAGAGCGGGATCCTCGAGCAGGTCTGAAGGCGCTAGCACTGGCGCCGCTGGGATGCCGCGCGATTGGAGATCGCGCGCGAGTTCATGGCGGTCGAAGCGCGCGGTCCACTCGGCGACCAGTTGGTTGAGCGCCTCGCGATTACGCCGGCGGAGCAGCGGCGTGGCGAAGCGCACATCGGAGGCCCATGCGGGAGTGTCCATCGCCGCGAGCAGCGCGCGCCACTGCTGCTCGCTCGCGACGCTAATCGCCACCCACGCATCGTCGCCGCGCGCGGGAAACGCGCCGTGCGGCGCCATCGCCGAGCCGTCGCTGGTCGCGCGTGCGCGCGGGCGCCCGGTGAACTCAAACTCGACCAGCGCATCCGCGATGTACTGCATGCTCGCTTCGAGCTGCGAGACGTCGACGTGCTGTCCCTCGCCCGTGGCGCGCGCCTGATGCACGGCGGCAAGCGTGCAGAACGCCGCGAGGTAGCCGGCGAACGGGTCGGAAACGCCCACGCCATGAATCAGCGCGCCCTCGCCGGTGTATCCGCTAAGGCCCGAGATTCCCGACAGCGCCTCGCCGATGGCGGCGAACGAGACGTAGTCGCGCCACGGCCCCTCCTGGCCGAAGCCCGACACGGAGGTCATCACGATCGCCGGATTGACCTCGCGCAGAATCTCGTAGGAGAGCCCGAGCTGCGGCATCACGCGCGGCGAGTAGTTCTGCACCACCGCGTCGCTGCGCTTTACCAGTTCCTTGAACAGCCGCACGCCCTCGGGCCGCGCGAGGTCGAGCGTCAGGCCGAGCTTGTTGCGGTTGGTGGCGTTGAAGGGCGGCGACAGCTCGTAGACTTCCGCCGGATCACCCGAGACCGCGACGATACGAAATTGATCGGGCCGCTGGATCGATTCGACCTTGATAACCTCGGCGCCGAGGTCGGCCATGATCGCGGTCGGCAGCGGCCCGGCCCAATAGGCGGTGAAGTCGACGATGCGGATTCCCGTAAGCGGCAGCGGCGCGGCGCTCATATCACTCCCATCTCGGCGAGAATCACGAGATCGGCGACCGGATATTTGAGCTCGCCGGTCAGAATCTCCGCCGTATGCTCGCCGAGCAGCGGCGCGCGGCGCGCCTTAGGCCATTGGCCGCCGAATTTGGCCGGTCCGCCGGGAAAGCGGCGGCGCCCGGCTACCGGATGATCGATCTCCTCGAAAAAGCCACGCGCCTTGACCTGCTCCATCGCGGCGACCTCGTCGATCCGGTTGACCTTGCCCATCGGGATGCGAGCTTCCTGGCACCGCTTGAAAATTTCATCGCGGCTGTGCGCGCCGGTCCATCGAGAGATCTCGATTCCGAACTCGTCGACGCGCGCTTCGCGATCCTTGCGGGTCTCAAAGCGCGGATCGTCCACTCCCGCCACCTCCATCAGCTTTTCGATCTGCGCGTCGGTGGCAGCGGCCGCGGTGACGTCGCCGTCGGCCGCTTTGAACGTGCGGTAGGCGGCCCATGCGGGATAGCGATCGCCGGCGCGTTTGATTTCGGTTCCGGTGTAGGAAAGGAAGGTCTCGTTGAAGCGCGTGGTGAAGAGCAGCGCCTCCTGTGCGGCTACGTCGATCCGCCGGCCGCGTCCGCTCTGCTGCGCGCCGCGCACGGCCGCCAGCGCGGTGATCGCGCCGATCACGCCCGGCACGAACGCGGTCATCGTTCGGCTGTTGCTCACCAGCGGCGTGCGCCGCGGCTCGCCAAGCTGCGCCATCCATCCGCCGAGCGCGGCGAGCTGAAGCTCGGTCGCGAGCCATTTTTCGTACGGGCCGCCCGGCGTGAAGTGGCGAAACGCGAGACGCACCAGCCGCGGATTTGCGCGGTTAACTGATGCGTTGTCAGGTGACGCGTCGTCTGACGTATCTTGCGGCGCGCCGTCAACCGAAAGGCCGCGATCATCGATCAGCACGTCGGCGCGCTCGAGCAGGCGTTCCAGGATCGCGGCGCCGTCGGGATGCGCCGGGTCGAGCGTGAGGCTCCGCTTGCCGGACGCGGTAAACATGAAGAGCCCGCCGCGCTCGACGCCGGCGCGATCATCGAGGAACGGCGGCAGCCATCGCACCGCGCTGCCGACGCGCGGCCGCTCGACCATCACGACGTCGGCGCCCAGCCGTGCGAAGAGCCGGCCGCAGAAGGCGGCCGAGCATCCGTCGCTGAACTCGACGACACGGATATCTCGAAGCTCTTCACTCATTGCAAGTCCGTGCCCGCTTATTCTGGACGCGGCCCCGGCATCCCGGTCCACGCCGTCGCGCCGCCGTCGGCGACCACGATACTGCCGGTCATGAACGAGGAGTCGTCGCTGGCGAGGAACAGCACGACGCGCGCGATCTCCTCGGGCTTGCCGAGGCGGCCGATCGGATGGTGCTCCTCGGCAATCTTGCGCGCGCGAGCGGGGTCGGGCGCAAGCGCCAGCATCCCCAGTACCGGCGGCGTTTCGATTCCGCCCGGGCATACGGCGTTGATGCGGATGTTCTTGCGCGCGTACTCGATCGCCGCGGCCTTGGTCAGGTTGACCACGCCGCCCTTGGCTGCGTTGTAGGCGGCGAGCCGGTAGTCGCCGTAGAGGCCCGAAATCGACGCGGTGTTGACGATCGCGCCGCCGCCCTGCACGATCATCTGCGGAATCGCAAAGCGCATCCCGTAGAACACGCCCGAGAGCGTCACCGACAGCGTTTTGAGCCACCCGTCGATCGACGTTTCGGCCACAGCGCCCCAGGTCGCGTAGAAGGCGTTGTTGTGCAACACGTCGAGCCGGCCGAAATGCTCGACCGCGAATCCCACCATCGCCTCCACTTGGCGCGGATCGCGCACGTCGGTCTTCAAAAACGTGGCGGCGGAGCCGATCTCGGCGGCGACGCGGCGGCCGCCATCTTCGTCCACGTCGGCGATGATCACGCGCGCTCCCTCGGCGGCGAACAGCCGCGCCGTGGCCGCCCCGATTCCCGAGGCGGCCCCTGTGATGCAGGTTATTTTGCCGTCCAGCTTGCCCATCGTGTGCGCGTGCTCCCCTCACTACGTTCGGACTATGCGTTCATGGCCAGGAAGATCAGGACGAGGAAGCGCCGCAGAAGCACGCATCCGGCGCTTCCTCGCTCGACCCCCACTGAGCGACCGGAGACATGGGTAACACTTTAGACCGGCAACATAGGTAACACTTTTTCGGACTTCGACGGGGAGGAGAGCGCGGCGGGCTGCCC